>Ga0351889_10025_pt1 | contig 61801 bp, 55 predicted proteins | sample TotcelFGM3001M14_FD_206767 | JGI IMG/M metagenome (GOLD analysis project Ga0351889, IMG submission 206767) | Enriched cells from coal bed in the Powder River Basin, Montana, United States - Total cells FGM rep3 HSBNCT.FGM.300.1.M14 ...
ACCTGCCTGGCTCGGAGAAGTGCCTTGCCATCATTTATCAAGGGGTGGATGCCGTGCGGAAAATACGGGAGGTTCTTGGTCCCACGGATCCGTCGAAAGCCCCATCGGGAACGATTCGGCGGGAATATGGCCAAACCATCATGATCAATGCCGCCCACGCCTCGGACTCTTCCGAAAATAGTCAGCGGGAAATGGCGATTATTCGAGCAGACGAGAATAATTTAAAACCGCTCATTGAATCCCATTTCGCAGCCCTGTAGCCTAACCAAACTCAAACTCCTTAAATTCAGCACTCATGGAACTCTCCTCTCGCGTATCGGAACTGACCCCCTCGCTCACCCTCGCCATCGACAGCAAAGCCAAGGCAATGAAGGCGGAAGGCATTGATGTCTGTGGCTTTGGAGCCGGTGAACCCGATTTTGACACCCCTGACCACATCAAAGCTGCGGCCCAGGCTGCGCTGGAGATGGGTTTTACCAAATACACCCCGAGTTCCGGAACGCCCGAGTTGCGGCAGGCAATTGCCGATAAGCTCAAGGCGGACAATGGCTTGGACTACAAGGCCAGCCAGATCATCGTAAGCAATGGCGCCAAGCAGTCCTGTTACAATGCTATTTCGGCAATTTGCGAACCGGGAGACGAGGTGGTTATTCCGGCACCCTACTGGCTGAGCTATCCGGAAATGGTTCGACTCGCAGGAGCGACGCCGGTTTTTGTGCCGACGACGGAGGCAACCAATTGGAAAATCACGGCAGAGCAGTTCGAGAACGCGATGACGCCGAAGACGAAGATGATTATCCTCAATACGCCCGGCAACCCGACCGGATCGGTGTATACCCGTGAGGAATTGCGAGGAATCGTCGAAGTCGCCGCAGAGGAAGACATCTTCATGCTGTCTGATGAAATCTACGAGAAGCTCGTTTATGACGGGGCGGAGCATGTGAGTCTGGCTTCCATTACGCCGGAAGCCTACGATCTCACAATCACGGTGAACGGCTTCAGCAAGGCTTATTCCATGACAGGATGGCGTTTGGGCTATCTTGCGGCACCTGAGCCGATTGCAAAGGCGATTGATTCCATGCAGAGTCACAGCACCTCAAACCCGTGCTCGTTTTCCCAAAAGGGCGGATTGGCAGCGCTAAAAGGTGATCAACAGTGTGTCGTTGATATGCGTGAGGAATTTAACATACGACGTGAGTATATGTTTAACCGGGTCAATTCGATCACCGGACTTTCTGCGGTAAAGCCACTGGGTGCTTTTTACGTTCTGGTGAATATCGGCCAGTTGGGGCTTACCTCGACCAATTTTGCCGATCGCTTGCTCAGCAAGGCGAATGTTGCTGTAGTGCCGGGTATCGCATTTGGAGATGACCGGACGGTTCGCCTGAGTTACGCGACAAGCATGGATGTCATCAAGACCGGACTCGATCGCCTCGAGGAATTCTGCAAAACGCTTTAGGCGCGAAATTTAAAACCTCGCCATAGGCGTGGAAGGTGGGTGCAGCAGCTCAAAAGGCTTGCTGCGCGCCCTATGCGTGTCTGAACTTGGTGGCAGTTTGGCGGTAAAAATGTCTCCAGCAGGAATCGAACCTGCATTTAAGCTTTAGGAAAGCCCCGTTCTATCCGTTGAACTATGGAGACGTGTGCGCAAGGGGACCTAAATCATGCGACGAGGCACGTCAACGCAAGTGTAAGTCTGGGGTGATTTTTTTTGATCTCGGCTTGTCCGAGGTGTTCCGCTGAGTTTCAGGGTAATATTTCAGAATACGGTTTCCAACAGGCATTTTAAATGAGCCGAATTTTAGCTGAAATTGGTATGCAATCTGCTTTTCTGCGTGGCTGTAGCAACAATCCGTAAAATTTAATTGCTTGCGTAAGCAGGCGAATTATCCCAAAACGAACGCGAACCTTGTACATCACTTCAAAAACAAACCATGAAAAAATTAATCGCACTCGCTCTCGCCGTGAGCTTCGCTTCGCCTCTGTTGGTGCCAGCAACAGCTGATGCGGCTTCATTGTCGCTCGCACAGCGTCGTCAAGTCCTCTTCCTGCGGCTCCGGCTCCAGCGCCTTCCGGATGGAAATTCCAATCCCGCGCAAGTCCGCCGAATCACGCTGCGCCTGACCCGCCTGTCGCCAGGTCGCGCTGGTGCTTGGTCTGTGCGTGCAAGGCCCAAGTTCTCGGATACGCCGGAGGGACAGGAGGCGCGTGCGGCTCTCAATGACGCCATACGGACCGTCGTGAATAATTCTCCGCTTCCGGAGTCGACCAAGGAGTCGGTTGACAAAACCGTGAACGACAACTTGGGAACGCCGACCCCGACTCCGACGCCCTATCAGGCGTAAAGGAATCATCATTAACAAGGGCGGGTGCGTTGCACCCGCCCTTTTTTTCGCCCTTAAAAATCCAAACGTTTTATTTTTGGACGAAACTAGGTTGTGACGGATAATATTTTTACCGAATTCCATCGTTTTTTGGACGTTCGAGAGAAAGAGCGATTGCTCGGGCAAAAAGGTATCGTAGTCTGGATGTATGGATTGTCCGGCTCCGGAAAATCCACGATTGCAAATGCCGTGGAGAGGCATCTATACGCCAGGGGACGATTTACAGCGATTCTCGATGGGGATAATCTGCGCAGCGGGTTGAATAAAAACCTCGGATTCAGCGATGAAGATCGAGAGGAAAATATTCGTAGAACGGCGGAGGTTGCAAAAATTTTTGCAATGCAGGGGGTTGTAACTTTTGTGTCATTGATTACGCCGAGGAATATATTCCGACGAATGGCGAGAGAGATCGTGGGCGATCGATTTGTTGAAATATACGTAAAAGCACCGCTTGAGATCTGTGCAAGACGCGATCCGAAGGGCCTTTACAAAAAGGCGGAGGCAGGAACTGTCGGCAATTTTACTGGCAGGGACAGCGCGTTTGAAGAGCCGGATCATGCGGATCTTGTGCTGGACACGGAGGGAAGCTCTGTGGATGAATGCGCGTCCACATTGGCCAACTATCTTGGAAATTTCATGGAAGTTTCTAAAACTGAACACGTATGCCGGACTATCAAGTAAGCCATCTCGATCAATTGGAGGCGGAGGCTATTTTCGTCTTACGAGAGACGGCAGCTCAATTTCAAAAACCGGCGTTGCTTTTTTCAGGGGGCAAGGACTCAATTGTAATGGCGCATCTTGCGCGCAAGGCTTTCTGGCCAGCCAAACTGCCCTTTCCTCTTGTGCATGTGGATACCGGGCATAATTTTCCGGAGACTATTGAATACCGGGATCAGTATGTGAAACGGCTTGAGGCGGAGCTTGTTGTTGGGTCTGTTCAAGAATCAATTAATAAAGGGCGCGCCGTCGAGGAAAAGGGACCGAATGCATCGCGTAATAAACTACAGACGGTGACCTTGCTCGATACCATCGAGGGAAACGGTTATGATGCCTGTCTCGGTGGAGGACGCAGGGATGAAGAAAAAGCCCGGGCGAAAGAGCGCTTCTTTTCTCACCGGGATGAGTTTGGACAATGGGATCCGAAGAACCAAAGACCAGAACTCTGGAACCTCTTTAACGGGCGCAAGCACGAGAGTGAGCATTTTCGGGTCTTTCCGCTTTCGAATTTCACGGAAATGGACATCTGGCTCTACATTGAGCGTGAGGGAATCGAGCTTCCATCACTCTATTTCGCTCATGAGCGTGAGGTATTTTTCAGGAATGGCAGCCTCCTTGCTGTTACTGAATGCATCACCATGCAACCGGCTGAGATCGCGGAGAAAAAGTGCGTAAGGTTCCGCACCATAGGAGATGCTACATGTACTGGGGCTGTAGAGTCGTCGGCTGCGACATTGCAGGATATTATTGAGGAAGTTGCCGCATCACGCCAGACCGAGCGGGGAACCCGATCCGATGACAAACGTTCTGAAACGGCAATGGAGGATCGCAAAAGAGAAGGATATTTTTAAAATGCGGAATCAAGGAGGACGCTTGGCCGAATTCAAAAATAATCCATTTCGCAATGTGCGTTAGACATTTGAAATTTTGAAGCAAACCATGGACATTTTACGGTTTACGACAGCTGGCTCGGTCGATGATGGAAAATCGACTCTCATCGGGCGGTTGCTTTACGACTCAAAAAGCATTTTTGAGGATCAACTTTCCGCTATGGAGGAAAGCTCCAAACGCCGTGGGGATGCAGTTGTCAATCTTGCGCTGCTTACAGATGGCCTCAAGGCCGAGCGAGAACAGGGTATTACCATTGATGTTGCCTACCGGTACTTCGCGACTCCCAAACGGAAGTTTATTATTGCGGATACACCGGGGCATATTCAGTACACGCGCAACATGGTCACCGGTGCGTCGACTGCAAACCTGGCGATCATTCTTATCGATGCCAGGAAAGGAGTTATTGAGCAGACGAAGCGGCATTCGTTCATAGCGGATCTGTTACGAATCCAGCATGTGGTCGTGGCTGTCAACAAGATGGATCTTGTGGACTATAGTGAGGAGAGGTATCTGGAGATTGTCGAGGAGTACAAGGCATTCGCGTCGCGCCTTGATAACTTGGTTGATATCACAACCATTCCGATCAGTGCCTTGAATGGAGACAACGTGGTTGATGAATCGACGGCCATGCCATGGTACAAGGGACCATCGCTCCTCTATTTTCTGGAAACTGTTTATGTCGGTGGAGAGCAAAACCACGTTGAAGCACGGTTTCCGGTTCAGACGGTGATTCGCCCTCTTTCAACGGAATGGCATGACTATCGAGGATATGCAGGGCGGGTTGCCGGCGGTGTTTTTAAGCGTGGCGACGAAGTCATATGCCTTCCGTCCGGATTTTCCACTCGCATTAAGGGAATTCATTCCATGGATGGAGAATTGGAAGAGGCGTTTTCTCCATTATCAACCACATTGACTCTCGAAAACGAGATCGATATCTCCCGTGGGGATATGATTGTAAAGGCAAACAATCAGCCAAGGGTGTCTCAGGACATTGAGGCGATGATTTGCTGGTTTTCACAGACGCCGATGCAGGACAAGGCGAAGCTCCTCTTGCGACACACAACGCGGGAGACCAAGGCCGTTATTGGCTGTATGCGGTACCAGGTGGATATTAATACGCTCCATAAAATCGAGGGTGCCAACTCCCTCGCGATGAACGACATTGGCAGAATCTCGCTTCGAACGGCGATTCCGCTTATCCACGATCCCTATCATCGGAATCGGGTAACCGGATCCTTTGTTCTGATTCATCCCGGAACCAATGAAACGGTGGCCGCAGGAATGATTATCTAAACATCGATGGAGAAAGTGATTGCCATTTTTTAAGAATATTCTGTTATGCAGCCCAGCCCAATGGATCCGAATGGTATTGGAAGGAAGTAAAATTTCAGTCATCCGATGAGAGATAGCCCGCTACAATACGTTGTTTTTCTAATGGCCCCGATTTTTAAAAATTACGTGGCCACATCCAAACTCATGGTCACACTTTGTGTCGGCATGGTATGCGCGGGCTGTTCCACGTCCATCGTGGAGAGGGAGCTTTCGATTCCCGCGGCCGAGCATGACGAATTGCAGCAAAATTATCGGATTGTTCCAAATGATGCCATCCGGGTGCTGGTCTATCAGGAACCCGATATGCTCACCGAGCAGCAGGTTGCGCAGGACGGCACCATCACGTTCCCTTTAATCGGAAATGTCAAGGTGTCCGGATTGACTCTGGATGAGGCCGCCGCGGCTGTTGCGAATCGATTGAAACAGGGATTTATGGTGGATCCCCAGGTCAGCGTGGGCATTGTGGCGTATGCGCCCCGGACCTACACCATTCTCGGCCAGGTGGGGGGGCCGGGAACGTATGAATTGCCTCCTTTTGAGGCATTTACGCTGCCCAAGGCCATTGCGAAGGCGGGAGGCAACACCCGAATTGGGAACCTGCAACGGGTCCTTGTCACCCGTGAGACCAATGGCAAGGTATATGAAATTACGGTGAACATGATGAGTCCGAAGGGACGTCAGTTTCGTGTTCAAGAGGATGATTTGATTACGGTTCCTGAGACTCTTTTCTAAAATGGCTCCAACACCATCACCGCACCACCCTCCCGTTCCGACGGATGAAATGCTGCCGCCGGATGCCGGTCAGGCTGGATTCTCGATCGACTACCGGAAGCTGTTGACGACGGCGAAAAAGTACTTCTGGCTGATCATCCTCTTTCTGATTTCCGGCGTGGTTGCGGCGGTTGTTTGGCTGAACAATCAAATTCCGATTTATGAATCGATTGCTCAGGTGAAGGTGGAGCAACGGGTCATGGAGACCTCGCCGTCCATGGGCGGCGGGGGTGACATCGGGGAGTCGCTCCAGGGCCTCGAAATGCTTCAAACGATCCAGCTCGGGTTTAAATCCCGTTCCCTCGCGCAACGGATTGCCGAGAAAATGGATTTAAAAAACCGGAAGGATTTCATCGCGGATACGCGGCTGAAAGAAGCCGTTTCGGATGATGCCTTTACGGGCTATTTGCTGGCGAACAGCAGGGCGGAGCTCATCCAGGGCACCCGTTTGATTACGGTTAGCTTTGATCATCCCGACCCCAAAGTCGCACAGGAAATGACCGATGCGTTCATACGAGAATATATCGCGTTGGAAGGGGAGCAGCGGCTTGGGGCGGCCAGCGTGAACCTGAGTTATCTGATCGAGGAAAAACGAACGCTCGAAGGGAAGCTGAAAAAATCCGAGGAGGACCTGACTGGTTACACCCGGAAGCTGGGAAGCGTGTCGGTGGACGGAGAGCTCAACTTGATCGCGGAGCAATTGCAGGCATTAAACACCCAGTTGACAGCTACGAAAACCGAACGCCTCCGGTTGGAAAACGATCTGGCTCAAATCCGGCGGGTGAAGGACAACCCGCAAGCCCTTCTTGAAGTGGGAAGTATTGCCCAATTGGGGGAGATCAGCAATCTGCGGAGCCAGTTGAACAGCCTGGATGTCGAAATCAGCAGGCTGCGGGAGCGCTACGGCTCGAAAAATCCGCAGCTGGTTCAACTGGAAAGCCAGAGAGAAGCGGTGCAAAAAGCCTTGTTTGCGGAGGCATTGCGCGCTCCGCAGACGGTCGAGCTCGCCATGCAGTCGGCCCAGCAGAATGAGAAAAGCATGGAGCAGGCGGTCGCGGCACAGGAAAAAAAGGTCATCGACGTCAAGGATCTGTCCATTCAGGCCAATGTATTGCAGCGGCAGATTGATGCGGATAAGATGGCCTACCAGGCGGTGCTGCAGCGGCTCAACGAGGAGACTTCCCAGGCGCGAAGCCAGCCGGTGTTCATTCAGGTCGTGGATTCGGCCGGGCCGGCTTACAAGGTATCGCCCAAGCCGCTCCAGGCGTTTGCGATTGCCGTCTTTATTTCACTGGCGCTGTCGGGAGCTACTGTCTTCCTGCTCGCCTATCTGGACTCGTCTTTCAAATCGGTCGACGAGGTCGAGGCCGTGCTGGGAGTGCCGGTGCTGGCAGCCATTCCGAGGTTTGACGAGAAAAAGAGGAAAAAGCAATCCGGCGAGACGGAGGAACAGGATCTTTCCAAGCTGCCGCTTTTGGAAGATCCGTTTTCTTTTGCGAGCGAGTCCTACCGCACGCTGCGCACGGGCGTGTTGATGCACGAAGATGAAAATCACACCATTCTCATGACGAGCGCGGCGCCTGAGGAAGGGAAGTCGACCAATTCGATCAATCTCGCCATTTCCATGGCGCAGCATGGCTCCCGTACCCTGTTGATCGATTGTGATTTGCGCAAGCCGACCATAGGCAAACGGCTCACCGGCCGGAGCGACCAAAACGGGCTGGCCGAATTACTGACCGAGTCCGTCGAGTTTGAGAACGTCCTTGTGGAAAGCTCGGTGGAGAATTTGTTTATCCTTCCGGCGGGCAAGGTGTCGAAGCATTCCGGCGAACTCCTGCTGCGCCGCCGGCATTTTGAACGCGTTCTCAAAAAGGCTCGCGAGCAGTTTGACCACGTCATTGTCGATTCCGCGCCGCTTCTCGCCGTGAGCGATACGCTGGCGATCGCACGTTATTTCAAGACCATTTGCATGGTGGTGCGGTCGCACAAAACACCGCGCCGGATGACGAAGCGCGCAATCGATTTACTGAAGCGCGCGCATCGAGCTCCCACGGGGGTGATCTTTGGCATCGTGCCTCCGGAAGAGTCGTATTACAATTACGGCTACAGTTACGGTGGAAAAGGCTACGGAGAGCGGTCAGCTTGAGAGCGATGCTTCAGTGATTGAGCGTTGCGTTTTAGGATGTGCTGGCGATGCTGGCTCCAACCCAATCCAAGCCAGATCAGGAAGTAAAACTGGAGCGATGCGATTTGCATCGGGAAATCCATTGCTGCATGCAGTCCGGTGAGCAGCATGCTGGTCATTACGCCAGCTGCGAGGATGGGGGCTTCGGGTGGGGGCGATGTAAGCAGGAATTTGAGCGGGGTGTCGAGAAGGGGCGAATAAAAGACTGGCATAAAGCGATCGGGAGATTCGGGCTCGTTCCGAAGCTGCCGAGCGATCGCGAAAGCAGGAATGACAATGAGCGCACCCCAGAGGACGGTTCCCAGGTATCCCCATTCGACTACTGTCTGGATGTAGTCCTGATGGGCGGCCCAGAAGGGAGTGTGAAGGATTTGTTCGTCCTCTTTCACATAGGATAGATATTCTCTTTGGAAGGTGCCTGGGCCGAATCCGCTCCATCCCGCGTCCGGGAGCATGTGCATAAACAACGCATAGGCTCTCAGCCGCGTGTCGCTGCCGGTTTTCTCGACGGTATTTGCCAAATACTCCCAGCGCTTCCAGGGAAGGGCGAAGAAGAGCGATAGCGCGAGGACGGCGATGGGCAGGGAGGCCGCGAGAGCATGGCTCCACTTGATGCGCATCCGCCTTTTGTGAAGGATGCCGCGAATGGGCATGGCGGCAAGCAGGATAAAGACCGGGATGCCGGCGGCGGCGAGGGCATTGCCGGCCTTGGATTGGTTCATGAACGTGGCGGCCAGCAGCAAAAGGCAGGGAATCAGCCAGATGGCTCCCAGGGAAGAGCGGTAAAGCAGCGCGTAAACGGCCGCCGCCGCCGCCGGAGGCCAGAAAAGGTTGAGGTACGACGCGGCATTTCCCCAATAGCGGTAGGTGGCGAAAGATAAAGTGCCGCGGCCGGTTTCGGACGGAAGCAGAAAGGGGGCGCCGAAACTCTTCTGAAGAAAGAAGAATGCAGTCATTCCCAATGCCGTTGCCAGGAGCGTGAGCAGCAGCGCGCGGCGCCAGCCGGGGGTTTTCCATAACTCAATGGAGAGCAGCATCCCGCCCAGAAGCGCCGTGGTTCGGCACATGGCTGGGATGGAGAGGGAGGGGACGCGGCTTCCGTAATTCAATAACCACTCCCAGTGAAGCCAGAAATCTTCGGGGATGTCCGGGTTGTAAAGCAACGATTCGTTCAGGGTGCCGAGCCCGGCCTTGCTCCAGCCGAGGAGGAGGACGCACAGGCAGAGCAGCCAGGGAATGCCTCCGGTCGCGGGCCGGCGGCGCTCCAGGGCGCATCCCAGCAGCCAGAGCGCAATGCATCCGCCAAGCGAGAGATTAAAGATGCCGATGGTGGACTCGCGGGTGAGTCCGTAGGCCGCGGCGGCAAATCCGACGAGCAGGAGAAAGACGAGATAAGCCGCGCGCACGCAGGCGGTTCCAATGATTTTGCGCATGCTCGAAAAGGACAGCGGGGGAGCGCACGCATGGCAAGCGAAAGTGACACGGGCGCGCTTGCCATGTGGCTCGGGAACTGCTTTGTCAATGTGCGATATTTATGGAATGTCTTGCGGGAAAAGGAGGCGATATTTTTTTCGGCCTGCTGCGGCAGCTGGGCCGGCAGTATGGCTGGCTGGGGCGCAAAAATCAGGTGGCTTTGTGGGCCGTAGCCACCATGGCGATCTCCACGGTGCTGGCGCTGCGAGTGGCTGCTCCGCTGGCGCGCCGGCACGAGGCATGGGTGGCGGCGAATTCGGCCCGGCAAGCCGTGGCCCGAGGGGACATGGAGGCGGCTGAGAAGGATTTTCACCGTGCGGTGGAGGCGGGAAGGGACGACCCCCGCCTTTGGAGTGAATATGCCGCCTTTTTGAAGAGCATCCATTCCCCGGAGCAGCTTTCTGTGCTGGAAAAACTCGCCATGTTGAAGCCGGAGGATGCCTCCATTCGCATCCGCTGGGCGGCGGCGGCGCTGCAGGCCGGAGAGGCGGCGCTTGCGTGCCGGCTTCTCGACGGGGTTCCCGCAGCCTGTCGCCGGCAGACGGATTACCTTGAGGCGGCGGGCGATCTGGCCATGTGGCGCGGGGATTTCGACGCGGCATCCGCGTTTTACCGGCAGGTCTTGGCGCGGCATCCTCTGTCGGCGCTGGAGTTCCGAATGGCCGAAGCGGAGGCCCGGAGCACAAAGGAAAATTTGCGGCTGGAGGGATTTGCCAGGCTTCGGAAGCTGGCAAATCGTTCTTCGCGGGATGCGCTGGCGGTGTTGCGGGTGGAAATCGATCTCGCGGTTTCCGATGGTGACTTGGCGAAGGCCCGGCGATTGGCGTCGCGGCTCACGAAGGACGATGCCGCCACGCCAGCGGATTGGCTGAAGCGTCTGGAGCTGGACTCGTCGAAAGCCACATTTGAAGAAATGAAACAGCGGGCGGAACGGGAGCCATCTCAAATTGAGTGGATGGTGGGTGGGTTTTTACGCGATGGCCTGGCGGCTGAGACGGCGGAATGGTTCAAGCAAATGCCGGATAGGATATTATCCACGCCGGAGTGCCGGAGTTGCCTCATTCCGGTTGCGCTTGCCAACGGAGATTGGGAGACGGCTTTGCGCCATTTCGAAGATGCAGGGCGGCTGTCGCCTTCCCTGGCGGCCTTGGCGCGACAGGCATTCGGCGAGGTCGAGAGCGGGAATGAAAATGCCGATACCACATGGGCGCGGACCCTGCAATTAGCCGGATCCGATGCCGCCGCCCGGGGAACGCTCTGCATGCTGGCGGAAAGCAAGGGATGGCAAGGGGCTTCGGAAAGGGCGTTGCGAAGCCTTTCGGAGGCGGCTCCGGACAATGTGGATGTCTTGCGTCGAATTGCCCGGTTGGAATGGCAAACGGGGAACCTTGTGGCTTTTCGCGAAGCGCTGGCTGCCCTGAAGGAGCGGGATGAGAGCAGCCTCTGGGTGCGGAAACATTGGATTCTTGTGAACAGTCTGCTGCCATACGAAGCCCCTAAAGAGCTGGCTCACTACGCTCATGACACCATGGAACTGGCCGGTCCATCGGCATACGCGACGCAAATCGCCTGTGCGCTTGCCCTTCTGCGGGCGGGGGACGCCGCCGCCGCCGGAGCGTTGCTCGGCAAGACGCCGCCCAGCGCGTGGACGCAACCGGAGAACGCGCTTTACGCCGGCGCGGTCCTGGCGGCCAATGGGAAATCGAACGCGGCGCTGAAATGTCTGTCGAGGGCGGCCATCCAGTTTCCGGAAGAGCTGGGATTTCGCCGGACGTGGGAGGATCGCGCCAGAGGCCGGCAATCTCCCGAGGAAGAGAAGGGGCTGCTGCTTGCCGGAGCCGTCCGGGTTCCGACGGAGGAAGCCGATGCATTGCGCGTCCGGCTCCAGGCCCAAAGGGAGCGATGGCGGCGGTCGGATTTGGCGCAGCAGATTTATCAAAATCTTAAGACGCAGGCGGCGGAGCGGATGAAGACGCCGGAAGCGCTTCGGCAACTGCTAAACTCCGTACGAGCGCCTTTTGAGGAACCGAATCATCCGGCTGGCGGGTGACGCGCCGTCCGAATGCTTCTCGCGCGGCTTGCTTGCCAGCCAGCCCGATATAGTATTTGTCCTGGTAGTTGAAAAAATGGCGGATATCGATTCGGACACGCGGCCCCCAAAATTGTCGATCTGGCAGTGGATCTTGCAGCGGTATGGGTGGATGCGTCTTCGCAACAAGATTGCGCTGTGGGTCCTGGTGGGATTCGCGGTGGTTTTTGCCAGTTCGGTCATTTGGGCGCTCCCCGCTTACCGGACCGCCCGCACGGTCTTTTACCTGAATATGGGGGAGCGGCTGGCCGAACAAAAGAACCTCGCCGGCGCTTCCCTCGCCTTTCGCAAGGCCATGCTTGCCGGCGGGTACAGGCAGGTGTGGGCCTGGGAACGGCTTTTGAAATTTCTGGAAGGGCTCGACTCGCCCGAAGTCGTCGCTGTCTGGGGGAAGATCGCCGATCTGGAGCCGGAGAATCTGACTCCCCGTTACCGGCAGGCGAAGGCGGCGATGCGCTTCGGAAAACGCGTCGAAGCGTCGGAAATCCTCGAACGCGTCCCGGAGGAGCATCGCTCGGATGCCGGCTACCTGGAAGTGGCGGCGGTCATTGCGATGGAGAAGCGGGATTTTGCACAGGCAATCGCCGATTATGAACGGGCGGTGGAGGCCGAACCGGGAAATGCGGAGTTGAAATTGCAGCTTGCCAGGGCGCGCGGGTTTTCGTCCGATTCCTCCGTCCGCGTGTCGGCGATGGAGGATTTAACCGGCATGGCAAAGGGCAGCGGAGCTTTTGCGGCTTCGGCGTTGCGCACGCTTATCGATCTGGCGATTGCGCAGGGGCAGCTCTACGAGGCGGACCGCCTGGCGAGCCGCTTGATTGAGCGTCCCGACGGCACGGTTGCGGACCGGCTGCGGCACCTGGATCTGGAGATAGCCAGCAACAGCCTGTCTCTGCCGGTGACGGTCGAGGCGCTGGAGACTTACGCGGAGGAGCACCCGGAGGATATGGAACGGATCACGGGCGCTCTCCTGGAAAAAGGCGCGGTGGCATCCCTGCGGCAATGGGAGGCCCGGTTGCCGGAGGGTGTGCGCGCCACTCCGGATGCCCAGAGATCGCTCCTGCGTATCGCGCTTGCACTCGGAGACTGGAAAAAGGTATTTGCGATCCTTTCCAGCGGAGCCAGCGGGTATGATGTCAATCTGGAGGCGATAGCAATGGCGCAAAAGGCCTTCGACCAATATGAAGCAGGCGATCCCGGGGCCGAACAGACCTGGGCCAATGCCATTTATACGAGCGGGAGCAATCTGGTCGCATTGAATATTCTCACCGTCCTTGCGGATTCCAGGGGGTGGCGCCGGGCGCTGGGGCGTTCCCTTTGGGCGCTGGCCACGGCAAATCCGGGGAATTTCGAGGCATGGCGGCGGATCGTCGCGCATGAGTCCAAGTCCGGCAATCTGGCCGGATGCTATGCTGCCCTCACGGCAATGGCAAATATCGATCCGAATCATCTTCAAGCGGTCAGCCAGTGGGTCACGGCGAGTTTTTTGTTGCGAAAAGGAGACCGCCGGCAACTGCTTGAGACCGCACGCCGGCTCTACAGCGCCTCCGAGCCGGCCGAGCCCATGGTCGCCACGGCTTACGCGCTGGCGCTGCTCGGGGCGGAACAGCCGGAGGAAGCGCTGGATGTATTCATGAGGATTCCCGAGAAAGAACGCCTTGCGCCGGAGCGGAGCATGTACTTTGGCGCCGTGCTTGCGGCGAATGGCCGAAGTGACGCGGCTTTGCGGTATCTGGCCGGGGCTCCCGCCGCGTTGGATGATTTTCCGGAAGAATCTGGATTTCGGCGGATATGGGCGAGCGTGGCGCGAGGCGAACCCACGGCCCGTCAGGAAGTGGACCGGATTTTATCCGGGAAGGCCACCTGGGCGGATCAGGCGAAGGATATTGCCCGCCGGCTTCAATCGCAAATTGAGGTTCGAGAACAATCCGGAGAATCCACCCGGATTCTGGAAGAACTGCAGGCCGGGTCCAAAAATCGCGAGCGCATGCCGCAGGAGGTCCGGGAGTTTTTGCAGGAAATCCGGGAGGGAACCTCGAAGAAAGAACCCTAGGTGCGAATGGATTCTTCCATGATCAAGAAATCGCAGAAATGGATGGGAGGTGTTCCGCCGTGGGTCTATATCTTCCTGTGCGCGATGCTTCTGGCGCCGCTGGTTTTGCGGCTGAGCATCGAGTGGACCGTAAACGCGCAATATTACTATGGATGGTCGGTGCCTTTGCTGGCGGCGTACCTGTTTTATGAGCGAACGCTCGACAAACCGGCTCCCCAGCCGGCTCGATTTGGAGCGGTTGCAATCGGAGGAATCCTGCTCCTTGCGCTGCCCCAGGTGGTCCTGAGGCTGGTGGGCGAAGCGAATACGGATTGGCGGCTCATCTCCTGGGGGATGGGGGCCAATGCCATCGGCATCGTTCTGTGTGTCATCTACCTCCTGGGCGGGTGGGCGTGGGTTCGACAGTTTGGATTTCCGATTTTATTTCTTGCGACGGCCATTCCCTGGCCGACTGGAGGAGAGCAGTGGCTTGTGCAAGGGATGATGCGCCTCAATGCGACGGTTGCCGCCGAGTTTGTGAGCTTGTGTGGCGTCCCAGCCATTGCTACGGGTAACGTGATCGAACTTTCCACCGGTGTTCTCGGTGTCAACGAAGCCTGTAGCGGGATTCGGTCGCTGCAATCGACGCTAATGGCGTCGATTTTTCTCGGTGAGCTCTATCGCCTTTCTCTCTTTGGACGATTTGTTCTGGTTGGCGCAGGTGTGGGCGTTGCTTTTTTATTGAATGTTGTAAGGACCATATTTCTGAGCTGGCAGGGAGCCTTCCATGGCATCGAGGCCACTGAAAAATGGCATGACACGGCTGGATTTGCCATTTTGGCAATGGTTTTGATTTTTCTTTGGCTCATCAGTCGCTTCTTGGAGAAACGAGCATGGCGGGACTCTAGAATTGGTGAAATATAATTCAAAAAGTTCATTTTTACTTGAACGATTTGAACTTAAATTTCACGATACCCTCTCGTTGGATGATAAATCCGGCTTGCGTTGATTTTTGCGATGCCCGGGGAGAATTTGGCTTTCTCACCAAGGGCGGCAGCATCTCATTTTAGATTTCCCGTGGCTGCATCTTCAGAAAACTCTCTTGGCGGCGAGGGAGAGATGACGCTGTTTCAGCGGCAGACCATCGATTTGTTTGCGCATGCGGCGCAAGCGTTGTCGGTGCCTCGCTCCATCGGCGAAATCTACGGGCTGCTTTTCAGTACGGAGGAGGCTCTACCGATGGATGAAATTATTCGCAAGTTGCGGATCAGCAAGGGATCGGCGAGTCAGGGGCTTCGGTGGTTGCGAGCAATTGGAGCGATCCGCACGATTTATATGCCCGGAGATCGGCGCGATTTTTATTTGGCTGAGACAGAGCTGCGTAAGTTGGTCGCTGGGTTTCTTAAGGAATCCGTACAAACGCATTTGCAGAACGGTACGGTGCATATTGATCGAATTATCCGTGCGTTACCGGAAGTGGAGGGAACGCACGCCCGAAAATTTGCAAACGACCGGATCAGTAAACTGAAACGCTGGCATCGCTTCTCGAATCAACTTCTACCTTTGCTTATGCGGGTGGCAAATCGAGTCTGACGGTTGAATGGTGGTTGCTTGAATGAAAAAAATCATGAGATGAAGATCGGCAATCGAACAACATTGGTGGTTTTGCTCGGTGTCGTGGTGTGGTTTCTAATTTCTGAGGCAGTGACCTTTGGATGGTACTCTGTTGGGGAAGGGAAATTGTCCAAAAACAGGTTGCCGGTTTCCGGAGAAGAGCTGCTTTCCGGTTCGCAGAAATTTATTGAAAAAAATGGAGGTATTGTACGGTCGGTAAAGGGAATTGGCGATGTGGCTGCCGAGATGCTCAAATGCGATTTTGGAGAGACGCTTACGTGGTCCATGGGGGCAAATTTCGGAGCACTGACGATAATAAAATGGAATGATGCTTCCGTGGTCTCAGGGGTCGAGGGCATGCACAACCCTGGGAATTGTCTTGCAGCGGCCGGATGGAAGATAGGCGAAAAACATATGCTGGGTCTTCAGGAGTTTTGCGATAGCGAATCGGAAGTTACGGAATGGGACGTAGAGCGACCCGGTCTGCGGATGAGAGCTTTCAGTTGCGTATTTCGTAAATTTCGAGAGAGCGTCAGTAATGATCGATCAAATAGATATTGGAATAGTCGGCGAATGGAACCTGTTCTTGATGGAAGGCGGGATGCGCCCAGAATCATCGTGTTGGTTTATCTTCCCATCGATTTCACTTCCACGGAGGGTTCCCAATATTCAGAATTTACTGCTTTAATGAACGCGACTTTTTGTGGTGAAGAAAAATCACCGATAAATGAAAGCTGAGCTTTCAACAGCTCGGACTTTCCTTCAAAAAATATTTCCATCTTCACGTAGTAAAACATGAAAATCGCACTTATTACCGGTATAACCGGTCAGGATGGCTCGTATCTTACCGAACAATTATTGGACAAGGGCTATGTTGTCCATGGGATGATTCGGAGATCGAGCAGCTTTAATACGGAGCGGATAGACCACCTTTTTCGGAATCCTGAAATCCACGACAAAAAGCTGTTTTTGCATCACGGTGACCTTACGGACTCCAGTAATCTCAATCGCCTGCTCGAAAAAATCGGCCCGGACGAAATCTACAATTTGGGAGCACAGAGCCATGTGAAGGTTTCCTTCGAAGTGCCGGAATACACGGCAGAGGTGGATGCCATCGGGACTCTGAGATTTCTGGATGCGATCAAGGAGGTGGGCCTGAAGGACAAGACGCGTTTCTATCAGGCGTCCACGAGCGAGCTTTATGGTCTGGTGCAGGAGGTGCCACAAACGGAGACGACGCCCTTTTACCCTCGCTCACCTTATGGTGTTGCGAAACTCTATGGGTATTGGATTATTGTGAACTATCGCGAGGCGTACGGCATCCATGCGTCGAACGGCATTCTCTTTAATCACGAGTCGCCCCGCCGTGGGGAAACTTTTGTAACACGAAAGATTACGCGGGCTGCTGGTCGCATCAAGGAGGGACTGGAGGAGGTGCTTCTCATGGGAAATATCGACTCCCAGCGCGATTGGGGTTATGCGCCCGAATACACCGATGCCATGTGGCACATCCTGCAACAGGAGCAACCCGAAGATTATGTCTGCGCGACCAACGAAATGCATACGGTGCGAGAGTTCATCGCCGAGACGTTCAAGCATCTGGACATGGAACTCGAGTTCCGAGGTAAAGGCGTCGATGAGGTCGGCATTGAGAAAGCGACGGGTAAAATATTGGTGCGTATCGACCCCCGGTATTTCCGGCCCAGCGAAGTCGAGTTGCTCATCGGCAATCCGGCAAAAGCGAAGGAAAAACTGGGATGGGAGCCCAAAGTCAAGTTCGCTGAACTGGTCCGCATCATGACGCAAGCTGATTGGAAGCTCGCTCAGCGCGAGCGCGCCATTGCGCAGGCAGATGGGAGATAGCAGATGGAAGATGGCGCAGAAACTTGTCAACGGGGAGTCTGATTTGCCGATTTCCAATCTCCCAACTCCAATCTTCTAATTTATGCGTATTCTCATCACAGGCGGCGCTGGATTTCTTGGCTCTCATTTGTGTGATCGGCTCATTGACGCCGGACACGAAGTTCTTTGTCTTGATAATTTTTTTACCGGACGGAAAGCAAATATCGCTCATTTGCTCGGAAATTCGCGCTTCGAATTGATCCGTCACGATGTTATTGATCCCTTTAAGGTGGAGGTGGATCAGATCTATAATCTCGCCTGTCCCGCATCGCCGCCACATTATCAATTTAACCCAATCAAGACGACGAAAACGTCGGTGATGGGTGCGATCAACTGCTTGGGTCTCGCCAAGCGTGTTCGCGCCCGGGTTTTTCAAGCATCCACGTCGGAAGTTTACGGAGATCCGGAAGTGCATCCTCAAACAGAGGATTATTGGGGGCACGTGAATCCGATCGGACGGCGCTCCTGCTATGACGAAGGGAAGCGTTGCGCGGAAACATTATTTTTTGATTATCATCGTGAGAATGGTGTCGATATTCGTGTCATTCGAATTTTTAATACCTATGGCCCGCGAATGCTCGCTAATGACGGGCGGGTGGTATCTAATTTTATCGTCCAAGCGTTGAGAGGCGAAGACCTGACCGTCTACGGGGATGGGGACCAAACGCGATCTTTCTGTTTTGTAGACGATCTCGTTGAAGGATTTATCCGGTTTATGAATCAGGATGAAATTATTGGGCCAATGAATTGTGGGAATCCCGGGGAATTTACCATGCTCGAGCTTGCTGAGATGGTTTTAAAAAAAGTTGGAGGCGGCTCGAAAATTACACATATGCCGCTACCTGCTGATGATCCAAGACAACGTCGTCCGGATATTTCCGTTGCTCGTGAAAAACTGGGCTGGGAACCCAAGGTTCCGTTGGAGGAGGGGATCGAACGTACGATTAGTTATTTCAAATCGGTGATTTGAAGTGGTGGCTGGGGATTTTAATTAAATTATTTTCTATGAAAATTTGTTGTATTGGCGCCGGTTATGTCGGCGGACCCACGATGGCTATGATCGCTGCAAAGTGCCCGAATATCCGGGTGGATGTAGTCGATATTAACGAAAAACGCATTGCGGCATGGAATTCGAATGAGCTGCCGATCTATGAGCCGGGTCTCGACGAAATTGTGAAATCGGCTCGTGGAACCAATTTGTTCTTTTCGACCGGGGTGGAAAATGCAATCCGCGCAGCGGACATAATCTTCGTGAGCGTTAATACGCCAACCAAGACATATGGCGTTGGAGCAGGCCGTGCTGCGGATTTACGCTATCTGGAGGCAGTGGCGCGTGTAATTGCGCGTGTGGCTGAGGAGCCTAAAATCATTGTTGAAAAAAGCACGATTCCCGTAAAGACCGCCGAAACGATCCAAACGATCCTCGCAGCCAGCGGTAAGGGGTTAAGGCATCAAGTGCTTTCCAATCCAGAGTTTCTTGCAGAGGGCACAGCTGTGGAAGATCTTATGGCACCAGACCGCATTTTGATCGGCGGGGAACGCACGCCGGAGGGAGATGCGGCGGTGGAGAAGCTCGTTTCTGTTTATGCTGGCTGGGTGCCCCGCGAACGCATTCTTACGACGAATCTCTGGTCTTCCGAGCTTGCGAAGTTGGTGGCGAATGCTTTTCTGGCGCAGCGCATTTCCTCGATCAATGCTATTTCCGGCCTCTGCGAGGCGACGGGAGCTGATGTAGAGGAGGTGGGCAGGGCGATCGGAACCGATTCACGGATTGGTTCCAAGTTTTTGAAGTCATCCGTGGGCTTCGGCGGATCCTGCTTCCAAAAGGATATTTTGAATTTGGTTTATCTTTGCGGACATTTTGGACTCCCGGAAGTAGCCGATTATTGGGATCATGTTGTTCGGATTAATAATTGGCAAAAAGATCGTTTTGCCGCACGCGTGATTCGCACCTTGTTCAATACGGTGAGCGGAAAGCGGCTCGGCATTCTTGGCTTTGCCTTCAAGAAGGATACGAACGATACGAGGGAGTCCCCTGCGATCAGTGTTTGCAAATCCTTATTGGAGGAACAGGCTGCCCTGGCGATTTACGATCCAAAGGTGCCGGCCAGTCAGATTTATACTGATCTGGGAATTCAGCCAGACGATCCGCGTATCGAGATTTGTGAAAACGTTTCCGCCGTTGCGCAGAGTGCGCATGCGCTGCTGGTGCTGACCGAGTGGGATGAATTCCGTGATGTCGACTACGCCGCTGTTTTTGCCGCGATGTACAAACCCTCATGGATTTTCGATGGCCGCAATGTCCTCGATGCGCCGAAGCTGCGCAATTTGGGATTTCATGTCTACAGCATCGGAAAGCCGTTCCCTGTGTAGCGGAACGAGTTGCGGGTGGCTAGCAGAGAAGCAATCCGCTGCGCACGACTCATAACGCGTCACCATTTCAGTTTGGAATGGGTTATGCAGAGAAATTCGAAACCTGAAGATTTGGCAGGAAATACGAGTGATTTTAAATGAAGTCTATCGAGAAAAGACCGGGTGGAGGGCTCGGATTTCGTGATCCGATCCAAGGGGCTGCATAGTCGGTGATAAATAACATCGCGGAGGGATCTAGACGAAAGACCAAAAAAGACTTTGCTCATTTTCTGGATTTGGCGAAGGGATCTGTCGATGAAGTGCGATCCATGCTCTACTTGCCTGTCGATCTGGATTGCTTGAAAAATTTGAAAGTCGCTAAACTCCGGGAGCGCCACGAAATGGAAACCTGTTTCATAGGCACTTGGGAGTTCGAATTACGAAGCAACTAGAAATCGAATTAACGTCCTTAACTTGTTACCTGCCGCCGCAACTTTTTACTCATGCTCGCCTCGCTTCTTGAAATTTCCATTGCTGCGGGTGAGGCTATCCTAAGCCACTATGGAGGGTCGGTTCCGGTGGACAAAAAAGCGGATGATTCGCCATTGACGCTGGCGGATCGGGCCGCGCATCAGGTGATTGTCGAGGCGCTGGCGAAAGAGTGGCCCGAGATTCCGATTATTTCCGAAGAAGGGGAATTGCCGCCCTACGAAGAACGGAAGTGGTGGAAGAAATTTTTTCTGGTTGACCCATTGGACGGCACGAAGGAATTCATTAAACAAACCGGTGAATTCACGGTCAATATCGCGCTCATTGAGGACAGCATGGCAACGGCGGGCGTGGTGTACGCTCCGGCCACCGGACGAACTTACGCGGCCGAACTGGGCCGCGCAGGGAAGATGGAAGGTGGAAACACCGGAGCGCTGGGAGCGTTCGGGGTAGCCTGCGCGGAGCGCAGCCCGAAGGGCGACATGAGCGGGAGCGAAGGAGGCAAATGGCAGAGGGAGAGTCTTCAGTTGGCGGCAGGCAGGCAGCATTCAGCTATCTCCGATCTCTTATCTCCGATCTCCTGTGGGACCTTTGCCGCAGGCCAAAGCCCCACCATTGTTGCCAGCCGGGACCATGCGGGACCGGAAGTGCAAAAGCTGTTGACCCGATTTCCCGGCGCCGAGTTCAAGAGCATGGGCAGTTCGCTCAAGTTCTGCCTGGTGGCGGAAGGCGCGGCGGACATTTACCTGCGCGATGTGCCGACCATGGAATGGGACACGGCGGCTGCTCATGCCGTAGTTAACGCGGCGGGCGGAACGATTCGCTGCCTTGATGGATCGCCGCTTACTTATAACAAGGAAATCCTGCGCAACCCCGCCATTATCACGGTCCGTCCGGGCGCGGAGCAGCTCTTCTAAAGAGGTTCGTGCAAAGCCACAAAGACGCGAGGCATTCTAACCAATCTGGGAATAGACGTTCGGTAGCACTGTGATACACGGCGAACCCAACACTTTGGATTTCACGCCAAGGCTCAAAGAGCCCCAGGAGGTAAGCATCCGCCATGTTCGTTGCGTCGTTGTGAAGCGTATTTGGAGTTTGAAGAGAGGGGGGAGCGCACGGCGACTGAGGCGAGATTTTTCCGAATTTCAACGTTTCAGTATTTCTCTCCATGTCTCGTGTGTCTTTGTGTGAGTCGAAAAGTAGAATTGAAGGAAAGCAAAGGTGGATATCCTATGGCAGTGGAGCGCGTGGTTTCCAAATCTTAGAGACTGTCCAAAAAGTCACTTTGAGGCTTGTACTTCCACAAGATGTAGTGTGGAAAGATTGGGATGGAAGAGGAAATCTACCCGAGCACACTCACCGAATCTGAATGGTCGTATCTTGAGAAATTGATCCCGGGAGCGGCAAGGTTGGGCCGACCGCCAAAGTATCCCAAGAGAGCGGTCATGGATGGCATTTTTTACATCACGCGCAGTGGTTGCGGTTGGCGGATGATGCCCAAAGACCTGCCACCTTGGCGCATCTGCTACTACTACTTTGCGCGTTGGCAGAGGGAGGGCGTTTGGGAGAGCATTCACGATGCGCTGCGAGATTTGCTGCGTCAAAAAGGCGGAAAAAAAAGCTCCTGCCGCTGCGATTATCGACGCGCAGAGTGTTAAAACGGCTAATCACCCCGGAATCCGTGGCTTTGATGCTGGAAAGAAAGTTATGGGACGCAAGAGGCATGTGGTCGTGGATACCTCGGGACTCGTGCTCGGAGTGCTGATTACGGCTGCCAACCTTTCTGATCAGGCCGGCGCTCGAATCCTCCTCAAAAAAGTGGCCCTGCGCTTCGGCTGGGTGCGTCATGTCTGGGCCGACGCCGGTTACCTCGGTCAGAAACTTCTCGATTCCATCCACCAGCTCTTGCCCGCTCGCGGCTTTCGGATCCAAGTCGTTAAACGCAACGAACTCCATCGACACTCCTTCAAAGTCCTGCCTCGTCGATGGGTTGTCGAACGCATCTTCGCCTGGCTCTCGTTCTCACGCCGCTTCGCCAAAGACTATGAAGTCAGAACTGACCACAGCGCCGCTTTCATCTTCATCGCCGCCTCCAGACTCATCCTCAAACGTCTCGCTCGCTAATTTTTGGACAGTCTCTGAGCGCGGCTAACGGCTAGCTTCAATCTACTAACTACGAATCCATGAAAGTGATCATCCTCTGTGGCGGCAAAGGTACGCGTTTGCGTGAAGAAACGGAATTCAGGCCCAAGCCGATGGTGCCCATCGGCAATCGCCCAATCCTCTGGCACATTATGAAGACCTACGCCCATTACGGGCACAAGGAGTTCATCCTGTGCCTTGGTTACAAGGGCGAGATTATCAAGGACTACTTCCGTAACTACCTCTGGAATACCTGCGATACCACGATGTATCTCGGTCGCACGCCAGCCGTCCAGTTTCACAACCGCCACGACGAGGAGGATTGGAGCGTGACGCTCGCCGATACCGGCGAAAACTCCATGACGGCTTATCGTATCCGACAGGTTGAAAAATATCTGGGGAACGACGAGAACTTTCTCCTGACCTACGGCGATGGAGTGGGCGACGTCAACATCCCCGCCAGCATCGAGCATCACCAGAAGTGTGGAAAAGCCTGTACGATGACGGCCGTGCATCCTCCGGGCCGGTTTGGCGAGCTGGGCATCGATACCGATTCGATGGTCCACGGGTTTAACGAAAAACCCCAGACGGAGGGCGGTTTCATCAACGGCGGCTACATGGTCTGTAAGCGAGATTTCTTCAAATATCTCCCCGATGATCCGGGGATGATGCTCGAGCAGGGGCCGATGAAGCATCTCACGGAAGACGGGCAGCTCTCCGCCTTCAAACACGAAGGCTTCTGGCAGCCGATGGATACCTTTCAGGAATTCACCATGCTCAACAAGATGTGGGACAACGGCACCGCGCCGTGGAAAGTCTGGTAATGGCTCAAGGCATAAGAGCGAACTCGCGCAGAGGCGCAGAGGCGCGAAGTCTCGAATAATCGGATGATGTGATTTCCTTCTGCGGCGGATCCGCGCCTCAGCGCGAGAACCCCAGTCAAAAAATCGTTTACCAACCTAAGATTTGAATAACTCAAGCCAGCAAGCTTTCCACGGAACCTATCGTGGTAAGCGGGTCCTCGTCACCGGGCATACCGGTTTCAAAGGCTCGTGGCTGACGCGTTGGTTGCTCGATCTCGGCGCGATCGTTGCCGGCTATGCCCGCGATCCCCTGCCGCACGAGACATTGTTCGATGCGATCGGGCTCGGCCCGTTGCTGGAGCAGGATGTGCGGGGCGACTTGGCGGATCTGAACGCTCTTTCGGCGCTCATCGCGGATTTCCAGCCGGAGTTTGTGTTTCATCTCGCGGCGCAGCCGTTGGTTCGCCTCTCCTACGACATTCCGGTCGAGACCTTCGCCACGAATGTGATAGGTACGGTGAATGTGCTTGAGGCGTTGCGGCAATATACGGCCAGGGCGTCTTCGCCCAAGGTGGTCGCGGTGATGATCACCACGGACAAGTGCTACGAAAACCGGGAGTGGCTGAGCTCCTATCGCGAGGATGATGCCATGGGGGGCTACGACCCCTACAGTGCGTCGAAGGGTTGCGCGGAACTCGTCATTTCCGCTTACCGGCGGTCGTTTTTTGAGACTCTTCTCACCACTTCAACCGAACCTCAGGTTCGCTTGGCCTCTGCCCGCGCCGGCAACGTGATTGGCGGCGGCGACTGGGCGGTCGACCGCATCGTGCCCGACTGCTTCCGGGCGATTCAGGCGGGTGCCTCCATCCCGGTGCGGAACAAGATCGCGACGCGCCCGTGGCAACATGTGCTCGAGCCTCTTTCCGGGTATCTCTGGCTAGGCGCGATCCTCGACGATCCATCCCGTCTGCGCTTTCCGGATTCGAAGCCCTTCCGCTCCGGCTTCAACTTCGGCCCGAACCTGACCAGCAACCGCACCGTGGCTCAACTGGTCGAGGAACTGCTCAAACACGCTGGCGGCAAGTGGGAGGATTGCTCTGATCCGAATGCCCCGCACGAGGCCTCCAAGTTGAACCTCGCCATAGACAAGGCCTTTCATCTCTTGAGCTGGCAACCCGTCTGGGATTTCGAGACCACCATCGTCCAGACCGCCGGCTGGTATGTGAGGGAAGGCGCGGGCGAAACCGCTGCCGCGCTCTGCGACGAACACATCGCCGACTACTGTGCCGATGCAAAGAGCAAAGGCCTCCCCTGGGCTGGGTGAAGAAATCGCGTTGAGACGCAGAGGCGCAGGGATGACGGAAAATGAGATTGGCACGCATGTCGTCGAAGCCGCCATCGAAGTTCATCGCGAGCTTGGACCGGGGCTTCTGGAGTCCGTTTATGAAGCGGCTTTGCTGATCGAGTTGGAAGCACGCGATCTCGCAGTGGAGTCGCAAGTTCCCGTTCCGATTCGCTATAAGGGAACCCCTTTCGAACTGGGATTCCGCGCGGATCTCATCGTCGGAAATAAAGTCATTGTGGAGCTCAAATCCGTGGAGCAGTTGAGTGCCGCCCATCGCAAACAAATCCAAACTTACCTCCGGCTCACCGGCCTGAAACTCGGTTATCTCTTGAACTTTGGAGCGGCCCTCATGAAGGACGGCATCGTCCGGGCCGTAAATAACCTCCCCGAATAGCGATCCTCGCGCGGAAGCGTGGCCGAAGCGAGGGGCAGACAGACGAAAAGACGCTAAATAAATTTAGAACCCCGGAGGATATGGATTGTATTCCTCTCCGCGCCTCTGCGTCTCCGCGCGAGATTTCATCCCTGTAAAATCATGAACGCATCCGACCTCAAAGCCGAAATCCTCCGTCTCACCCGCGAGTATTCCGCCCTCGTCCATTCCGCGAATCGCCCCGGCGACGATGCCGCGCGGGCGACGTTCACTCCCGGCGAGTCCGTGGTACCCTACGCAGGCCGCGTCTTTACGCCCGACGAAGTTGAGGCTGCCGTTGGCTCGACCCTCGATTTCTGGCTCACCCTCGGGCCCGAAGGCGAAGCCTTCGAAAAGGAACTCGCAGCCCTGCTTGGCGTGAAACACAGCCTGCTCGTAAATTCGGGCTCGTCCGCAAATCTCGTCGCCTTCTCCGCGCTCACCACGCATAAGCTGCCTGACCACAAGCGCATCCAGCCCGGCGACGAGGTCATCACCGTCGCCGCCGGCTTCCCGACGACGGTTGCGCCCATTCTCCAGCAGGGCGCGGTGCCCGTCTTCATCGACAACGACCCCGAGACCGGTAACGCCCGCATGGAACAGCTTGAGGCCGCCTTCGTCCCCGGAAAGACCAAGGCTGTGATGATGGCTCACACCTTGGGCAATCCCTTTGATCTCGGCGCCGTCCTCGCCTTCTGCCAGAAGAACGACCTCTGGCTCATTGAGGATAACTGCGACGCCCTCGGCTGCACCTATTCCATGCCCGTCGAGCAGGCAAAATCCATCGGTCTCGACCACCTGCTCAAGCAGGCCGAAGCCGGCACCCATCCTTACATTCGCTTTGAGTCTTCGGCACCCGATCTCCCATTCCCAATCTTCGATCTGCTAGTCGCCCCAACAGGGGCTTGGGGCGACTTGTCCACCCAATCTTTCTACCCACCTCACCATCTTACGATGGGAGAGGGGGGCGCCGTCAGCATCATCCGCCGTCCGCCGCTCAAGACCTACGCCGAGAGCTTCCGCGACTGGGGTCGCGATTGCTGGTGCCCGAGCGGCAAGGACAACACCTGCAATAAACGCTTCGGTTGGCAACTCGGCGAACTCCCCGAGGGCTACGACCACAAATACATCTACAGCCACCTCGGCTATAACCTGAAGCCGCTCGACCCGCAGGCCGCTATCGGCCGCCAGCAGCTCAAGAAACTCCCCGCCTTCATCGAGGCCCGCAAACAGAACTGGGAAACCCTCCGCCGCGGCCTCGCCGACCTGGAGGAATACTTCGAGTTCAGCCTGCCAACGCACGCCACGGGTTGGGCTGCGCCCAACGAAAAGCTGACAGCAGAAACTCTCAAATTGGGAAATATTTCAGCATCTCAGCATTTCAGCGTCTCAGAATTTTCCTGGGACTCCACCCAGTGCCGGACCGATTGTAGCTGGTTCGGCTTCATGCTCCGCGTGCGTCCCGGTTCGCCGTTCAACCACACCGCGCTCGGCCGGCACCTGGACGAAAAGAAAATCGGCAACCGCATGCTCTTCGGCGGCAACCTCCTCAAGCAGCCCGTCTTCGTGCAGCTCAAAAAGGACCGCCCGAATGCGATTCGCACCCCGCTTGGCGAATACCCCGGCGCCGACGAGATCATGAACACCGCCCTCTTCCTCGGCACCTACCCCGGCCTCACGCCGGCAATGCTGGACTACGAAATCGAGACGATTAAGAGCTTCGTAAAAAGCTTCTGATTCTCGCGCAAGCCGAGCTTGCGAGACCGCCTGCAAGGCAACACGCAGAGGCGCCGAGAAGGGCTGTTACTCAGCTTTCAGTTTTCGGCTTTCTGCTTTGAGTCTTCTCTCCGCGTCTCTGCGCCTCTGCGCGAGTAATTCCCAATCATGGAACTCATCTCCGAACCGCTTCCCGGCGTTAAAGTCCTCCGCCCGTTCGTCTTCGAGGACGCCCGCGGCAATTTCGTGAAGCCCTTTCACGAGGACCAGCTCGCCGCCCACGATATCGCGCTCACGGTGCGCGAGGAGTTCTTTTCCACGTCGGCCGCGGGGGTCCTTCGTGGAATGCACTTCCAGGTGCCACCCCACGCACACCAAAAGCTGGTCTATTGTATCACGGGTCGCGTGCTCGACGTCGTGCTCGATCTGCGGAAAGCCTCGCCCACATTCGGCCAAGCCGCGGGCTTCGAGCTTTCCGCCGCGAATCGTCACGTCGTCCACATCCCCGTCGGCTTCGCTCACGGATTTCTAGCACAGGAGGACAACTCCTGCCTTGTTTACAAGACCGACGCCGTCCACGCCCCGGCCTGCGACGCGGGAATTTTATGGAACAGCTTCGGCTTCGATTGGTTCATTCACAGGGATGAAGGGAAGGAAAGGGATGTTTCCTTACCGGTGATCTCGCCACGCGACTTGGGACACCCCGCTTTCGCGGAGTTTGAGAGTCCGTTCTGAAGAAGAGGGCATCGCGCAGAGGCGCAGTGGCGCAGAGAAAGGAAGAACATGGAGTTGGCAGTTTCTGTAATAAAATCTCCGCGCCTCTGCGTCTCTGCGCGAGATAACCTTCAATGAAATTCTTCGCTATTGATTCCGAAAGGTTCGCGCAGAGGCGCAGCGGCGCGGAAAAAAATGAGAGTGCTCGACTTCCGATCGCAGCCTTCATGATTCCGGTTTCATCCTTCTCAATTTTCTAATCACCCCTCCGCGTCTCTGCGTGTTGCCTTGCAGGCTGTCTCGCAAGCTCGGCTCGCGCGAGATAACCTTCAATGAAACTTTTCGTCACCAGCGGATCGGCATTCTGCTTTGACTTATGAACATTCTTGAGCATTCTTGAGCCATGTCAGCGACCACGCTTTTCCGTGTCCGCGTTCCAACCTCGCGTTTGCGTTGCGCGGAAAAGGTCTTCGAACGCTTGGGAATGAAGCCCAGCGACGCATTCAACATCTTTCTCGCCCAGGTCGAACTTCGGGACGATCTTCCGTTCGCCATCACCACCCATCCCGAGCGCGTGTTGTCCACGGGCGAGCAAGGAAAGGTTTGGGAGGACGCCTTGGGTGAATACTGAGCCGGAGCCTGGCGAGATCTGGATGGTCGATTTTGGTCTCGCGGCCAAGCAGCGCCCTGTTTTGATCCTTGCCTACCCACAACCTGCCGACGCTCGGGCGCTGGTCGTGGTTGCGCCACTCACTTCCCAGCTGCGAGGATTACGCGGAGAAGTGGAGATCGGAAAACCTCGCTGGTTGCCGAAACATTCCGCAGTCAATATCCAGGGCTTCGCCAGCATCGACCGGCACTCCCTGATCCGTAAGCTTGGCAAATTGACCGATGGGCAGCTTGCGACCATCAAAGATGCGATCCGCGACCTGCTGGAACTCTGATTTCACCAGGGATGAAAAGGAGAAAAGGGATTTTTCTCCGTCGATCATATCCGCGCGCGACTTGGGACACCCCGCTTTCGCGGAGTTTGAGAGTCCGTTCTGAAGAAGAGGGCATCGCGCAGAGGCGCAGTGGCGCAGAGAAAGGAAGAACATGGAGTTGGCAGTTTCTGTAATAAAATCTCCGCGCCTCTGCGTCTCTGCGCGAGATAACCTTCAATGAAATTCTTCGCTATTGATTCCGAAAGGTTCGCGCAGAGGCGCAGCGGCGCGGAAAAAAATGAGAGTCCTCGACTTCGAATATCCCCCTTCATGATTCCGGTTTCATCCTTCTCAATTTTCTAATCACCCCTCCGCGTCTCTGCGTCTCCGCGCGAGGTAACCTTCAATGAAATTCTTGGTTATTGATTCCGAAAGGTTCGCGCAGAGGCGCAGAAAGAATGAGAGTGCTCGACTTCGGATCGCAGCCTTCAGGCTACCGCTTTCATCCCGGTAAGAAAGATGAAGCTCATCTTTGATCCCATCGACGGAGCCATCATCAGCTCGTCGGAATTCGGCAGTCTTCGCTACGCTTCGAGGGACTTCTCCAGTAGGATCGAAAAATGACGCCGCCCGCGCACATCGCCGAAGTCGAGCGCCGGCAAGACGAAATCATCCGGCGGATGACGCCCCGTCGCCGGCTCGAGATCGCCATCGCTCTTTACCGGACGGCCTGGGATTACAAGCAGGCCTGGTTGCGTGGCCAGCATCCCGATTGGAGCGCAGAGCAGGTCGCCTCCGCCACGCGGAGGATTTTTTTGACCGGCCATGCAGGAGATTGATCTGATCACCCGCCGGCTCGAGGAGGCCGGCATCGTGTATTGCCTGGTCGGAGGGCTTGCCGCGATTGCCTACGGCCGCCCCCGCCTTACGCTCGACGCGGATTTCGTCCTGGCCCTCACCCCGCGGGATGTGCCCCGGCTGCCGCTTGTCTTTCCCGAGCAGGATTTCTACCTGCCTCCGCAGGAGGTGCTCCTGGCCGAGATCGAGCGGGAATCCCGTGGCCATTTCAACATCCTTCACCAGCACAGCGCGTTGCGAGCGGACTGCTATCTCCCGGGGAAAAGCGCCCTGGCGCATTGGGAGCTGCGGAACCGCCGCCGGCTTGAAGGTCCTTGGGGAGCGAGCTGGTTTTCTCCCCCGGAAGCCATCATTACGCACAAGCTTCTTTTCTACCGCGAGGGCCGGTCGGAAAAGCACCTCGACGACATTCGCGCCATGCTCGCCACGGGAACTCCGCCCGATTTTGCAATCCTTCGCGATTGGATCGACCGACTTGGCCTGGCCGAGGAATGGAAGATCGTTCAACCCGGAACCGCGAATTGCGCGAATCGACACGAATGGGAGTGACGAAGTTCAGGCGATGAGTGGGAGTTGGATCCACAGCACAGTCCCTTCCCTTTTACTCTCATTGATTGGCGAAAATTCGCGAGATTCGCGGTTTAAAAATCAGAGAATCCACTAATGGACGCTAATGAACCCGAATTGCTGACGGAAATTCAATCAGTGGCGGGCAGTGATTTTTCATTGAGGGACTCCGTCCCCGGTGCCCGTCTTTCTATTGGAGTCAATCAGTAAAAATTAGCGGTTCCCCCCTCTTTCCATGAAACTCTTCGTCACCGGGGCTCTGTTCGTGGTGACGCTCTCCTTTGCGAAAGCAAATTCGCCAGTCATTGCCCGTGCTCGCGAAGTTCCTGATATTTCCGAATTTCGCAAGTCCGGTTTATTTTGGGGCGGCATGAATCCAAGTTTTGTCATTGCTAAGTGAGCTCTTCAGTCGAAATTCAAAATAGCCCGTGGCATGTCCCCATCCTTGATGCAGTGCGTGGACTGGCAGCGCTGTGCGTCGTTGCCGCGCATTTTGGGCAACAATTTCTCCCGCTCAGCGAACTCGGCATGGGGAAACGTGCGATCGAGTATCTGGGCGGCTGGGCTGTCTCGATTTTTTTCGTTTTAAGCGGGTTTTTGATTCATTCCGGGGCGATCAAGGAAATGCGTCGGAACGCGGCGGTCGATTGGCGGAAATACGCCCGTCGTCGCTTCTTTCGAATCTTTCCCGCCTATTTAGTGGCGCTCGTTGCAAGCTCCATAGTGGGGCTGTCTGCGCATTCCAACATGATCTCTGTGCCAACCATTCGGAGCACGATCGAGCACTTCTTCCTCATTAGCACGTTCAGCGCGGCGAACTGGGAGGGAATCAACGCCGTCCTCTGGACCGTGATCGTTGAATGCCATTTCTACCTCGCATATCCGCTCATCTTTTTTTCTTTCGCACGATTTGGCCCGCTTCGGCCCACGTTGGCCGTAGTGGGGTTTAGTTGTGCGGCATTTTTCCTCTTAACCGCAATTTCTCACGGTGAGACGAGGGTGATGCTCCAGCATACGTCCCCCGTTTTATGGTGGAAATGGTGCCTTGGAGCATTGCTGGCGGAAATGACAGCAGGTCGCGTTCTTCCCCGGTTGACGGCATATCTTCGCCTTTCCCCACTTTTGCCGGTTTTCGTAGTATTGTCCTTCGCAGGGATTTTCATTCCGGGGAACACAGCGGCGTTACAGTTCGAACGGTTTTTCATGCCGGTCTTTGCCTTTCTTGCGGTGGGGGCATGTGTGCTGTCAGAGCACCGGCGTAGATCTTTCGGTCCGATGCGATGGGTCGGTGAAATCTCTTATTCAATCTACCTACTGCATCCGCTTGCGCTGCTCGCGGTAGTGGTCTTGAGCTGGCAATTCGCTCTTGCGCAGCTGTCGCTGGCCGTGCTGCTCACGTTTGCCTTAGCAGCCGCCTCCTATTACGCGATCGAACGACCTTTCATTCGCATCGGGCATCGGCGCCGAAGTTCTGTTATCAAACCTTTCGGCGGTGAAACTTCCCTGAATTGAGGTTCTCCGCAACTTCTTGAAGCCATGAAATTCTTTGTCACTGGCGCCACTGGTTTCATTGGCTCTCATTTTCTGAATGCTGCCCTCGCGGGTGGCCATGAGGTTGTGGCGCTGCGACGTAGCCGGCAGTCTGCTTCGCGAGTGCCCTTCCTGAGTGGGAAGGAAATTCAACTGCGATGGGTCGAGGGGAGTCTCGATTCGGTGAGGGCGGATGATCTCGCGGGCATTGATGTGCTCATGCATCTGGCGGCCGGGGGGGTGACCCCTCAGCCGGCGACATGGGAGTCCTGCTATCGGACCAACGTCGCAGATTCTCTGGCGCTTGCCGAACGGGCGATCGATGCTGGGATTTCGCGCCTGGTGGTAACCGGCACCTATGCCGAATACGGTCTTGCCGGTTTGCGATTCGACCCGATTCCGCCCGATGCGCCGCTTGAGCCGACCGACCCATACGCAGCCTCGAAGGCGAGCGCCTCGCTCGCGCTGGCTGCCTTGTGTCGCGTTCGCAAATGCGAACTCGTTTATTATCGGGTGTTCTCGGTTTTCGGCGAAGGCCAGTTTGAACAGAATTTCTGGCCTCAGCTCCGGCGGGCGGCCATGGCGGGCGAGGATTTCCCCATGACGGAAGGGGACCAGGTCCGGGATTTTTTGCCAGTCTCCGACGCCGCTGCGATTCTTCTCCGTGCGGCCAGCCGGGAGGACGTGGAGCCGGGCGTCCCGTGTATCCGCAATCTCGCCAGCGGCCGTCCGGTGCGGTTACGAGACTTCGCGGCTGAGTGTTGGGCTGAGTTCGGAGCAACCGGACAATTGCGACCGGGCGCGATTCCGTCGCGACCCAATGAGGTCAAACGCTACGTGCCGCAGGTGGACCCGATCGATACGCTTGTCGGGCGGTGAAACTTACGTTCCTAGCGACGCCCACATTCGTGTGGCGCGAGGCGGGGCGTGACCGTCCGATTGCCTGGCACACTCCAGTGCCGGCGGCCTTTCGCTCTTCAACTAGCGAGAACCGGTTCGACGAAGTCTTGGAAATCGCCGGTGCAAAAGTGGCACTTGCAGTGGCCCGCAGGACCACGGCATCAAGCATACGTTTCATTGGCCGCGATTGGCTTTCGTGAACAGTTTCATCAACCGGCTTCGTGAAAAAGGACGCGTGCATCCTGAGGATGTCGAGTTTATCCTAGCAGACTCTACGAGCCACCGCGTAGCCCGCGTCCATCGCATCGCGGACGGTTCCAGTTTCGGTGATGACGTTGCCACCGAGGCCGCTCTTCATCCAAAACAATGGGGTGCCATCCAGGTTGACTCCTCGTCTCCCGCCGACTTGCCGCGTCCATGAAAAAGCTCGTCCAATATAGCTGGGGCCAGCTGCGGATCGCCGTGGGCGGCTTTCTCAAGCAATCCCGCGAGCTACCCCAGCGATATCCAGAATATGAAATCGGTCGCGGTTCCTATGGGCCGCTTCAGATCGAGACATTTGGCGACGATGCGCGACTGAAAATCGGGGCTTTTTGTTCTTTTGCCAAGGGAGTCACTATTTTATTGGGCGGCGAGCACCGGACGGAATGGGTGAGCACGTTTCCTTTCGACCGGCGGTATTTCAACGCGAGCGGCGTCCCCCACAGTTCGTTCGCCCGGGGAGATGTGGTGATTGGCAACGATGTCTGGATTGGAGAAGGGGCGCTCATTCTTTCGGGCGCCACGATCGGGGACGGCGCTGTTATTGCCGCTCGATCCGTCGTGCGTGGTGACATTCCCCCCTATGCGATTTGCGCCGGAATTCCGGCGCGAGTGCTGAAATTCCGGTTTCCGCCGGACGTTATCCGGAGCCTCTTGAATATCCAGTGGTGGCACTGGCCGGATGAGAGGATTCGTTCGGCAATCCCGCTCTTAATGTCCGGCCGAATCGAAGAATTCTGCAAACAAGCAACCCTATAAAATTATGCAATTAGCGGCGCACATCATTGCTTACGATGTTAATCGGTATATAAATCCCATGCTAAGAAATGTGGCTCCCTGGGTGGATAAAATCTACATTGCTTATTCAAGACGGCCGTGGGGATATATCCCCGCGAGCAGGGAGCAAAGGGAAAATCCCACGAAGCTTTCCGACATAAATCTCGAGGGACTCGATTGTCCGGTTGAAATTATCCATGGAGATTGGATGAAGGACGAGGACACGCGCAATGCATGTCTCGAAAAAGCTCGCAGTGAGGGTTTCGATTGGCTGATTACACAGGACGCGGATGAATTCTACCCTGAGTCGTGTTGGGAACAATTAAGGTTGGCACTAGAGGAAGACCGTGATTCAGACTGCATCATAACAACGTGGTATACTTTCTGGAAATCTAGCGACTACGTTCTGTTTTTTCGAGACGGGTCCATAAAGGGAACCAATGCGGGATTCGCGTTGCGATGCAATTCGGACGTGCGCTTTAAAGTGAGTCGCACATGTAGCTCCGAAAAGGTCAAAATCATCGATGCACCCTGCTATCACTACGGGTACGTCAAATCCGATCAGGAAATGTATGACAAGGTGACACAATGGAGTCACGCTCACCAGTTTGACGGAGAGCGGTGGTTCAACATTAAATGGAAGAACTGGGATTTGTTCACGCGCAATATTGGAATGTCTGATCCTCTTAGTTGGAAGCAGGCAATTAGATTTCCATTGCACCAGCCAAACTTTGCAGCGCACTTTAGAATGCCCGTGAACAGCGTTGTCATGACGAAGGAAGATCGCATTCGGGAATCGTTGTATGACTTCCGGGCGAACACGCATGATGTTCTCAAGCGGGTTAAGCGGCTCGCTATTTAAAGGCCCAAAATGAATTTAATTCTCGGAGCGGGCCTTTCAGGGCTGTCCTGTTCCTTTCATCTTGGGCATAAGGATTCGATTGTCCTAGAAAAAGCGGGCAATGCTTATGGACATATCCGAACAGAATTTCGGGAGGGATTCACCTGGGACGAAGGACCGCACGTTTCCTTCACGACCAATGACTATGTGAGATCTCTATTTGCCGAATCGGTCGGCAATAATTACGATGAGTACGAAGTTCATACTAGTAATTACTATAAAGGTTCTTGGATTGATCATCCTGCGCAAACTTCACTATATCAAATCCCGGAGCCTCTACGGTCAGCATGTGTGGAATCTTTTTTGCGTAGCCGGAGAGATATCTCGGAAAGTCATCCTCGACATTATGGCGAATGGCTCGAGCAAGCATTCGGTCCCGTTTTTGCCCAGACATTTCCGGCAGCCTATACCCGAAAATACTGGACTCTGCCCCCCGAGGGGCTTTCAACCGAATGGGTGGGAAGCAGAGTCTTTTATCCTAGCGTGGAGGAAGTGACGGCGGGGAGTCGTGGGCCGCTGAATCGACAGACACACTATATTTCGAAAATTCGATATCCCACGCAGGGAGGATTTCAAGCATTCGCCTCAAAGTTGAAGAATGAAGCGAATATTCGCCTCGGAGCAGACGTATGTTCGATTGATCTACAAAAAAAATGCCTGTGGACAATCGATGGAACGGAATGCCAGTGGGGCCGTCTGATTAACACATTGCCCTTGCCAAAATTTTTGTCCATGTGCGCGAATGTTCCGCATAACGTAATGGAGGCGGCGCGCGAAATTTCTTGCAGCAACTTGCTATTGATCAACTTCCAGGTAGATCATTCCACGCGTCGGTCTGAGAATTGGATGTATGTTTACGACGAGGACAAGTTATCGACCCGAATAAATTGCACGGAGAAATTGACCAGAGGAAATGCCCCGTTCCAAAAATCCGGAATTCAGGTCGAAGTATATGGCAGCCGGCATAGGCCGTTACCCTTAGACTTTGAAGTTGTCGCCCGGAAAGTAGCTGGCGAACTAATGGAAATGGGGCTGCTGGATCCCGAAGTCGATTTTAAGTATCACACCGTCTTGGTTCCGTGGGCGAATATAATATTTACACACTCAACGGCGGCGGCACTGGAGATGATCTGGCAATGGCTTGAAAAATACGGACTGGAACGGGAAGGTGACGATCTTCATCCTTTAACAAATTGGAGCGACAAGGCAGCCATGGCGATCCCCCTCGGGTCGATTACCATGGCCGGGCGCTACGCCCAATGGAAATACTTCTGGACCGACGACTGCGTGCTTCGGGGAGCGGCTATCGCTGGGCGGAATTAAAGAATATTGAATTCATATGTCTAAAAAGCTTCTCACTTTAGCAGTTCCAACATTTAACAGAGTAACATCCCTAAGACGCCAGATAGCCTTCCTCTTGCAGGCAATAAAATTGCAAAAGCTCGAAGATAAGGTAGCGGTCGTCATTTCAAATAACGCCTCCGATGACGGAACCAAGGAATACCTGGACGGGATAAAATCGCCGTTGGTTACTGTAGTTCACCAGGAGACGAATTTAGGCCTTATCGGGAATTATCGCTTTTTGATCAATTCCTGCGTGACAGATTACATTTGGGTTGTTTCAGACGACGATTTTATAGAAGACAACACGATTGCCACTGTTCTTGAGCATGTGGTTGCCAAGCAAGCCGGGTTGATTCATCTCGCTTGGGGAACCGCCAAATTGTGTGGCGACGAGTTGCGGGTCGTGATTCCTGGTTTTTATGGCATGTCGGCCCTTCTTCTTCCCGAAGAAGGGCATGGTGCTTGTCTTAGACTGGCAAATATAGATGGAGGAGGGTTGATGTTTTTCACAGCTAATATACTTCATGCGCAATCGGCAAAGGAGGCTCTGGCGAGGTTTTCGGGTCGGGCCGATAACCTCGCTGTTTCCATTTGGGTTGCGTGTTATTGTTCGTGGCGGCGCGGGTTCATCTTTGAAAAGCGGCGTTGCGTATTGGGTACTCACGACGTTCCGCGATGGTCCGCGTTGCATCTGCGAGTTTATTTTTCAGATATGCCGAGAGTTTATCAAGAATTGGTCAGAATTGGAGAGAAACGATTCGTAATATTTCGAAAGCATGTGCAGTGGATTTCTGGTGCTTTAATTAAGTGTATAAAAACCGAGCCGGGTCGTTCTTTGCAAGTTTGGGGGTTAATGCCGTTTAGGCTTTTTAGATTTCCATTTAAGCCTGTTCGTTCGCTTGATGTTCAATAGGAATGTCAGATCTGGGAAGGTGGCCGATTCGAGAATAGCGGGGAAAAGTATCGAGCGTCGCGCTTTTGCCGGGGCAGTGGCGGGCGGTGCAAACTTTTTCGTGACGCTGCTGCAGTCCGTTATACTCGTTCCCATTATTCTGTCGGCCTGGACTCGGGAACAATATGGCATTTGGCTATCTCTATCTTCGTTGGCAGTGATGCTGGCGACGTTAGACTTGGGACACCAAAATTACGTCGGAAATCAATATAATAAAATCCTTCACTTAGTAGGAGACGGAATTAAGCCAATGTTGGCGTCAGGCGTCAAGATGGCATGCCTATTAGGCGGTATTCAGTTGGCAATAGCTTTAGTCCTGGTGGCGACGGATTTCTTGCCCTCAATCATTGGATTGCATGGTCAAAAAGAGAATTTAAATCTTAATCTGGCATTTCTCTTAATTATTTTTACTTCTGTCTTTATTGGGTCGATTGGTGGTATTGTCACCCGAGTATATATTCCTTATGGAAAGTATGCCGAAAGTCAATGGCTTGGAGTGGGGCAGAGGCTTGGACAATTTGGCGTTACCGTATTGGTAGTGGCTGCCGGGGGCTATTTGTTGTCCTATAGTATAGGCAACTTTCTATTTATGATGAGTTATGCGGCTTTCGGCTATATTTATCTATATAGAACTTTTCCTCATCTATATCCTTGGTGGAGTGGCGGAAGCTGGAAGATCGCATTTCGAAATTTCACTTGCTCCCTGGTGCTGACCGCAAATGCTATCGTTGCGCAAATGGCAAATAGCGGACTGACATTATTGCTGGCATCGCAATTCACGGTGGAGATGGTTCCGCTGTTTACTACTGTGCGGACGGTAGCTAATATATTTTCGCAAGCCTCGATGGTCCTCACGAATCCGCTGTTGCCGGATCTTGTTCGATTTCATGTAAATGGGGAAATTGGGAAATTACGTCATGCATTTCAAGCCTGTTGGTTCTCGGGCGGAGCTATTATTAATGTAGGCTTAGTGGTGGCGGTTCCTTTTATCCCGAAGGTATATCAGATATGGACCCATGGTAAGCTTTCCTTTGATGTCGGACTTTTTGCATTGTTAGCATGGTCGGTGGCTTTAAGATCGGCGTATTCTCCCCTTGCATCATATATAACTGGACTTAATCATCTCCGGGCTCAATCGATCATTAACGGAGTTCAATCCATCGTTGTGATCGGCGCGGCATTTATCCTTTCATCGCGCCTCGGTTTGTCTGCATTTGGCGTGGGTATTGTTTTGGGTGAAATCATTGGAGCTTGCGGCTACTCATGGTTCGCCGCGCTAGAACTAGGGGGCGAGAAGGGCCGATTTGTTCGCACTTACGTTTCTCAAGCTCTTGCCCCGGTAGCGGTCGTGGGAGCGGTATTTGCCTCAACATGCGTAGGTTCGGATCGAGTGGTGCTACTTGCCACAGGGTCGGGGGTAATCATACTCGGTGCTTTTTATTTGCGAATGTGGTTTCAATTGCCGAATGAGCTTAAGGCTCGCTTTCTTTGCCTTCTCCCTGGTCCGCTTCGTAGTCGTTGGACCATACTTTAAGCCGATGGAAGTTCTCAGTAACAAAATTAGAGACTTTCGAAGTCACCTGTTTTTCTTAGGAGAGCGGATGCGGGCTTGGAGTCAAAACGGATTAAAGCTAACTTTAGATTCTAGGTCGATAAGAAAACAGGTTGCTCACTCGCCGAGATTTCGGAGCCTCGTGACGATGCCATGGATGGATGCATCTTACGTTTATATTGCCCAAGGGATTTCATGGGAATGGAACGTGAAAGCTTCGCTTTCCGGTTCGTCTCGGGCGGCCTATGTGGAGGGGGCTCATCTGATTGCCGCTTACGAGCGCGACCCGCAAGAGGCATTGGCGTTGCTGGGCCCGGGCAGGGTGATTTTTCTCTACCCGTTTCTCAATTACGACCGCGTTCTGGATTGGTTGCGGGAGAATTTCTTCATTTTCATGATTACATGGGACGATTCCTTCGGGTTTTATGCTCGGAGCCATGTGCGGCGCCTGCGCTATGCGGACTGCGCCCTTTCACAAATGCCTGGAAACGCTTGCAAATACCGTTCGATTGGAGTGCCGTGGCTGTGGATGCCGGAAGGTGGTCACGCGAATGCGCAATGTGCGGTTGCGCCTCGTGAGTTCCGTGCCGCCTACGTTGGTAATCGTTTTGGGCGGCGCGGACGGTTGATTGCCCGCCTCGAGGAAAGCCTGGGAGACACCTTCCATGCCTACGGTCCCGGTTCTCGCCGAGGAATGATCGATTCCGAGGCCGCTCAGCAAGTGCAGCGAGAGGCCTCGGTAAGTATTGCGTGCTCGGATCTCGCGTTTGGCTTCGGCCTTACCCACTTGAAATGCCGTCATTTTGAGATCCCCTGTTCCGGAGGGCTCATGCTCGCGGAATGGACGCCGGAACTTGCGAGGGTCTACGATTGCGAACGTGAAATCCTGACGTTTCAGAATTTCAAGGATTGTCTGGAAAAGATCGAGTGGGTTCGCACGCACCCCCAAGAGGCGGATAAAATTCGCCGGGCTGGCCATGCCCGCGCGGTCCGCGATCATACTTGGAGGAATCGCTTTGAGACGATCCTTGCCGAACTCCACGAGGCTGCCGCTTTCTGACTTCCTTTACGATGCCATCCATTACTATTGTCACTCCCGTCTGGAACGGGCTCCCCTACATCCGCGAATGCGTGGAATCGGTGATATCCCAGGATTTCACGGATTGGGAGTTCATCATTGGCGACAATTGCTCGATCGATGGCACCCGCGAATATCTCGATGGGTTGAGCGACCCGCGTATTCGTATTTTCAAGCAGGAGCGCAACTTGGGGATTTACGGGAATCTCAATTTTCTTTTCCGACACCCGCGTTCGATGCATGTCCATGTACTGGGGGCGGACGACACTGTCCTGCCGGGAGGATTGGGACGGATTTGGAAAGCATGGCGCGACTTGCCCGACGAGGTTGGGCTCATTCGATTTAATTGGGGAGGGGAGCGAAGCGCGGCGACCCTTGGCCGATATTCCTTTGAAGTACTGCCCGAAATTATCGCGCCGGAAGATTCAGACCTGGCCTATTTGCTTTTTGGATGTCTTCCCGGTAACCTCTCCAACGTCTCGGTCAAAGCCAGCTTGGTTTTGGAGGCAGGAGGATTCCGCGAAGATTTACCCTACGCGGGGGACTTTGAAATGTGGTCTCGCATGGGACGACGCTGGCCTCTGGCTTTGAGCGTTGATGAAGTCACCGCGGTGCGCCGACACGAGGGGGTTGCCTCCAACTATTTAAACCGGAAAGGTGAGCTTTTTCCCCAACTGGTCTCGATATACACGACTTTTGTGGAGAATCTCTCTCCTCGGATATCCCGCGCACGCTTGATTGCCTTTTTCAACGTGGAGCTTGTTTCGAGCCATCTGCGCACCGCTCTTCTGGGAGTTTCGAGGGGGAATTCCGCGTATTTGCAGCGCTTGATTCAGGCGCGTTCGCCCATTCTGTGGAGCTTGCCCCTGCGTTTGTTTGGATGTCTGCCATTTGCGCTCTGGCCTAGCGGTCGGCAGCAGCTTTCCACGAAAATGGCAAAAAAGCTCGCGAACTTTCGCTCCAACCGATGACTCAGGTCGGAATTTACATGCCGGACTGGATCATCGCGCGGCACAATACGGACCAACGAATCGCGCGGGCATTTGCCCGGCTCGAAGAGTTCGATCCTTGCACAACATCTTTTGTGGCATCGCCGGCTTTTACCTGGAGCATCAATATCCATCGGCTAGGGCAGCGTTTTTTTCCTTTGCCGGATAGCGTCGTTCGCCATGGACTTCGGCGGAATACCTCTGCGGATGTGCTCTATTGTTACGGTGAACCGGTGGATGCGCTGGCCTTTTTTCGCGCCGCCGGCGATCGTCCGACCGTTGTGACCACCGGTTTTATGAGCGACCGCTACATGGCCGAGATAAGAGGCGGGTCTGCGGGAGACCGCCAGGCGGAAGCGGATCGACTGGCTCGCAATCTCGAGCGCGCGGCATGCGTTCATTTCCATAGTGAGGGTGGACGCCTGCGCTTTCTGAGCTATCGTCCGGAATGGGCGGAAAAAACTCTATCGATTCCCTTTTTGCTGCCGGATTTGGCTTGCCCCGAAGCGAATCGGGCGCCTTCATCGAAAAGTGAGAAGACGGTGCGTATTTTATTCGTGGGCGCGGAAGGCCTTCGGAAAGGAATTCGGGAGCTCGTCGCGGCCCTCAATGAACTTGGGCGTGACTATCTCCGGAGGCATGGAGTTTCGGTGACCATTGTGTCGCGGGATCGGCCAGCGCCTTCGGCGGACCATGAGATCGAATGGCACCCTTCGTTGTCGCATCAGGAAACTCTCCGGCGGATGCGGGATGCGGACATTTTCGTTATCGTCCCGCGCCGCGAATCCTATGGCCTCGTCTTTGTCGAAGCGATGGCGGCAGGCTGTGCAATCATTTCCGACGACGAGGAGACGCGTGGCGAAATCCTCGGCGATGCCGGAATACAGGTGCCACCCGGGGACGTGTTTGGTCTCAAGGGGGCATTGCGGCGATTAATCGAGGATTCTACCTTGCGGAAAGAGCTTGGTGCGCGCGCGCTGGATCGGGCGCGACATTTTCTCCCGGGAATTGTGGCGCCGCGCTATGGAGATTGTTTCCGCCGTGTTGCGGCTGGACTGTCGTAGATGCCGCCTATTTACCTTGCTGCAAATGGCCGTTTTCATGCCTTTCCGCTCGCCTCGGAATTTGCGCGCATGGGACATTTGGGCGGACTTTATGCCGCCGATCACCACATTCTGCCGCCACCGGCCGTGCCTGCCGGCAAATATCACAACCGGTGGGAACTCAAGCTTTGGCGAAGTGGAGCGAGAATCAGTGGCTTTCCTTTCGGCTATTCATTGGAGCGGAGTAGCCGCTTGTTCGACCGCTGGCTTATTCGGCAGCTTGTTCGCGAATCGGGAGGAATTCTCCATGGCTGGAACTCGCATGTGAGTCGCACCCTTCAAGATCTCGACCCGGCGAAATGGCTGCGATGTGTCGAGAGATCGTGTCCTCACAACCAGTTCCAGCATGATGTCCTCTTGCGAGAGGGCGACTTCACCGGAGTGCCTTACCAGAAAGACCCCGAATTTCTCGCCGCATCCATCCAGGAACTTTATGATGCGGATGTCATCATTACTCCCTCGCAATATAGCGCTCGCACGTTCGTGGATCCCGAACTTCGAGCCAAGGTGCGAATTAATCCTCTCGGGGGCAATTTCCCCTGTCGGGCGCGACTTCCCAAAAGCGCGCCTCTGCGAGTGCTTCTGGTGGGGAATGCTTTTCTTCGAAAAGGCACGCACTATTTGATCGAGGCATTCAAGTTAATCTCCGATGCTTCCGCGGAACTTTGGATCCGCGGGGAGGTGCCGGCGGCCTATCGTCGTCGAATTGACGATCCGCGCGTAAAAATTCTGTCGCGAGTCTCCGGGACGGAGCTGGACCGGCTCTACCGGGAAGCGACGCTCTTTTGTCTGCCGTCAGTGGACGAAGGTTTTGGAATGGTGGCGCTTGAGGCGATTAGTCATGGTCTTCCGATTATCTATACCGAAAATTGCGGCGTCGCCGATATTCTACAGGCGGACGTGGGTCGGAAAGTTCCAATTCGATCGCCCGAGGCGCTGGCTTCCGCTATTGACCAAGTCCGCGGCTGGACTGCCGACGATTTCTGCCGTTTTGATCTGGCGAGAGCGACGGTTCTCGCCGAGAATACTTGGGGCCAGTGCGCCGAGCGGATGATTTCTTCGGTTTATGTCCGATAGCCATTGTTTCCGTGCCAGCTTTCCATCTTTGCCCAAATGAAGCCGTCATTTTCTCCACGTGCCAAATCGAATCTCTCCGTGCAGGCCATTTGGGTCGGTGCGCTGAGTGCTCCGCTTTGGATGTTCGCATTTGGTATGGGCGAACAGATCGTTTGCTTGCTGGCTGCGGGGGTGGGAACGATTTTGAGCGCTCGCTGGTTCTTGAAAGTGCTGGGGTGCCCCGTAGAATTCATTCATCTGCTGCCGTTGTCCGCTGTCAGTCTTGTAGTGGTCATGAATTTCGGCTTTCTACTCAGCTGGACGATGAGCAGCATCGGATTGAATCGCGATTTTGTCGAATCATTCAATGCTCTAGGAGTAACATATTCGAGCTACGCGGGAGCCGTCTTTTTTACGGTGTTGTTCGCAACCTCGCTTGCCGCATTGGGACAGTTTCCAATGCTGCGACGTTTAGAGGCGCAACTGATCGAAAAACTAATCATGCTAAATCGAACTCCAACAAATGTATTATTAGGAGTGCTTTTTGTAACCATAGGAATCGATGTCCTTGCGCTTGTTACAGGCGTGATCGGGTTTCGCTCTGTTGGTCTTGAAGGTTATCAAGAGGGAAAAATCGCGTGGTTCCTGCCTTTTCTTCATGCATTAGTTTATTTTCAGATGCCTTTGAATGCACAGCTCTTGACCCGCGTCCGGTCGCGGGAAAAGGGGGCTAATCTAGCGATTGTCGGAACGATGGTGATTTCGATTCCTGTGGTCTTTTATATGTCGTTTACCTCGGGGCGCACGGCGGTTGTCTTCTGTGTCGCAATGCATTTTATCTACTGGTGTCTATTTAGGGGGCGCAGACCAAATCTCCGAGTTTCAATGGTATTGGGTGTCGCTTTCCTTGTGATCGTGCCGCAGATCCTGGCGTTAAATAATTTTATGCGCGAACAGAAAAATACGAGTACGAGCAAATTTGCGAACGAAGGGGGAATTGAAGCAGTATTTGCAATGACTGAGGCTTATCAAGAGAACAAAAGCGCCCGCAGTGCTGAAAAAGTTAGGACAATGGACAATTTGTCAAGGCGCCCACTGGTGGCAACTCCCCTTGCGAAATGCATTGCCATGGACGGGCGAGTAAAAAGCTTTATGCTTGGGATGAATTTGAGAAGCTCCTTCATTTGGGTCATCCCACGGGTAATTTATCCCGATAAAGTTCAGACCTCGGCGATGGAAGGCTTGCTCTACCGTTATTTCCCAGATCGTGATTTCTTAAAGGATGTTTCGGACTCCGTTTACATGTATAGCTACACGGATTTCGGATGGCTTGGTATTATCGTCTACCCATTATTGATTGCTGGATTGTGGTGCGCATCTCTTTTGATTTTGAGTGTCTTAAATAGCCCTGTTTTTTCCTGGTATGTCTTTGCGAATTGGCCAGTCGTGTTTATGCTGGGAATTGGAGAGGGAGGCTTGATTGGGTGGTTTTCAACTTTCAGAGATACTTTGATGTACGGAATCATTTTTTTCTTTATTGAAATGATGCTTCGTAGTTGTGGAATTAAAGCTTTTGCGCCTGTGCATCCGTCAAAAGTGGGAGTGAAGTCACGACGACGGGTTGCTTGGTCTGCCCGATGAGAATTCTTTACGTCGGAGATACTGATCACACGACCACATCGCGACATCGGGCAGATGCATTAGGCCGAATCGGACACCAGGTTACTCATTTGGATATGTGGACGCTGGGAGGGGTGTCTGTCAGGCATCCCTTATGGGGAAGAATTCATTACCGCACGGGATACCGATTCGTGCAACCGCAGCTGCGGAAAAACCTTCGGACTTCGCTCGGCTTGGCGGAAGCTAAGTTCGAAGTTGCATGGGTGAATAATGGTGAGTTGCTGGGGCGTGGGGCGGTCGAGGAGCTTCGACGGGTGGCAGATAAGGTGCTGCTCTATAGCAATGACGATCCGACTGGTCCACGCGACGGTCCCCGCTTTGCCTCCTTGCGGGGGGCGTTTGGGGCTTACGATCTTTGCGCGGTCGTGCGAAACGAAAATGTTGCTGAATTCGAGAGCGCCGGGGCTCTTCGCACTTTTCGCGTCTTCATGGGTTACGACGAGGTCTCACACCAGCCATTGCTGCCGGAGGAGTCGCTTCCAGATGCGTTCCGATCCGAGGTCGGCTTTTTCGGGACATGGATGCCGGAGCGAGGCCCGTTGATGGTCGCACTTCTTCGAGCAGGCCTTCCGCTTGCCATCTGGGGAGAGCGCTGGCATCGAGCTCCAGAATGGCAGGAACTGCGAGCGGCGTGGCGCGGACCCGGACTTCAGGGGCGCGACTACGTGAAAGCGATTGCAGGTGCCAAAGTCTGCCTGGGTTTGCTTTCCAAGGGTAACCGGGACCTACATACCACGCGCTCTTCTGAAATCCCATTCGCGGGAGGATTACTCTGCGCGGAGCGTACCGACGAGCATCTCGCGATGTATCGTGAAAATGAGGATGCCATGTTTTGGGAAAGTTCGGTTGAGTGCATTAGCGTCTGTCGCAAGCTTCTCGCTGACGACCGACAAAGGGAACGGATTCGTCTGAGCGGAATGAAGCGAGTGCGCGAACTCCATCTCGGCAACGAAGATGTTGCGGCGAGCATTCTTTCTGCGGTCCAGACTCTTTGATACGCCTTTGAGGTCCTTCTCACAATGAACAAAGCAAGAAGCCTGACGGAGCTCGTTCTGATTGGGAATTACCCGCCAGACAATCAGTTTAGCATGCGCTTGTACGTCGAACTGTTGGCGGACGCCATGATGAAACAGGGTCTTCGAGTGACCGTTTACACTCCTCGCGTTTATGTGGGACGGTGGGCTCGCTCGACAAACAAAGGGTTGGGGAAATGGCTTGGCTACGTTGATAAGTATGTCCTTTTTCCCCTTAAACTTCGCGAGTTGGCGCGTTCTGCCTCACCGGGCACAGTGTTTCAAATCTGCGATCATTCGAACGCCATGTATGCGAATCCATTGCGTGGTCGGCCGGTTATTGTGACATGCCACGACCTCCTCGCCGTTCGCGGTGCCCTTGGGGATCCGGATGCGTACTGCGCTGCCAGTCGTGCCGGTCGAGTTCTCCAGCATTGGATTCTCAAAAATCTCGCGGAAATACCATTTGCCGCTTGCGTGTCGGATTTTACCCGCTCCGACTTGCTGCGGCTGACGAAGCGACGCTCCGGCCTTTCGACGCGAACAATTTTATCTCCTGCCAATTGTCACTTTCAATCTCTGACGACAGCTCAAGCGACGGAGATTTTGCGTCTGGAGGGAATCTCCATAAATCAGCCCTACATTCTGCACGTGGGCTCGAACCTTCCCCGCAAAAATCGGGTTCTTTTGTTTCGAGTTCTCTTCGAATTGCGAGAGAAATGGCCTGATCTCATCGCGGTATTTGTCGGAAGCGACTTTTCTGAGTCTGAAAGGGCGGTCCTTGAGCGCACATCCTCCGAGAGCCGGGTTCGTCTGCTTGGCCGAGTTTCGGTAAGAGCGTTGAACGCTCTCTATTGCGGAGCGCACGCAATGATTTTTCCATCCTTCGCCGAAGGGTTTGGCTGGCCGGTCTTGGAGGCGCAATTTTCCGGCTGCCCGGTGCTTTCTGGAAATCGAACCTCACTGCCTGAGGTGCTTGGCGCCGGAGGATTGCTGTTTGAGTGCGACGACGAGATCGGCATGGCATCAGCCCTCCTAGAGCTTAAAGAGAATGCGGGTTTGCGGGAGGAATTGATCAGCCGAGGTCATCAAAATACCCTACGGTTCCGATTGGAGCCTTGGGTTCAGGCTTATCTTAACTTGTATAAAGATTGCTTGGCGGACAATTCCAACGGCCATGCTGCTTAAATTATTCATCACGCTGTTGCCCTGGCCGATAAGGAGGCTTTTTCTCGGCTGGATTTTTGGCTATCAAATTCACCCATCCGCGCGGATTGGATTATCATGGATTTTCCCCCGGAAACTTCAGATGAACGCGAAAAGCCGCATCGGACACTTCAATATTGCAGTGCATCTGGATTCTATGACTCTTGATGAAAATTCCGTCATCGGCCGGGGGAACTGGATCACAGGATTTCCATCAGGCACAGCTTCCCCCCATTTTCGGCATCAGCCAGACCGCGAATCTTCGCTGGAAATCGGTTGTCACGCAGCGATTACCAAGAATCACCATCTCGATTGCACTAGTCGGGTGGCCATCGGAGATTTCACAACAATAGCTGGCTATCAGTCCCAGTTTCTGTCGCATTCGATCGACCTTCGGGCAGGTCGTCAGCATAGTGAACCGATCACGATTGGAAATTACTGTTTCATCGGCACCAATGTCGTCATTCTTGGAGGGGCTCGAATTCCGGATCGATCCGTGCTCGGAGCAAAATCGCTGCTTCAAAAAGACTTTGATGAACAGGATTGCCTCTACGCGGGAGTTCCGGCTGAAAGAAAGGCAAAGCTTCCTGCGGATGCAGCCTATTTCCATCGAGATCGAGGATTTGTAATTTAGAATCCATAAATGAGCCAGTGTTAATATTAGACTCACATCAGAAAAATCATCCTGACGCCCTGCAGCGGCCGTCATTCGGATGGATGGACAAGCTTCGGCGTCTGAAATGGAATTTCGCCCGGATTTTATTCTTTCGCTGGATTCCGGTGCCGCTTCACGACTTGCGATGTTGGATGCTAAGGAGGTTTGGGGCTCGGATCGGGCGGAACAATTTTATTTATCCGGATTGTCGAATCTGGGCGCCGTGGTTGCTCGAGACGGAAGATGTTGTGACCATTGGACCTCGAGCCGAGATCTATAATCCTGGGGGGGTCTACCTCGGGCATCACACCATCATTTCGCAGGACGCTTATCTCTGCGGGGCAACCCACGATTATAATAGTGCTGACTTTACCTATGTGAAGAAGCTCATTCGCACGGATGCATATGCATGGATTTGTGCCCGCGCGACGGTGCTGCCGGGCGTGCATTGTCATCAAGGCGCCGTGCTTGGCGCAAGTTCCGTAACGTCGCGCGACCTAGAAGCTTGGACGGTTTATGCCGGAAACCCGGCACGAGCGGTGCGGCCACGTTCCCAGGCAATCGCTCAAAGTACCCTTTCGTGAAGGTCGATTTTTCAAAGGCTACGGCCGGCATTTATGACTTGTGCGTCATAGGCTCGGGGCCGGCAGGTATCACTTTCGCGCTTGAGGCCGCGCGCATGATGCCGCGGGCGAGCATTCTGTTGATCGAATTTGGGCGTGAGGCCATGCCGGCCCACAACGTGCTCGACGATTCGATCTGCATCGAAAATCTCCGCAACCACCACGAGCCCTACGAGTGCACCAACAAGGGACTGGGAGGAAGCTCCGCGACATGGGGCGGCCGGTGTGTGATGTATGATCCCGTGGATTTCCTTTCTCGGGATATCGTGCGCGACGGATGCACCTGGGATCTCTCGTTTCTCGAGGATGTGCGTCGACATGTGCCGCGCGCGGCCGAACTCTGTGAATGCGGGCAGGGGCCGTTCGACCTTGCCGAAGATCCCGCCCGCGCAGAGAGCCGGATTGCCGAGGGATTTCAGTCCGCGGAGGTGACGGATACGGTCGTCGAGCGGTGGAGCATGCCGACGCAATTCGGTCCGCGCTATCGGAAGGAGATCGAGGCCTCGCCCCAGATTCATCTCCTCGAGGGTTGCCGTGCCAGCCGTTTCGGACCGCCGGATCAAACCGGCTGCGTGAGCGAGCTATTCGTGCGCGTGGGGGAGTCCGCGACGGAAAGCGGCGTGCGAAGTCGGCGTTTCGTTGTTGCCGCTGGCACGCAGGAGACAACGCGGCTGTTGTTGCGGAGCCCGCAGCTTTTCGCCGGTCTCGCGGGGGTCCCCGACGCGCTTGGGCGCTACTACCAGGGGCATGTCTCCGGAAAGATTGCGAGCGTGCAGTTTCACGGAGATCCGCGCAAAACCGAATATGGGTTCCTCCGTGAGCCGGATGGGACTTACCTTCGCCGGCGATTTCATTTTCCGGCCGAGGTGCTTTGCCGCGAGAACCTTCTGAATACGGCGATCTGGCTCGACAACCCACTTTATTTCAACCCGTCCCATCGCAGTGGAGCGATGTCGTTCATGTATCTTGCGATGATTACGCCGGTGCTGGGGAAGAAGCTCGCCCCGCCGGCCGTTGCGCACTCGGTGACAAAAGGCAAGGTAACCGGGGTGCCCGCGCATCTGATGAACATTTTGCGGGGTCTTCCGGGCTCGCTCTGGACGCCGGCTTCCATTTTTTACCGCCGCTATATCCGGCGGCGAAAGCTGCCCGGCGTCTTCCTCTTCAGTCCGCAGAATCGCTACGCGCTGCACTTCCATGCGGAACAGGTGCCCGATCGTAAAAATCGGATGGAACTGGGCCCCGACGGTGACACTCTCGTGATCCATTACTCGCTCACCGACGACGATGTGAATTCCGTGATCCGCTGCCATGAGCTGCTCGACGCGCATCTGCGGAAGCTCGACTGCGGTCATCTGGACTACTGGTTTGATCGTGCGGCGATGCCGGCGGCGATCCACGACATGTCGCGGGATGGCATTCACCAGTCCGGCACTACGCGAATTGCCGCGGCGCCGGAGCAGGGGGTCGTGAATTCCGACCTCCTGGTTTTCGGCACGGAGAATGTGTTCGTCTGTAGCAGCTCTGTTTTTCCGACCTCAGGGCAGGCGAATCCCACATTCTTCCTGTGCGCGATGGCCGTTCGGCTCGCGCACCATCTCGCTCAAGCATGAGAACCGTTGAAATTCGTCCCGGCATCCACACTTCGATCCTGGGTTTCGGCTGCGCGCCCATACTTGGTTCGGTGGATGGGCAGACTGCGCAGCAAGCCCTTGCCGCCGCGTTGGACGTTGGCATTACGCATTTCGATCTGGCGCGTTCGTATGGATACGGCGAGGCCGAGCTTTTCGTGGGAAGGTTTCTGCGCAATCGGCGTTCGGAGGTGACGATCGCCACGAAATTCGGCATCGAGGCGACCCCGCTGGCGGCACTGCTCGGACCGACGAAGCCAATCTTGCGCCGACTCCGAGGGAGGAGGAAACCTCCTGCAACATCCGATTCCGCGGCTCCGGCGCAGCCAGGGCGGTTGCCGGAGCTTTTTCTTCGTCGCCGCCCGATTACGTCGCGGTTGCTCTTGCGCAGTCTCGAGACGAGCCTGCGCAAGCTGGGCACGGATTACGTCGATTTTCTCTTTATCCACGAGCCGTTGGAATCCGTGGGCGACATCGACGATGTCTTCGCCGCTGCCGACAACGCGAAGGCGCAAGGGAAATTGCGGGCGTTTGGCCTTGCGTTTATGACTTCGCAGGCAGCTCTTCACTCGGACTATCTGGACCGATTTGCAGTGCTCCAGTTCGACAATTCTCCCGGCGCGCCGCATTATCCCGCAACTCTTGCGGAACGCTCAGAGGGACCCAATATCTTCTTTTCTCCATTCCGGCATCGCGCGGCGGGCGAAACTCCAGCCGGTATCCTCCGTCGCCTTTCGACGGATTTTCCACGAAGCATCACGCTGTGCTCCATGTATAAGCCGAGTCACATCCGCCAGAATGCGGAAGTCTGTTCCTGACGACTTCGGAATTTTTTTAACGCGGAATCAGTGGCTTTCAGAGTAAGTTGCAATTCTGTAAGCCGATCAAAAACGAAAATATCGGCCTTAAAATGCCCGCTATCTCTGTCATCATACTCACTAAAAACGAGGGCCGGGATCTGCCTGTTTGTTTAGAGTCTCTGCGCTGGTGCAACGATGTGCATGTCGTTGACTCGGGAAGTGAGGACCGTACCGTGGAACTCGCCAGCCGAGCTGGCGCGAGGGTTTCTTGCAATGCGTTTGAGTCTTTTGGGCGCCAACGGAATTGGGCGCTCGATCACTGCCACCCCAAGCATGATTGGATTCTTTTTCTGGATGCCGACGAAAAGACGACTCCTGAATTTGTAATCGCAATGGAGAGTGCCATTTCAATTGCTGACGAAGAAGTCGCGGGCTTCTATTGCTGTTGGAAACTCCTTCTCAATGGGCGCTGGCTGAAAAGGTCGGACAATTTTCCCAAGTGGCAGTTTCGGCTCCTCCGGCACGGCAGAGCGCGATTCACGGACTTTGGCCACGGCCAGAAGGAAGGGCAAATTGACGGGCGCCTGGCTTACCTGCGCGAGCCCTATCTGCACGCTCCGTTTGGTCGCGGATGGGAGCATTGGGAGGAAAAGCACCGCAAATACGCCCGCCAGGAGGCCGTCGCCCGCCTAAGCCTGGAGTTGCGTCTAAGGGATATTTTTTCACCCCATGCGTCCCGTCGTAATCCGGCGATTAAGAGTCTGGTTTCGCGATGGGCATTATGGCCAGAAATTCGCTTCGTTTACACTTACTTGCTGAGAGGTGGATTTTTTGAGGGAGCGGAAGGCTTGGAATATTGCCGACGGATGCGGTGGTTTGAACGGGAAGTTGCCTCCGAGATGTCGGCTCTACTGACCTCTAAACGGTCGGACTCTCCCGGAAATGTTTGATGGCCGTTACGTGTTTGCAGCCCTTTACTTTGTTTCAACCGTCGTCCTGAAACCACCGGACTTCCCCCTTTTATGAAATTCCGTTCCTTCCGAAAGGCGCTCGGGTGCGCTCTCCTTTTCGCGTCTTTCGGCGCGCTGGATTATGTGACCGGCTACGAGGTGACGAGCTTCCCGCTCTATCTTGTGCCCATTGCTCTGTCTTTTTTCTACTTTGGAAAGATGGGGGGCTATCTGGCGGTAATCGCGGTGACGGCGCTCTGGCTGACAAACGACTTTCTCACCGGTCACACCTATCAAATCGAGGTTGTCCGCTACTGGAATGCCGGCGCGCGACTCCTGATTTACGGACTCTTTGTCTATGGACTCTCGCTCTATGCCAAGACCCTCGCGGCGCATCGCCGCCGGGTGGAGGATCTGCGGCGCATCCTTCCGATGTGCCACGGTTGTGGCCGCATCCTCTGGAAGGATGGTATCTGGAAACTGCCCGCCGAGGCCCTCGCCGCCGCGGAATCCGAGGGCGATGAGTTACCGGAATGCCCGGGGTGTGTGAAAGCTGAAAGCTGAAAGCAGAAAAGGGTTCTGATCCAGACTGCGGCTCGACGCTCATATTTTCGCCATCCGCCTTCAGTCTCCCTCTTCCGTTCCCTTTGACTTCGTCTGTCTCCGCTCCGCTCCGGCTGTTTCCTTCTGTAAAAAATTGAGACAACCTTCGCCGCTGCCACGCGGCTCGACGTTCATATTTCAACTTTCCGCTTTCCGCTTTCAGGTTTTCAGATTTTCCCATGTCCCTTCGTATCCTCCACGCCATTGCCTCGGTCGATCCCAAGGCGGGAGGCCCCATCGAGGGCGTGCGCCAGCTGACGGCGGTAAATCAGCGCTATGGGCACACCATCGAGCTGGCGACGCTCGATGCGCCCGATGCGCCCTGCGTACGGGAAAGCAAAATCCCGGTGCATGCGCTCGGGCCGGGGGTGAGCAACTACGGGTTTTCGCGCCGGTTTCTCGACTGGATGAAGGCCAATGCCGCGAACTACGATGCGGTCGTCGTCAATGGCGTGTGGGGCTTCAACGCGCTGGGAACCTGGATGGCGCTGCGGCAGACGCGAGCCGTGCCGTATTTTGTTTTCACCCACGGGATGCTCGACCCGTGGTTCAAATACCGCTACCCGCTCAAGCACGCGAAAAAGTGGCTCTACTGGCCGTGGGGGCTGTATCCCGTGCTCCGCGATGCGGATGCGGTGTTCTTCACCTGCGAACGGGAGCGGGTGCTCGCGCGGGATTCCTTCTGGCTTTACGACTGCAACGAGGCGGTGATCCGCTACGGCACCGCCGGCATTCCCGATCCCGACGCGGATTATCGTGCGGAGTTCCTCGCCGCGCATCCCGCGCTGGCCGAGACGCGCAACGTGCTCTTCATCGGGCGGGTTCACCCGAAGAAGGGGCCGGATCTCTTGATTTCCGCCGTTGCGGAGCTGAAGCGGCGCGGCGTCTGGGACGAAAAAACGATGCGCGTCTGCATGGCCGGGCCGACGGACTCCGCGTATGCCGGGGAACTCAAGGCGCAGGCGGAACGGGCCGGCGTGGCGGATCTCATTTACTGGACCGGAATGCTGAGCGGGAACCAGAAGTGGGGGGCGTTCCAGGCGGCGGAGGTTTTCATCCTGCCCTCGCATCAGGAGAATTTTGGCATCGCGGTGGCGGAGGCGCTTTCGGCCCGCCTGCCGGTGTTGATCACGCATCCGGTGAACATCTCGCCGGAGATTGCCGTGGATGGCGCCGGCCTCGTCGATGACGACACGGTGGCCGGGACCGCCCGGTTGCTCAAAAAGTGGTTTGCCCTCGACGACGCGGACCGAAAGGAAATGAGGGATCAGGCTCGAAAGACGTTCCTCGCCCGCTATACGTCGGAAGTGGCGGCCAAGGATATGCAGCGCAACATCTTCCTTTCACTGGCGTCGCGCCGCGTCCAGGCGGGGGGCGGGTAGGGTTTCAGTGTTTGGCTCCGCCGGTCTCCGCTCCGCTCCGGCTCAGTGTCTCAGTGTCTCAGTGTCTCACCGGCTCACCGGCTCACCGGATCTGGTTTCCTCTTGTGAAAAACCGTGAACGTAATCCCTCCCAGTGCCCAAAAGTGGCGGTGCTTGCGTTGCGATGCCTGGTCTTCGCAGCGCAAAGCCCCTACCTTGAACAGCCGTTCATATCTGCGTTTCGGATCATTCCCTCTGCGCTCTCGGCGTGATCTGCGGTCGGATTTCCATCCGTGGCGGAACAGATTCTCTTCGTGGACGTTGACTTCGTCTGTCTTTGCTTCGGCTGTGATCTTTTGTAAAAGCCGAACCGTTTGTCCCGTCCGGATTGGGCACGGTATTTTTTGATGCTTCGTAAGATCCTGCCGGCGCTGGCCATCGGTTCCCTGGCCGCGCTCTGCCTCCTCGGTATCGGGGCCGCCGGCCATCTGCCATCTTCTGGTTGGCTTCGCCTGTCTTCGCTGCGCTCCGGCTCCCAACTTCCGCCGACTCCGTCGGCCGGCTGGGGGATCGACGCATGTCTCTCGTGCCATGTTCCGGGCGTCGAAGTGCCCGGCTATCTGCGATTGTTGCGATCCTCCGACATTCGCTGGCTGAGGGAGCGCGGAATCGGGCCAAAAACTGACAAGCTGAAAAGCCGAAATTTGGAAATTGAGGGGCCGCTTTCAGCGTTCCAGCGTTTGGCTTCGCCTGTCTTCGCTCCGCTACGGCTCAGCGTTTCAGAATTTCCCGCGGCCAGAGTCTGGGCCGCGGAGCGACGCGCTGGCTTTCGCGTCGTTGCTTTTGCCTCCCCGGCATGGCCGGTTCCGGTGGAAGATCCGGTCGATCAACTTCCGGAGGACCTCCTTGCGGTCTATCGCGCCTTTCGCGAAACCGCTCGTGCGACCGCCGGAGAGGTCGATGCCTGGGAAATGGTCGGCGAGCCGGAGACGTTCTATTGCAAAGATCTCCCCGATCGGGTGGCGGCCTTTCAAAAGGCGGTGTATCTCGGGCTCAAGGACGGGCCAAAAGCAGAAACAATTTCAGAATCTCAGCATTTCGGAATTTCAGCATTTCCCGTTGTTCTCAACGGCGCGCTGGCTTTTCCGCCGGGGCCGTGGCTGGAGGCGGCGGCGGAGAACGGGTTCTTCGACTACACCGACGCGATCAACGTTCACCATTACGGCTTTGCAAAGGATCTCGGCGACGTGATCGCGGCGCATCGGGCGATTGCGGCCCGATGGACGAAGGGCCGGACGTTGCCCGTTTGGGTGACGGAGGTGGGGCTGAACAATATTCCGAAAGCGGACTGGCGAAATGCCGTCGCGCGCGAAGCGCAGGCCGACTATCTGATCGAGTGCGCGACGGCGGCGATCAAGGAAGGGGTTGCGGTCTTCATGCCCTTTATTTTGGTGCATCGTGGGGATCCTTTCGCCATGACGGAGACGGCCAATGATGTCCACCCCGCCTGGACGCGCTACCGTGACTTTACGCGCAATCACTCACTGGACCTTTCTGGTCCGGTGGCAATGCCGCCGCCGGCGCCAAATCCGATCGTGCTGCAGTGGTTGCCGGACACCGCGACCTGCACGCCGAGCAAAATCTCCCGAAGTTACTGGTTCGAGTCGGACGGGGACGGCGGATGGGACGAAATCGAAGGAGAGATCCGGGTCTATAACTTCAGCGGGAAACCGGTGCGCGTCCGGCTGATGGGACCCGAAACGCTTGATCCGCGGCTCGCGCTGAAATGGGCCGCCCCGGTCGATGCGGTAACCATTGCTCCGATGAGCCGCCGGGCGTTTGCGCTGACGATTGCCTTGAGCGAGGGAGGCTATTTGCGGAGTTCGATTCGGTATCGGGCCGAGACTCTGGGAGGGGGAGATCAAATTCAGGCAACATCTCCTCTGGCGTTTTCTGTCGAGACGATGCCGGAGGAAGACATTCCCCATCGAGAGCTTCCGCTCGCATTTGGTCCCGCGCCGGATGCCTTTCATTATGTCGGGGGGGCGGTTCCGTTTGTCTCCACAAGTCGAAGTGCCTCGGTGCGGGGACTGAATGGCGTGAGCGTGGTGAAAGACGACGGCACGGGAGAATTTGTCTTCGATGTGAAGGAGACGAACGAGAATGCGGTGACGCCGCCGCAGGCCATTTTGAGTCTCCCGAATGGGCTGCCGGCAGCGAAGGCGGGATTCTTGCGCCTCCAGGCGACCGATTCGCAGGGGCGCCCGGCTTCGGGGCGCGTTGATCTCGTCGATGGGAACGGTCAGCGCTTTTCGATCGTCGAGGGGCTCGGGCGAAATCCGCTGGTGAACACCGGCGACACCGTCCTTCTCGGCTACGCGAATTTTCATCCCTGGGTCTTCGGGAACTGTCGGCCGGGAGTCGGATTCGATCCCAAACGGGTTCGCGAACTTCAGTTGCGCTTTTGCGATGCGGGAGCCGGCAAGCGGTTTCGCGTGCATCTGGACGCGCTCGATTTTGGCGGACGATGAGGGAAGCCGCGCCGGATGGTAGGGCGAGGCGTCCCTGCCGAGCCGATGATGACCAGCCGATTGTCGCGATACGGCTCATCCCGAGGATTCGCCCTGCCGCCCGGCAGCGGCTTTCAAACTTCAATTTTTCATGGGAGATCAGGAAGGCGTGCTAGACTGTTTAAGGCGAATTTTTTCAGCATGAAGATTCAAATTCTAGGGATTCACTTTCGTAAGGACGGTCCCCAACTCCCGGACCAACTCCTGGAGGCGGGGCTCGTGGTCGTGCCATCCGGCCCCGGACTGGCCAACGATTTGATCGAAAGCCCGGCCTATCGGGAGGCGTTGCGCAATGCGGACTGGGTGATCCCGGACAGTGGATTGATGGTCCTGGCCTGGAATGCGCTTCATTTCTGGCGACCGGAGCGACACATTCAACGCTATTCCGGATTGCGTTTGCTGCGGGAGGTATTGCCGCGCGAGGATGTGCGCTCTCCCGCCGCGAGTTTCTGGATTATGCCCAGTTTGGAGGATCGCGATCGGAACGTGCAATGGTTGATCTCCAACGGGCACCATGCGCTCACGGAGGAGGATTGCTACCTCGCTCCGGTTTACCGTCCCGATGAGCACGGGCGCGTGGAAGATCCAAATATCCTGGCCTTGATCGAAGAGCGGCGACCGAAGGTGATCTTCGTGAATGTCGGGGGCGGGGTGCAGGAGCAACTTGGATGGTATCTTCGCTCGAAACTGTCCTACCGCCCGGCCATCCTTTGCACGGGCGCGGCAATAGCATTTCTCTCCGGCGGTCAGGCGAGTATCCCGTCGTGGGCGGATCGCTATTTACTTGGTTGGATGATGCGTATTTTGTCGGATCCCAATCGCTATGGAGCTCGCTATGGGAAGGCCTTGCGTCTGATTCCTGCCTTGCTGAGATACCGGGATCGGTGTCCGGTGGCGGTAAATACGAGGCAGGCCCGCGATTCTTAGAGTTGCTTGTTTTTAACGAACGACTCTCAAGGTTGCGGCGTAAGCGTCACACACAGCACCGGTAGTCAGAAGCAGTCAGAGGTGTCATAGCGATGTGGTATGACATCTATGGAAGAAGTTGGTAGTGGTGGCTCCGAGTTACTGAAGGTTGATACGAAGGGGCGGGTTCGGATCTCGCGGGAGCGACGGGCGGAGCTTCTGGCCGAGTATGATCGCAGTTCGATGACTGGTGCCGCTTTCGCGGAATGGGCTGGAATCAAGTATCCGACGCTGATGTATTGGTTATCAGAGCGTCGGCGGTCGGCGTCGAGGTCGGATGCTGGGAACACGGGGTGTGCTGAGTTGAGTTGGGTGGAAGCGGTCGTTGAGGACAGCGCTAGCAGTGGCGATGGCCAGTCGCCGATGCTGGAGATCTTGCTTCCTGGGGGGAGCGAGTCTACGGGTGAGCAATCGGGCGGGAGCGGCGTTGGCAGCGGAGGTATTGCGGCAGCTTGGCGGGAGCGGTCGGCCGTGCTGAGTTTTACCGGCGGGCTCAAGGTGATGGTGGCGTTGGAGGCGTGCGATATGCGCAAGGGCTTCAACGGCTTGGCGGCGCTGGTGAGCGATCGGCTTCAGGAGGACGTGCGGGGAGGAATGATCTACGTCTTTGGCAACCGGCTGCGAACGCGCATCAAGGTTCTTTACTGGGATGGGACGGGGCTATGGGTGATGACCAAGCGGCTGGAAGCCGGAACGTTCTCGTGGCCGAGCCGGGCTGATGGCGGGAAGGTCAAGCTGCGGCTGGCACCGGAGGCGTTTGCGATGCTCACCGACGGGGTTGATCTCAAGGGTGGGCGGCTGCGAGCGTGGTATGAACGCGAGGAGGACCATCCATCGCAAGGGTGATACTTGCTGAGTATCCGGCACGCCGAATGCTTATCGTTTGGGGATCGATGGAGCATCTTAGCAAAGCTGAGTTGATTGCCCGAATTGAAGCTCTTGAGCGCGAAAACGCACTCTTGCATTAGAAGATCGATCTGCTAGTTCGACGCATCTTCGGCAAGAGCAGCGAGGCGTTGAGTCCGGATCAACTCGAACTGCTGCTGGGCGGGCAATCGGAGTCTGAGTCGGGAAAAGCCGACGCCTCCTGGGCTCTTGAGCTGCAGGAGGCTCCGAACCACGAACCCTGCGGCCGTAAAGAGAAGCGTCGCAATGCCAGGGAACGCTGGCCTGAAGACCTCCCGCTCGTCGAGCAAGTCCTCGAGCCCGAAGAAGTCGTGGCCGATCCGGGTGCATGGCGACGGATCGGAGAGGAAGTCAGCGAGCAACTCGACTACGAGCCCGGACGGTTCCTGCGCCGTCGCCTCGTGCGCCCCAAATACGTTCCTCACGCCGGCATCGATGTCGTTCCCGTTATCGCCGCCCTGCCGGCGAGCTTGCAGGAACGCTGCGTGGCCGCACCCGGACTCATCGCCGCGATCATCGTCGCCAAATACTGCGATCACCTTCCGCTCTACCGTCAGGAAAGAATCTTCAAATCCCGGCACGACGTCCTCCTTCCACGTCAAAGCCAGGCCCGCTGGATCGAGCTTGCCGCCGACTGGCTGCGGCCCGTTTACGACGCCATCGGCGCGGAGATCCTGGCAGGTCAATACGTTCAAGTTGATGAGACGCCGATCCGCTACCTCGCTCCCGGCAATGGAGCGACCAAACTCGGCTACCTCTGGGCAACCAATCGTCCCCGAGGCGATGTGATCTACCGATGGGAAACGAGCCGTGCTGCCAAATGCCTCGAAAACGTGATCCCCGTGGACTTCAGTGGCACCATCCAGTGCGACGGCTACGCGGCCTACCCCGCCTTTGCGAGAACCCACCCCGGCGAACTTACGCTCGTTGGATGCTGGGCACACGCCCGGCGCGGCTTCCACGAAGCCCGCGAGCACGCCCCACAGCAAGCCGGATGGATCCTGCGTCAGATCGCCGCCCTCTACCGGACCGAAGCCCGGCTTCGAGAGCGGAGCGCCAGTCCCAAACTGCGCGCCGTGGCTCGCAGCCACCAAAGCGCTCCGATCGTCCAGCGCATCAAGAACGTCCTGTTGGTCTGGAAGCGCGCCCACCGGTTCCTGCCTAAATCGAGCATGGGAACGGCTATTGACTACGCCCTCTCCCAGATGCCGCACCTCCAGGCATACCTCCACGATGGCAGAATCGAGATCGACAACAACCTCGTCGAAAACGCCATCCGCCCCACCGCCATCGGCAAGAAGAACTGGCTCTTCATTGGCAGTGCCGATGCTGGCCAACGCTCAGCCATCCTGTTCACGCTCATCGAGAGCTGCCGCAAACGCGGAATCAATCCCTTCGACTACCTCCGCGACGCCCTCACCAGACTGCCCTCCATGGCCAACTGGCAGATCAAGGACATCACCCCAGAAGCCTGGGCCGATGCTCGACGCCCCCCTTCACTCAAGCGTGCCGCCTGATCCATAGATGTCAGAGTCATCGACTCTGACATCTATGACTCCGTCAAGAGGCCCTTCGTGTGACGCTTACCGATGAAAAGTATGATGCTCGAAAAGGATTCCGCTTTTCTTGTATGGTTGTGATGTGAACCGACCATACCTCTTGATTCCCGCTTGGCTGGTGCTGAGCGGGATTTTTTGTGCCGGGATCTGGTCAGCAACCTATCGGCAATCTTTTTCCTCTCATTTTCAGCTTGCACGGCGGGCAGGCTGGGGAATTGACGCCTGTCTTTCCTGTCACATCTCTCGTGGAGAGGTGCCGGGATATTTGGATTTGTTGAAGACATCGAAGATCCGATGGCTGAGGGAACGGGGGGCGGGCCGGCTGCGGGCGCAACCTGCGGGAGATAGGGGAGGTGCGAACCCGGATCCCCAAACTTCCATCTCCAATCTTCCCGTTGCCTCCAAGCAACTACGTGTCTGGCGTGAAGAGACGGCGGCGGGGTTTGATGTAGTTGGGTTTACCTTTCTGCCCGGGCCGGTGCCCGTCGAGCAACCGGGAAATCAACTTCCGGAGGATTTGCTTGCGGTTTTCGAGCAGTCGAAATTGCTGGCTCGGCTCACGCGGGGGACCGTGGCGGCGTGGGAGATGGTGGGTGAGCCGGATGCGTTTTATTGCAAGGACTTGCCCGACCGAGTGGCGGCGTATCAAAAAGCCGTGTATCTCGGCCTCAAGAGCGGCCGAGATACACGGCTTTTTGGAGATGGGAGACGGAAGATGGAAGATGGGGGGGCATTGTTATCTCCGATCTCCGATCGGCTATCTTCAAGCTACGTTCCGCGACCGATCGTTCTGACCGGCGGCCTTGCGTTTCCTCCGGGACCGTGGCTGGAGCTGGCGGCGGAGAATGGGCTTTATGAATACTCGGACGCAGTGAATTTTCACCACTATGGATTTGCCCGGGATTTTTCGGATGTAGTGCGTGCGCATCGGGAGTTGGCGGCTCGATGGTCGGGGAGGGGGGAACTGCCGGTGTGGTGTACGGAGGCGGGATTGAATAATATTCAAAGCGGAAGGGATGGGGCGAGTTTGGCGGCACGAAATGTGCAGGCAGACTACATTCTTGATTGTGCGCGACAGGCACGGGACGAGCATTTAGCCGTGTTTATGCCGTTCATTTTGGTGCATGGAAATGATCCGTTTGCGATGACAGAGTCAGCGGGAAAGGTTTTTCCTGCGTGGAATGCTTATCGAGATTTCACAAATACCCATCCAGTGTCGGGCGACATCCCTGTAGCAAGGCCTCCACGCAGTCCCAATCCGGTGGTTTTGCAATGGGTGGCCGACAATGGCACCTGTGATCCGAGCAAGATAACCCGAAGTTATCAATTTCAAGAACTCGGCAGTGGGCAATGGATGTCCGTCACTGGTGAGCTTCGAATCTACAATTTCAGCGGGGAAGCTGTGAGGATTTTTCTGCGGGAGGCTTCAGGTAGCGCCAATTCCCGAATAAGGGTTCGGAGCGGTGAGCTATTTGAGGAAGGGAAATCCAAAATACTGGAAATCCCGGCAGCTGGAAAGATTGAGCTTCCGGTAATCATTGAAGCTCTGGATGGAAATTATTTTCGGGAGAAGGTTAAGTTCGAAGCGACGAGCCTTTCCCGTTCGGGGCGAATTCTGGATGTTACACAGGTGGTGTTTCTGATGGAGACGCCGCCGGCATTGGATTTGCCGCATCAGGTTCAGCGCATCAGTATGGAGTCACCGCAAGGGGAGTCGATTTCGTATATTTCCGCACCCTATGCGGAGCCAGCAATCACTTCCAAAGTGTCGCCGTGGTGGGGAGTCAATGGAGTGGAGATTGATTCCGTTACAGAAGGGGGGGCGGCAGCCGTTTTTCATGTAGGCAATGAGGGGATGGACCCTCTTGCGCCACCCATGGCGGTCGTGTTTACGCCCAACGGGTTGCCGACTGTTTCCAATGGATTTCTTCGACTTCACACTGTGGATGAAAGGGGAACTCCAAGTCTGGTTCGCGTGGATCTCATTGACGATGTGGGACAACGATTTTCAATCGTGGAAAACTACGGGAGGAGCTATTTTGAGCCAATTCAGAATACCGTCTTGCTAGGATATACGGATTTTGTGCGGTGGGTTTTTGGACGGTGTGTGGGCGGGCAGCCCTTTGATCCAGGCAGGATTCGGGAGATTCAATTGCGATTTCCTTCAGGGGGTGGAAGGCGCATGTGCAATGTTGTATTGGATGTAGTGGGTTTTGAAGCACGGGAATAAGGAGTGGAGTGAGGGTTGCGGGAAAATTGCGAGCTGGCATGGTATCGGAAGTGCCGCGAAATTTTGCGAACCCTGCAAGTGGATGAAGACCATTCGAATTATATTTCTACTTCTCAGGCAGCCGGCTTTTCTCCAGTTTTATTGCCAATGCGCATCCTGGGGATCGAGTTTTATTTGGAAGGTTCGAAGATTTTGGATGAATTGCACGAAGGGGGATTGGTTCAGGTGCCATCCGGGCCCGGACTGGCTTGTGATTTGCCTTCCATTCCGGCGTATCGTGAGGCGCTGATGCGGGCGGATTTTGTTATTCCTGACAGTGGGCTGATGGTTTTGATTTGGAATGCGATGAATTGTTTTTCACCGCAGAAATGCTTGTCTCGTTATTCGGGGTTGCGGTTGCTAAGGGAGTTATTTGCGCGGCCGGAGGTGCGGGCTGAGGGCACTGCCTTCTGGATCATGCCGAATGTTGAGGACAGAGATCGAAATCTGGAGTGGCTCCGAGAGAACGGGTTCGATTTTATTGATAAATCGGATTGCTATCTCGCGCCTTATTATCGTGGTTCGCTGGGAGCTGATGGAGTTGTTGAAGATGCCGAATTGCTTGCCATTATTGAAGAGCGCAGGCCGCAATATGTATTTGTGAATGTTGGAAGTGGTGTGCAGGAGCAATTGGGGTGGTATTTGCGAAAAAATCTGTCCTACAAGCCGGCGATTCTTTGCACGGGCGCGGCAATAGCATTTCTCTCCGGCGGTCAGGCGAGTATCCCGTCGTGGGCGGATCGCTATTTACTTGGTTGGATGATGCGTATTTTGTCGGATCCCAATCGCTATGGAACCCGCTATCGAAAGGCTTTGCGCCTGATTCCTGTCTTGCTGAGATGCCGGGATCGGTGT
>Ga0351889_10027_pt1 | contig 61361 bp, 68 predicted proteins | sample TotcelFGM3001M14_FD_206767 | JGI IMG/M metagenome (GOLD analysis project Ga0351889, IMG submission 206767) | Enriched cells from coal bed in the Powder River Basin, Montana, United States - Total cells FGM rep3 HSBNCT.FGM.300.1.M14 ...
CTCGCAGCCTTTCGCTGAAGCTGTTCTGCTGATGACGTTCGAGCCCGACACGATCACCTCCAAGGATGGCAAAGTCCAGGTTGCCGACTTGAGTGGAGGTGGAAACGACGGGACCGTGGAAGACGCCACGCCGATTCCTCTCGGCCGAGCCGGTGGGGCGCTGCAATTCGGCGGCACGGGTTCTGTCCTTCTGCCGACGCTGGGGAATCACCTGACCTCCGACCTGAAGCAATTCTCCCTGGCGCTTTGGGTCTGGCAGGCCGATATCGACGGCAATGCGATGATCTTCGATGCCGGTGCTTGGGGCAGCTCCGGCATCACGCTGTACCGCAACAACGGCGGATTCCGTTTCATGCTCCCTGGCGGGATGGCGCGAGGCGACTGCCTTTTTCCGCGATGTCAAGCTCGAACTTGGTACCACCTTGTATGCGTCTGGACCGGAGCGGAGATGGGACTCTACGTGAACGGCCAACTCGCCGCCCGAGTGCCCGGCGAAGGTCCCGCACTAAGCGCCGAGGCAGCATCCAAGTATCCCGCGCGACTCGGCACGCTGGCATCAGGGCGGGACAAACAACTCTATTTCCGTGGCATCATCGACGAAGTGGCGGTATTTCGTCGAGCCCTGTCGGAGCAAGAGATCCAAGCTCTTCTCCAACTCGGCGTCCAAGGTCAGCCGCTCATCAAGGCCGCGCGGACCCGTTCAGGTCGCTGAAGGCCGGTTTGAGCCTCGCGATCTGTCGTGCCGTGAGAGCCCAGCGGCGAATCGCTTTTTGGGCCAGCCTTCGTCGTTTGCCTGCAACGTCGGGTTGCGGTATCTTGGACCGTGGGTTTTCGGAGGATGCTGCTATGCCAGATCGGTTCGTGCAGACGCTGGTGCCAGTTGTCGTCGCGTTGGCAGTCCTTGTCGCGGCTCGACACGTCGACGCCGAGGGGAAACCGCCCGTCCCGGCCGCGGAATTGCAGGAACCTGCCAAGAAAGCAGCGACCGAGATTTACGGCGGGCGGTTCAAGCAGGCCAAGACAGTGGCCGAGAAAACGGCCCTGGCGACGGAGATGACCGAGGCGGCGGCGAAGGTCCAGGGCGGGTCGCCGGACCAGTACGTGTTGCTGAAGATCGCGGCGGATGTCGCGGCCACCGCGGGTGACGCGCCGACGGCGCTGCAGGCGGTAGAGAAAATGGCAGAGCGGTTCGATCTGCCGGGCCCCAAGCTGACGGCGGAACGCTGCTGACGGCCGCGGGCAACGCCTTTCGCCGCGCGTGGGTGCGGAAGGAAGGACAGAAACATTGATGACAAAAAGATGTTCCGTGGGAACGTGGGATGCGTGCCATCTTTTTGTCATCCATCGTTTTGTCATCAATTCTCTGTCATCCCGAACAAAATCAGATGCCTGAGCCCACACGAGCCAGTTTCAAGCAGTCCAAGACAACTGCCGAGAAGACGTCGCTGGCGACCGAAATGATGGATGCGGCGAGCAAGGTCCAGGCCGGTTCGGCGGACCAGTATGTGCTGTTCAAGTTGACACCGATGGCTGCTATACTGAATTGTGTGGCGGTCTGGGTGATGGGGCATGGGAGATTCGTAATGACTTCACAAACACAACCGGCGACCGGAGTTCAGGAGTTGGCCGAGGAGGAACGGGCTGCGAGGCTGAGGGAACTGTTGGACTCGGAGCCGCTGCCCATGATTCAGAAGTCGATCGACGTCTTTCGGCGCGATCTGCCGGAGTTGCTGCGGACGCATCCCGGCCAGTGGGTCGCTTACCACGGCGACGAGCGGGTTGGTTTCGGCAGAACCGAGACCGAATTGTATCAACGGTGTTTCGCTCGCGGTCTCACGCGCGACGATTTCATCGTGGGCTTTGCCGAGCCTGGAGCATTCGATCCGGACGACGAGATCGAGGTCACGTGCTGGGACGTCTGAAACCGGGATCTTGACCTGTGCCTACGATCATTCGCGATTTACCCTATTTTGACCAGCCGACTCGCGTGCAGCTTCGCGGGCGACTACAACCTGCTGATCAACGAGCGGCACTTGACCGCTTGGGCGGGCATTCAGCCGGGCTATCTTCGCCAACTGGTGCGCATCCGCGTTGCTGGCGAACCCGTATCGCACTTGGCCGCGAATGCCTGGCTGCATCCCAACGTCCCGGGCAAGCGCGACGACTTCGCCTCGCAGCCGCCGTTGAAGTGCTGCGCATCGTCGAACAGGCGATCCGTGCCGGACGGAGGCTGGACGACGTCCGCAGCCTGTTGACGTAACGCCGGTGGGCCTGTGCCTTCGCGAGGTCCGGCCCAGCGAAGCTGGTTCTCTACAGTCTTCCGAATGCCCGCTCCCAACGTCCGCAGCCGGCGCCGCGGCGGCGAAAGTGTTGCTCGACACGCACGTTCGCGGCCGGTATGATACGCTGGATCGGACAAACCGAGCGGAGGCTGGCCAGATGCAAACGAAAACCATCAATCCGTACGACGAATGGCTGGGACCTACCATGTCATTCAGCGGCCACCGAGCCCGATACCTCGCGCAAGTGTTTCTGACGCTGACATACCTCGCCGTGGCCGGCGAATTGATGGCGCAGGAACGATCGCCGGTTCCGGACGACACGGCGGAGCAGACGGCCAAGAGGATGGCGGGCGAGATTTACGGGGGTCGCTTTGCGCTGGCCAAGACGGCGGCCGACAAGGCGGCCCTGGCCGCGGAGATGATTGAAGCCGCGCTGAAGGTCCAGAACGGGTCTGCGGATCAGTTCGTGCTGTTGCGGATCGCGCGGGACGTTGCTCTTGGCGCGGGCGATGCGCCGACGGCCCTGGCGGCGGTCAAAGAACTCGTCCAGCGGTTTGAGGTAGCGGCGGCAACTTTGACGGCGGAAACGTTTCTGGCCGCGGCCCAACAAGCTACGATGTCGGGGCAGCGCAAAGCGGTAGCGGAAGCGGGCCCGAGCGTGCTTGCGCAGCTGTCGCAAGCGGACGAACATGAATTGGCCATCCGCGTGTGCGACGCGGCACGCGAGGCCGCCCAGAAAGCCCGGGAATTCAAGCTCGCCGCAGACCTGTCGGGACGGTTGCCGGAACTGAGACGCATGCAGAAGGAATTCCAAACGTACCGCGAGGCGATGGCCGTCATGGAGGACGATCCCGCCGAGCCGGCCGCCAACCTCACGGCGGGCCGGTATCTGTGCTTGGTCAAAGGCGATTGGCAGCGGGGCGTGCCGATGCTGGCTTTGGGCAGCGACGCGGACTTGCGGTCCGTGGCGTTGCTGGAACTGCGCGGCGCCGCTTCGGCCGACGCGCAGACCGTGATCGGCGACGCGTGGTGGGACGCGGCCGAAACCAGGCCGGGCGACGAGCGGGACCTGCTGCGGCTGCGCGCCGGATCGTGGTATCGCCAAGCGGCCCCGTCGGTCGCCGGGGGACTGGCCGGGCTGAAGATCAAGCAGCGATTGGACGCGATTTCGAAGCTTGGCCGCGAGATCCCGGCGGCATCGAGCCCGCCCGCAACCCTGCAGATCCCGCCACTGGCGATTGCACCGTTCGACGAGAAGACTGCCAAGCAACATCAGGCTGCGTGGGCCAAGCATCCGAAGGTCCCGGTGCTGTGGACGAATTCGATCGGCATGCGGTTCGTGCTGATCCCGCCGGGCGAATTTGACATGGGATCGACCGCCGAGGAGGTCGCCCGACTGTTAGACGAGGCCAAACGCGACAAGGCGCCACACTGGTATCTCGACAGCTTGCCCCGCGAAGCCCCCGGGCATCGCGTTAAGATCACGAAGCCGTTTTACCTGGGGTCTTGCGAGTTAACGCAGGCGGAATACGAGCGAGTGACGGGCAGCAATCCAAGCAACTTCAAAGGGAACCCAACTTGTCCCGTAGAAGGTGTCAATTGGGACGAGGCATCAGCGTTCTGTCGCAAGCTCGGTGAACTGCCGCAGGAGCGCGCGACCGGTACGGCGTATCGTCTGCCGACGGAGGCCGAATGGGAATATGCCTGCCGAGCGGGCACGACGACTCGGTACAACCTTGGGGACAGCCCGGAAGTCCTCACCATGTCCGTTTGGTGGGGACGAACATCGCCGGGACGGCCCCAGCCGGTCGGCCGCCTGCGGCCGAATGCCTGGGGCCTGTACGATATGCATGGCAACGTGTGGGAATGGTGCCAGGATTGGTACGCCAACAATTACTACGGGCTGTCGCCGCCAGAGGATCCCTCGGGCCCCGCAGCTGGTCAACAACGAGTGTGCCGAGGCGGCGGGTGGAACGATGACCGTACGTTCTACTGTCGGGCGTCGTACCGCGGCGGGCGAGCCCCTGGCGACCGCAACAGCTACCGCGGCTTCCGCGTGGCCCGGACGATCGCGCCGTGAATTCGTTCCCGGTTGACCAAGTACCATGCCGGTTGATGGTCACAAGCACCCGCCATGTCAGCAGTTATAGAAACCAAGCGTATGGCGAAAAACGCGTAATATCAAGAAGCGTAAGCCAAGACAAGGCCCGCACGAGCCAATCCCAAGGAGGCCGTCCATGCCATTTAGCCGACACGTTCTTCTCGTCCCAGTCTTTCTGATTGCGTCATGCCTCGCCGCGATGGACGAATCGGCCGCTCGGCCCAAGACGCCCGTCCCCGACGCGGCGGGTCAGCAAACGGCCAAGAAGGCGGCAGGCGAGTTATTTGCGGATCGTTTCAAGCAAGCCAAGACGACCGCGGAGAAAACAGCCCTGGCGACCGACATGATGGATGCGGCGAGCAAGGTCCAGGCCGGTTCGGCGGACCAGTATGTGCTGCTCAAGATCGCCCGCGACGTGGCAGCCGGGACGGGGGATGCGGCAACGGCGCTGCAAGCGGTCGAACGGCTGCTCGGACAGTTCGACGAGCCAGCCGCCGAACTGATCGGCGAAACGCTGCTGACGGCGGCTCGGCAAGCCTCCACTTCCGCCCAACACAAGGCGGTTGCGGAAGCGGCCCTGACGTTCGCAGGGAAGTTGGCGGATGCCGACCAATACGAGACGGCACTCCGTTTGTGCGAAGCGGCAAGATCGTCGGCTCAGAGGGCCAAGTTGTACCCGCTGGCCAAGGAGTTGACGGCCCGGATCGAAGAAATCAAACGTCAACAACTCTTGTCGGAGGATTACCGCAAGGCGTTGAGCGTGCTGGAAGACAAGCCCACGGATCCGGCGGCGAACTTGGCCGCGGGCCGGCATCTGTGCTTCGTCAAGGGCAATTGGGATCGCGGCGTGCCGATGCTCGCCTTGGGGAGCGACGCGGCGTTGAAGGCGACAGCAATCAAGGATCTTCGCGGAGCCACTAAAGCCGAGGAGCAGGCCGTGATCGGCGACGCGTGGTGGGACGTGGCGGAAACCAAGCAGGGGGAGGAGCGGGACACGCTACGGCTGCGCGCGGGCTTCTGGTATCGGCAGGCCGAACCACAGCTGGCGGGCGGTCTGGCCGGGCTGAAAGTCAAACAGCGGCTGAAGGAAATCGCTGTTCTGGGCCAGAGGCTGCCGCCCCTGGCCGGTTCGCGCTCCGAAGTCGTTCTGAGCGCCGACTCCTTGCCCGTCGGTGAAGTGAGGCGGTTCGGACCGGACATGTCCAAGGTCAATGCCATCGCGCTCGCGCCCGCAGGCGACGTCCTTCTGGGCGGGTGTGAGGACGGCCACGCGGCAGTGTGGGAAATCGGGACGGGCAAGGAACTAGCTCGCCGCAAGATCGACGGAAGAATATTCGGCGTCGCCATCTCGCGCGACGGCAAGCTCGCCGCCTGCGCGTGCGAGGACACCCACGCCCATGTGCTAAACCTGAACACTCTTGAACCGATTGGCACGATCGGTCCCACGGGAAGCTGGGCGACCCGAGTGGCCTTTGCAACCGACACGCGGAACATCATCGTCGCCACGGAAAAAGTCAATCCGCTGCAAATATGGGGGATAGAGGCTCGACGGTCCCTGGCGAGCCTGCCATCGTCTAGCGGGAACGTGCGCGCGCTGTGCCTCTCTCCCGACGGACAATATGTGCTCGCCGGGTTCCTGCAGGGCGATCTTTGCCTCTACGAGGCCGGCACCGGCAAAATTGTGCGCGCGTTCAAGGGCCAACCCGCGGAGTTGAGTTGCGCCGCTTTCTGCCCCGACGGAAGAAGAATCTTGTCTGGGGGCTCGGATAAGATAGTGTACGAGTGGGACTTGACGACCGGCACGCCGATCCGCCGGTTCGAGGGCAACCAGGCCGAAGTGACAGGCGTGAGCGTCTCGACCGATGGCATCTGGCTCGCAAGCTCGGCCAAGGACGGCGCAGTGCGCCTTTGGAACCTGAATAGAGGCAATCTCGTGGGCGGTTGGAAGCTGGAGGGTGAGGCCCGCGGTGTGGCCTTCCTGCCCGACCCGCGTTTCGCCGTCTTCATAGGCGGCGATGGCAAGATCCACCTGTGGAAGCTACCGGTGCCGAAGCCGCGCTAGCTGCGCAGTTGGTGGGAGAGTAGTTGGTGATTGGGCAGGGAGACTCGCAGGACGGGCGAGGCCCGATTGGCGGCGCCCGGCGAGGCGGCGCAGGCCGTCGGTCGGCAGACAATCAAGGGGCAAGCATGCGTCGATACCTGAGCGTCACAATCCCGCTCGTACTCCTTGCCGGCAGTTCCGCACTTGCCCAGTCGCCCTTTCCGTACTACGCCCCAAACTGCGGAACGGCAAGGACGGCGAAGTGCAAGATTTCCCGCTCGGGGCGCTCTCGGCTACCGGGCGTCTGCAGCACGGGGCGACGGCCATCACCGTGATGGACGTGGGGCCGACGGTCCCGGCCAGCGAGCCGGCTTGCGGGTGGGCGACGCCATCGTGGCCATCGAAGGCAAGGCCATGCCGCCTTACTCCAGTGACCTCGACGCGGAGTTGATGGGGCCGCAAAACCGCATTGGCCACGGCGTTGGATGAAGCGTGTTCCCGGCCGCACCCCAAGTTGAAAATGACCGTCGCGCGCAATGGCCAACAAGTACCCCTGGAGGTCGCTCTGCCCGCTTCGCCGCGATATGCCCGGACGTTCCCTCTGCAATGTCCAAAAGCGGCTGCCTACCGCCGCGCTGCTTATCAATGGCTGATCGATCACCAACGTTCCGACGGAACTTGGCCGGGACATATCGGCGGGGCGAATCGCCTTTTGAGCCAGCCTTCGTCGTTTGCCTGCGGCGCAAGGGATGGGGTCAACTCTGACACTTGACACCATTCTGCAGCGAGAGATTGCCCCGCATCGTGACGAGAGTCAAGAGTTGTCAGCTCTTGGAACGGATCTGTGGTCGTGCCAGTTGGAAGACTGCGCGAGGACGGCTGCGCCGGCAAGATGCGGTGCCCGACGAAGCGTGGCCGAAGCTCCTCGTTTCCGTGACTTGTCCGTCGCGGCTGGTCGGGGTATGTTGACCGGTTGAAGGCAACTCGCCCCGTGACGCCCACGAATCAAAAAATGAGATGTCGAGTCATGGCCAAGAGAAAGAAACGCGAGCAGGACAGTGATTACGATGGGGCCTGGAAAGAGGCTTTGCGGACGCATCTGCGGGAACTGCTGAAGCAGTACTTTCCGGCCGTGTACGCCGCCATCGATTGGAGTGTCGAGCCGAAGTTATGCGACAAGGAACTCAGCCAAGTGAGGGGAAAAGCTAAACGGCGCAACCGGCCGGTGGACGTGTTGGTCCAGGTGCGGCTGCTGTCGGGTGCCGAGCAATGGGTTTTGTTGCATGCGGAAGTCCAGAGTTCGCCGGAAGCTGGCTTCGAGCGCCGTGTGGCGCGATACCACAGCGGCCTGTTCTGGGTTCACGACCAGCGGGTGATTACGTTGGTCGTGCTGGCCGACTTGCGTGAGGATTGGCGTCCCGGCGAAGATCTGTTCCAGGTCGCGGATTTCGAGAGCCGCCTGCGGTTTCCGACTTGCAAGCTGATGGATCGCTTGGAGACCGATTGGCGCGACGATCACTCGCTGCCCGTGCAGATCGCTCGAGCCCAAATCGAGGCCCTGCGGACTGCCAGCGATCCGGAAGGCCGATACCGAGCCAAATCGCGACTGGTTCGAAAACTGTACGAATTGGGCTATAATGCGGAGGAATTGCGGGAGATCTTCCGTCTGATCGACTGGATGATGCATCTCACGGACGCCTTGAGTCAGCGATTTGAACAGGAACTTCGCGAGTTTGAGGAGAACTTGAATATGCCGTACGTAACATCCGTGGAGCGAATTGCCGAAGCTCGCGGGGAAGCGCGAGGTGGTGTCAGCCTTTTGCTGCGGCAGCTTGCCAAGGTTTGTGGATGTCTGCCGGAGGACGTCACGAATCGCATTCGCAGCCTGCCGTTTCAACAGATCGAGGAATTGAGCGAGGCCTTGCTCGATTTTCGGTCGCTGGCTGATCTGCAGAACTGGTTGGGTCCAAGCGACGATCCCGCCGAGTGAAGCAGTTCGCGGCCCGGCAAGCTCGGAAGGCAAGCGGCACCAAATAACTTACCGTTCTACGAATGGCCGGGATTCCACCCAACGACCACCACCGAACCGCTACCGTCAGCTTGGGTTGGAACGGGTCAAGGAGCCCAGCTATGCCATTTAGCCGACACGATATCCTTGTGCAAATTGTGATCGTGGCGACGGGTATCGCCACGGCAGGCGAATTGGCGGCCCAGCCGAAGACGCCCATCTCGGACGCGGCGGCTCAGCAAACGGCCAAGAAGGCGGCGGGCGAGCTGTTTGCGGATCGTTTCAAGTAGGCCACGACGAGCGCCGAGAAAACAGCCCTGGCGACCGACATGATGGACGCGGCGGGCAACGTCCAGGCCGGTTCGGCGGACCAGTATGTTCTGCTGAAGATCGCGCGCGACGCGGCGGCGGCGACCGGCGACGCGGCAACGGCCCTGCAAGCGGCTGGAACGCCTGCTCGAACAAGTTCGACGAACCGGCTGCCGAATTGATTGGCGAAACACTGCTGACGGCGGCTCGGCAAGCCACCACCTCAACGCAACACAAGGCGGTTGCCGAAGCAGCCCTGAGCATCACAGCGAAGCTGGCGGACGCTGACCAATACGAGACGGCACTCCGTTTGTGCGAAGCCGCAAGAGCATCCGCTCAGCGGGCCAAGTTGTTTCCGCTGGCCAAGAAGTTGACGGCCCGGATCGAGGAAATCAAACGTCAACAACTCTTGTCGGAGGAGAAGAACGAGACACGCTGCGATTGCGAGCGGGAGTCTGGTATCGGCAGGCTGAGCCGGATCTGGGTGCGGGCTGGCCGGCTTGAAGGTCCGACAGAGACTCGCAGAACTGGCCCAAAATCTGCTACTGAACGCAAGATCGGTCACTGGCGAGCCCGCACGGATTGGTACTCAAGCCAAGCCAGCCACTCGTTCAGCACGCTTCTTGCGGGGGCTCATCGACGAAGTTGCCGTTTTCCGTCGTGCCCTGTCGGACGAAGAAATCCAATCCCTGTTCCAGTTCGGCCACAGCAAGCGGAACCGCTCATCAAGGCCCCGCCGAGTCGTTCGGCTCGCGAGAGAGGCCAGAAGGGAACGGACATGTAACTCCGCTCCCAACGTTCGCAGCGGGCGCCGCTTCGGCGACAGTGTTGCTCGACACGCACGTTCGCGGCCGGTATGATACGGTGGATCGGACAAACCGAGCGGAGGCTGGCCAGATGCAAACGAACACCATCAATCCGTACTGCGAATGGCTGAGACCCCCCATGTCATTCAGCGGACACCGAGCCCGATTCCTCGCGCAAGTGTTTCTGACGCTGACATACCTCGCCGTGGGCGGCGACTTGACGGCGCAGGAAAGATCGCCCGCTCCGGAGGAGGCGGCGGAGCGGACGGCCAAGAGGATGGCGGGCGAGATTTACGGAGGTCGCTTTGCGCTGGCGAAGACGGCGGCCGACAAGACGGCCCTGGCCACAGAGATGATTGAGGCCGCGCTGAAGGTCCAGAGCGGGTCTGCGGATCAGTTCGTGCTGTTGCGGATCGCGCGGGACGTTGCGATCGGCGCGGGCGATGCGCCGACGGCCCTGGCGGCGGTCAAAGAACTCGTCCAGCGGTTTGAGGTAGCGGCGGCAACTTTGACGGCGGAAACGTTTCTGGCCGCGGCCCAACAAGCTACGATGTCGGGGCAGCGCAAAGCGGTAGCGGAAGCGGGCCCGAGCGTGCTTGCGCAGCTGTCGCAAGCGGACGAACATGAATTGGCCATCCGCGTGTGCGACGCGGCACGCGAGGCCGCCCAGAAAGCCCGGGAATTCAAGCTCGCCGCAGACCTGTCGGGACGGTTGCCGGAACTGAGACGCATGCAGAAGGAATTCCAAACGTACCGCGAGGCGATGGCCGTCATGGAGGACGATCCCGCCGAGCCGGCCGCCAACCTCACGGCGGGCCGGTATCTGTGCTTGGTCAAAGGCGATTGGCAGCGGGGCGTGCCGATGCTGGCTTTGGGCAGCGACGCGGACTTGCGGTCCGTGGCGTTGCTGGAACTGCGCGGCGCCGCTTCGGCCGACGCGCAGACCGTGATCGGCGACGCGTGGTGGGACGCGGCCGAAACCAGGCCGGGCGACGAGCGGGACCTGCTGCGGCTGCGCGCCGGATCGTGGTATCGCCAAGCGGCCCCGTCGGTCGCAGAGGGACTGGCCGGGATGAAGATCAAGCAGCGGTTGGAGGCGATTTCGAAGCTTGGCCGCGAGATCCCGGCGGCATCGAGCCCGCCCGCAATCCTGCAGTCCCCGCCGCTGGCGATTGCCCCGTTCGACGAGAAAGCCGCAACACAATATCAGGCCGCATGGGCCAAGCACTTGAACGTTCCCGTGCTGTGGACGAACACGGTCGGCATGCGGTTCGTGCTCATTCCGCCGGGCGAGTTCGACATGGAGGCGACGGAGAAGGAGACGGCTCGCTTGTTGGACGAGGCCAAAGCCAGGGTGCAGACGTCGCCTGGAGGGGATCTCGGTCGATTGCCTTCCGAAGCCCCCAAGCACCGCGTCAGGATTACGCGGCCGTATTATGCGGGCATCTGTGAGGTAACCCAGGCGGAGTACGAGCGGGTGATGGGCACGAACCCGAGCCGCTTGAAGGGCAACCCAAGCCGGCCGGTGGAACACGTAAGTTGGTCCGAGGCGGTGGATTTCTGCCGCCGGTTGGGCGAGCTGGCCGAGGAGAAGCGGCCCGGGGCGGTGTACCGCTTGCTCACCGAAGCCGAGTGGGAGCATGCGTGCCGTGCCGGCACAACGACGCAGTACAGATCCGGCGACGACGAACGAATTCTTGGCCAGTACGCTTGGTGGGCGAATAATTCGACAGGCAGAACGCAGGCTGTGGGACAGTTGCGGCCCAACGCGTTCGGGTTGTTCGATATGTGGGGGAACGTATGGGAATGGTGTGCCGACTGGCACGCGGACGACCGCTACGGGAACTCTTCCCCAGAAGATCCCACGGGTCCCGAGTCAGGCTCGTCGCGGGTGTTGTGTGGCGGTTCGTGGCGCACCACGCTACGGGACTATTCCGCGCCGCGTATCATTACTTCGGCCCCGCCCGAAGAACGGTCCAGCGCCTGGGGGTTCCGCGTTGCCAAGATGGCTGGTGGTAATTGACAGCTTCCCCGCGAGACTCAGCTCAGCCCCGTCGCGGTGCCGTCGGAGGCCACTTTGATGCGGGCCGCCGCGGGAACTTTGGGCAATCCCGGCATGGTCATGATATCGCCGCAGATTACGACCACAAAGCCGGCCCCGGCGCTGATCCGCAGTTCGCTGACCGTCATCGTGAAATCGCGGGGGCGGCCCAGCAGTCGGGGATCGTCGGACAGGGATTTGGGAGTCTTGGCGATGCAGATCGGCAGGTTGCCGTAACCGGATTCCTGGAGCAGCTTCAGATCTTCCTTCGCCCGCCGCTCGTAATCCACGTCCTTGGCTCCGTACAGATCGCGGGCGACTTTGGCGATCTTGTCCACCAGCGGCATCTCCAGCGGGTACGCGAATCGCAGTTTTCGGCCCCGATTCTTCTCGATGCACCGGAGCACGGCGTGAGCCAAGTCGAGCGCGCCGGCACCGCCGTCTGCAAAGTGCGAAGCGACGACCGCCTCGACGCCCAACGTGCGGCAGAACTCGATGATCTCGTTCAAGTCGCCGTCCGTATCGTCGGCGAACCGGTTCAGCGCGACGACCGGCTCCAGATTGAACAGGCGTACGTTTTCGATGTGCTTGGCTAGGTTGCCCAGTCCGCCGTCGTCCGTGAAACCGCCGTGATAATGGACCGCTTTGGCGGTTGCCACGATGACCACCGCATTCGGTTCCAAGCCCGCCGTGCGGCACTTGATGTCGAAAAATTTCTCGGCGCCCAAGTCGGATCCGAAGCCGGCCTCGGTGATGACGATTTCCGACAGTTTCAGAGCCATTCGAGTAGCGATTGCGGTATTCGTGCCCTGGGCGATATTGGCAAACGGCCCGCCATGGACAAAGGCGGGCGTCCCCTCCATTGTCTGAACCAGGTTCGGATTGATAGCGTCGCGGAGCAGGACCTGCATGGCGCCTTCGGCTTGGATGTCGCGGGCGAACACCGGTTTGCCACGGTAGGTAAAAGCGACCACCATGTTGGCCAATCGCCGGCCCAGGTCGGCAAAGTCGCCGGCCAGGCACAGGATCGCCATGACTTCGGATGCCGGTGTGATATTGAACCCGTCCTGCCGCGGGATGCCGTGCTTGACGCCGCCCAATCCGACGAAGATCTCGCGCAAGGCCCGGTCGTTCAGGTCGATCACCCGGCGGAGCACGATGCGGCGGGGATCGATCCCCAGTTCGTTGCCGTGCTGCAAGTGATTGTCCACCATGGCGGCCAGCAGGTTGTTGGCTTTGCTGACCGAATACATGTCGCCCACGAAGTGGAGATTAATGTCCTCGGCGGGCACCACCTGAGCCCGCCCGGCGCCCGTGCCGCCCCCCTTGATACCGAAATAGGGTCCCAGCGACGGCTCGCGCAGACAGATCGTCGACCGCTTGCCAATCTGCCGCAGTGCGTCTCCCAAGCCGATCGTGGTCGTCGTCTTGCCTTCGCCGGTCGGCGTCGGACTCATGGCGGTGACCAACACCAAATCGCCGTCCGAATCACCTGCGCGCCGCTGCAATTCGTCGAAGGGGATCTTCGCGATGTAGTGCCCGTGCAGGAGGATGACGGCGGGATCGAGGCCCAATTCAGAGGCGACTTCGTGAACCCGCCGCGGCGGAATGCGATTGTTGACTGGCATGGAATCGGGCATGGAAAAGCTCCAGAAGCACTGTCATGGCTGAATTCGCGTTGTTGATTGATGCGCGTACGTTAAACGCAACTGGCTGTAATAGTAGTTTTTTTGGAGATCGTTGTCGAGGGACTGGCAGGCTGCCGCCAGGTCTCGGTCAGCTGCGGCGGTTCATTCTCGCCACCCTGGTAAATATCCGAAGCTTGTGTACGCAGCATTCTCCGGGCCGTTCCGACAAATTTCCGCCGGACGCCAAGACCTTCGACGATCGGCCAAAGGACGATTCGGCCACGCCGATCATCCAGGAAGGCGCGCCGCTTGAAGGAGACGCTCACGGGGTTCATTCGCATGAACGACAACGGCGCCACCTACGGCGTGGACCACGACGTCATGACCGTGTCTGGTCGCCTGCCGATGTACAACCGGCTACTATCGAATTGCCGATGATTGTGAAGTTGCAGGCTGGTTTGTTGGGCCCGGTTTGTCGCTCTTGCCCTCTCGGAGCAACTGCGCCAGTGAGGGCCCGTGCGAGCCCCCACCTCAAAGCCGAGGCAATTCCCAACCTTTCCGCCGCGGCCGGTCCAACAACGCGTTCGCTTCCTCGTCGCCGAGGAAGGCTTCCTTTTCCGAGTCCCACTTCAACCGACGCCCAACTTGCCTGGTGATCACCAGCAGTTGGCAGAGCGAGGCGGTCCGATGGCCGATCTCGACATCGGCGTTGGGCTTCGCCCGAGTCTTGATACAGTCGAACCAATTCTGCACGTGTCCCTGAGCGAGCCAACCGTCACCTTCCCACTTGTCGGCCAGTTTCGGATCGGGTGGATGCTGGATGAAGTCCGGCGGGTTGGTGGTGAACTTGTTGCGGTTGATTTCGATCTTGCACTTCTCACCCACGAAGATCGCTCCCAGGCGCGGGCCGCGGTGGGGTTCTTTGTCCGGGAACCGCAGCCGCACTTCGACGCCGTTGGCGTAGCGGAAGTGGATCGGGGCAGTCGGCCCTTCCTCGAGCGGCCACAGTTCCGCCGGTCCGCTCTGGTCCGCAGCGAGGGCATATTGCACCATGTCGAAGGCGTGCGAGCCCAGGCCCGTCAACTGCCCGTTCGAATAGTCGCGCCAATTGCCCCACCAACCGCCGGCGTTGTCGGTCCAGTGGGCGAACAGCCGCCGGTTGAAGGGATGCGCGGGCGATTGTCCCTGCCATAGTTCCCAGTTGACTCCGTGCGGAACCGGTTCTTCCGGCAGGCCGGCGGCCGGATAGGAAATCGGTCCTCCAAAGTTCACGCACTCGACGGCGTGAACGGCCCCGACACCGCCGTCGCGCACGAACTCGCACGCAAACCGATTCATTTCCATCGTCCGTTGCTGCGTGCCGGTCTGCACGACGCGGCCGTACTTACGCGCCGCCGTCACCAGCGCGCGGCCTTCGCGAATGTACAACGAGAGCGGCTTTTCGCAGTACACGTCCTTGCCGGCTTGGCAGGCCAGGATGCTGGCCAGCACGTGGTGATGGTCACAGGCGGCGACGATCACGGCATCCAGGTCTTTCTGCTCGAGCAGCCGGCGGTAATCTTGATAGACCCTCCAATCGAACTTGTGCTTCGCCGTCGCCACGGCCGTTTTGCGAGCGTCGGCATCACAGATCGCCGCCACGCGGCCGGCCGCAGGGATGTTGCCCAATAGTTGCACGCCTCGCTGCCCCATGCCGATGATGCCCAGCACGAACTGCTCGTTGGCTCCGGCCGTGCCGGCCAAGCCCAACACATGTCGCGGAACGAACAAGGGCGCCGCGGCAGAATACGCGGCTGCGGCCCCGGCTCGCAAGAACGCGCGGCGTGTCGTTTGTTGAGATCTTCGCATCGTCCTGTCTCCTTGTTGTGGTGTCCGCGCGACGACAGCGGCTCCATGGGTCACTTGGTGGGCAGCGCCTTCGTGAGTTCCGCGACGACATCCCACACGACCTCAGCGAAAGCCTTTTCAACGGAATAGGGCGCCTTCCAGAATCGCAACCCGGAGATGATGCAATCGTGCGGGTCCTCTTGGAATACGACGGCGTAGTGGGTCACGGCTTCCAGGTACTTGCCCTCGGAGTTCAGATGCACGCCGTCCGCGTACAGATCGGCGATGTGCTTGAAGCCGGGCACCTTGCCGTCTTTCATCCGCAGGTGCAGGCGGTACATGGCTTCCCCCACGGGAATGATCCGCACGGGTTGCTTTTCGGGGAACTTGGCCGAGATGCCCGCGGCGACTTTCTCGAAGTGGACGCGGCCGCGGGTGTCCGTTTCCGACAGCCAGCGCTGCTCCCACTGGTCGGCCTTTTCCCGGTCTTTGCCGATCTCCGGGTAGTTGGCGAAGACGTACACCTGACAGCCGGGGTTGCCTTCGTAAGCGGCCGCCGCGTAGTTGGCTCCGTACTGGATGGCGTTGTCCGCCGGGCGGCCGAAGGGCTGCAAGATCAAGACGTCCCACTTGCTGCCTTTGAGGATCTCGTCCGCCGGTTTGTCACGGCCCGGTTCGCGGAAGCCCTCGGCGCGATGGTTCCACAGCCATTCCAGCGGCGCGCCCGGGATCATGTGTCGTCCGAATTTGGTCTCGTGCCCGCGGGCTTTCGCGATGTCGTGCATCCCGTAGGCCTGATCCGTCAGGCTGTTGCCAACATGAAAGATGGCCACCGGGTCCTTGGCGTTCGCCGCGACGGCGCCGAGCAACAGGCCCAGGCACACGGCGCTGCTCCGCACGCCAACGGGGAGGCACGCCGGCCACCGGCCGGCAACAGTCAAACAGGCTATGGTTGTCATGAGTCGTCCTTCCAAAGTGGATTCTTGTTGCTCGTCGCCGCGCTATTACGGCCCACCGCTACCCTGCTGTCATCCAGGCGCCGGGCCTTCAACGTCGGTCGTCCTTGTTGCTTCGGGCCCAATCTACCAGCGCCCGATACTTGTGGGCCTCGGCCAAAGGCTGGCCAGTATACTCGATGGCGCCCCAGGCGCCGCCGTCACCGGCTTGGCCGACGTGGCAATAGTGCGAAAAATGCTCGAAGTACTTACTCATCTCGCGCAAGTATTCCTGGTAGAGTTCGTGCATCACCAGGTTGCGGTTGATCGCTCGGGCTTTCTTGACCACGTGCTGGCCGCCTTCGTAGGCAATCAGTTTCAGCCCGGCCTCGTCCGCCAATTTGCGATGCCGCGCGGAATCGTCGGCCGACTTGCGGATCGCGAGCCGCAACTGCTCGATGGCGTCCGAGTCGGTGCCCTCAACCTTGTGGCCGAAATACGGCGCGGTCGCAATCGCCGTGGCCTTGACACCCCAAGGGTTCAGCTGGGGATCTCGCACGATCTGCAGGTGTTGCCCGGCGATCCAGGCATTGGCCGTATGCGTGGCCAGGACTTTCACAACACGCGGGCTGTCCGCCCCGAAGACCAGGTCTGCGGCGCGAAACAGACGAATGGCGGCCCAAGCATGGTACCGGAAACCCGCCGTCCAGCGGTTCTTGTCCAATCCCAGGGCTTCCCCCTCGTCGCAGCAGTAGTGCGCTTGCTTGAACGCGCCGTTCCAAGTCTCGTTCGAGTACTCGAGGCAGAACTTCAAGTCCGGCTTGAGGGGCTCGCAAGTCTGCTTACCGCCGGCTTGGATCAGGTCCTGAGCGGTCAGTGTGCTGAGCTGATCGAGCCGGGACACCAAATCGACCGTCTGCACATCCACGCCGGTCTTCACCAGGATACACAGTCGGAGGGCGTAGTCGCACGGCTGATTGCCCATGCCGCGATTAACGGCCTTGTGCGGCACGGTCACCCACAGGTCCGCGCTCATGCGGTTGCACAGGTCGATCATCCATTCGTACGCGACCGGGTTTTGCTTCGCCGCACTCTTCAGGGGCCGCTCGGACCATAGTGCGCGCGTCGAGCCGTTCGTGTGGTCCCAATCCATAAAGCGGAACGACCTGAAGACGGCGATCTCGCGCAGGAACTGCGGGTTCCACGGATCGTCGCCCGTTACGTTGTTGACGTCCTGGAAGCAGTCGTTGGAACGGTGCCAGCCGAGGTTCCAGAAGTTGGTTCCCAGGTCCATGCCGGACGCCGACAGCACGAAGGCCAACAGGGTCAGACCGCCGAGCAGTGCAGCGGTCGCGGTCCGAACGCAATCACGTCGAAACATTCTATAGACTCCTCCTTTTGCAGTTCATTCAATCCGAAAAAATCGACCCGCAGACCCAGTTGCCGGTGCGTATGGAAGCCATCGTCAAAGACAACGCGGCCGCATCTTCGTTCGCTTGGCTTGCACCGACTTCTCGTATGAACTGCGCGATGCGTCGCTCTTTGAGTTGGTTCCGTCAAAAGGTAATCGCGTGCAGGACGCCGGACCTGCCAGCTCTCGTCCCGTTGAGACGGCAACGCTTTCGGGCCGAACCTCGCCGGTCGAGATCGAATTCCGGCTGGCGGAAGCGACAGCGGGCGATGGCCTGACCGAACGGCGGTTGGTAGGACGCCAGATCGCCGCGGATTGACGCAGTTTTGTCACAAGTTAACTTGTGTCAATCAAAACGCCGCCGCAACTGCCTGTTACACAAGCCTTTGCGACGGCGATGCCAGTCAAAGCGGAGGGCACGGGAGTCGAACCCGCAACCCAAAACGGAGGGCAAACGGAGAGCAGGACGCATCGCCACGGAAGGGTGACCTACATTTAGGTACCACTTCAAGAGAGATGCACCAATGGTCAATCAGCTTAGTTTGCCGGACTTTTATCAATCCTATTTCGAGCCGCTCCGATTGCGATCCAGAAGCGACAACACCAGGCGGCTATACCAAACAACGTTGCGTTCTTTCGCTCGGTTTCTCGATCGCATCCCAACCCTGCTAGACCTGACCGACGATCAAGTCAACCGCTACCTGTCCTGGTTCCGAAAGTTGCCACGCGCGCCCGCCAGCGTGAACAAAGAGCGAAACAACCTCTTAGCAATCTGGCGATTCGCCGCCCGGAAAAACTTCGTCGCCGAGTGGCCCGACATCGATCCAGAGATCGAGCCCAAACGAATCCCCCAAGCCTGGACGCAATCGCAAATCTTCAACCTCTTCGCCTCGATCGACCAAGAGCCCGGCCTGATCGCCGGCATCCCCGCAAATCAATGGTGGAAAGCCTTACACCTAGTCGGCTGGGACACCGGAGAGCGCATCGGCGCGCTGATCGAAATCTGCTGGCCAGACGTAGACCTAACGGGCGGATGGATAATCTGCAAAGCCGAATCCCGAAAAGGAAAACGAGAGGACCGCATTTACCGCATCGCGCCTGACACGATCGAGTCCTTACGCGCGATCCGTCGACCATTCACCCACGTCTTCGAATGGCCCTACACTCACAGCTACCTCTGGCAAAAATACGCGAACATTCTGAAACGCGCTCATCTTCCAGTAGATCGCCAGTCAAAATTTCATCGCCTTCGCAGATCAGTTGCCAGTCATTTCGAAGCAGCCGGCGGCGACGCGACGTCTTTGCTGGGCCATTCGCGCCGATCCATTACCGAACGGTACCTTGATCCTCGCATCTGTCAAGTATGTCATGCCGCAGACCTATTATTCCGCCCACAACCCCCCCCTACGGGTCCTTGTGGGGAGCCCTAGAGCCAGCGCGCGGGCCTTAGTCATCGCGTCTTTTTGGCGCTTGGGTGGGTGGGGGTGTCGTCGTCGTCGTGGTTGCGGGCCGATAGATAGGGCATGGCGAATCGACAGTGGGCGAAGCAAATACGTGGGAAAAGTGGCTGGACGGCGGCGGAGCTGCGAGAGGCGATCGCGGCGGGGTGTCCGGACGGGGGCAGTCCGGACGAAGTTGCGGCGTGGCTGCGATCAGTCGGGCGGGCGGAGGAAGCGGAGCGCGTGGCGCCGCACGTGGCTCGGACGTGGGCGGAGTTGGCCCGCGCGCTGGGGATGCGCGGGAAGGAACCGGAGCGAGTGTTGCAGCGGATGGCGACTCGGCCGGGATTCCCGGGGCGGCCGTCGCGGCCGGGGAAGGCGGACGGGCATCTGCCCGTGGAAGAGATCCGGGTTTGGCTGGCGACGGTGGGGCATGCGGTCGAGGACGTGGACGATGCGGAGCTGACGAAGATTCAGAAGCGAATCTTCTGGTTGGATTTGGAGGAGAAGGAAGCGGCGCGGTTGGTTCGAGCGGAGCGGTTGGCGGACGTCGAGGAGGTTGCTCAGTTCTGCGGGCAGGTGATCGCGAATGCGAAATCAGTGCTGGGGTCGATCGTAGATGAGACGGTGGCGGCGTTGCCGGAATCGGTGGGGGTGAACGTACGCGAGACGGTCAGACGAAAAGTAGGGAAGCTGGTGCGCACGGCGCTGGCGGAACTGGAAAGGCTGGCCGAAGGTGATACCGATTCCCGCGACGAGTCCGGCGATTAGGTTTTTGCGTCGCATCGTGGCGGCGGCTTGGCGGCCGCTGGAATCGGTGGCGGCGGACGTCTGGTGTGAATCCCATGTCCGTTTGAGCGACGAGACGGAAGCGGCTCGTGGTCCGCTGGATCTGACGGATCGGCCCTGGTGGCGGGCTGTGTTGATCGCGGCCACGGATCCGGAGACGCGGACGATCACTCTGCCGGCGTCGACCCAGGTCGGGAAGACGCTGACTTTGATCGCGTTGATTCTCTACCTTGCGCGCAACGCGCCGGCGTCGGCGTTGGTCGCGTTGCCGAGCAAGGATGCGGCGATCGAGTTTCGTGATCGGCTGTATTCGCTGGCCAAGGAATCAGGGTTCGCGATTCCAAAACCGTGGCGGTGGAATCTGCGGTTCTGCGATATTGGCTCGATGCGGGTGTACTTGGGCTGGTCCGGATCTCGGCAGGGGCTGCGCGGGCGGCGTTGCAAGTACGTCTTCTTGAGCGAGATCGACGTCTATCAGAACGCGACCAAGGGCGGGGATCCGATCGAGGCGGCGAATCAGCGCGTCAAGGCTTTTCCGTCGCATCTGATTTTTCGCGAGTCGTCGCCGGTACCGGAGCCGTCGCGGATCGATGCGCTGTACGAGCAAACGAATCAGCAGCAATGGTGGGCCAAGTGTCCGGAGTGCGGACGGTGGCAGGTGTTGAGATTCTTTCCGTATCGCGACGGGGAGTTGGCGGGGCGGTGTGGGATCGGCGGCCTGGTCGATGATCAAGACCAGTACGTCGAGCCCGACGAGGCGCGCGTGAAGGCTCACTATGTTTGCCGGTCTGGCTGTATCATCGGCGACGATCGCAAGCCGGCGTTTGTGCGGAACGGGCGGTGGTTGCCTCGCGAATGCTCGATCGACGCGAAGGGCAAGGTGGTTGGCCGGGCCCGGCGTGTACGAGACGTGGGGTTTCGACTGTGGTCTGTGCATTCGAACGCCGGCTTTGGGGAGATCGCGGCGGAGTATTTGAAGGCTCGGAAGAATGGGACGGTCGCGGACTATTTCCAAAATTGGTTGGGGCTCTCGCACAAGCAACGGGGGACGCTGCCGACGTGGCAAGAGCTGGGAGCCCGGCTGGCGATCGTGGGGCATCAACGCGAGATTGTGCCTTCGGACTGTTGGTTTCTGACGGCCTCGGGCGACGTCCAGGACGACGAGGTTTACTGCGCGGTCCGCGGGTGGGGCGACGCGAAGACGTCTTGGCTGATCGATTGGTGGGTGTTTGATCGGGACGAATCGGACGCGAATCAGCTGGTCAAGTCGGATCTTGAACAGCTTAACGACGCGGTGATCAACGCCTGGTTCCGCGTCGACGGCCGCAATCCTCGCGGGCGGGACAAGATGCAGGTCGTGTTGTTTGGGATCGATTGCAAGTTCCGGACGTGGGACATTCACCAGTGGATCCGCAGCCAGAAAATCGCCAAGCATTGCCGCGCAATTCAGGGCGACGGAAGCATGCGCGGCGGAGTGCGGTACAAGGTCAACACGGTGTACGAATCTCGCCGCAAAAAAAAGGATGGGGAGAAAGAGAAATACGAAGGCGGGCTCGAGCTGTGGTCTATCAATTCACACGCCTATCGTCGTGACCTGGTGGAAAGGTTCCGCGCGTCGCCGGTGCACCCAGGTGCTTGGCTGTTGCCGGAGACGATTCTCACGGAGGGGCAGCACTACTTGCGGCAACTGGTCAACGAGCCGCCGGTGATCGTGCGCGGCAAGGACGGGCGGCCTCGTCAGGATTGGCGAGAACGCGACGGGGATCTTGGGCATGATTTTTGGGATGTGGAGGTTAACCAGCTGGCGATTGCGGACATGGTTGTGGACCAGTTGCCGGAGAATCCGGGGTGGGACGCGACGAAATGGCGGCTGGCGGACGAACGGCGGGGGAAGGCGGCGACGCGGCCGGTCAAGCCGGGGGCCGGCGATCGTTCGGCCAGGTGATCACACGACCTTGGCGGCGTCCATTTCTGCAAACGCGGTGGCAATCGAGAGGCTGGGGCGTTGCGGTGTGGTGCTGTCACTGATGGGGAATTCGAGCGTAATCTCCGTAATCACGCTACGGACCGGGTAGACTCCGCTGGAATCGGTGATCTGTGTGATTAGGTGGCCGATCTGGAGTGTCGCGTCAATCCAGCCGGTGCCGAAGCCAAGAGCATAACGCGGCGTGGCATGCCACGCGTGCGTTCGCTGTGCGATCAAAAGCAGCTCGTCGGTATCGTCGACGACAATTTCGCCGGCGCTCCGGACCAGCTGGCTATCGTCGGCGTTGACGGCGATCACGGTATTTGGACGGACGTCGACGTAGCGGTAGCCGGGGGCCGTCAGGTGCAGGCGATTGAGCAGTTGGCCGAGCGGCTCGAGATCCTCGTCAGCGGGATAGCGGGCCTCCAGATCGCGCGTGTCTTCCAGGGCGATCGTCAGGATCAGATCGACTTGGTAGGCGATGGCACCCACTACGCGATCATCTCGAGTGGCGAATGCCCACGCGCCGAGGGCGTGTTGCTCGGCACCGTTGACGCGGCATTCCAGCCACAGTGCCGACGCGATCACCTCGGCCAGCGGGCGGACGGCCAGCGACCAGCGCCGGCAGGTGCCGTCGTCAAGCTGTTCAAGATCCGCGGCACGTGCCAACTGGTCCCCGGTACACCAGCGGTCTTTGCTGGCGGGGTCCGCGGTTGATTTGCACGCGCGCACGAAACTGAGCAGCGGCAAATCTTCGTCGTATCGATCCGTGTCGATTTCGCGGGGGACGTTCTGGAGGATCGCCAGGGACGGGGTATGCAGGCGGAACTGCGCGTCCTCCTCGTCGACGGCGATCGGCTGTAGCGTCTCGACGCCCTCGCCGTCGGCGGTCTGCTGGTCCCATTCGGCGGGCGGGCCAAACCAGGCGAACACGCTGCGGAGGTCCTCGACATTGCGGGCGTCGCGGTCGCGCTCTTCGCGGAGGCGGATCTCGTCGGCGGCGGGATAGTCCGCTGCCCCGCTCGCGCCGTCGATGTAGGCCGTCTCGGCGGCGGTGTCCCATTTGCTTTCGAGCGTGCCGTCCTGGGTACTGAGCGTACAGACGATCTGCCGGCGATCGCCGCGGACGATGACTTGGTCGGCAACGTGCGAAGCCTCGGTAACCAGGCTGCCGTGACTGCTTTGGTCGTAGCTGAACAGCAGGGCGTCTTGCGTGTTGTTGGCCGGAATCGTGCCGATGGCGGCGCCGTCGGCGTCGACCAGGTTGACGGCGGTTTCGGCGAACGTGAAAAACCGCACGGCGACGTCGGATTCGGACGGCTCGACGGTCCAGCCGATCAGCCGGTACCGCGGGACCAGCGAGCGAAGCAACTCCAAAAACGTGCGGCCGTGGGTTGGCAGCTGGGGTTTGTCGAAGTTGGGCAGGGCGCCGGTGTTGGTCGGGACCCAGTTGAAGATAACCGCCTCGGCCGCGTCGATCGGGGCGGCCGCGGCCAGCAGCGTGGCGACCGCGTCGCGCGTGGTCCAATAGTCCGTACACAGCGGATCGTCGGAGAACACGTGTACGGACTGGCCGTTGACGGTTTGCACGGGTCCGCGATTGGGACCGCCCTCGTTGAAGCCAAGCCCGCGTTTTGCCCAGCAGACGGCGGAGTTTTGGGAATCCCAAAACGGCATGTCGAGGCATGGGACATCTAGCAGCTGCTCGACCCCCACGGCATTGAGCGTCTGCATCTGGTCGGTTTTCTCGGCCCGCTGCCAGACGCCGTACCAGGTGAATCCCGGCCGGCCGGCAGTGCCGGCGACGTCGACCCGGACGAATCCGCGGGGATTGACCCCGAGCAAGGGCACGGCTTCCCAGGCGGTTCCGCCGGGCGGCAAGTGGGCGCCGAACCGCCACCGGAAATCGGCCGTGCTGATCGTCTCGCCGGTGGCCAGGGCGAGCCGGTTGCACCACAGATACGTGCCGGCGGTGACCCACGATGCGGACCACAGCACGCGGCTGTAGATCGCTTGTGGCGGTGCCGTAACGGCTGTCGGCGGGTACGGGCTGGGAAACAGGATGCTGGCCATGTCACACCGGGATTAGTCGCCACGTTGCGGTGGCGATCGCGTGGCCTGTGCCGTAGATGCCGTGGGCGACGAGGACCCGCTCGGCGTTGCTGGTGACGTCCATGACGATCGCGTAGCCGATCGCCTGGCCACCGTACATCACGAGGACGGGGCCGGCGTTGATCAGGGCTCGGTACGCGGCTTCGACGGCCACGGCCGCGGCGAACGTGCTGGCAACGGCAACCGTGGTCAGCTGGTACTCTTGGCCGTGGACGCCGAGCTTCCAGAAGCCGACGCCGTTGACGCCTGCTTTGGTTTCCGGCTGCAGGCGCTGGCCGGCAGTCTGCGGCTGGGGGGACATGCTGGTGAAAACGTGGGCGCCGATGGATGACGTGGGCATGGTGGCTCCAAGGTTAGCGGCAGCCGCCTGGTCCGCAGCGGGCTGGCACCCAGACGCGCGTCACTCGGCCTCCGAAAAGTCCGGATCGTCGCAATTCCCAGCGTCCGGTGGCCCGCGGCGGCGGCGGTACCGGCGTGTCAACCACCAGGTCAGCACAGCTGCCCAAATCGCGGTGCCGGGGCCCAGCGTCCACAGTAGGACCGTCCAGCTGGTATCTTTCACAGTCAGGACAATCCGGTCCGTCGTGCGGTGGACTTCTTGGACGACTCGCTGGCGGATCCGGTTGCCGATCCACGTCCGGATCGGCCGTCGGCGGGAGCCGGCGAAAGTCGTCGTCGTCCGGCGACCTCGCGGGCGCCGGGGGTACGGGGCGAATGACGGGCGCCCTGCTGGGGGCGATTTGGGTGCAGTGGGCGGACGGGTCGGACAGGTCTGACATGTCCGACCCGTCTGACCTGTCTGACTTCTCCGCGTCATGGGTGAGCGCAGACATCGCCGCTGCGGCCAGCAATCCGATTGCCAACAATGCGCGCATGGTCGATCCTCCATTGGAGTTTTGCGGGAGTGACGCCTCGCAGATCCGGCCAGTACGCGTAGCACGTGCTGCCGATCAGTCGTTTCGCGTCGGCCCAGCGCAAGACGAACATGCCGGGCGTCTGACGTCCCCAGAGGTGCTGGGGCCAGTTTTTCTGGACATACGGCTTGTCACCCCAGGTTTGGTCGAACAAGAACACGGGCTCCGTGATCGTCTTGCCGGTTTGTTGCTTGTACCAGAGCCTGAATTCGTCGCTGTCGTCGTAGCCGATGCACGTCTGGGCGTGCGGACTCACGGAGCCGCTGGAACTGATCGGGTCTCCATCGCGGCTAGCGCTGGCCTTGGATCCGGTGTGCAACGCGCCGCCGGCGTAGAGGATGTCCATCGCATCGTCCACACTGCCGGTAAAGCGAGCGACTTGTCCCACGGGCGTCTTGCGGGTTTCGGCCCACAGGTCTGCGAGTGCTTGCTTCGCGTTGCGGCACTTGTTCATGGAGAGCTGCTGGTCGACCAGCGTGTCTCGCAGATCGTACTTGCCGCCCAGGTACACCTTGCGCCACGCGGCGCCATCGGCCAGATGCGCGGCGGCCGCGGTCCCGAGATCCATACCCTTGCCGCAGTGGCCGCGCCTCGAATAGAACAGCGTGCTGCCGGGGCCTTCCCATTCGAACGGCTGTCTCAGCAGGAAGATGGCCACGCCCATCAGGTGAGTGAGGGTGACGTCGCCGTTCGAAGCTTCCACGCAATTGCCGGTGATTTGTTTGATGGCAAAGACCGGTAGCGGGTCACCGTCGAACCGGCAGGCGTAATTGTGATAGACGGCACGCTTGCCGGCTCCGGTGCCCATGAACGATCGAGGGAACGCTTCCGCGGCGTCTTGTCCGCCGGCGGCGTCGAACTCTTCTTCTCCCTCCCGGGCCTCGCGACGTACGTCCTCGGGCATGCCCTCGACATCAATGTAGGCGCCGATCACGCCGCCTTCGAGGTACGCGGCCTCGGGGTCAAAGTCCTCGGTTCCCTCGGCCGACCAGGTGGCACTCCGGAAGCTGGCCGCCGGCGTGTCCGGCGGTCCGCGAGACAACGCCTGCAGGCCGTGGGCGATCTGGGAGAACACCTCGCCGATCGAGTAGAGACTCCGCTCGATTTGACCGGCGGCGTCCATCGCTTCGAGTCGGGTTGTCACGGCGTCAAAGAACGGCATCCACGCGGATACGCGGGCACCGAGCGTGTTTTGATTCGCCACGGCAATCCGGGCGAGCGCGTCGCTCGGGCGTTTCAGCGTCGACTGGCTAAGCGGGTCAACCAACGTTTCGATTTCGGCGGCGACGGCCGCAAAGTTTGCGGCCAGTGCGGCGGCCTCGGCCGCGGCGGTCGAGCCGCTGACTCGGGCGGCTTGCGCGCGGACGAAATCGGCGATCGATCCGGTGACCGGCGGTGGCGGCGTCGGACCAGGCGGCGCCGGATCCGGAGCGGGCTGGGAAAGCAGCATCCACAGCACGATGCCGGCGATCAGTATCAGCGGGGCGGCTGAACCGGTTTTACGTTGGTCATCCATGACCGTAGACTCCTGAGTAACGGGGGATTGGGTCTGACCTGTCGGACATGTCGGACCTGTCTGACTAGCGACGGCGGCCGAATAACGCGGCGCCCACACGTTGTAACGGGCGGATCTTGGCGACGGCGCTGGCTACGCGTTGCAACGGGCGGATTTGCGCGACGGCCTTGGCGGCGCGGCGTATTGGTTGGGCTTGGGCGACGGCGCGCACTGGGGCGGCGGCGACTCGCGCCGGGGCGGATGCCACGCGACGCACCGGGCCGTTGGTCCAGAATCCGACCTGGGTGACAAGGCACGGGTCGGACGGGTCGGACATGTCGGACGCCTGCAGCATGTGCAACCGTTGCACGTCGAAGTAGTGCGATCCGGTGTACGGCTGGGCGGTCTCGTGGCTGACCAGCGTCAATGCGTTGGCAGCCACGGACGCCGTTTCCTGGGGCTGCGGATCCTGTTTCTTGCACGATCCTCCGCCGAAAATGAGAAACGCGCCCACCGCGATCGCAATCAAGAAAATCGGCGACTTCAGCCAGTCTTGGAAAATCGTCATGATGCCGGCCGGCGCGATGGCTTGCTCTTGTACCAAATGCTGTTCGGCCTCTTGTGCGGCGGCCTCTAACAATGCGCGGCTTTGCTCGACGTCGCCGTCGCGGAGCTTGGACCAGGCTCGCTGGACGTAGCCGCGGTAGACCTGTTCGGACGGCGGGGCCTGCGGGGCGGGGATCAGTTTCAGGCCGCGCAGCAGGGACAGGATCAACTCCGTCAGATTGAGCGAGCCGCCGCCACCGCCCAGCAGCAACACGGCGCCGAGAGCCAAGACGATCAACATGGTCGGGTTCGAAAACAGGTCTGACACGAGCACACCTCCTTTTGAATGGAACCAGCAAATGAGCTGAGTGCGGAACTTTCGGTATTATCGGACGTTTGGCTTATCGGCCTTGCCGCTGGCCGTTCGGGGCGGCCGCGGCGGCGCTGGCCCCGCTGCGGGGCTGGCGGCCGAGCTGGTCCGCGACGCGTTCAAGGATCTCCGTTTGTCGCTCGGTTGCGGCGCGTTGCTTGCGAGCTTCGTCCAGCTGTTCGGCGAGTATCGGATCAGACTCGATCTTTTTCAACGCCCAGGCTGGGATCTGTTCTCCGCGGGCTTCCATCGCCCCCACCTTCGTGACGAAACTCCGGTCGTTTTCCTCAGTCTCTCGCTCTACCGCCGATTTCTGGGGTGACGCAAAAGCACCACGCGCGGCTCCCCACACGCCGCCGGTGGCAAAACCTGACCAGACTCGTTGGGCTCGAGTAATGTCGTCGGCTTCCGCTCCGACGAAGTCCCCTACGCTTCCGGCCCCTTGCGCCGCGTATTGCGCCAACCCACTTTCGCCGGCTTTTTTCATGCGTGCCAATTCGCGATCGCTGGCCGCCATACGCTCGTTGCCGCCCACGGCGAATTGGTTTTCGTTGGCAATCTCCCGTGCAATCTCGGCTTTTACGCGACCCAGCCGCGCTTGTTCGGCGGGGTCGGACAGCGATATTTCCGTCTGCTTTTCCACCAGCGACGGCCCGCCCTCGCGAATCGTGCCCAGTTCCGCGTTAACGGCTGCGATGCGTTCTTTCACGGTGGGCAGCTCCTCACTGAGGATCTGCCACACGGCGTTTAGCTCGTTGCTGCTTCCGAGGAACTCCTTGCGCGTCTCTTCGTCCGCGGCGGCCAAAGCCTCGTATCCGCCGACGATTCCCTTGCCGCCGAACTGTTCGCTGATGCCGAGCTTGGTCGCAAAGGCCTTGATGCGGTCCGCGGCGGTATCGCCGCTGGCGAATCGAGCGGCCAATACAGATAGCACGCCGGCGGTCTCGCTGAAGCTGGCCTTGGCGATGGCGGCGCCTTCGGCCGCCTTGGGCATCGCTCGGCCCAACTCCTCGAAGTTCATCCGGGACTGTTGCGCGGCCAATAGCGTTCCGCTTACGGCCTCTTCGCTGGTCAGCTGTTCGGTTTCCTTGAACAGCCCGGGCACTTGCCCGGCGACGGTGGCGGCACTCTTGGGGGCGATGACCGGCGCGGCCGACATTACCTGTTCGTACTCGCTTTCGAAGCCCTCGCTGCGAGCGGAGAACAGGACTTCGTACGCGGTGTTTCGGGCCACGCCGAACTTTTCCGCGGCGGCGTCGGCGCGGTCGATCATGCCTTCCAAGTCTTCCTTGTTTTCCGCGATCTGAACCAGCGAGCGGCGGTTATCGACCAAGGAATCTTGGCTGGCTTTCGCTTTGTTGGTTTCCTCTTGGACAAACTTCAGGGCATCGCCGGCGAGCTTCAGCGCTCCGGACCAGCTGACGTAGCCGGCTGCCAGGCTCGTGACTTGTCCGCCGAGCTTGGACATTCCGCCGGCGTGTTTTTCGCCGGCCGTGCTGGCCTGGTCGAGCTTCTCTTTCGCGGCGGCGACGGCGGCGGTGTGCTGTTCTTGGGTGATTTTTCCCAGGGCCAATTCCGCGTCGAGCTTGCGGACGGTGCGCGAGTACGCCTCGGCCGGCTTCGCCGCTCCCGCGAACTTTGAGCTGGCCATTCCCAGGCCTTCGGACATGCTTACGTTGGCTGATTCGAGCTTCGTGACCTGGTCGGTCAAGCGGACCAGGGCCTGTTGCAGCTTGGCGTTTTCGGCGAGCAGTTGGCCGAAATCTCCGGACGCTTCGAATTTGATTGCCATTGTGCCTGTCTCACTTCGAGGGGTAGTATCCGGCCGATGGGCGGCCTTGGCGGGCCGTCCGCAATACAGCAATCATCGGCAAAGGGCCGATGAAGGTAGGGAAAGGACAAGGAACATGGCCAAGGCGAAACCAGTGAAAGCGACGAAACAAGCGACGAAACCAGCGACGAAACCAGCTGAAACACCAACGCCGCCGAGCAACGTCGGGAGCGTGGGGTTCGAGCGCGAGGGCACCCCGCCGCCCGCGGATCAACCGGCCGCGGATGGCCTGCAGGCAGCGGCGCCGGTTGCAGCGGCCGAGAAGCCCAAGCCCGGAGGCATCATCTGCAACGCCTGCAGCACGGAGCAATTGCGCGTGATCTGTACGCCGGTCGCGCCGGGCTGGGTGCAGTGTCCGTCGTGCAAGGTAAAACAACGCAACCTGCAGTCGCTGCGAGCCGCGATGAAAGCCCGCGGCGGCAAGTCGCGGGCGGCCCGGTGATGCGGGTCTGACGGGTCTGACGGGTCTGACAGGTCCGACCCGTCCGACGTCCGACTCCCCAACCCCCAAGGGAAAATCCTATGACTCTCTCGGAGACGCGTGCGCGGCTGAACCGCGTGCAAACGGCGATTGACACCGTACTGGCCGGCGGGGTCTCGGAATTCGCCCACGAGGGCGGCGACTCGGCGACGATGTTGTCGCTGACCGAATTGCAGCGGCTGGAGGAATACCTGACTCGGCAGCTCGCAGCGGCCGCCAGGCGTCAAGGACGCTTCAGCCCCATTCGGCCGATAACCATTCAGTGATGCCGTCGGCGACGCATCCGGATCCGGCGGCGCCGGATCCGGCGACTGCGGCCGTAGACGCCGGAACTGGAGACCGCTATGCAAACCTCGATTGTCGCCGGGCTGGGAATCGAGCCGACCGACCTGGCGGCCGAGCGATCGGTGCCCGCCAAACGCGCCACGGCGAAACCGGGGATTGTCCGCGCTGTGACGCCGGCCTACGCCGGGGCGTCAATCACGCGTTTCAATGCGGACTTTCAGCCTCCGCACCGCTCGGGAGATTCCGCGGTCCGCATGTCGTGGGACTTGCTGGTTCGCCGTTGCCGCTGGCTGTCGGAGAACACGCCGCTGTTGTCGCGGATGGTCTCCCTGCTGTGCCAACACACGATCGGCGAGGGGCTCTCGATCTACTCGGCGGCTTGTGACCACGTGCCCCTCCAGGATCTGCAGCCGGGGGCGTTGCTTACGCATCCGCTGTTTGTCTACGGTGACGAATCTGATAGCCGGTTCGAGCGGTGGGCGGAAAAGTCCGCCGACGTCGAACGGCAGAAATCGTTCTGGGACATGCAGGGTGTATCGGGCCGGGATTTCTTTGGGGCCGGCAATTCGCTGTGGCTGGAGTGCGTCAAGAAGCCGACTGATCCCCGCATGTCTCCGATCTGCTATCAGCTGGTCGAGGCCGAGCAGCTGGATCGGTCGCGGGACCGGCCGGCGAACCGCGATCAGACGCTGATCAGCAACGGGATCGAGTACGCTCCGGACGGCGAACCGATCGCGTATTGGCTGTACGATGCGCACCCCTACGACGATTCGGCCGGCTGGGGATTGTCCGGCCGCTCGCGGCGCGTGCCAGCGACGCGTGTCACGCATCTGTACCTGGCGACCAGGCCCTCGCAACATTTCGGCGTTCCCCTCGGTCAGATCGCCATGCAGACGGCGAAAGATGCGGACTGGCTCGTAGGACAGGAACTGACGTCCGCGGCCCTGGCGGCGGGCTTGACGCTGTTGATTCGCGAGACGAACGACGGCGCGGATCTGGATTTCGACCGGCAGAATTTCGGCGGCTTCGCGGGCGAGGAGGAATACGGCCTGCAGCACGTCTCCGACGTCGGCTTGGCGGCCGGCACGGCGGCCCGCGTCGGGCCGGGGGAAGACGTCGAAGTTGTCGAGAGCAAACGGCCGAATCGCGACGTGGCCCCGTTCGTCAAGCACCTGACGAACCTGGCGTCGATGTCGGCGAACATGTCGTTCCACCGATTCACCGGCGATCCGACCGGGGCGAGTTTCGCGACCCTGCGCGCGATGATCAACGACGATCGTGGGATGTCGTTGCCGATCATCAATTACATCGGCCGCAAGACTTCGACGTGGGTTCGCGAGCGGCATGATCGGTACGCGGTGGCTCGGAGCTGGTATCAATCGGTCGTAGCTCGCGAGTACTTGCGGCGGCTGGAGGTGTACGAAGATTACGACGTGTTGGGGCCGCCGATGCGGCATCTGAACCCCAAAGAAGACGTCGAATCCGCCCGCGCGCGGATCGCGTCGGGCATGTCCACGCTGCGAATCGAGTGCGGCTATCTCGGCCTGAGCTATCGCCGTGTGCTCCGGCAGCTGGCGGTCGAACGGGACTTGGCGGCGGCGTTGCAGTTGTCGCTGGACTTTTCCAGCGGCGGCGGCGAGGCCCAATCGCGGACGACAACGGACGCGGGAAAGGAACCCTGATCATGGAACCCAGAAGCATCACAGCCGTCTCGTGGGACGACGTTTCCGAGCGGATTGCCAAGACGGCGAAAGAGGGTTTGACGCTGCCGAAGCTCGGCCAGCTGCTGTGGCCGGTGGCGTGTTGTGTGGTTCGCGAGGCGGAAGATTACATGTTGAACGGCGCCCACAAGAAGCTGATGGCGCTGGGACTGGCCAAGGACCTGCTGGCCGTGCTGGTACCGGCCGTGCCGTTGCCCTGGTGGTTGCGGCCGATCGCCCCGATCATTCGGCCCGTGTTGGCACGCTGGATGGCGAGTTTGGTCGATGGATTGATAGAGGCCGCGGTCCAGGATCTGAGAGCCCTGCGGGTCTGACAGGTCTGACAGGTCTGACAGGTCTGACGGGTCCGACAAGTCCGACATGTCCGACCAGTCCGACTGACACCCACGGAAGGAACCCATAGCCATGGATTGGCTGATACGATTTTTGAACTGTCCGCTGGCGATCGAGCCCGCCGCGGCGGAGAGATTGGCGCAGGCGGTCCAGGGATGGGCCTCGCGGCGGACGGAACCGCCGGCCGGCGCCGATCAATCCGCCGGGCCGTTTCGATTGTCGTTCTACAGCGGCCGCACGTCGGACGCCTCGCGAATCGCCAACGGCCGAGCGGTGATCCCCGTTACGGGGACGCTCGTGGACCGCGGAGCGTGGCCCGACGAGACGTCTTACGAGACCTTCTCCCTGGCGTTTCTGTCGGCGCTGGACGATCCGTCCGTCAAAGAGATCCTGCTGTTCGTCAACAGCCCCGGCGGCATGTGCTCCGGTTGTCCGGAGACGGCCGACCTGGTGTACGGTGCCCGCGGCCGCAAGCCGGTTACGGCGATCGCGGTCAACGGGATGGCAGCCTCTGCCGCGTACTGGGTGGCGTCATCGGCCGATCGATTCTACGCGACCCGCGGCGCGATGATCGGCAGTATCGGCGTGCTGTGGGTCCACAGCGATCTGAGCAAGTTGCAGGATCGAATCGGCATCACCACCACGATCTTGCGTCGCCCGGAACTGAAGGCGATCGGCAACCCGTACGAACCTCTCACGGAGGAGCAAGCGGAGATTTTCTACCGGACGTCGATCGACCCGACGTACCGGCAATTCATTGAATCGGTTGCGAAAAACCGAAATGTAAGTACTGACACCGTCACGTCCACGTTCGGACGCGGGCTGGCGATCATGCCGCAAGACGCTTTGCGGTTGGGCATGATCGACGGCATCGTCGACTGGACAACTTATTTTTGCAGTGATGCCGGCCAAGACGGCCGGGCCCCTGACACGGAGGTCTTTTCGATGCGGTATAGCCTAAAATTCAAGGCGCTGATGTTTGGCCTCGGCTTGATCCCGGCCGCGGATGCAACGGACGACGTGGTCACCGTCGCGCTGGGCGGATTCTTCGCCGCGCGCGGTGAAGCGGTCCCCGAGACCGAAGACACGATGACGGCCTCTCTGCGAGCGCCGGTTACGCGTGCAACTCAGACGCCGGCGACGGCGACGGTTCCGGCGGTCCCGGCAGCCGTACCCGCCGCTCCGGATCCCAGTGCGATCCAGCAGGCCGTGGCCGCCGAACGGCGCCGCGTGGCCGATCTGCGCAGCCGCGCAGCGTTGCTGGGCGTTGAGGAAACGGACGCCAGCCTGCAAGCCGCGATCGACAACGGCAGCACGGTGGACGCGTTTGTGACGGCGACGGTCAACGCGGCCGTGACCGCGAATCGACCTCTGACCGCCGGGCCCGGCACGTTGACTCCCGGACCGGCCCAGTACGACACGTTCGCCCGCGCGGCGGTGGATGCCTTGATCTTGCGATCGCAAGGCCAGATCGCCGCCCAGGGCGCCGCGCAGCATCGCGGGCCTGCCGGCCGCCAAGCGGCCGAGGACGCGGTCCGCTCGCTCGTGACGGAGAACCAGACGGTTCGCGAAGTCATGCAAATGAGCTGGCAAGAGATCATGCGTCAGGCCGTCGGCGCGGCCGGCGTTACCCCTCGCGACCGGTCGCAGCTCGGCCTGGCGTCTGCTTTCCTCTCGCTGACCGGCGGCAGCTGGCACCAGTTTGCCCAGGGCAACCCGCGCATTCTGGGCAGCGACCTGATGGGCGGCGGGTACAACGTCAACCAGGGACCCGGCGACTATCCGAGCATCATGGACGGCGTCGCGAACCGGATCGTCAACGTCGCGGCCCGCATCGCGCCCACCACGTATGACCGCTGGTGTCGACGGCTGGCGGACATGGAAAACTTTCAGCCGAAAGAGCTGGTCGCGCTGGGCTATTTCGGCGAACTGCCGCTGCACATCGACGGCAAAGAGTACGATCAGCACGCCTCGTTGCCGACCGAAGCCGGCTGGATCGCGGTCGACGAATACGGGATGGAGTTCGCGCTCACGCCGCGGATGGTCTTGCAGGACCCGACCGACATCCTGGTCCAGCGTCTGACCGACATGCAGGTCGCGCACGAGAAGACGGTCAACCGTCTGTGCGTGGACATCCTCAAGGGGAACGTAGCCAGCCCGGTGGACGGCTTGGCGTTGTTCAACCACACCAACGCGATCACCAACGGCGGCGCGCCGGACATCGACGAGACCAAGGCCATGCGCACGCTGATGAACCAACAGCTGATCATGAACGACACGGAAGAAGCCGGTATCGACCTGGCTTACGTGTTGGTGCCCAGCGAGTGGCTGACCGATGCGCAGGTCGTTTACAACCAGATTTCCGGCGTCACGGTCGTTTACAACGAGATTGGCAACGTCAATCCGTTCGGCGGGCTGGTTCCGCTGTACGAGCCGATGCTGTCGCGCCACAACGGGGCGATCAGCAAGGTTTGGTACGGCACGTCGGACCCGATGGTTTTCCCCGGGATTTACTTTGCCTTCCTCACGGGTTATGGCCCGGGCGGCCGGCGGGATACGTACTACGATCCGCGGACCGAGGCGCAAGTGTTCCGCATCAAGGGCGCCTTCGGGGCGGCTCTCCGGCATCACGCGGCCTTCGTGCGCAACAGCGGCGTAACGGCCAATTAAGCAACCCCCAACGCAAACACGCCCGGGGGTACAGTCCGGGCGTGCTGCAGGAAACGCGGTCTCTCGGGGGAGTGACCGCAGACAAGCATAGCCGCGGGCAAGGAACGACGCAAGACTTTTTTTCCCTGGAGGATTTTGAATATGTTGGGCCAACCCATCACCAAACGCTACGACTTCCTCGGAGCCGGCCAGCTGAACGTAGGGCTGGCCGCCAACGCGGGGCCGTTCGTGCAGGCCAAGACCGGCGCCAATACGCCGGCGATCGTCCATGACGGCGGGGCGTTGAAAATCGCCCTGACGGACGACGAAGAGGTGCAAGTCAACTGCGCCTACTTCGGCGACGACTTGGCGTTCAACATCGACGACATCAAGTGTCTGCGCATCGTCGCAAAGATCACGGACGTCGACGATGCCGAGGACGTGGAAGCGATCTTCGGTCTGGTGTCCGAGCGGAACGACGATCCGGACGCGATCGCCGAGGGGATCTTCTGGAAGATCAAAGCCGGCAACGTTGTCGTGTTGGAGTCGGACGATGGCGTCACGAACCGCGACGACAAGGACACGGATCTGACGTTGAGCGACGAATACAAAGTGTTCGTCCTCGACTTCAGTGCCGGCGTTCTCCCTCGCTCGCCGCTGGAAGGTGGCAGCGTGGGCGGCAAGTCGCACGTGCTGGGCGCGATGAGCAACGGCGTCGGCAAGTTGCGACCCGTCTGCCGATCGACCGTGTTCGACTTGTCGGCCTATGACGAGGGCCTACAGTTGATCGCGCAGATTTACAAGAGCAGCTCGACGGACGAAGGCACGCTCTGGATCAAGTCGATTCAGATTGAGCTGAAGGATAACCTGGCCAACTGACTGGCCAACTGAACCGTCGCCAGCTGCTGTGAGTCAGTGCTCCCGTAAAGGAGCCTCACAGTGCGAGTGTATGGACGAATTGTGACCGAAGACGCGGACGCCTGGCTGTTTCAGCCGGCGAGCCGCCTGGAACGCGACCCGCCGCTGTGCGATGCGGTGTGGGTCGACAAGCGGCATGCCAGTCGCGGACCGCGGTTGCGGTGGGCTGGCTTGGATACGCTGCAGTTATCTTTGCGAAGGACGGACAGACGATGCCGAAAGCCACTATTTCCTTGAGCGTCTCGATCGGCGGCGTCTCCGTCGCGAAAAACTGGGAACGCGACGGCGATCATCCGAACCCGTACGAGGTGACGCTGCCCGTCGCCCAGGCCGGCGAGCTGACCACGCGGACCGGAGACACGGCCAACGTCGTGACGCTGGCCGCCGATCACGGTCTGGTGACCGGGGACCTGGTCGACTTGTATTGGACCGGTGGTCTGCGGTACGGCATGGAAGCCACGGTCGACGGCGTGGAAGTCACGCTCAGCGGCGGGGCCGGTAGCGTGCTTCCGGCCGAAGACGCCGAAATCGTCGCCTGTAAACAGTTCGTCGTCGCGACCTCGATCGACGGCGACGCGGCCGAAGTGCTGGTGATCTCGCTGGAGTATGCCGACGGCAACGTGATCCAGTTGGGCCACGTCGATTTCCGCGACGTATCGGCCACCGTGAAAGAGTTTGATTTGACCGCCAACGAGCCGCTGTTCGTCGACATTGCCAGCGACCTGGCCAACCCGTTGACCGGCAACCCGATCACCGCGTGCAGGGCCTCGCACAACGACACGGTAAACACGGCGGCGCTCAAAATCTGTACGCTCGAGGATCGCACGCCGGGCAGCTAGGAGCCGTGATGACGTTCCGCGATCTGCTAGCTAGCGTGATGCGCAAGACGCGTCTGAACACGGCCTATTTCGCGCAAACGGTCGTGATGCGTTTCGGCGACGAGGCGGAGGACCTCGAGCTAGCCGTCCACGTCCGGCACACCGTCCGCATGGATCCCCGGCCCGATGGCACGTCGACGGTGATCGAGCAGATCCGGGTGGAGATCGATAGCGAGAATCTCGACGCGCCGCCGGACTTCGGGCACCGGATCTATCTGCCGGGCGATGATTACCCGTATATGTACGCCTACGCGGGCCGCAACACGCCCGTGTCCTACAAGGCGGTATTCGAGCGGCGACGCCGTACGGCGCAAGCGGCGGGCCGTAGCAAGGCGATAAGAGCACAATGACGGACCTCTGGCTACAGGCGATCGAGAATCTGTTGCTGACCGCGCCCGGCGGAACGGACGCGGCCGGCCGGATTTGGGTGCCCACCGTCACGCGGCTGGGGGCGGAGGACGTGGCGGACGCTAGCAAACGTGTCTATTGGGACCGGGCCGAGGCGGAAGACATGGGACTCGAGCGCCCGTGTTTCGTCCTCCAGGAAGTGGTGATGGACTGGTCCGAGTACAACCTGAACGACCTGGCCGCGTTGGGAGTCGTCGAGGTGTACTACACGGAGCCGGCCCTGGTGACCGCCGCGACTTTCAAGGAAAGCAAGGCTTACTTTTCGTCGTGGACGGGATCATTGATCGAGAGTTGTGCGGAGCGGGCAAAACTGGGAACGGCGCTGAGCGTCCCGATTTGTAGAATCCGGCAATCGCAACTGGCCAACCGCACGGCGTTGCAGGATCGCGACCCGGATCATCCGGAGCGCGACTATTGGGAGGCGGCTTGGGAGTTTTGGATTGGGGAGAAACCGAGTTATGGGATGTTGTAACGCGTGTGTCTGCGGGTCAGACAGGTCAGACAGGTCAGACGCGTCCGACCGTTCCGACGCGTCCGTCATCACGCCGCCCTGGGCACCTGCCGAGGCGGCGTTGGGGTTGAAATCATTATGGCCGGAACCACAGCCATCGTCCGTTTTGGATTCGTCGGACAGAAGCCCGAGGGTGTTAGCATCCGGGCCTGGCGAGAGGCGCTAAAGGCCGGCTGGTACGCCGTCGGCGAGTACCACGATCGCGTCGTCCAGCCACGAAAATTCGAGTCCGGCGCCGCGGGCCGGTACGGATACCAGACGCGCGACGCGAAGTATCGAGCGAGAAAACAACGCATCGCCGCCAAGTCGTGGCGCGTCAAGGACGGCGGAAAGTCCGACATAGTATATAGCGGAGTGACTCGCACGGCCGTGACACGCCGGCAGTACCCGCGACCATTTTATAATCGCGTCACGATGGATATTCCGACGCCGAGCTACGTCCAAATGCGGCCGCGACGAATGGGCCGGCCAAACCTCGGCCACGAATTGACGAGTGTCGCCCCCGACGAACGGAACGAAATGGAACGGATTTTCCAAGCCGTCGTCGAGGAAAGAATCGCCGCCTACAGCGGCGGACGAAAGTAGACCAACAACAGCCACGGAGGGCTTTCACAATGTCGACCGAACGCATCTTTTTCCCGGCCGGCGTCAAGATCGGCACCACGCATTTGTACCACGTGGGCGAACAGAGCGTCGATCAGAAGCTGGAAGAGTTGACCCTCGAAGCCGCCGGCGACTGGGCCCCGAATTACACCGGCAGCAAGAAAAAAGCTCCGGAGTTCGCGGTCGAATCGTTCGACCTCACGAAGGCTTTGGACCTGATGACATCCGAGGCGTTGTGCGGCTCGCAGATCGCCGGCAACGTCGATCTGTTGTATCGCGCCGGCCAGAAGGCGGCCTTCGCGTACGCGGTCGACACGGCGAACCATCTGCTGTATCGGCTTCAGCAAAATTCCGTCCTGTATTGGGAACAAATCCAAGCCAACCAGGACGACGAACTGAAAATCAGTCTGCGACTGGCGCCGTGGTACAACGGCACGAACGCGATTCTGACCGCGTTGCCGTCGCAGACGATCGACGCGCCCGGGCTGCAAGTCGCCCCGTTCACGCTCGGACCGATCAAGCTGAACGGCACGATGCTGAAGGGCGTGAAGTCCATGACGTGGAACAACAACATCGAGGTGCAGCGCGAGCAGGACAGCGGCGACGCGGTCCCCACGGCGATTTTCATGCGGCGGGTCAAGCCGGTGATCAGCTTCGACACGACCGATCCCCACCAGCTGCACACCGGGCCGGCGCTCGACGTCGACGGCCAGGCGGTCAACAGCCTGACGGTGTATTTCCGTCGCCGGCGGCCGAACAAACTGAACTATGCCGACGCGGACCAGGTCCACGCGAAACTGCACGTGACCCAGACCGGTTGCGGCACGGCGAAATGGTTGTCCGCGTCCGGCGATCCGGCCGTGGCGAAATGTGAAATCGGGTTGAACCGCGTGGGCACAGCCGCGCTGTTCGAGTACACGAAAGACTGTGCAATCACGTAACGTACGCTTCCTTGCCCGAGCGAGTCGGGGCGGTTGCCCGGGCAGCCGCCTCGCACTCGTGAGGCAAGGCCGCGCAAAAAGCAAAGGGCAAGGTAAATGGCAACGAGCAAGAAGAAACTGGTCGCGCCCGCGACGACACATGACTTGGTTGCACAGCTGGTGGCGATCAAAACTCGGGCCCGCAAGCTGTACCAGAAGATTGATCCGCTGATGGCACAAATCACGGATCGATTGACGAAGGATCCGGACGAACCCCGATTGTTTGAGATCGACGGCCAGCAGTACGAATTCATTGACCGATTCGCCGGCGATCGCTGCAAGGCCCGCGTGGACCAGTATGTGTCCCGCTACGACGTGCAAGCGTCGCGGTAGGTCCGACAGGTCCGACAAGTCCGACAAGTCCGACCCGTCAGACAGGTCCGACATCCGTTCTCCATTGTCCGGGAACCCATCATGGCCGCATTTTTGTATTTCGTCCCCCAGCCGCGTTCCGCGATCGTCCGCGACGGCCGGCTGCAGCATGTCGCTCTGCCGGCCTCGCTCACCGGGTGCCTGGCGGACGTGCATCACGTGCCCGACCAGGTTGTGGTGACCGACGTCGCCGCCGGTCCCAACCAGCAGCCCGGCGTCGTCCTGTACGCGGTCCCCGGCCACGGCGAATTGCCGCAGGCCCTGGGCTATTTTCCGGAACGGCAGTTTTGGCGGCCGATCCCGCAGAACGACGCGTGGATCGGCTGGATCACCGACAGCCCTCCGCAGCCTCCGGACCTGGAGCGCCGCGAGCAAATTAGCGGCTACCTGGTCAACGACGGCCACGGCCGCAAGTGGTCCGTCCCGGTCGTGATCGCCGAGGACAACCCGCGCGGCAACCTGCCGTTCGAGGTCGCGTTCGACGATTCGGATCGGCCGGTGTGTGTCGTCGGCGGACACCATCGCCAACTGTGGAAAGACGCCGGCACGCTGTGGGAATGGGCCTTGACGCGCGGCCAGCCGACTCGCGAGGGCATGCTGATCCTCGGCCAGGGCTTCACCGACGAAGAGGACCAGTTCCTGATGGAGTGTGCCTTCCGAGGCCTGGCGGTCAACTATCGCGTCGACCGGCACGCGATCGCCGCGTTGAGCACGGCCGAATCCGGCTGGTTGACGCAAGTGTTCCTGAGTCTGCTGGTCAACGCGGCGATCGACATGCACGCCAAGCGTGCGTTCGAGGAGGCGCAAAAAAAAACCGTTTCCCGATCGGCGCCCGCTGGTGTGAATTCTGGGCCTGGCGAGCCGGCCGCTGGCCCGGCTTCCGACCCAGCCGCGGCGAGCTAGCCGTTTCGGCCATGATCGACAACACGCCACCGCCGCCGGCAGTGGTGATCGTACGGAGGTGATTTTCTCACATGCCGGCTTTGCCAACCGATCCGCTGACCAGGCTTGCCGAGATGGACAGCAAGCTTGCGGACATCGACCGCGAGTTGCGCCGCACGCGCCGCCGCGGTGCGGAACGGGTGACGGCGCGCGAGACCTGGCCGGCGATCACGCGCGAAGGGCCGGACGGCTATCCGCGGTTCAACGATTCGGCCGCGGACGAACTGCCAGTGATGATGCTCGACGCACACGCGGGCTGGCGTAAACGGTCGGAGGATCCGCGGATTGTCGCCGTATCACCGGTCGGCTGGTTGCCGCCGGAAACGCCCGTTGACGTCGGCTGGGATGGTCGGCGGTTCCGGATTATTCGCAGCCCGACAACCCTGGTCGGGTACGCAATGGCTGAAATTCCCGGCGGCTGGGGTCGCGGCCTGGTCCAAATCGCCAGCCGCGAGGGATACGCGCCGCAAGTCTACTCCGGCGGCGATCCCGTGCTTGACGAGTGGACGAATCCATGCTGTCCGGACGTCGAGGCCGGCAGGCAGATCGTCGCGAATCAAGACCGCTCGAACGCGTGGCTGATCGAGTACTGTGACGACTGTGATAGTTCGTCGAGCCCGTCCAGTTCGTCGAGCCCGTCCAGTTCGTCGAGCCCGTCCAGTTCGTCGAGCCCGTCCAGTTCGTCGAGCCCGTCCAGTTCGTCGAGCCCGTCAAGTAGCAGCGACCCGTCGTCCAGCAGCGACCCGTCGTCCAGCAGCGACCCGTCCAGCAGCGACGGTTGCGATTTCACCGGATCGGTCGTTGTTGGTCGCGGCAATCTGCATCGCGTTGGTTATGACGTGTGCGAGAGCCTCGTGAGGCTGCGATTTGAACATGGTCGCCTGTGCGACGTGACCGACGCCGGCGAAACGTGTGTGTATATTTGCTGTGATTCGTCCAGCAGCTCGCCCTCCAGCAGCTCGCCGTCTAGCAGTTCGCCCTCCAGCAGCTCGCCCTCCAGCAGTTCGCCGTCCAGCAGCTCGCCCTCCAGCAGTTCGCCGTCCAGCAGCTCGCCCTCCAGCAGTTCCCCGTCCAGCAGTTCGCCGTCCAGCAGCTCGCCGTCGAGCAGTGACACGTCCAGCAGCGGGCTGATCTGCAACGCATATTGCGTCTGGGTTGCCGTTGAGGACGATGATTCGGATTCGGACTCGGATTCGGATTCCACCAGCAGCGACGATTCGTCGTCCAGCAGTATGGATTGCGACCCCGACGAGTGCGACGCGATGAATTCACAGTGGACTGCGATCGAGGGTCCGTTTGGGTTGGAGTGGTCGCGCACAACGGACTGTCCGCCGGGACCCTGTGTCGCGTATTATCCGGCCCGGGCGCCGGAGTATGTGGGCGAGACCGTCATTTCGGAATGCGGGTGTGGTTGCGGCCGCTGTGCATTCCAGCGGGCCTCCAACCCGATCTGGCAACAGCGGTCGGGTTGTGCGCGCCACGCCGAGTGTGCGTGCATGTGGGACCCGCCGTACGACTATTGGAATTACCCGCTCGGCACTCTGATCATTGGCCCGTGTCACGCGGTGTAAGGAGATCATCGTGCATTGGGAAAACATCCAGGACTGTCCGCCCGAGATCCCCGATTGCGAATGCGATCCTCCCGCCTCCGCACCGGAGTGGGTCGGCCAACTGTCGTTTACGCCGTGCGGTCCGGACTCGTCGAGTTCCAGCAGCCCAAGTTCCAGCAGCCCAAGTTCCAGCAGCCCAAGTTCCAGCAGCCCATCTTCCAGCGATTCCAGCGGCCCAAAAGGCTGTGCTGGCTGGTGTCTCTACCGAAATTTTCCGCCCGAAGGCGACCGCGATGCAATCTGGATGCCGCCAGTCGGAGACAGCGGCGGTTGGGTGCAACAGCCCTGCCAGCGCGTCGATGCGGTCTGCGGCTGCTTGAATGTTGTCATGCCGGACATCTGGGCGTTCACGGCAATCTACGGCTGGTACGCCAACGTATATGTCAACTGCGGGCCGGCCGGCATGACAGCGACGATTCTTTCGATTGGTTCTCCGCCTTCTTAGTGGACTTGGTGTTGAAATGCTTTCGATGTCTTCCATGTGCACCTATCGACAACAGGATCACACATGTGCGATCGCGACGCAAATGGCTGGCAAGCCGATCGTCCCGCACACCAGTGCCTGCGCGGCCTGCGAGCGGCAAAGCAACCCCCAAAACATTAACCAGGTCACCGTGTCGATCGCCTTGGCCGATTTGCGTGACAATCCCGAGCGGCGAGACCAGGTGTTCGCCGTCCACGGCGCGTGGCTCGATCGACCCGTCGGCGCGCCGGTCGACAACTCGGCAAAACTCGCAGAGATCCTGGCCGGATCCGGGCCGGGCAGCCAGTTGTGGCGACTGTTGGAGACGCTGGGCGTCAAGCACACGACCGATTGCGAGTGTTTGGGCCGCGCGGAAAGAATGAACGCCTGGGGCGTCGCCGGCTGCCGCGCCGCCCGCGGCGAAATCGTCGCCTGGATGGTCGAGGGAAAAGACCGCTACGGCTGGGCCGGCGCGGTCAAGGCCGCTACGGCCGGCGTGGCAGAGATGGTCAGCGACGTGTTGCACGGCCGCTGGCCGTGGCTGAATCCACTCGATCCATTCGGCTCGCTGGTTGACGAGGCGATCCGGCGAGCTGAAGTAGCCGAGGCCAGCGATGTGCAACAAGTGCCCGCCGCGTAAGGGCGGGAAACGCGCAAGGAGAAAGCGAGTGATCAGCGACCCCACGGCCGCGTTCGAGCGGGCATACGTCATCAACCTCGATCGCCGCGCCGATCGCTGGCGGCGATTCTGCGAGCAGCTGCCGGCCGATTGGCCGTTTGTCGCCCCATTTCGCTGGGCGGCCGTCGATGGTCGGCTGGCTCAACCGCCCGCCTGGTGGCAGGCCGGCCGCGGGGCCTGGGGCGTCTACCGCGGCTTCGTGACGATCCTCGAGCGCTGCCTGTCAGACGGTGTCGAGTCCGTACTGCTGATGGAGGATGACGCCGTTTGCTGTGACGATTTCGCGAACCAGGTCACCCAGTGGCTGCGCGCGGTGCCCGAGTCTTGGCAAATGCTGTACTTGGGAGGCCAGCACTTGGACCGGCCGCGGAAACTGTCCGAGCAGCTTTGGGAGGCCCAAAACGTCAACCGCTGTCACGCATGGGCGGTCCGCGGGGAGATGATCGCGGAAACGTACGCCCACCTGACCAACACGCCCTGGCCGGCGTGCCGGAGCGGCAAACCAGCGCACGTCGATCACCATCTCGGCCGGCTGCACAAGCGGCACTACGAGGCCGGCGATCGGGCCGTATTGTGCCCGCCGCAATGGTTCGTCGGGCAGGCGGCGGACGCTCGCAGCGACGTCTGCGCAAAGGAGGTCCCTCTGCGATTTTGGGGGGCGGTCAAACCGAACAAGCCGCCGGCGGCCCCGGAATCCAGCGTGACACGTGCGGTCATCGCCGTACTCGGACCGTTCCGCGGCGGGACAAGTTGCACCGCCGGCGTGCTGCACCGGCTGGGCGTATCGATGGGCAATGCGTGGGCGACGATCCGCGGCGCCCCGCGTGGAACCTACGAGGCCCAACAGCTGGCAGCCCAGTGCCGCAAGCTGCACCAAGAGCCGCACATGACGCCGTTGACCGATCGAGCCGGCCGCGTAACGGCGCTGCGAAAATGGGCGATCGGCCGGGAAAGGACGATTGCCGAGCCGGCGCCGATCGGCGCGAAGCATCCAAGTTTTTGCCTGATGGTTCCCGAACTGCTCGAAGCCTGGCCGAAGGTCCGGTTTGTGGTTGTCGAGCGGCCGCTGGAAGAATCGGTCGCGTCCCTGCGGCGACTCGGTTGGGGCTGGCCGCCGGCGATCGTCGAGCCCACGTTGCGGCGGATGGTTGAAACTCGCGACCGCGACCTACAGGCCGTCGATCCGTCGCGCGTGCTGCGGATCCGCTACGACGAGCTGCTTGCGGATCCGGCCGCGGTGTGCCAACGCCTGGCGGAGTTCGCCGGCGTCGATCCGAGCGCGGACCAGCTGGCCGCGGCCGTCGAATTCGTCGATCCGAAATTGCGTACGTTCCACAATGAGGAGGTTGGAAAATGACACGTCCGACGCGTCCGACAGGTCTGACAGGTCCGACAGGTCTGACAGGTCCGACAGGTCCGACAGGTCTGACAGGTCCGACAGGTCCGACAGGTCTGACAGGTCTGACAGGTCCGACAGGTCCGACAAGTCCGCCCCATCTGTGGACGTATTGGGTCGGCCCACAACCGGCGTGGATCGCTCTCTGTCTCGAGACGCTGCGACGTCACAACCCGACGCTGGAGATCTTGGACGATCGGTTCTGGGCCGCCGAATACGCCGGCGAAATCCCGGTCCAGACCATCCGTCACCAACGCCCCAACGTCCAGAGCGATTTCCTCCGAGCCTATCTGCTGGCGACGCGCGGCGGGACCTGGATTGACGCCGACTGTATCGGACTCCGGAGCCTATCCCCGCTGGCCGGCATGCTGGGCGATCGCGATTGTCTCGCGTATCGCAAGGCGCGCGTCATGTCCGCCCTGATCGCCTGCCCGCCGAGCAGCGCGACGGCCGCGGAATACTACGCCGAGATGGTTCGCCGGCTGAAGCCCGGCCATCGGCTCGGCCCGTTGACCCTCGGGCCGAACGTCCTACGGCATGCGATCCGGGCAGCGCGAACGCCGCCGGCCCTGGTACCAGCCCGGCTAGTCCACCAGCTGCAGGACTATCGGTTCGGTCCGTGTCCCGTGCTGTGGTCTCCGGCCGGCAGTTGGTTCCCTCCCGAGGACGCCCTCACGTGCATGTTGACACACCGCGCTCTGGGCCCGTTGGCGACGCTCTCACGAGACCAGCTGCTGGCCAGTCCCACCGTCGCCGGCGAGCTGTTTCGCCGCGCGCTCGAGATCCCCGTGCGATCGCCCGCCCGCGTGATCGTCGGAGTCTTATCCGCCGACGCCAACGAAGCCCGCCGGCGGCGATGCCTCACGACCTGGTTCCCCGCGCTGGCCGAGCACGGCATCCAGGCCAATTTCCTCCTCGGCACCTCCGACGTCCCGGACGGCCGCGATCAGCTGAGTCTCAAGGTCCAAGCCTTTTGCCGCGCGGCGTTGGCACGCGACGACTGGGACTATTTGTTCAAGTGCGACGATGACACGCTGATTCATCCCGCTCGTTTCGCCGTCGCTTGCCAGGCGTTGCAGGCCGATTATCAGGGCGGCCGCTGGCGAGCACGTGCTCCGTACGCCAGCGGCGGTGCCGGCTACTTTCTCTCGCGTCGCGCCGCCGAAATCATCGCCGCTGCAGAACTGCCGGCCGCGTACCACGAGGACGTCGTGATCGGCCGCGTACTGGCCGAGGCCGGCATCCGTTTGGCCGCTGATCAACGTTTCGCGGCCAACCATCGCCGGCGTGACATGGGCCGCGATCGGACACTGATCACCGCCCACGGAGTTCGAACGGATCGGGACTGGGAACGTCTGTGGAAACACGTCAGCGCCGATCTGCCAGCAGGCGACAACGCCGCAACCACGATCCAAATCACGCGGGCCAACCGCACGCTGAGCAGCTCTACGGTTACGCCTCACACGTTGCCCACGGCCGGCGACAAGCATTCGGCGCGAGACGTGACGCTGGTGTGTGTCGATTGCGTCGACTCCGCCGCGGCCGCCGCCGCTTTAGGCGACTCTGCAGGCGGCATGCAATTCGCCCGCGTCTTGCTGTTGTCCGATCAATGTCCGGACCCGTTGCCCGCCGGCGTCGAATGGCGGGAAATTCCGCGTCTGGCAAGTCGCGAGGCGTACAACCTGTTTTGCTTGCGCGACCTACATCAGCACATCGATACGTCTCACGCGCTCACGATCCAGACGGACGGCTACGTGCGGAATTCCAACGCGTGGCGAGACGACTGGTTGGCGTACGATTACATCGGGGCTCCGTGGCCGGAACACACGGACTGGATCCACCCGCGGAACCGGGTCGGCAACTCCGGGTTCTGTTTGCGGAGCCGTCGCCTGTTGGCCGCGACGGCCGAGCTGGCGACGGCCGATAGGCTCCGCACGCATTGCGGGCAGATGGGCTGCATTTTGGACGACGTGTTCACCGCCGTCGATCTGTACGACGATCTCACCGCGGCCGGCATGCACTTTGCGCCGCCGCGCGTGGCGGCCCGGTTCGCCTACGAACAATTCACGCTCGACGGCGGCGGGTTGAACGTCAGTTTCGGATTCCACGGCCGCCCGCATTGTCCGCCGGATCCGGCGGCGACGCCGGCGAGCGACGTTCGCCGAGGACCACAGATCCGGCTCGCCCTGTCGTTTTACGTGCCAGACGAGCCGAAACGACGTAGCGAGCTGTTGCAGTGTCTGTGGGCGCACTTGCACCGCCGCGAGATCGACCAGGTGATTCTGGTAACCGACGCCGAAACGATCGTTCCCTATTACTCGGAGAAACTGACGTCTGTCGTGTTGCCGATCGCCGCCGGCCAGCGGCCCACATTCGCGCATTTGGTGGACGCCGTCGAATCGCAGAGCGCTCCGGAGGATCTTCGCGTGATCGCCAACGCGGACATCGACCTCGACGCAAACATCGACCTGCTGCGCGACATGCACCCGGACCAGTTCATCGCCCTCGGCCGGCACGAACGGATCAACAACCGTTGGACGCCGGTCAGCGTGTCGTATTCCCAGGACGTTTGGGCCTGGCGAGGCCCGTGCCTGATCCCTCGCAAAAAACTGGACTTTGCGCCGGGGACTGTGGCATGCGATAACGTGTTAGCGTACGTCGCCCACGAGGCCGGCTACGAGGTGGCCAACCCGTGCCAGACAATCAAGGCCCGGCATCGGCACGCCGACTGGGAGAAAACGCACAGCGCATTACAGCGGTTGCCTCCGCCGTACATGTACGTCCACCCGCATGCTCTCGGCGGACGGATCCGCCGCCAGCTCCAAACAGATTACGCCGGGCCCGCTGATGCCAGCGGGCCGGTAAAAATGGTCGGACGGGTCTGACGGGTCCGACAGGTCTGACGGGTCTGACAAGTCCGACAGGTCCGACGCGTCCGACTCGTCCGACCCCAACAGCAAAGGATTGCCCCACCATGTGCAAACGCATCGTCGTCGCCGGCGCCGGCGGATTCATCGGCGGCCATCTCACCAAACATCTGACGGACCTCGGCCACACGGTCCGGGCCGTCGACAAGAAGCCGATTCCCCAGTGGTACCAACGCTGTCCGGAAGCGGACAACCTGTGTCTGGACCTGAGCGTCCCAGACCACTGTCACGCCGTCTGCGCGTCCGCCGACGAGGTCTACCAGCTGGCCGCCGACATGGGCGGCATGGGCTTTATCGAGCGTTTCCGGATCGAGTGCATGCGTTCGATCCTGATCAACACGCACATGATTGAGGCCGCATACCGAGCCGGCGTCGAACGCTATTTTTTCTCCTCGTCGGCGTGCGTTTACAACACCGATTTGCAGCGACGATCCGACGCCGTTGTTCCACTTAAGGAACAGGACGCGTATCCCGCCCTGGCCGAACGCGGCTACGGCTGGGAGAAGCTGTTCGCGGAAATGTTGTGCCAGGAGTATTGGGCCGAGCGACGATTCCCGGCGTACATCGCCCGCTTCCACAACGTGTACGGGCCCCATGGCTCCTGGTGTGACGGCCGAGAAAAAGCCCCCGCCGCCATCTGCCGAAAGGTGTTGGAAATCGCCGACGCCTACGGCAGTAGCGACTGCGGCACAATCCAGATCTGGGGCGACGGCCGCCAGACGCGCAGCTACATGCACGTCAAGGACTGCATACGCGGCATCCTAGACATCGCCCACTGCGATGACCTGGTGGCAACCCCGATCAACCTCGGCCGCAACGAGCTGACGTCGGTCGACGAGCTCGTCACGATCGCCGAACAACTCGCCGGCGTCACGCTGTATCGCCAATACGACTTCGACGCCCCGAAAGGCGTCGGCGGTCGCAACAGTGACAACACCATGATCCGCGACATGTTGGGCTGGGAACCGGAAATCTCCATTCACGAGGGCCTGCGCGACACGTTCTACTGGATCCGCGAGCAAATGGGAATCGCGTCATGACCCCGATTCTGCTAATCGAATCGCGTCCCCGGACCTGCAGCCACATGCTGATCCGGGCCTTGCAGCGATTGCCCGGCGTGGCGATCGCCGACGAACCGTTCCACCCGCTGTACGCGGCAGAGCGTCGCCCGGGCCACTGGCCAGGCGATACGCCGCTGCGAGCGTGGCTCGACCAGCAATGGCACGCCGCCGGCGGAACGATGCTCCGCGCCGTGTTGACCCACGAGGAGCAACTGACCGCCGCCGGCGATGACGTCTGCCGGACGCTGCGCGAGATCGTCACCCACGCCGTGATCTTGCACCGCGAGAATCTGTTGGCACAGTTCGCCAGCCGGCGAATCGCCCAGCGTACCAACGAGTGGCGATCCGACGCGAACTTGCCGCCGACGTCGGAGCGGATCAGGGTGGATCCGGCCGACTATCAGGAGTTCCGCGGCCGGATGGTCCACAGCCTCGTGATCAGCCGAGCCCGCTGGCGTCACGTGCCCACGCTCGAACTGAGTGCCGAGGACCTGGTCACCGGCTGGCCAGCGTCGATGCTGGAACTCAGTCAGCTGCTGGAGATCGACCTGACCGCGGCCGTCCCGGTCACACAGCAACGCGAGTGCCGGCCGCTGTCCGAAGTGATCACGAACTGGGAGAAGTTGACCCGATGACCATCGCCGCGATCACGTGCTTATTCAACCCGGCCGCCGATCCGCGGCGATTGGGCAACTATCACCGCTTCGCCCACGAGCTGCTCGACACGGGCCTGCAGCTGTGGACGCTCGAAGCGATCTTCCCCGGCCAGCGATTTGCGCTCGCCCCCGGCCGGCGAACCGTCCAGCTGGTCTGCGACGCGGACCAGGTGCTGTGGCAAAAAGAGCGGCTCCTGAATCTGCTGGCCGAGCGACTGCCCGCCGACGTGGACGCGATCGCGTGGATCGACGCCGACGTACTGTTCGACTGCCGAGGCCTGGTCGATCTGGTCGAACAGGCCCTACAGCGTGTCCCGATCCTGCAGCTGTGGGAATACGCCGTCTTCCTCGACGCCGCCGGCCGGCCAGGCCACTGGCCCAATCGTCAGCAAGCCGTCCCGTCCGTCGCCGCCGCCAATTATGGCCGTCGCAAGAAGATCCTCTCCCCCGCCCAGCTCCACAGCGGATTTGCGTGGGCGATGCGTCGCGAGACGTGGCGAGCGATGGGCGGACTGTACGCCTACGATCTCGGCGGCGCTGCCGACGGTATCCAAGCCGGCGCCTGGATCGCGAACGATTTGCCCAACCCCTACCTAAATCACCGCTCGCCCGCGTTGCAGTCCCACGCCCGCCGCTGGTGCGCGACCGCCGCCGCCGCGATCGCCGGCCACGAGGTCGGCTATCTCCCGATCATGGTCGGCCACCTGTACCATGGAGAGATCGCCGGCCGGCGCTACGGCCCACGGGCTCGAATCCTAGCCCGCCACCACTACGACCCCGCGCGCCACATCCTCGCCGCCCCCGGCGAACCGCTCCGCTGGACCGCCGACGCGCCGCCCGCGCTGGTCGAGTGGTACCGCCGCTTCTTGCGCGCGGTGTGAGCGGCAGGGCGCTAGCCGCCGGTGACCTGCCGGATCGCTTCGGTCACCGCCTCGCAACAGCTCTCGCAATTATTGTCGCTCGCCCATCGGTCAAGCCGCTCCCAATCCGCCCGCTCGATCCGGATCGACCTGGTCAGCGGATCGACCAGCGTCTTTTTCCGCCCGCGTTTGGCCTTTTCCGCCGGCGTGCCCGACGGTTGGAGAACGGCTACAGATTGCGTTTTCGGGGCCCTAGGCGGCATCGCGGAAATCCTCCAAAAAATAATACAGAATTCTACTGGCTAGGTTCCACCAGCCGCTAACGCCGTCGCGTCGGACGCCTCGATCACCTTCCGCAGTTCGCGTCTCACCAGATCCTCTCGTGAGACGCCTTCCTCCGCCGCGATCACCGACAGCCGTCGATGTTCGTCTCGCGTCAAGCCGCGAATCGTAAGACATGGCGGCGATCGCCAGCGGCTCGGATCCACAACGGAGGCCTGATCGGGAAAGCACATCGCGGCCCCCATCGCTCCGGAGGAAGAAAATCGCCGGTGCGCATCGTGCGCTATAATGGAACGTCCATGTTCCGCCGGCGATGCTGACGCGCCGAAAAAGTTTGCCGCCCAGATCGTGGCGCCGAAACCCAACTCAGACACGATTTGAAACGCCCACAACAAACCAGGCGGCAAACAAAAAAGCCTAACGACCGCGAAACAAGTTCGCGCGCGTCAGGCTTTCGTACGCAATTTAGCAACTGATTCGCCCCCTGACAATAGAATACTGGCCATGTTGCGATTTTTCGCCGCCGGCTTTTTCGGCGGCGCTTCCAGGATCTCATCACCAGTCGCCGCAACCGGCGTCCCCACCAGGTGCCCCGGTACCACGTCGCCGAATTCGTCGCCCAAGGCCTGCAACAGCTGGGCGCGCTCGAACGCCGGCAGCTGCGCAAGCCACCGGCATAGATTCCGCCGCCTCTTGGCCAGCTTCCACCGCTCGCGTTTGGATTCGCCGATCCACCGGTAATCGTGCAATGCAGCTGGAGACGCGTAATTGGTCCATACCTGTTCGGTCACCATTCCGCCACGGGTCATCGCCCGGTAGGTCCACGTCCGCCAATCGCCGAGCGTCTCCGCGTACAGATCACACGGGTACGCATGGACCATGACACAGCATGGCAACGCCCGCAAAACCGCCAACAGTTCCGCGTGTTGAGCGTCGGTCATCTCGTGATTGTAAATGCGGGCCTTGGTCCGCGTGGCAAGCATGTACGGGGGATCCGCGTAAACGAACGTTCGGCTCGAGGGTATCCAGTTCCGGCGTCCGCCGCGGCAGACGCCGGATCCGGCGGCGACGGATCCGGATGACCTGTCGGACCTGTCGGACCTGTCGGACCTGTCAGACCCGTCAGACCCGTCGGCCGACGTCGCCGAAATCGTCGGCGGGCGATCGCCAATCCGGTCCAAATCGAAATGATGCCGTAACCACCGGACCGAATCGCAACAGAACCGTTCCACGCCCTGGCCGGCCCACCAATCCGCCACGGCACGATCGCGGTCGATTACGATTCTCCGCCCGGCCGGCCGCAGATGCCGCGTTACCGCACAGTGACCGGCGAAACAACTAATCCACACCTCGTGAGGCGGAATCTCGTTGATCAGCCGCTGCCACACGCCGGCGCCGTCTTTGCCACCCGGGTATCCCACTGTTCACCCTCCGCCGAACTGCCGAATACCCGCCCGCTCGATTGCCAACTCGACCGCGTCCTCAACAACCGCGTCCGGCACGTTAAACAGCCCCTCCTGACCGCGGTACGGAATCGGTTCGTCGAACGGCGCGACCCACGCAAAGCACAGACACTTCGGCCCCTCGGCCCACAGCTTCAGCCGGCCATGGTCCAGACCGTGTTCCGCCATCCACGGCGCCGGCCTGGCCAACTCGCTTATCGGCACCGTCGCGCAAACCTCCGCCACGCCGATCAGACCGCGACCGGCCAATTCTGCGAACGCCGGCGACGTCCGCCCCAACGCGCGGCGAATTACAGCTTGACAATCCGGCCACGCCGGCACATACGTCCTACTCTTACCGCTGTGGATCAACAGCCGGCCCGTGAATCGCGGAAACGTCTCCCGCCGATTCTCGACGCACTTCCAGCGATCGTTGATCAGCGACGCATCCACAGTCGCCCACGCCCACGGCTCGCTAATGGTCAGAGCTTTCATGACGGCACCTCGGCTTCCTGATTCTCCGGAAAACACGTTTCAAACCCGGGCCACACTTTTGCAAACCCAGGAAACCTCGCCTCGATCTCCTCACCGCGCACGGCGACAAACGGCAGCGACGGGTACTGCTGTCCCTCCAAGCCCGCCAGCGTGATCCAATACCGCCTGGTCAGCACGCCAGGCACGCGCTCACTCCGGATCCAGCCGCGCCGCCGTAGTGGCGTGGTCCCGTTCGTCCACACGCTCGCCGCGCGGAGATCCCGGTCTCCCCAGCCGTGCATCGATCGCAGCTCGTTGACCCGGCCCAGCATCGCCTTGGTCCGCAATCCAAATTCTTGGTGATCGCTCAACACACACAACAACAGAGCTTCCGTCTGATTCACCTGCGGCCACCCCAGCCACGCGCTCGCGATCCCGGCCCCATTCGCGCCGGACAACTCGCGGCCCGTCAAGCCGCGATACAACGCCACCCGGGATCGGTACGGATCGTTGATCACGTGGCCGCCGGCGACGTCGACCGCATACCAGCGCGTCGGCAGATACTCCAAGGCCCGCCGTATGCGGCTGCGATCACGATTGCACTTGGCCGTCGCGATCGCCACCGCGGCCGCGTTGGACGCGTCCAAACCCGGATCCCACTCCCGCGCAAGAAAAGCCACATCGCCCGCCGTCCCGAGAATGTAATTCTCCGGATCGTCGTTCAGCGGATTGCCGTCGGCGTGGATCACCCGCATGCCATCAGGAATCGGCCCGCGCGTGTTCAGCCACGTGAACCGAGCCAGCGTCATCCACCGCCGGCCAGGCGGACCATCGAGACTGACCTTGACCATCCGAACCGAGTTTCGCTTGGAGTGCTTTCGCACGCGGATCGTCCCGACCGGCGCCGTCTCGCGGCTCCACGATTGTTTTCCTCTCTTGCCCATCAGGTGTGCTGCCTTTCCGTCTTCGCGCTACAACACTCGACCAAGGCCGGATCGCGATGTTTTTTTGCCATGACGGCGGCGGCCCAATTGTCCGAAACCTGCCGGATCTTGTCGACGCGAAGCCCTTGCTTGACACGATTCACGAGCACCCCCATCCGGCTCTGGTTGATGCCGGCGGAAGTCGCGCAGTGGTGGACGATCGTCAGGAATCGCAAAGCCTCGTCGTCGCTGGCCTGCTGGTCGCAACCGACCCACTCGAGAACTTTCGCTTCCTCCCAGAGCCTGCGGATCGGATCGATGTTGCCGACCTTGACGGCCTTCACAAGGTCCTCGTCGCGCAGCCCGACCTCACGGTCCCACGGTCTCCGCATTCGGTCAGTCAATCCGACGTCGCTCGTGTGCGCATCACGATCACGGTACACGGTAGGACACGGATTTAAGTTTCGAATACTATCACGGTCACGAGCGGACTGACCGGGACTGACCGAGACTGACCGACTTTGCCCGCAGTCACCCCCCTCCAGGCCCCCGAAGCACGCGAGACCCTCGAGCGACTCAATCGGATCGCATCGCCGCAAACCGACCTTCCCCAGAGCGGTCAGAGATACCGCGTACGTCCACGGCCGCGTGTTCCGCAGCACGCCCACGATTCGCATCTCTTCCAGCTCCTGAACCGCCCGCAGAAACGTATTGCCCGAGCATTTGAGCCCGTATTTCCGGGCTTTTTCCGCGACTGTCTGCTTATCCGCCACCCAACGCCGGCCGGAGTGTCCCAGTACCTGGATCGTATCGCCACAGCCCACAATCAGGCTTAATGCAGCGACTTGACGCGGTGCCAGCTCAACTGGCTGCAGGTACGTTTTCACACTCGCGACGCGATCGTCTTCGGAAGCCAAATCTAAGCAGAGTTGCCGTTCCATCGGTCAGTCTCGGTCAGTCTCGGTCAGTCTCGGTCAGTCTCGGTCAGTCTCGGTCAGTCTCGGTCAGTCTCGGTCAGTTCTTGGTCACTGCGGGTGAATCAGTAGTTATGCCGGACGCTCGTACACGGTGTCCCCGCTCTCGTTTACGACAGGGACGGCGTGTTGAGCCACGGCCTCACGGATACGGTGCCAATCGGCATCTAGGATTCGCACGGACACGCCCTGACGTTTCGCAGCCGCCAAGGCACGCACTACGGCCTCTCGCTTCGTGCGGCCTTCGGCCACGCGTCGCCCGGCCGCGTCTCGCACTCGATACTTGGTCTCGCTGTGAAGCATCCAATCCACGGAAATTTCCCCAACGAAAAAAGGCATAACTACGGTTGCACCCGAGCGGAGTACCGCCGGGTGAACCGGTGGGCGTTATCCGGCAGACACGGCACGGCGGCCGGCCGCCTTGCGACGAACAGCTTGTGCCCACACACGGAAACGCATTCGCCCGAATGCGACGGGCAGCGGTTTTCGCTGCACGTCACGCTTTGTGGGTCCAACCTCGATCGCGAGGTTAGGCCAACCGCGCTGAACCATCACGTAGAACGGCCGGTCAAGCATTTGGTAGAAGGCCAACCGTAAAGCGATTCGATACGACTCGCTTTTTTCGCGCCCATTGGCACGGCGCACGTACGGCAAGTATTTGTTGCGCGGCATGAATCCTCCCCAACACGAAGCCGGATAACAACGGATGCAACCGAGCGGCGGGCAGGGTCGCGCAAAATGGAAACTCACCGGCCGCCGCCGGTTGATCCTTGGGCGTTATCCGGCACGGTTCACGGATCGGACACGGGTACGAGCCTTACAATCCCTCGCACGTCCCCAAGATCTTCGGTTGCGCATCCACGCTTCAAATTTGGACCGTGGTTCCAATGGGTGCCGTCCCACCATCGAACTCGTGACACGAGCACGCCTTTTTCCAAAATCGAAATCTCGTACCAGCCTGCCCAATCCACGCGCGGAACCATCTCTCGCTTGTCGTTGATTGGAGGATCGTAGTGAAACTTTGGCATTTGAATGACTCCGCAAAAAAATCGGATAACAATCCCATTGCACCCGAGCGGCGGATCGGGTCGGTTGCTGGTGGTAACTCACTCGGCCGCCGCCGGGTGAATGGGAGCGTTATGCCGGCGAATCACACGGCACGGAACCTAAATCTCGATCTGGTATCAACGGCGATAGATCCACCTCCACGGACACGGCAGACGCGATCAGCGATGGAACGCCTTCCGGCCATTGGAGCGTGATAGTTTGTTCGTCCCAATCTAATGCGACAAGTTTGCACTTTGCTTTCACGTCTTACCCCTCAAAAAAAGGCATAACTACGGTTGCACCCGAGCGGAGTACCGCCGGGTGAACCTCGGCCGTTATGCCGGTGAATCCACGGTCACGGAACGGATTGCCTCGGCCACCGCGGCGCGGTGCGCCTCGCTGCCGGGTGCTCTCCTGTACTCCGCCCACACACGGTCACGGATCGGCTTGGGCACCTGATACCAGTGCCGCGAACACATTACCTGGTCTTTGTTCCGCGTCCTCCGGCAGCCATTGACCGGACACGCAATGTGACGTGCTGACACTCCGTACATGATTGCCCTCCCAAAAGCGGCATAACAACGGATGCAACCGAGCGGCGGGCATGGTCGCGCAAAATTGAAACGTCACCGGCCGCCGCCGGTTGATCCTTGTGCGTTATGCCGGCGAATCCACGGGCACGGAACACGGCACGGCGTCCGGCAAAAACTCCAATTCCCACGTCGGGTGATACGTGCCTGGTCGCTTATCGCCATCCAGCTTGATCCGCAAGTACCCGCCGTGTGTCCCGACCACGGTGCCAAGTATCGGCGGCTCGCTGCCGGTGTAACGGACTCGGCCGCCAACTTTTGCGGTGATACCTCGCGCCTTTCGAATGTCCGCTATGCTCACTGAAACCTCCCCCGGCACGAAGCCGGCATAACAACGGTTGCACGGGAGCCGGGCTTGCGTGCGGATTCAAAATGGATCGTCCACGGTCCCGGCCCCGTGAACCTCGGCCGTTATGCCTGCTTGCACGGCTGTAAGTCGGCGCCATACTTCGCCAGCAACCTGGCCTGTGCTTGCGCAATCTGGCCAATCACGGCCTTCTGTTCTGGGCTCAGCGATTGTTCCCATTCATCGAACACGGTCTCACCTGACACGGACAAACGGAGCTTGTTTTGCCGTCCACGCCCTCCTCCGGGCGTTATCCTCAATTCACACGGAATCACCATCGGTTCGCACATTTGGCCTCCATCCGGAACGAAAATCATGCTCACCTCACTTACATCAAACGGTCGCGACGGGACTCGAACCCGCATCTCCGGTTTCCCGGCGTGCTACCTTTGCACCACGCGACAAAGGGTCCGCTTGCGACGTCCAGCGTGTTTACACTGCCTGGCTGATAGTTGCTGCGCTGCGCCTCTTTGCCACGGCACGAATTCACGAAATTCGTGAATCGACCGAATGGGACCGCCAGGACTCGAACCTGGACACATGCGTGACTGCCGGTTTACAGCCGGGTGCGTTACCATTCCGCCACGGTCCCATAATCTTGAATCACACAATCACAATGATCCGCGAGAACGTCTTGCAGTAGTCCGGATCTACACTGGGTCCGTACCAACACAGCCGCCAAACACCATCCGGGCGCTGCGACTTCCACATTTTTCCGTCGTACACGCCGGATGGTTGCGTGATCGAGTACTCGGCCAATTTTTCAAACGTGGCTTGCTCCATTCCGGCGTGCGTTTCGTCCAACACGATGTCGTTGCGGTTTGGTTGTTCCCAATATTGGCTAAGCCGATCTGTCATTTCTGGGATCACGCGGGCCTCCACCGGCACGAAAACGGATAACCATCCCATTGCACCCGAGCGGCGGATCGGGTCGGTTGCTGGTGGTAAGTCACTCGGCCGCCGCCGGGTGAATGGGAGCGTTATCCGGCAGACACGGACACGGAACCAATTGCCGAGTCTCCCCACCACGTTTCGACCTGTCGGCCGTCGCCAGCGCGGTAGCGCACGTAGTAAGCGTCCTCGCTGTGCTGGTACTCTGCACGGCCAACAACGAGCCCGTTCTCCTCGGATTCGAGGAGCTTCACACGGTCCCCAAGATTGAAACGAAAGCTGTGCATTCAAACCTCCCCCGGCACGGAGCCGGATAACATACGCGTGAACCGGAGCCGGAACACGCTTTCTGATTTTTGCGGGCCTGGCTCCCGGCCCAGTTACGCTTTGTGCGTTATGCCGAACACGGCACGTGATCCACGGCCGCTGCCAATGCCGCGGCGTAATGCTCTAGAGCTTCCACCGGCGTACACGGCTCAAATCGCGGATGGTGTTTTCCGTCTGGCGTCACAACCTCAATCTTGTGCAACTGCATGAACCCGCCAAGCGTCCAGTTGCAGCCTCGGCCAGGCACGCCAGGTGGATCGCCAGATTGAAGCCACCGCCCAACGCATGAAAAGCCAAGATACTTCTCGACGTCATCGAATTGATCGCCGACCCCGGCCGCAATCAAATCAAACCCGCTCTGCACGGTCCCACACATCGGGCACTGGAACGCCAGATGCTCAGTTGGGACTCCCTGCGATTTCAACGCCGCCAAATACTCTTCCAGGGACATCGTTTTCATTTTGCGACTCCTCCCAAAAACAGCCTAACTACGGATGGACCGGATGCGAGTACGCCCCCGTCATCCGGTGGGCGTTATCCGGCAGACACGGGACGCTCTATCGCCGCCGACTCGCCCTCGCAAAACTCTCTCCACAACACGGAATCACGTGCCTGCAGGTCGATCGGCTGCGTCTGGTGCAACCGGTAATCGGCCGACACGAACTGACTGCATCCACGGCCACGGCTGCACGCGAACCCACGGGACACGGAGCCAGCGACCAAACGATAGACGTGAATTGCCTCTGTTTCCGTTGGTTCGTCGGTCAGTTGGTCCAATGCGTCGACCTTGCCGTCGGCGTCGATCACAACGCGAAGGAACAACGGCGCACGCCGTAAATTCAACCTCGCCTCGGCTGCCGGGCCATCCAAAAAACGAAACACGGACATCTCCGGGTACTTAGTCGTTATGCAAATCAAACGGCAGCGGAAAACGGACACGGAATCCGTGGCCGTACGGAATCGATACACGGAGGCACGTTCGCTGGCAAAAAAACGAACGCTTCAGGGTGATACGCGGAGCCGTTGAGCCAAAAGGTCCAAGGATCTTCACACGATTGTGGCCGCATGAATTTTCCAACGCCTGCCAGCTGCCCGATGCGGTCACGAGCCCAAAACCACCGGTCATCGTCTGGGAAAACAGTTTTGCCTACCAACTCACCACTGAACATGACACCCTCCACCACTACACGGCACTCGGCCACACCAGCCATGACGGAAGCGACACGGGCCGCGCACCATCCGGCTCACACTTGATCCCGAGGCTTCTGTAACGCCTCATTCGGACCATCTCCACGCCTTTGCTTGTCGTGGTTTTCAACGTAAACCACGGCCACGAGATACCGATGATTTCGCATCGCTTCACGTAGCCACGCCCGCTGAAGGTAGCCGTGACTATGTCACCGACATTCAGTTGTTTGGCTTCCGGAGCGGTGATAATCAACCTCCCTGATTCTTGTTGCAACAGGGACACGGCACACCACGTTTCGCCACGGCCGTCAGTAGCCTTGTCCAGTCCGTTTCGTGCCCACATCGCAGGCACTTCAAACGAACGTCCGATTCCCGCTCTCCGCATCCGCCACAGTCGCCGGCGTCAATTACGTGCATCAGAACTCGCCGCTTTGCACGCGGCCTTAACGCGGTACCCTCAGAACCGGTCGGAAGCGGATTCACAAAATCGAACAAGGTTTTTTGCACCGAACAACTCAATCAAATGATCATTGAAAACGGAATCGCCTCGATATCGAGCGATGGCGCCGCGTGTTCCTGCAACTCCCGCTCGAACTCGCTCGCATCCTGATCATTGGCAACGGCGATTCTCGTCACGTAGGCATGGCATGGCACGCCGGCCGCCGTGTGGCCTTCCCAGATCCTTGCCGGAACGCCGTTCAAGCGGACGATTTTTGTTGTGCTCTCAAGCTGCACTTTCATGTTCGACTCCCCATTCCAATCAAAACCCCGAAACACGACCATACGGCGTCCCAAGTTCGTTGCCGGTGCCGAACGAGCGAACCCATTCTTCCGACGTGTACGATTCGATTTCCCCGTCCATGCGAATGAACCCGCGCACGAGACGCACAGCACGTTCCAACGTCTTCCGACTTCCCCGCCGCCGGATCTGGACCGTTTCCTCGTGGAACGTCGACGAATCCAGCGGTCCACGGGCCGGCACACGGATGCGCCGGACCACGCGGACCGCGTGCCCAAACGGTTTCATGGTGCCCTCCGTTGCCGCTACGGCTTCCCGTACAACACGTCGACCTCGACAACCGTTCCCTCGCCCTGCAACGCTTCGCACAGCAGGCCGTGCAGCTGCTGTTGCGCAGCACGGAAGACGGTCTCCATCTCGTCGGCGAGCGGACGGAAGGAAAATTCCACCGGTCGCGGCGGCAACGTGTAATCCAGGCTACACGTGATCGGGTACGGATCGTCCATCCCGGGAACGCGGTACAACGGCACGCGGCACTCGACGAGGTCCGGGATTTTTTCGCTGGCCAGATCCGCTGCGAACTCCCGCGTCCCACGCTCTCGGCCCGGATTGATTTCCGTCCGGCCCTGGCCGCTGCTGACGATCTCTACCGTACTGATCGCCGTGATGAGCGATTCGGGAATCACCCGACGCAGATCGCGCCGCAGCAACTTCAGAAACGTGCGCTGGTCGAACGCCTTGTCGGTCGCCTTGTCTAGCTGGACAAACACGTCTGCGACTTCCGTTAGCTGCAGCGGCAGCGTCACGACATCGCGTCGATCACCGTCGTTGCAGATCAGCATGACACCGCGGTGGTTGTGGAACACAACCGCGCCGTTACCGTTTTCGTCGCGTTCGGCCCACCGGCGGACGGCGACGACGAAATCATCAATCGTTTCCACCTGGTGACTCCGCCGCGGCGGGTCGATTGGTACCGTCACCTGCTTGCCGTCGCGATAGAGATAGATCACACGGTCTTCCCGCTCGTGGATCTTGAGCGGCATGCCGGCCGCAGTGACGTTGCTTTCCAGCCATCTCAAAGCTTCAAGAATCAAGGTTTCACCTCACTTTCAAAATTGGGGAGCAACGTGTGTTGCTCCGGACTGTCGGGCGCGTCCATGTTGAAAAACAGCTGCTTGGCGCCCTTCTGGTTCTTTTTGACGGTGCAGCGTATTGACGTAACTCTGTGGGGGACGCGATGCCCCACGTCGATTTCCGTAATCACGTCCGCCAGATCCCCGTCCTCGACGACGGGGCGGTACAGGAGCGTGATCGTAAGTTTGCGCTTGTCGCCGATGTCCGGCGCAGACTGCAAATCCAGCGCGATGCGGTTCTGGGCCTGCTCGAACATTCGTTCGACTAGCCCTCCCTTGAGCTGGCCCAGACTGGCCAAACTCATTTCGAATTCATGAATCAAGTCGACCTCGCTTCCCCGGCCCGCGGCCAGCTGCTCAATTAGTATGTGCCCCGCAAATCAACCGCTCGTACGGCGACATTGTCGTCGCACAGCAAAACAATTCCACCAACTCATCTGGCTCAATCAGCCGCACTTTTGCGCTGACCGCCGCCGGACACAAGATGGCCGCCGGCGTGTGCCGCAAGATCATCCGCGTCACGTTGATCGCCGTGACCAGGTCTCCAGTTGCACGCGTCCGGACCGTCGCTCCGGCCAAAAAAATCACCGTACACCACTGTGCGCCTTGCCCTCCTTTCTTTTGCGCCGGCTCAAATTTCAATTGCGCCGGCTCCAAGCTCCCAGCCACGGCCCGGCGCCGCATCAACGCCCGCCACCAAGTCACCAGTTTCGTTACCACCGCCATCTCCTTTCCAAAAACAAAACGTCGCTCCCCCGCCGATCGCTGCCAGTATCGCCGGCTACACCGCCGGCGACCTCACCACAACAAGAAGAGCCAACCAGAAACACCGACAGCGATCGGCGCGAAAGCGACGCACAATCATTCGCCAGCGAGGCAAAAACAATCCGGCTGCGGGAGCGTGGTCACAGCCTCGAAGACAAGCCCGCTGGGCTCGCGATACGAGACGCTGTTCAGCGTGTTGGCGTGGCCCAACACGAACTGTCCGCTGCCCGGCCGATGCCGTTCCAGCCGCTCGTTGCAGGTCAGCCGGCCGACCTGCCAAGGCTTCGCGTGCTCGATCCCCAGCGACTGCAGCACGCGTTTGAACCGCGCATTCCGCCGCCGAGCCGACCGCGACTGTTCGGGCTCCGCGGCCGTCGAGTCCGTCAGATCGGGAAACACCAGCCCCGCCCCAAACAGCAGCCCACACCGCCGCTTCCAGCGCACCAGCTGGGCCACCGTGGCCGAGGCCAACGGTACCACATGCCGTTTGCCCGTTTTCCGAGCCACATACTCGACCGCCGGCCGTTCCGCCGAAAGGGAAAAATCCTCCCAGCGAAGCAAAAACAGATCGACAGTCCGCGGCCCCACGTTGACGCTCAGGACGAACGCCACCTGCAGGTCCACGTGACCGCTCAGCGACGTGTAAATCTCGCTCA
>Ga0351889_10028_pt1 | contig 61208 bp, 59 predicted proteins | sample TotcelFGM3001M14_FD_206767 | JGI IMG/M metagenome (GOLD analysis project Ga0351889, IMG submission 206767) | Enriched cells from coal bed in the Powder River Basin, Montana, United States - Total cells FGM rep3 HSBNCT.FGM.300.1.M14 ...
GGGGGATCGCAACGCAGACGCCGACGCCGAAGACATTGCGATATTTCGGATTGCGCTGGTTCTTGTCGATGATGACGAAGCCGCGCGGATTGACCAGTCCCTCGACGCCCATCAGCGCATCGACGCCTTTGAAGGCGGGCATCACCATGGCGAATTTGAACGGCACTTCGTGCTCTTTCTTGACCTGTCCCTGGTCGTCGAGCTCGGCGCATTTGAGAAGGCCGGGTTCGATGGCGGTCGTCTTGGCGTTGACGATCCATTTGATGTCGCGATCGCGGAACGCCGATTCCAGCATTCCCTTCGTATCGCCGACGCCGCCCAAACCCAGATGGCCGACATAAGGCTCGGACGTGATGTACGTCATCGGCACCTTGTCGCGTATGCCGCGCCGACGCAGATCGGTGGAAAGGATCATGGCGTATTCATACGCCGGACCAAAACAGGAGACGCCGGGCGCCGCGCCGACGATGATCGGACCGGGATCCTTGCAGAAATCCTCATAGGCCTTGGACGCCGTCTCGGCATGCTGCAACGTGCAAACCGAATGCGTGTGTCCGCCATGTGGTCCAAGCCCCGGCACTTCCTCGAAAGCGAGCTTGGGGCCCGTCGCGATAACGAGATAGTCGTAGGCGACGCTCTCGCCATTCTGCAGTTCGAGACGGTTTTCGTCAGGCAGAACGCGCTTCGCGCCAACGGGAATGAAATTGATCTTCTTCTTCTTGAAGACCGGCGCGAGCGGCACCTTGAGGTCTTCCGGCTTGCGCCATTGCACCGCGAGCCACGGGTTGGACGGCGTGAACTGGAAATTTTCGAGTTCCGAAACGACCGTAACCTGATGTTGCTTTGCAAGTCCCTCGCGGAGTTCGATCGCGGCGGCGACGCCGCCGATCCCCGCGCCCATGACGACGATATGAGCCATTTCAGTCCCCCCTTTGCGCTTTGCGCGCATTAAGTTTCGCGCTGACGGTTGCGCTCATTGGCGACGACATGCGCGCTTATCGCGCGCATGTCCGCGACTTAGTCACGCTGTGCGTCGCAGAGCGAACGCAATGCCGCGAGATTGACGATCTCGGCGCCGCCGCGCGACAATTTCACCCAGCCTGAGCGCTCGAAAGTTTTCAGCGTACGGCCGACGACTTCACGCGCGGTGCCGAGATCCGCGGCGAGCGCCTGCTGCGTCGCCGCGATCTTGTCGCCGGCGCCGCGCAGCGCGAGAAGACGTTCGGCCAAGCGAACATTGATGCGCGTGCAGACAATCTCTTCGATGCGCGACATCAGCGAGGCAAGTCGCTTGCCGTAGCCGTCGAACACCAGCGCACGGAAACCTTCCGACGCGTTCATCAACGCGCTAAAACGATCGGCGGGCACAACAAAGGCGATGACGTCAGTTTCGGCGACCCCCTCGGCCGCGTAGGCGTCGTCAGCGAGCAGCGAGGCAGTGGTGAGAATGCAGGTTTCGTTCGCGCCGACCCGGTAAAGCACGATTTCCCGACCCGATTCGGTCACCCGCTGCACCCGCACGGAGCCCGAGACGATCAGCGGAAAATGCGCACAGTGATCGCCGGGCCGAAACAGCACGGCGCCGCGCGGAATTTGCTTGCGCACCGCGGAGTCCCGCAGAAGCGTCTTCGTCGCCGCGTCGAGGCTGCGCAAGGAAGGCGTTTCGTCGATCCAATCGGACGGCATCGTCTGCCCTTCGTCGCTCACGATCCAAAGTCTTCACTTAAGCGCGCTGCGAACGATTAACGCACCCATGCTGAACGTCGATGACGTCTAGAAGGCGACGCCTGATTTGGCGCCGTACCGCTTCAGCGCCATCGCCAATGGGCAGAGGCCCGTGAAGGCCGCCTGCAACAGGTTGACGCCGACGAAAGCGGTGAGCAAGAGCCACCACGGACTGAACAGCTGCGCCAAAAGCAGGCTCAGGAGAACCATGGTCCCGGCGAAAGCCATAACGATGCGATCAATGCTCATCGCGTGAGTTCCTTCGATTTGGCGCGCGCGCGCGGTTTGGCCGGCTTGCCGCACTGCTCGGCGCAGAACATTTCATAGAGCAGCCCGATGATCCGCGAGACGTTTCCATCGGACAAGGAATAGTAAATCGTCTGCGATTCGCGGCGGGTCTTGACGAGCTTGTCCTCGCGCAACCGCGCAAGATGCTGCGAGAGCGACGATTGGCTGAGCCCGATCGCCTCCTGCAGCTTTGTCACGGAGAGTTCGCCCCCATGCAGCTGGCAGAGCACCATTAACCGATGGCGATTGGCCAGCGCCTTGAGAAAGCTTTCGGCCTCCGTAGCCTTCGGCGCGAGCGCAAGCAGATTTACATTCATACTCTCTAAATTATGTTTATTGAATATAATTGTCAAGCGCGCGCATCGGCTGCCGAAGAGCGTTTATGTCGCATTCAAGCCGACAGGAATGCGGTATATTACATACTTCTAATTTAATGAAATCGTCCGAGAACGGACGAATTGCGAAGGGAGATTGAAATGACTGAATGTCTCGCGCCGACGCGCCGCTCCTTTATGTTGCTATTGGGCGCGGCCGCCGCTGGACTGAGCACAACGAGCGCGCAAGCGAAGTCGAGCAAATCGGCGGCCGCCTATCGCGGCGCCCCGAACGGGCGGCAAAGTTGCGCAAACTGCTCCTGGTTCAACGCCCCGTCGGGCTGCGGCGTGGTGAGTGGGCCCGTCAGCGCGCGTGGCTGGTGCAATCTTTGGGGCTGACGCGATCGCGCGAATTCGGCGGCCGCGCGCCGCCCTCTCCTTCCCCGAACTTAAATTCGCTATTGCTAATTTAAGTTGTGTGCATATAACTGGGCTGCATGAGATCAATGTGCCGTTTCCATTTTGCGCCGACGGCGCTCCTCGCCGCGCTTGCCTTGTCCTCGGGCGTCAAGGCCGGAGAGGTCACGATCCGGGTCGCCCCCGTCGAGGACCTTAAAGCCGTCGTCGCCTCGGTCGAGCCTGCGCATCAATTGACGGCGCGGGCGCGGATCGGCGGCACCGTGAGCGCGCTCAAGATCAAAGAGGGCGATGACGTCGCCGGCGGCGCGGAGATCGCTTCGGTCGTCGATCAGAAGCTTTTTCTGCAGATGCAGGCGCTCGATCAGCGCATCCGCTCTCAGCAGGCGCAGCGCGAGAAGGCGCAGGGCGATTTCGATCGCGCGCAGGAACTGTTTCGGCGCGGCGTCTATACCAAGGCGCTCTTTGATCAGGCGAAGACGGCGCTCGACGTCGCCGACCGCAACCTCTCGGCCCTGCGCTCCGATCGCAGCGTGATCGAGCAGCAGGCGGCGGAAGGCTCGGTGCGCGCGCCGGGACCAGGGCGCATCCTCACCATTCCGGTTTCCATCGGCCGCGTTGTCATGCCGGGCGAAACCATCGCGACGATGGCCGAGGACAAATATATTCTGCGTCTGCAATTGCCTGAGCGCCACGCGCGTTTCATGCGCGCCGGCGACAAGGTCGAGATCGGCGCGCGCGGTCTGCACGAAGAGGCGGGCGGCGGGCGCAAGCAGGGTCGCGTGCGCATCGTCTATCCCGAAATTCAGGGCGGCCGCGTCATCGCCGACGTCGACGTCGTCGGGCTCGGCGACTATTTCGTCGGCGAACGGGCGCGGGTTTACGTCACGACGGGCAAGCGTGACACGATCATCATCCCGCGCAACGCGGTCTATCGCCGCGCCGGCGTGGATTTCGTCCGACTCGCCTCCGGCGAAGAAGTCGTCATTCAGCTTGGCGAAGCGCACGGCGACGGCGTCGAGATCCTTTCCGGCCTACACGACGGCGACGTGGTGTCGACGCCATGAGCGCAGAGTTTCGCCCGGGCATTTCGGGAACGCTGACCCGCACCTTCATCAATTCGCCGCTGACGCCGCTACTGCTGATCGCCTCGATCCTCGTCGGTCTGATCGCGCTGCGCTCGCTGCCACGCGAGGAAGAGCCGCAGATTTCCGTGCCGATGGTCGACATTATGGTGTCGGCCAATGGCTATAAGGCTGAAGACGCGATCGAACTCATCACCCGCCCGCTCGAGGACATTATCAAGGGCGTCAACGGCGTCGAGCATGTCTATTCGCAGACGCGCGACGACAATGTGGTCGTCACGGCGCGCTTTTATGTCGGCACGCCGCAGGACAACGCCGTGCTGCGCATTCACGACAAGATACGCGCCAACATCGGCGAATTGCCGAAAGGGATTCCCGAGCCGCTGATCGTCGGCCGCGGCATCGACGACGTGGCGATCGTCGTGCTGACGCTGTCAGCGAAGCCGGAGCGCGCCGATCGATGGACCGACAACGGCCTCTATCAGGTCGCCGAGGAATTGCAGCACGACCTCACCAAGGTCAATGACGTCGGCTTAAGTTACATCGTCGGCGGCAGTCCCAATCAGATCCGCGTCGAACCGGATCCGGAGCGCCTGTCGCAATCTGGGGTGACGCTCAATCAGCTCATTGACAAGCTGACCAACGCCAACCGCTCCTTTCTCGTCGGCGCGTTTCGCGAGGCCAATCGCGCCGTGCCGGTCGTCGCCGGCCAAACCCTGCAGGGCGTTCCCGATGTCGGCCAGCTGCTGCTCACCACGAGAGACGGCCGACCCGTCTATGTGAAGGACGTCGCCGATGTGCGCGTCGGCGCGGCCGAGCCCGACCGGCTCAGCTGGACCATGACCCGCAACGCCGCCGGCGGTCTCGATAAACGCCCCGCCGTCAGCATCGCCATCGCCAAGCGCAAGGGCGCTAACGCCGTGATCGTCGCCGACGAGATCATGCATCGGCTGGAGGCCGTCAAGGGCCGCATCGTTCCCGACGACATCGAGATCGCGGTGACGCGCGACTATGGCGAGACGGCGACCGAAAAGGCCAATGAGCTGCTTTTCCATCTGGCGCTGGCGACCGTCTCGATCGTCGCGCTCATCGTGGTGATGGTCGGCTGGCGCGAGGGCGTCGTCGTCTTCGTCATCATCCCGACGACCATTCTGCTCACGCTCTTCGCCTCATGGCTGATGGGCTACACGATCAATCGCGTCAGCCTTTTCGCGCTGATCTTCTCGATCGGCATTCTGGTCGACGACGCCATCGTCGTCGTTGAAAACATCGTGCGTCACTGGCATATGCGCGGCTCCCGCAGCCTGATCGATACGGCTGTCGAGGCTGTGGCGGAAGTCGGCAATCCGACCATCGTCGCGACGCTGACGATCGTCGCCGCGCTGCTGCCGATGATGTTCGTCTCGGGTCTGATGGGGCCCTATATGAGCCCCATCCCCGCGAATGCTTCGCTCGCGATGATCTTTTCCTTTTTTGTCGCCATGACCATCACGCCCTGGCTTCTGCTCAAGGTCGCCGGCAAGCGTTTCGCGCAGGAGCGCGGCGACGGCGTCGATCATGCGCATGAACGCGGCCCCATGGGCAATTTCTATGTGCGCGTCGCGACGCCCTTGCTGCAGGGCCGAAAGCGCTCGCAATGGTTTCTTGCGGCCGTCGGTCTCGCGACGCTTCTTTCAATGGGGCTTTTCGTGACGAAAACCGTGCGCGTGAAGCTGCTGCCTTTCGACAACAAGTCGGAGATCGCGGTCGTCGTCGATCTACCGCGCGGCGCTTCGCTCGAAGAAACGGATCGGGTGCTGACGGCGGCGGCCGAGCGTCTGAAGGACATCCCGGAGCTGACCTCGGTTCAGTCCTATGCGGGCGCGGCCGCGCCATTCAACTTCAACGGTCTCGTGCGGCATTATTATATGCGCAAGGCGCCGGAGATGGGCGATCTGGCGATCAATCTGCAGCCAAAGAGCGAGCGCAGCCGCGCGAGCCATGCGATCGCGCTCGACATTCGCAAGCGGCTCGAAGGCCTGCCCGCGCCGGAGCATACCGCGATCAAAGTCGTGGAAGTGCCGCCGGGCCCGCCCGTGCTGTCGACGCTGCTCGCCGAAGTCTATGGACCCGACGCGCAGTCGCGGCGCGATCTCGCGGCGAAAGTGCGCAAGGCTTTTGACGCGGTCGATTTCGTCGTCGATACGGACGACAGCTTCGGCCAGCGCGCCGAGCGCCTGCGCTTCGAGATCGATCAGGAAGCGCTGGAATATCACGGCGTCGAAGAACGCGCCGTCTACGACACGATCGGCGCTCTGGTCGGGGGCGTGAAAATCGGCTTTTCGCAAAAGGGCGGCGGCGCCAAGCCCATCGATATTTCCGTCGCCTTGCCGCGCGGGGCGATGACGCCGAGCGAACGCATCCTCTCGACGCCGCTGCCTGCCGGCGGCACGGCGCGCCAGGGCGCCAATGTCGAGCTCGGCGACGTCGTCAAGGCGACGCGCGAACTCGGCTCCTATCCGATCTTTCGGCATAACGGCCGCTTCGCCGAAATGGTCAGCGCTGAGGTCGCCGGACGTTTCGAAGCGCCGATTTATGGGATGCTCGCGGTCGAAGACGCGATCGATAAGATCGATTGGGGCGCCTCGGGCGCGCCGACGATCAAATATCACGGGCAGCCGCTCGATGATTCCAAGCCCACGCTGCTCTGGGACGGCGAGTGGGAGGTGACCTATGTCACCTTCCGCGACATGGGCGCAGCCTTCATAGTGGCGCTGCTCGGCATCTATCTTCTGGTCGTCGCGCAGTTCGGTTCGTTCAAACTGCCGCTGGTCATCCTGGCGCCGGTGCCGCTGACGCTCGTCGGCATCGTCATCGGCCATATCCTGTTCAACGCCGCTTTCACCGCCACCTCGATGATCGGCTTCATCGCGCTCGCCGGGATCGTCGTGCGCAATTCGATCCTGCTCGTCGACTTCATCCGGCATTTGCGCGCCGGCGGCATGAGCTTGCGCGCGGCGCTGATCGAGGCGGGCGCCGTCCGCTTCAAGCCGATCTTTCTCACCGCCGCCGCGGCGATCATCGGCGCGGCCTTTATCCTTACCGATCCGATCTTTCAGGGACTCGCCATTTCGCTGGTCTTTGGCCTCGCCTCGTCGACGGCGCTGACCTTGCTTGTCATCCCCGCGATCTATGTCGTCCTGCGCGACGACGAAATCCCAAGGAGTGCGTCATGATCGAAGACTGGGCGGCGCTCGCCAAGAAGCTCGCCGCCGACATCAGAGAATTGCGCGTCGGCTCGCCTGAGGTGATGAAGGCCTTTTCGGCGATGGCGATCTCGGCGGGCGCGCAAGGCGCGCTCGACCCCAAGACAAAGGAACTGATCGCGCTTGCGGTCAGCGTCGCGGTGCGCTGCGACGATTGCATCGCTTTCCACGCCAAAGCCGCGTCACAACGAGGCGCAACGCGCGAGGAGGTGATGGAGACGCTCGCCATGAGCATCTACATGGGCGCCGGACCGTCGGTGATGTATGCGAGCCACGCGCTCGCCGCCTTCACCCAGTTCGACGCCGAAAAGCAGGCCTGAGAAGAAAGGAACGAACAATGGCTCTGGGCTCTCTCTTGTCGAAACTCGCGGGCGGCGGCGGCGCGGCGCCGACGATCGAGCATGATGATTTCTGCCGCGTCGTCGCGGACAAATCCTGCGCCATCGTCGATGTGCGCGAACCGCATGAATATGGCGCCGGGCATGTCCCGGGGGCCAAGAACATGCCGCTCTCGAGCTTCGATCCGACAAAGCTTCCGAAGGGCGACGTTGTCCTCATTTGCCAGGCGGGCGGGCGTTCGGCCAAGGCGCTGGCCCAGGCGCAGGGCGCCGGACGAAAGGATCTTCGCCACTATGCGCCGGGTACCGGCGGCTGGCGCGCGCGCGGCGGCGCGGTGGAATAGTCAGCCTTGAAGGTTGACCTGCGCGATCTGTCATCCCCGACGCGCATCGCGCGATCGGGGATGACAGATATCACGTAGTCGCAATCGCTTCGCCGAGCGAAGCGTCGCGAGCTACGCCAATGCGGGTTACGCTGCCTTGCCGAGTTTGGTCGCTTCCGAGACCTCGTTGATCTTGCCGGTCTTCACATCATAGATGTAGCCGTAGATCGGGATGTTCTTCGGCACCAGCGGATGCGAACGGATGCGCGCGACGTCCTGTGCGACGCTTTCCTCCTGATTCTTGATCGTGTGCCATTTGATGAAATGGCCGGCCGAGCAGCCGCCGCCATGTTGCGGATTCGACCAGTTCTCGCCGTCGAAACTCGCCGTCGCGAGATTATCATCCAGCAAATCGCTCATGATCTCGTCGCAGAAGAGCTCCATGCCGCAATTGGTGTGATGAATGACAAACCACTCCTTGGTGCCGAGCAGCTTGTGAGAAATGACGAGCGAGCGAATCGCGTCATCTGACGCGCGGCCGCCGGCGTTGCGAATCACATGCGCGTCGCCTTCCGACAGGCCGGCGTATTTCGCGGGATCGAGACGCGCGTCCATGCAGGTCAGGATCGCGAAACCCCGCGCCGGCGGCAGCGCAAGTTCGCTCTTGCTTCCGAAATTGGTGACGTAAGCATTGTTCGCGGTCACGACCTCGTTGACGATCTGGCTTGCCATGTCTCTCTCCCGTGTTGCCGTGTTGCTTTTGAAATTTTTTTGACCTTTCTCAACATTGAAGCGCTTCAGCTTCGTTTTCAAGCAGACAAGACGCACGATCTTCGTGACATAGTCGCTTGACGATCAGCGATATATATTTCGGGAGCGTCGGCGCTGATACTGTATAACGTTCGCGCAGCTGCGCAGGTCTAAGGGAGATGGTTGTAACGCATGTCCGATTCCGTAGAGTTTTTTCCTGGTTTCGCGTCGCATTGGATCGATGCGCCGGCTGGAAAGATATTCGCCCGCGTCCACGGCGAGGGCCCGCCCGTGGTTCTGTTGCATGGGTTCGGCGAGACGCATGTCGCCTGGCGCGAAATTGCGCCTGCGCTCGCAAAGCGCTTCAGCGTCGTTGCGATGGATCTGCGCGGCTATGGCTGGTCGGCGGTTCCGGCGAGCGAGAAGGGCGAGAACTATAGCAAACGGGAAATGGCCGCCGACGTCGTCACGGTCATGGAGTCGCTCGGCCATGTGCGCTTCGCGCTTGTCGGTCACGACAGGGGCGCGCGCGTCGGCCAGCGGCTTGCGCTCGATCAGCCGGGCCGGCTCGATAAGATTGCGCTCATCAATATCGCGCCGATCAACGATGAGTTCGGCGACGCGGATTTGCAGCGCGTCGGACGCGCGCGCTTCCTCGCGGCTGACGCGCCCAAGCCGGAAGAGCTGATCCGGCTCGATCCGATCGGCTTTCTCGATGACGCGCTGATGACCGCAACCAAGGCGAAGTCGCTGGAGCCGTTCGGCGCGGAGGCGCTCGCCGCCTATCGCCAATCCTTCAACGACCCGGCGCGCATTCACGCCTTCTGCGAGGACTTCCGCGCCGGCGCGACCATCGATCGCGAGCACCTTGCGGCCGATAAGGCGGAGGGCAAGAAGCTCGTCATGCCGACGCTCATCGTCGCCGGCGATGCGACCTTCCCGGCGAACGGCCCCTCGCTCGTCGCCGCGTGGGGCGAATGGGGCGATGATGTCGCCGAGGCTCGCGTCGACTCCGGCCTCTATCCAATGGAGGAGGCGCCGGCGGAGACGCTTGCCGCCCTGGAGAAATTCCTGTGAGCCTCTATCGCGGCAAGACCGTCGCGCTCGCCCTTGGCGGCGGCGGCGCGCGCGGGCTTGCGCATATCTGCGTGCTCGAAGCGCTCGACGAACTGGGCGTGCGGCCGGTGGCCATCGCCGGCGCCTCGATCGGCGCCATCGTCGGCGCCGCTTATGCTGCGGGCTTCTCGGGCGCGGAGCTGCGCGCCCACACTCAGGCCATTCTCAAGAGCCGCATCGGACTCGCGCGCCGGTTGCTTCATGCGCGGGCGCGGGGGCGAAAGCGGCTGCTGTCCCGCGTCGCGCATCCGCTGCTCTTCGACGGCGAGCGCTTTCTTCACGCGTTCTGGCCCAAAGGCATGCCGGAACGCTTCGAAGATCTAAACATTCCGCTGCAGGTCGTCGCGACCGATTTTCGCCGCCGCATCGAGGCGGTTTTCGCCACGGGTCCGCTGGGCCCCGCCGTGGCTGGGTCGATGGCGATCCCGGGCATCGTGCGCGCCGCCACGAGCGATCACGGCTATTTCGTCGATGGCGGATTGGTCAATCCTCTTCCCTATGACCATCTTTGGGGCCTTGCCGACATCGTCATCGCCGTCGACGTCTCCGGCAATTTCGGCGTCGAGACCGGCAAGGGGCCGCCGTCCGCCTTCGAGACGATGATCGTCGCGAGCCAGATCATGATGAACGCGATCAGCTCGCGCATGATCGCCGAGCGGCCGCCCGACGTGCTCATCCGACCGGAAGTGCACCAGTATCTCGCGCTGGACCTCTTCAAGGCGTCGCGCATTTTCGCCGCAGGCGACGCCTGCCGCGACACGCTGCGCCAGGGACTGGCGCAGGCGGCGCTGCGGTTAGAGGCTCGGAGCAGGATCGGTTGACGCGGATCGCAGATGGATCCGCCTCAAACGTGAATTCTGCTCCATCCCTCTAGCGCCGGGCCTGAAAGAAGTCGCGAAGAAGCTGCGCCGCCTCGCTTTCGCGAATGCCGCCATAGACTTCAGGCCGATGATGGCAGGTCGGCTGCGCGAAAAACCGCGGCCCGTGCTCGACGGCGCCGCCCTTTGGATCGCTCGCCGCATAATAGAGCCGCCGAATGCGCGCGAAGGAAATCGCAGCCGCGCACATGGCGCAGGGCTCGAGCGTCACATAGAGATCGCAGTCGACGAGGCGCTCCGAGCCGATCGCGGCGCAGGCTTGGCGAATCACAAGCATTTCGGCGTGCGCCGTCGGATCGCGATCGCGCAGCGTGCGGTTGCCGGCGGCGGCGATGATTTCGCCATTTCGCGCAAGCGCTGCGCCGACCGGAACTTCGCCCGCCGCCGCCGCGGCGCGCGCCTCACCGAAGGCGGCGCTGTAAGGGTCCTCGCCACTCATTTGCGTCTCTTAAGCGATCGCGCTTCAAAGCGCGCTTGGCGCCTGCTATCAGAACCCATGACCGAAAAGAACCGAAATACCCGCGCCGGCTCCCCCGGCGGCGATCGGCCCTTGCGCCGGCCCGCCAAGAAGACGTCCGCGCCGCACGCCGCCGCACGCCAAGACGCAAGGCCAGCAAAGCCCGGCTTCGACAAACCGCGCTTCGACAAGCCGCGCTCGGACAAGCCTCGCATGGGCGAACCGCGCTCGGACAAGCCTCGCATGGGCGAACCGCGCTCGGACAAGCCGCGCTCGGACGAACCGCGCTCGGACAAGCCCCGGTTTGACAGGCCTCGCTTGGACAGGCCCGCCGCGCCACGCGCCCAAGGCGAGCGCGACAAGCGTCCTGACAAGCCCCCCGTCAAGCAGCGCGCCGCCACGCCCGCACCCCGCGAAAAAGCCTTCGAAGGCGAGCGGATCGCCAAAGTCATGGCGCGCGCGGGCGTGTGTTCGCGCCGCGACGCCGAGTTCTGGATCGCGGAAGGTCGCGTCGCCGTCAACGGGCGTGTGCAGACGAGTCCCGCGTTCAATGTGCGCGACAACGACAATATCACGATCGACGGCGCGCCAATGCAGGCGCGCGAGCGCACGCGGCTCTTTCTGTTCCATAAGCCCACCGGCTATGTCACCACGGCGCGCGACGAAGAAGGCCGCGCCACGGTGTTCTCTTATCTTGAGGAACGCCATCCGGACTTGCCGCGGCTCGTCAGCGTCGGCCGGCTCGACATCAATACCGAAGGTCTGCTGCTGCTCACCAATGACGGCGGCCTCGCGCGCACGCTCGAATTGCCCGCGACCGGTTGGACGCGGCGCTATCGCGTGCGGGCGCATGGGGCGATCGATCAGGCGCAACTCGATTCCTTGGGCGACGGCGTGACGATCGACGGCGTCCATTATGCGCCGATCGAGGCGCGGCTCGAACGCGAGCAAGGCGCCAACGTCTGGATCGCGATGAACCTCACCGAAGGCAAGAACCGCGAGATCAAGCGCGTCATGGCGCATCTCGGGCTCGACGTGACGCGGCTCATTCGCGTGTCATACGGGCCCTTCCAGCTCGCCGATCTCGCCGAAGGCGCCGTCGAAGAAGTGCGACTGAAAACGCTGCGCGAGCAATTGGGCAAATCGCTTGCCGAACTCGCCGGCGTCGATTTCGCCGCGCCGCTGCGGGAGATGGCGCCGGCGGAACAGCAGGAGATTCGTCAGCGCGCCGAGAAGCGTCCGCGCAAACATGTCTCCACGCTGCGCAAAGAGCAGGACGAGCAACGCGACGCCGGACCGCGGGCGCGCGTTTCGCGCGGCGCGGTCGCCGACCGCAAGGGCCGCGCCGTCGCCGTCGAGCGCGTGACTCCGACGAGGACTCCGACGAGGCGGCGCGACGAGACGGCGGCGCCGCCGTCGCGCAACGCCCGGCGCTTCGAGGCGATGCGCGCCGATGGCGCGCCGCACCAGCCGAAGGCGCGAACCGAACGCCCCTCGCGCGACAGCAGCCCGCGCGGCGAGCGTTTCCCGCGCGAGGACGGGCGCCGCCGCGACGAGCGAGCCGCCCCCGAACAGCGCCGTGCGCCGCGCTTCGATGATCAGCGCGGGGCGCGTCCACCGACGCGAGCGCCGCGCGAGCGGAGCGCCGAGGGGCGCGACGAACGCCCGCGCACGCAGAGATTCGAGAAGCGGCCGGACGACCGCGCGAGCGGTCAGAGAAATTATCGCACGGCCAATCGCGATGACGCGCGATTCGACAAGCGTCCGCCGCGTCGCGACGGCGACGAGGCGCGACGGGACACGCGCGGCGCCGCCGCGACGCGCCAGGAACGGCCGCGGACATTCGACAAGCGCCCGCCCCGCAGCGGGGAGCGCGACTTTTCGGCGGGCGACCGCGCCCCCCGCGAGCGCAAATTCGATCAGCCCCGCTCGGGCGGAGACGCGCGGCCCTCGCGCAGCGGCGGCCCGTCTCGGGGCCCGCACAAAGGTCCACGCAGCGGACCTGGCGCAGGTCCCGCTGGCGGCCGAGGCGCGCCGCGCAAAGGGCCGCCCAAAGGACCCTTCAAGGGACCGCGCAAAGGACCGCCCAAGGGACCCTTCAAGGGGCCACGCAAGCCGCGCGGCGCTTAGACCATGCGCATCGTCGGCGGCGCGTTGCGCGGTCGGGCGCTTTCGGGACCGCGTTCGCAGGCGATTCGACCAACGTCCGAACGGCTGCGCGAATCGGTTTTTGACATTCTCGCGCATCGCTTCGGCGATCCGATTGCGGGCGCGAATGTCGTCGATCTCTTCGCCGGCGCCGGCGCGCTCGGACTCGAGGCCGTGTCGCGCGGCGCGGCGCGGGCGCTTTTCGTCGATGACGGCGCCGAGGCGCGCGCGCTGCTGCGCGCCAATATCGAAGCGCTGGGACTTGGCGGCGTCACGCGCATCTTTCGCCGGGACGCCACGAAGCTCGGCGCCGCGCCGGCAGGCGAAACATTTTCGCTCGCCTTCCTTGACCCGCCTTACGGCAAGGATCTCGCGACGCCAGCGCTCACCGCGCTTGTCGATGGCGGCTGGCTTACGCCGGACGCCATCGTCGTCGTCGAGGAAAGCGCCAAGGCGCACATCGACCTGCCGCCGAATTTGCGGCGCGAAGACGAACGCCGCTACGGCGACACGCAATTCGTCTTCGCGCGCTATAGTCGTTAGCGCTCAAAGGAAGCGTTACGCTCTCATATGGACTCGGGCTGATCCCTCGCTTGGACCTTGTCATTCCCGGCAGGCCGAAAGCCTGACCGGGAATCCTGAGCCAGTCCAATAATGCTGGTCGGGTGCTGGATTCCCGATCACGCGCTTCGCGCGCGTCGGGAACGACCGCCGTTCCGTTCAAACGGATTTGTATCACTCAAAGGCGACTTGGACTTTCGTCACCGCACGATCGAAAAGGCCGGTCGGCAAATAGCACAGGGGATTTGTGGCGAGCGGCGCTTCCTTGCAGTGCTCGTGATCGCTTGTCCAGGCATAGCCTGACCGCTCCATGCAACCCAAAATATATTTGCGGATCAGGTGATTTGGATCCAAGCGGCGATTTTCAGGATACGCCGACTCGCCGTCCAATTCGCAGGCCGACGTTTTAATTTGCTGCGCTTTGAAGAAGGACGAACTGGAGCCAATCAGTCCGGCTTCAGCGCCAACGACCATGATCAATCCGCCGACGAAGGCCAGGACAGCCGTCACCTTGCTGACCTTGAACTGTCGGTCGAGCAATGAGAGTACGCCGCCTGCCGCCAAAGCGACGCCGACGAAGATCAACACGAGAATCATGACACGTTCTCCGATGTCTGAGTAGTTTGGCGCCGCCGTCGAATGAGAGACGGACATGCGTAGCGAAGGCCGCAGGCGGCGCCGGCGTATAGTCCCGATCCTTGCGCCTTCGTTCGACATGCTTTGCCGTCGGACGAACGCAACGGGGCTCGATGTGTTTGAGTGTGTGCGCCTAACGCGCTGCGGTCTGCGACTTAGTCACGAGCCTTGAAGCGTGGCTTCAAACCACCAAATTCGCTTTCAGAGTTTCTTCTTCAATTCGTAGAGCGCGGCGAGCGCTTCGCGCGGCGTCATCTGGTCCGGATCAATCTCTTGAAGCGCGTCGCGCAATGCGTCCTTCGGCGCCGACGCCTCAGCGAGGCGTGCGAAGAGCGGTAGATCGTCGATCAAGGTCTCGACCGGCGCGCGTCGATCGGCCGCTTCCAACTCTGCGAGGATCGCGTGTGCACGCGCGACGACGCTCGCCGGCAGTCCCGCGAGCTGCGCGACATGCACGCCATAGGAGCGGTCGGCCGCGCCTTTGATCACCTCATGCAGAAACACCACATCGCCGGCGTGATCGGTCACCTTCATCGTCAGATTGACGAGCCGCGGCAGCCGCTTCGCAAGCTGCGTCAATTCATGGAAATGCGTGGCGAAGATCGCGCGCGAGCGATTCACTTCGTGCAGATGTTCGATCGTCGCCCAGGCGATCGAAAGTCCGTCGAATGTCGCCGTGCCGCGCCCGATTTCATCGAGGATGACGAGCGAGCGTGGGCTCGCGCAGTTCAAGATCGCCGCGGTTTCGACCATCTCGACCATGAAGGTCGAGCGCCCGCGGGCGAGATCGTCAGAGGCGCCGACGCGCGAGAACAGCCTGTCGATGACGCCAATGCGGGCCGACTGCGCGGGAACGTAGGAGCCCGTCTGAGCCAAAAGCGCAATGAGCGCGTTCTGACGCAGATAGGTCGATTTGCCGGCCATGTTCGGCCCGGTGACGACGGCGATTCGGCCGCCCTCCGCTGCGCAAAGATCACAGTCATTCGCGGCGAAAGCCTTGCCTTGCGACTGTAGCGAAGCTTCGACGACGGGATGGCGCCCGCCGACAATCTCAAAATCGAGCGAGGCGTCGATCAGCGGGCGCGTCCAGCCGCGCTTCTCCGCGACTTCGGCGAGCGCGCCGTAAAGATCGAGCCGCGCGAACGCCTCGGCGAGGCGCCGCAAATCTTCGGCGCGCGCGCAGACACTCGCGACCAGCGCGTCGAAGATCGCCAATTCGCGCGCTAGAGCGCGATCGGCGGCCGAAGCGATCTTCGCTTCGAGCTCGACGAGTTCGCGCGTCGAGAAACGCATCGCGTCGGCCATCGTCTGCCGATGCGTGAAGGTCGCGTCGAACGGCGGCCGCAGCAGCTTTTCGCCGTTCGCCAGCGAGACTTCGAGAAAAAACCCGAGAAAATTATTGTGCTTGATCCTGAGCTTCGTCTCGGTGAGCTCGGCGTAACGTCCCTGCAGCTCGGCGATCACCTTGCGGCTTGCGTCGCGTAAGCGTCTCGCTTCGTCTAACTCGGAGTCGCGTCCTTCGCGAATGAAATCACCGTTACGCTTGTCGAGCGGCAGGCTGTCTTTCAAAGCTGCGGTGATGTCGTCAGCGAGCGCGATGTCCCCTTCAGAAAAAATCTGAGCTTCCGCCGCGATCTCCGACGGGGGATCAAGGGACACAAAAAGCGACGCAATGTCTTGCGCAGCGTCGAGCGCGACGCCGACGCTTGCAAGATCGCGCGGACCGCCGCGCTCCAGCGACAGACGCGACAAGGCGCGAGAAAGATCCGGCGCGCGCGCGAGCTTGGCGCGCAGCGCGGCGCGCAGATCGGACTTTTCGAGAAAGAAGGCGACGCCGTCGAGACGCGCTGCGATCGATCGCGCATCGGTCAAGGGCGCCGCGATCCGCTCGGCCAAGAGTCTCGCGCCGCCGGGCGTGACGGTGAGGTCGACGACCGAAAGCAGCGAGCCCTCGCGCGCGCCGGACAGCGTGCGCGTCAGCTCGAGATTGGCCCGCGTCGCGCCGTCGATTTCAAGCGTCGTCAGCGCGCGCAGACTGGTCGGACGGGAAAGCGCCGGGCGCTGTCCCTTTTGCGTGCGCTCGACATAGAAGATCGCCGTTGCGGCGGCGGCGAGTTCGCAGTCGCTGAAGGCGCCGAAGCCGTCGAGCGTCGCGACGGTATAGAACGCCATGAGGCGTCGCGCCGCGTCAGCGCCGTCGCCAATGTCGCGGCCGATCGGCGCGATGGGCGCGCCGGCGCCCTCGAAGAGCGTCGACAGAGACGCGTCGCGGCACAGCGCGTCGACAGCGATGATCTCGCGGGGCTCCAGGCGCGCGATTTCGGCGCCGAGCGCACTCTCTTCGCGCTCACAGACCGTAAAGGCGCCGGTCGAAATATCGACGCTCGCCAGACCGTATCGCCAGCGCCCGTCCTCCCCGCGCAAGCGCGCGATCGCCAAAAAGGCGTTGTGCCTCGTGGGATCAAGCAGCGCGTCTTCGGTGATCGTGCCGGGCGTGACCAGCCGCACGACGTCGCGCCGCACCACCGATTTTGGCCCGCGTCTTTTGGCTTCCGCCGGGTCTTCGATCTGCTCGCAGACGGCGACGCGATGTCCGAGCGCAATGAGTTTTTGCAGATAGTCGTTGGCGCGCTCCACCGGCACGCCGCACATCGGAATGTCTTCGCCAAGATGCTTGCCGCGCTTCGTCAGCATGATGCCGAGCGCGCGCGACGCGGTCTGAGCGTCTTCAAAGAACAGTTCGTAGAAATCGCCCATACGATAGAAGAGCAGGCAATCGGCGTTCGCCGCCTTGATCTCGATATATTGCGCGATCATCGGGGTTACGCGCGTCGGCGCCTCGATACTGAGATTTTGAGCAGGAACGGGCGCCGCGTGTTTCATGCCAGCCAGTGTAACGGCGTCGCGGCGCAAGCGCCACGCGCGGCATGCGCTTGCATGTGGACGACGCGTCCGCCCGGGCCTAGATTCGCCGCTTGCTTGCCGGATTGCGATTGGAGACTTCGATGATCGCCGCCATTTGCCGTCCTATCACATTCGCCGCAGCCGCCGCTTGGCTGTGTTCGGCCGCTTTCGCCGCGGAGCGCGTCGCGCCGGAATCGCCAACGCCATGGCAAGTCGACAAACATCACTTCGCCGCGAAAAGGGCGAATGAAGCCTTCAGCGGCTTTGCGTGCGGAACGAGCGGCATGTGCGTGCTGGCCGTCGATGAAGGCCGACAGGGCGCCTTCATGCGCATCAAGGGCGATCGACTTGTTTTTGTCGGCGAGCTCTTCGACTTCAGCGGCGTGAAGAAGGAGCTCGACGCCGAAGCCGCAGCCGTCGACGGCGGCTATTTTTACGTGGCCGGATCTCACGCCGCAAAGCGCGAAACATGCTGCGACAATTCTGACAGCCGACGAGTCTACCGGCTGACGGCCGACGAGAACGGCCATCTCGAAACAATGGCGCACAGCGAGCGCTTATGGGACGCGATGCGCGGCCTGCCTGAACTTGCGCCCTATGCCGTTCCCGGCGACTGCCGCTGCGACAGGGCTCCGGGCCGTAACCGCGTCGACATCGAGGGCATGGCGGCGGCGAATGGGCGGCTCTATTTCGCCTTGCGCGCGCCGAATGTGGAAGGAAACGCCTACGTCGTCAGCGTCGATGCAAGGGCGCTTTTCGAGGGAGGCGAGCTTCGCCCCTCTCTTGCAAAGATACCTTTAGGCGCCAACAAGGGGTTTCGGGATCTTATAATCGCCGACGGCGAAGCGCTCGCGCTCGTTGGACCCAGCGACGGTCTATCGTCAGCGGACTATTCGATCGTCGCCCTGCGCGGATTGACGGCCGGCGCAGCGGTGCAACCAAGAAAACTCGCAACGCTCGATCTGCAGAATGCGCCGCTCGGGAAGAAAGGCGCACTCATCAAGCCCGAAGCCATCGCCCTGCTCGAACTCAACCCAAGTCGCTATCGCTTGCTCGTGCTTTCGGACGGCGGCAAAGATGGCGCGCCGCTGGTCTTCGACATTCCCCGCACGCCATAAGAAAACCCCGGAAGAACATCTTCCGGGGCTTTCGCGGATTAGCGCCACAGCGCCAGCAGGATGATGATCGGTATCGGAATCCCGAGCATCCACAGCAAGACAGACCGGAACATTTCCTACCTCCATTTAGAAGCGAGAGAACGCCGCGACGCCGACGTTTTCATCGCGATGGCGCCCGCCGAGCGTTGCGCCGTACCACGCCGCCACAGCGCCGAGGAGCATTGTCGCTGCGGACAGGAACGCGAGCAGGATGCCGGTCTTGCGCGCGGTCTCGGCCGTCTCCTTCGCCTTCGCCTGGTCTTCACGCAGGCGTTCGGCGCTCAGATCCACGCGCCTTTCCGCTTCCTGCGGGGCGAGGCCGGAGCGCGAAGCGAGAACATTGACGAGATAGGCGCGATCTTCTCCGGAGATTTCGCCTGTCGCCAAGCCGCGCTCGACGATGCCCTTGACGATCGCGCGCGGATATTCGGCCGGCATCGTCACGCCCCGTGCGTTCACGTCGCCATCGCCGCGCATCAGAAAATCGACCCGCTCCTCGACCGGAGTCACCGTGGGCGCAAGCGCTGACGTCTCGGTTCTGGCGCCTTCCGAAGACGCCGCCGCGGAAACGCCAGTCTTGGCGAGCTGGAAGATAGAAGCGCCAGCGATCAGCGCGAACACCACGATCGCGGCGGCCCAGAGCACGAGGCCGTGGACCCCGTCGCGGACTTCCACCTCTTCTTGCGAAACATCTCCGGCGCGCCGGCGAAGCCTTCCCGTGACGTAGCCGCCGACCGCAAAGCTCGAAACGGTGATCCAAAGCACCCAGAGCGTCAACGCGATCAGATGAACAACCAAGGACGCGCCGCCATAAGGCGACGTCATCGACAGGCCGATCGCCGAACCGAAGGCCCCCATGATGAAGGAAATTGCGCCGGCGATCGTTGCGCCGGCGATGATGGCGGCCCAATCGGTATTAGTCGACCGGCCAGACATGTCTTCGGCGGCCGCCACAGCGGCGGCTTCGCCGCGCGACGGCCCGACGCCGAGTCCCGTTTGCACGAAGTCAGTCATTCTGCATCTCCTCAGCGCAGGCCAAGAAATGATAAAATCGCCAGAACCACGACGATCAGTCCGACGAGATAAATGATGCCACTCATTGAAACCTCCGCTTCGACCGCTGTGCTGTCCTGACCTAAGCCGCAGCGTGGACAGCCGCGCATGCCCTAAAACTCTGGCGCGGCGTCATTGTTCCGTGACGCTTGGTTCCGTGACGCTTGGCGCGGCCGCCTTGGGCAAAGCGCTTGTAGACGCAGCCACGCTCCGGGTATGGTCGCCGTGTTGCGTCGCAACAAGCAAAGGGGCGGAGATGGCCGACGACATGGCGGAAAATCGGGCGGAAGGAGAGCAGCGCGCGGCGATATCGGACAAGGAGGCGCTGCTGTTTCATTCGCGCGGCCGGCCCGGCAAGCTCGCCGTCGTCGCCTCAAAGCCGATGGCGACTCAGCGCGACCTGTCGCTCGCCTATTCGCCGGGCGTCGCCGCGCCGGTCCTCGCCATCGCCAAGGATCCTTCGGCGGCGTTCGATTACACGACCCGCGGCAACATGGTCGCCGTCATCACCAACGGCACCGCGATCCTCGGGCTCGGCGATCTCGGCGCGCTGGCGGCGAAGCCGGTGATGGAAGGCAAGGCCGCGCTGTTCAAGCGGTTCGCGGACATCGATTCCATTGATCTCGAGATCGATACGAAGGACGTGGATGCGTTCGTCAACGCCGTGCGCTATCTCGGCCCCTCGTTCGGCGGCATCAATCTCGAAGACATCAAGGCGCCGGAGTGTTTCGTCATCGAGGAGCGGCTACGCGACCTCATGGACATTCCGGTCTTCCATGACGATCAGCACGGCACGGCGATCATCTCCGCCGCCGGCATGCTCAACGCGCTGATGCTGACGGGCCGCGACATCGGATCGGCGAAACTCGTCTGCAATGGCGCCGGCGCCGCCGGCATCGCCTGTCTCGATCTCGCGAAGGCGATGGGTTTCGATCCGCGCAACGTCATCCTGTGCGACACCAAGGGCGTCGTCTATCGCGGCCGCCAGGAGGGCATGAACCAGTGGAAGAGCGCGCACGCCGTCGACACGACGGCGCGAACGCTCGCCGAGGCGCTCGAAGGCGCCGACATCTTCTACGGCCTCTCCGTCAAGGGGGCCCTGACGCCGAACATGCTGCGCAGCATGGCGGACAATCCGATCGTCTTCGCCATGGCCAATCCCGACCCGGAGATCACGCCGGAAGAAGCGCGCGCCACGCGCGCCGACGTGATCATCGCCACGGGCCGTTCCGACTATCCCAACCAGATCAATAACGTCCTGGGCTTTCCGTATATTTTCCGGGGCGCGCTCGACGTGCGCGCCAAGACGATCAACATGGAGATGAAGATCGCTGCGACGAAGGCGCTCGCCGATCTCGCGCGCGAGGACGTGCCAGACGAAGTCGCCAACGCCTACCGAGGCGCGCGGCCGCGTTTCGGCCGTGACTATATTATCCCGGCGCCTTTCGACCCGCGCCTCATCTCCATCATTCCGCCCGCCGTGGCGCTCGCGGCGATGGACACCGGCGTCGCGCGCCGCCCCATCGTCGACATGAAAGCCTATCGCGCTGAGCTCTCGGCGCGCCGCGATCCGATCGCGGGACTGATGCAGACGGTCCACGAACGCGTGCGGCGTGATCCCAAGCGCGTCGTCTTCGCCGAGGGCGAGGAGGAGCAGGTCATCCGGGCCGCCCTATCCTTCGTTCATCAGGGTTTCGGACGCGCCGTTCTTGTCGGCCGAGAGGATCGCGTCAAGGAAGCGGCGGCGAACGCCGGCCTTGAGCTTCCCGCAGAGATCGAAATCCACAACGCCAAACTCTCAAGCCGCAACTCGGTCTATGCGCAGTTCCTGTTCGAGCGCCTGCAGCGCAAGGGGTATCTGATGCGCGACTGCCAGCGGCTGATCAATCAGGACCGCAATCATTTCGCCGCCGCGATGGTGGCGCAGGGCGACGCCGACGCCATGGTGACGGGCGTCACGCGCAATTTCTCCCACGCGCTCGAAGACGTGCGCCGCGTCATCGACCACAAACCCGGCCACCGCGTCATCGGCGCGTCGATCATTCTCGCCAATGGCCGCATCGTCGTCGTCGCCGACACGGCCATCACCGAAATGCCCGACGCCAACGAGCTGGCCGAAATCGCCATCGAGGCGGCCGGCGTGGCGCGCCGCATCGGACTCGTGCCGCGGGTCGCCATGCTGGCCTTTTCGACATTCGGCTATCCGCCGGGCGAACGCACGGCGCGCGTGCATCAGGCGGTCAACGTTCTCGACCAACGGCGCGTCGATTTCGAATATGAGGGCGAGATGGGCGCGGATATTGCGCTCAACAAGGATCTCATGAGCGCCTATCCGTTTTCGCGACTCACCGATACGGCGAACATCCTTGTCATGCCAGCGTTTCATTCGGCGGCTATTTCGACAAAAATGTTACAGGAACTGGGCGGCGCGACCGTTCTCGGTCCGCTGATCGTCGGACTCGACAAACCCATTCAAATCGTCCAACTCGGCGCGACGGACACGGAGATCGTCAATATGGCGGCGCTCGCCGCCTTTGGCGTCGGCGGATGACCAACCCTTGATGGGTAGAGTCGCGCGGTAGGCACGGGCGGGCTGAACCGCGCGTCCCGCACCCTGCTCCCCTCCACCCGCGCGGCTTCCCCGCGCGACCTCCCCTTGGGAGGCGATCGCACATGAAGCGAGAGACTGACGCTGATGAACATTACGATGATTGGTTCGGGCTATGTGGGTCTGGTTTCGGGCGCCTGTTTCGCCGACTTCGGCCATAACGTCATTTGCGTCGACGCCGACGCGAACAAGATCGAGCGCCTGAAGGCGGGCGAGATTCCGATCTTCGAACCCGGCCTCGACGAACTCGTCGCCAATAACGTCGAACAGAACCGCCTTTCCTTCACCACCGAACTCGAACCGGCGGTCAAAGGCGCGGACGCGGTTTTCATCGCTGTCGGCACCCCGTCCCGGCGCGGCGACGGCCATGCGGATCTGTCCTTCGTCTACGCCGTCGCACAGACCATCGCCAAAGCGCTCAAAGGATTCACGGTCGTCGTCAACAAATCGACCGTCCCCGTCGGCACCGGCGACGAAGTCGAGCGCATCATTCGCGAAGTCAATCCGGACGCCGATTTCACCGTCGTTTCCAATCCTGAATTCTTGCGCGAAGGCGCGGCGATCGAGGATTTCAAACGCCCCGATCGCGTCGTCATCGGCATCGAAGATCCGCGCGCGCGCGAAGTGATGGAGGAAATCTATCGTCCGCTGTCGCTGAACGCGCCGCCGCTGGTCTTCGTTGGCCGCCGCACGTCGGAACTCACCAAATACGCGGCGAACGCTTTTCTCGCGACGAAAATCACCTTCATCAACGAGATCGCCGATCTGTGCGAGAAGGTCGGCGCCGACGTGCAGGAGGTCGCGCGCGGCATCGGCCTCGACAAACGCATCGGCGGGAAATTCCTGCATGCGGGACCGGGCTATGGCGGCTCCTGCTTTCCGAAAGATACGCTGGCGCTGATCAAGACCGGACAGGACGAAGGCGCGGCGCTGCGCATCGTCGAGACGGTCGTCGCGGTGAACGACGCGCGCAAACGGGCGATGGCGCGCAAGGTGATCAACGCGCTCGGCGGCTCGGTGCGCGGCAAGAAGATCGCGCTTCTGGGATTGGCCTTCAAGCCCAACACCGACGACATGCGCGACGCGCCCTCGCTCGCCATCGTCGCCTCGCTCGCCGGCGACGGGGCGCAGGTGCACGCCTATGACCCCGAGAGCATGGCGCAGGCGCGTCCGCTGATGCCGGAGGTCACCTTCCACGACAACGCCTATTCGGCGCTGGAAGGCGCCGACGCGCTCGCGATCGTCACCGAATGGGACGCCTTCCGCGCGCTGGATCTCGATCGGGTCAGGAGCCTCTTGAAGCAGCCGATCATCGTCGATCTGCGCAACGTCTATCGCCCCGGCGACGTGCGCAAGCGCGGCTTCACCTATGTGAGCGTCGGACGGACGTGAGAGGGCTTACGCGGAGGATTGTGTCGTGACGGACGACGAAAGAGCCATTCGCGAATTGGTCGAAGCCTGGATGGCCTGCAGCAAAGCGGGCGACCTTTCAGCGCTGCTCGATCTGATGACGGATGACGTGATTTTTTTGACGCCGGGGGGAAAGCCCTTCGGCAAGGAGGCTTTCGCAGCCGCGTCGAAAAACATGAAGAACGTCGCAATCGAGGGGCGCAGCGACATCCAGGAGCTCTGCATTTTTGGCGACTGGGCGTATCTGCGCAATTACATGGACATGACAGCGACGCCTCTACACGGAGGCGCGCCTTTGCATCGGTCCGGGCATACATTGTCGATTCTGCGTAAGGAAGCCGACGGAAAATGGCGGCTGGCCAGAGACGCAAATCTCTTGGCTGCGGAAAAATCCTGAACCGAAAAGATTTACGGCCGTCATTTCGCGCGCCTACCGCGCCGCGAGTCTGATCTCGAGATAGGTGCACTTCTCGTCGCTCTTCGCCGCGACATGCCGACGCGACGGCGGTTTCGACAAAGGGGCGCTCCACGTCAAAAGACGTTGAGAGACGCCTCGCCAATATCTCCATCGACTGCCGCGCCAACCTCCAGCCCTTGTGCGACCGCGCACAGCGCGCGGCGCGCGCCTGAGCGAGTTTGCATCGCCCTGTTCCCGATGCGGCCAGGCGCATTTTTTTCATGGAGGTTTATATGGCTAAGCAAGTTGCCCCAAAAGACGCGCGTGTCGGAAGCTACCATCCGCGAGTCGTCGTCAAATTCCGCGATCGCCTAGAACTGCCCTACGACGCCACGGTGGAAAAAGAAGTCGAGCGCCGGTTTCATGGCGCATGGACCCGCCTTGCCGAGCAGTTCAAGGGCATTTCCATGGCGCCTCTCTTCGCTTCGAAGAAAGCCGACGAGATTCGCGACCTGATGGCGCGCGCTGAAGTCAGCGATCCGAGCTATCATGCCCCGGATTTCCTCGGCTATTTCGTGCTCAACGTGCCGGATGAAGCGGCGCCGGAGACGGTCGCAAGAATCGTTTCGCAGTGGCCGTCCGTCGAAAAAGCCTATGTCGAGCCAAAGCCCGTCGAGCCGCCGCTGGTCAACGCCGCCGACGATCCGCGCAGCATGAATCAGGGTTATCTCGACCCTGCGCCAGACGGCATCGACGCGGAATATGCATGGCTTTTCGCCGGCGGCGACGGCGCCAATCAGGCCCTGGTCGATCTCGAATGGGGCTGGACGCTCAATCACGAAGATCTCACGGCGCATAACATCTCGGTCATCTCCGGGATGAACAATTCCTTCTTCTTCCACGGCACCGGCGTGCTCGGAGAAATCTGCGCGGTCGACAATATGGTGGGCTGCGTCGGCGTCACGCCGAAACTCGGCTCCGTGCGCGTCGTCGGTCAGTGGCTTTCGGGCGGCGGCTACAGCACATCTCAGCCCATTCTCGACGCCATCGCGGTGATGAATTTCGGCGACGTGCTTCTGCTTGAGGCGCAGACGAGCTTCGCCGGCTACGTCAAAGTGCCGGTGGAGATCGAGCCCGCGGTATTCGACGTCATTCGGCTGGCGACGGCGCTTGGCGTCGTCGTGGTCGAAGCCGGCGGCAATGGCGGCGTCGATCTCGACACGGTCAATGTGAGCGGCGCGCTGGTCTTCAATCGCGCCAGCGCCGACTTCAAGGATTCCGGCGCCATCATCGTCGGCGCGGGATCGTCGACCGCGCCGCATACGCGGCTCGGCTTCTCCTGCTTTGGCAGCCGCATCGACTGCTATGGCTGGGGAGAGAATGTCGATACGCTGTCTTCCGACAACTCCAACGTCGCGACGAACCTTTATACGACGGGGTTCAACGGCACCTCGAGCGCGTCGCCCATCGTCACGGGCGCGGCGCTCGCCGTACAGGGTCTGGCGCAAGCCGCGCTCGGCAGCCGCTTCGCGCCATGGCAGCTGCGCCAGATTCTCAGCAGTCCCGCCAATGGCACGGCCTCGCAAAACCCTGCGGTCGACCGCATTGGCGTCATGCCCAATCTGCGCGCGATCATCGACGGCGACGTCCTCAATCTGGCGCCGGACGTCTATCTGCGCGATTTCGTCGGCGATAGCGGGGACGCCCATATGGGCGCGATCTCGGCGAGTCCCGACGTCATCCTGCGTCAGAACGCCGTCGCCGATCCGCAAGCCGCCTTCGGCCAAGGCAGCGGCGTCGAAAACAGCGCCACGCTGGGCTATGAGGCGGAGGCGGGCCAGGACAATTTCGTCTATGTCCGCGTGCGTAATCGCGGCGGCTCGGCGGCGAACAACGTCGAGGCGACCGTCTTTTGGGCGCCGCCCTCCACGCTCCTAACCCCCGACCAATGGAATCCGTTGGGATCGACGACGCTGCCGTCCGTCCCGACCGGCGATCAGCTCACGGTTTCGAATGCGATCCAGTGGCAGGCCGCGGACATTCCGGCGCCCGGACATTATTGCTTCGTGGCGCTGATCGGCGCGACGGGCGATCCGGCCCCGGCGCCCGCGGATTTCCTCAACTGGGATAATTTCCGCAGCTTCATCCGCAACAACAACAATGTGACCTGGCGTAACTTCAACGTCGTGAACAATACGCCGCCGGCGGGCGCCCAGCCTCCGGGCTTCGTCGCGCTGCCCTTCCTTATGGCCGGCGCGCCGGACAAGGCCCGCCGCATGCGGCTGGAGATCGCCAGCCGTCTGCCCGCCAAGGCGGAAGCGATGCTCGAGATGCCTTTGGAGTGGGCGGAGCTTCTGAAGACCACCGCGCGGCCCGTCAAGGGCGACGCTCGCGAGAGGCGCGGCGTCGTCGCCATCAAGACGGCGGGACGCACGGCCTTCGCCGACGTGGTCTTCCCGGCGAAAGCCCGAATTCCGATGCGCCTCCTCGTGAAAATTCCCGAGGAGATGCGCAAGCAGGAGTTCGAGATCTATGCGCGGCAGATGTATGGCGAGGAGGAAGTCGGCCGCGTGACCTGGCGTCTCGCGCCGCCGCGCAAGCCGCAATAACAAGCGGCGTCCTTACAAAAAACAAAGCGCCGGCCATGGGCCGGCGCTTTTTGCGTTTGTGAGCGACCCTACTGCGCCGCGAGTTTGATCTCGGGATAGCTGCACTTTCCGTCGCTCTTCTCCTCGACATGGAGATGCGATGGCGGCTCGACGAAGGGAATGCCGAGCGTGCGCCAGACGTCGACGAGAGACTCGACGAGGTTCGCGATATGCGCCTGCGTGTGGCAGGGCGTCGGCGTGACGCGCAGCCGCTCGCTTCCCTTGGCCACCGTCGGATAGTTGATCGGCTGAATGTAGATCGAGTGGCGATCGAGCAGCAGATCGCTCGCCGCCTTGCACAGCTCGGCGTCGCGCACCATCACCGGCACGATATGCGAGCCATTTTCCATGACGGGCAGGCCGGCGGCGGCGAGGGCGTGCTTGGTGATATGCGAGGCGCGCTGATGCGCCGCGCGCAAATCCGGCCGGCGCTTGAGCAGCCGCACGGCGGCGCAGGCGGCGGCGGCGACGGCCGGCGGCAGCGCCGTCGTGAAGATGAAGGAAGCCGCGTATGACCGGATCGCGTCAATGATCACGGCGTCGCCGGCGATATAGCCGCCCATCGTGCCGAAGCCCTTGGCGAGCGTGCCCTCGATCACATGGACGCGCGCCATAACGCCTTCGCGTTCGCAAACGCCGCCGCCGCGCGCGCCATACATGCCGACCGCATGCACCTCGTCGACATAGGTCATCGCGCCATAGCGCTCGGCGAGCGCGACGATGTCGGCGACCGGCGCGATATTGCCGTTCATCGAATAGAGACTTTCGAAGACGACGAGCTTGGGCCGATCGCCCGCTTCGATCAGCAGCTCTTCGAGATGCGCAAGATCGTTGTGTCGAAAGATCTTCTTCTCGGCGCGCGAACGCTTCACGCCTTCGATCATCGAATTATGGTTCGAGGCGTCGGACAGAATGACGCAATTAGGCAGCAGGTCGGCGATGGTCGAAATCGCCGCGAGATTGGAAATCCAGCCGGAGGTGAAGACGAGCGCGGCTTCCTTGCCGTGAAGATCGGCGAGTTCGCGTTCAAGCTCGACGATGGCGTGGCTGGTGCCGGAAATGTTGCGGGTGCCGCCGGAGCCGGCGCCGACCCGGCCAGCCGTGTCGACCATCGCGGCGATCACGTCGGGATGCTGACCCATGCCGAGATAGTCGTTGGAGCACCATATGGTCACGGGCTCGACCGAGCCGTCGTCGCGATGCCAATTGGCGAGGGGAAAAGCTTCGACGTCGCGCTCCAAATGCGCAAAGACGCGGTAGCGGCGCTCGTCCTTTAGACGGGAGACGGCGGCCTCGAAGTAACGCCGATAGAGCATGCTCCAACCCTTTGATTTTTCTCTTTGCCCCCGAAACCGACGACAAGGCCCCCGTCCTGCCCGCCGTCTAGTTTGGACGTTTTCTTACATAGCCGATCCGCGCCTGAAAGGCGAGTGGCCGAATGACGCGCCCGCGCCCCTTTTCTTGCGCAATGCGGGGCCACATCGAAAGAAAACAATGGCGCCACGAGGCCGCCGCGCCGCACGGCGGCGCCTCGAGCGCGCCATGCCTGGCGCCGCCTTCACCGAGGCTTTTTCGAGAGAAGCGTTTATGGGATGACCATCCGGCCTCGCGTGAGGTAACGAAGAGACGGGGGCGCGTGACGGCGATGAAGCTCTATACAAAAAAAGGCGACAGAGGCCAGACGAGTCTCTTCTCGGGGCGGCGGGCCGCGAAGTTCGATCCGCGCGTCGCGGCGGTCGGCGATCTCGACGAATTGTCGGCGAGCCTGGGTCTCGCGCGGGTCGTCTTCCCCGAGGCGAACGATCTTTTGAGCGGCGCGCAAAAGGCGCTCTATACGATCAGCGCCATCGTCAGCGCCGAAGCGCGGAAGATCGATCTTGCCTTCGACGACGCCGAGACCGCGGCGCTCGAAGCCGAGATTGACCGCGCCACCGACGCTCTGCCGCCCTTGCGCGATTTCATCTATCCGGGAGAGGCCGAGGCGAGCGCGCGTCTCCATATGGCGCGCGCCGTCGCCCGGCGCGCCGAGCGCAGCGTCGCCGCGCTCGAAGAACCGCCGGCGCCCGAGAGCGCCCTCGCCTATCTCAATCGGCTGAGCGATCTGTTGTTCGCGCTGGCGCGGCTCGCGGATCTGCACAGCGGACACGCGGACCGGATGCTGGGCGGGTGAGCTTTCGTGCGCCTTGAAGGCCGCTTGGCGCCAAGAGCGGAGATTTCTTGCGGTCTGGCGTTCACGCAAATTTTTGAACGAGGTTGGCGAAAGTGGCGTCGTCCGCCTCGCCTCCCGCATTGCGTCCCGCGCCCTCATAGGCCGGAACAAGCAAGCGGGGCTGGCGTTACAGGTGTGGGCGTTGGGGTGTCGTCGGACCTGGCTGAGCCTGGCCGAAGGAGTTCCGCCAATGACAAACCCACGCAAGATAGTTACTGCGGCGCTCGCCGCCACGATCGCAATCGCGCTGCTGTCCATTTCGACTTCAGCTTCGGCATGGGCCCACTGTGGCGGGGATTGGGGGCCCTACGACGACATGGCGCTGGGCGCGGCGGCGAGCTACCCGTGTAGCGATGGCTATTACGGCTCTGCCTATCCATCGGGGTACGGCTATTACGGTGCAGCCAATCCCGCGCCTGTCGCGATCGAAGGCTTTTATTGCGCGACCCCCGTGAAGACCTGCTTGCTCAAAGAGCCCGGATGGCTCGGGACTGGTTGTTCCTGCGCTGTGTCGTGCGGCCGTGCACGAGGGATAGTCGAATAGAGCGCCGCGAAGAAGCTGCGGCCGAGATAGCAGTCGGCCGCAGTGTTTCGTCACAATATGAGGCCGGCGGTGCACGGCCCAGCTAAGCCGCCCCGTCATCCATGGAAGATCGGAAACGCCTGAGGCTGGATCAGGATCAAGAGACCATAGACGAGGATGGCGATGCCCATGGCCTGCGCCACGGCGGGCCCCCACGGCAGGGTCTTCTCGGCGAAAACGATCGCTGTCACGCTCGCAAGCGCGGCGACGTTCATCATGCCGAGCGGAAACATGATCGCGCAAAGCAGCCAGCAGCAGCCAAGGCACCAGGCGCCGTGGTGCGCGCCCATCTGCAGGGCGCCAAGCGTCCCCTCGCGCCAGGAGGTCATGATGAAGCTGATCGGCGTGCGGCATTTGGTCAGGCAGAGCTCTTTCAACGGCGTGAGCTGGTAGAGCCCGGCGGCGACAAGGATCAACCCGCCGACGCGCGCCTCCGCCGGCGCCGAAAGATCCAGACGCGCGGCGACAGCCTCCGCGGCGAGCGCGCCAATATAAGCAAGGAGGCCAGAGGCCATCCAGACGAGCAGATAGCCGGCGAGGAAGGCCCAGGTTCCGACGAAGGCCTGTCCCCGTTTGCGGCGCGCGGCCTGCGTCTTGTGGAAGGTGAGGGCCATCGGCGCCAATGTCGGAAACATCATCGCAATCGTCATCGCCAGCCAGACGGCGATGAACAGCGGCGCGCCGAGGCCCATGGACGGCGAGGCCATGCTGCTATGGGCGTCATGACCTGCGCCTTGCCAGATCAGAAGCGCCCACGCCGCGACCGACAAGGCGATCAGCATGGCCAGGATCGCGTGACGCTGAAGCGCGATCAGGTCCACGCGCGTCTGTGTCGGCGGCGCCATCCGTCAATTCGACCATTCGATCGGCGCGTAATGCCCGTTCTGGCCGGAATTATTCCAGTCCATGCCGTGGTCGCTGAAATGGTTGCCCGTGCGGCCGACGCCGAACGCGATTTTCTCCGGCGCGAGCGGATGTCCGGTCATGCCCCAGATTTCACCGCTCGGATGCATGCTGGCGAGCGGATCGACGGCGACGGCGAGAACGCCCGGAATTTCGACGAAGCGCGATTTGCCCTCGATCGTGTAATGGATCGAGGTCTTCCTGACGCCGAGATGCGTTCCCACCAAAGGCGCGAAGGCCGCCATCGGTCCGCCTTCGTCGCCGCCGAAAATCGCGCCCAGAGCGGCGGTCTGTTCGTCGGTGGCGCGCGCGTCGATATAGACGGCGAGCGTCCAGTCGCCTTCCGCCATCGGACCCGGCGCATGCGCCGCAAGCGCCACATTCAGCCCGTCTAGCGCCACGTCGCCATAATGGCCTTTGTCGATGTGGAACGCCAAAATATTGTCGCAGCACCCTTGCGTCGGCGTCGCCATCATGGCCTTCGTCGAGACCAGGCAGGGACAGACGATGTCGCAATTGCAGTTCTCGAGATAGTCGCCGACAAAGCGCCACTTCGTTCGCGTCGCCATTTTTTGCTTTCTCCGCGGCCGTAGTTTGCGGACCTAGAAAGGCTCCTTGAAGGGCCGAAGGTCCATTTCGTGAGTCCAGGCGCTGCGCTTCTGACAGTGCAGCGCCCAATAGGCGTCGGCGATGTCGTCAACCGCAAGAACGCCGTCCGCGCCCTTCGAGCGCGCGTAGTCGGCGAAATTCGTCGCCGCATATTCGCCCGCGATCACGCCGTCGATGACGACATGGGCGACATGAACCCCCTTGGCGCCGAACTCGCGCGCAAGCCCTTGGGCGACGGCGCGCAAGGCGGCTTTGGCGGCGGCGAAGGCAAGAAAGGGCGGACGCGCGCGCAAGGACGCCGTCGCGCCGGTGAACAGGATCGTGCCCTGCCCGCGCTGGGAGAAGCGCCTCGCCGCCTCACGTCCGACGACGAAGCCGCCGAGGGCGTTTTGTCGCCAAAGGCGCTCGAAGAGGTCGGGCGCCGTGTCCTGAGCAGAAGCCGCGATATTATTCCCAACATTGTAGGCGACCAGCGCGAGGTCGCCGTCGCGGTCCGCTTCGTCGAAGAGGGCGGCGACGTCGGCTTCACTCGTGGCGTCTGCGACTTTGATCGCGACCGCGCCGCCCGTGGCGGCGATCCCCTCGGCGACGATTCGCAGCCGCTCGGGCGTACGGCCCGCGACCATGACGCGCAGCCCTTCGCGCGCGAAACGCCGCGCCAGCGCGGCGCCGAGGCCCGACTCGGCGCCAACGCCAATCACCAGCGCGCTCCCCCTATTCGCCATCGCGGGTTCTGTCATGGCGCGTCAATTCTCTTCGGTCGCGCTCGCCTCATGCACGCCCGAAGAGAAGAATGAAGTTGTTCGCGGGCATGTCCATGATTTTCTTAAGCGCGATATTGTGTGCGTTGGCGGCGCGCTCGAGATCACGCACGTCCTTAAGGCCCCATTCGGCGATCTTGGGCGCAAGGATCTCCTGATCGAAAGCGGCGTTTGACTCGGTCGTATAGCTGCCGTCAACCTTGAAGGGCCCGTAGATCGCGACAAATCCATCCTTGGTCAACACGCGGTCGGCGACTTGAGCGATGCCGTCGCAGATCGAGACCGGCGCGACCTGGAAGAGGTTCACGACGAAAATGCCGTCGTAGAGCCGATCGCTCGCGCTGGGCCAGGTCTGGGGTTCAGTCAGATCGATTTTGATGGGATCGAAGATATTCTTGCCGCCTGCTTCGTCGCGCTTCTTCTTGATCGAATCGAACACTTCGACGTCATAGTCAGAGGGCTGAAACGACAGATTCGGGAAATGCGGCGCGAAATAATTGATGTGGTTGCCGGCGCCGCTCGCAAGTTCCAGCACATTGCCGCTTTTCGGAAAGATCGCTCTGAACATGCTGAGAATCGGATCGCGGTTTCGATTCCCCGCCCAGGCGACATAGGGGCTGAGCGGATGCGGATCGATCGGCGGACGGTCTGCAGGCACATTGATGGACATGGCGGTCCTCCTCGGCTTTTCTCGACGCTTGCGCCGCTCGCCCGGCGGCGCGGAAGCGTCGAACGCTTCGCGGCCTTTCGTTTTTGGATCTTGTTGCGGCCCAAGCCGTCGAAAGCTTTATCGATTGCCGCCAACGCGGTAAAATTCGAAAATCTTATGAACTCATTCGGGGAACTAAACCCCTAGACGAGCTGCCGTCGACGAATTCGGAACAGCAGACTCGATTCGCAAAAGGCAGCGACAGGATGGTCAACCTCAAGTCTTTCGACCTCAATCTGTTGCTGGCGTTGAAAGCGCTTCTCGAAGAGAAGAACGTGTCGCGCGCCGCAGAAAAGCTATGCCTGAGCCAGCCCGCCATGAGCCATATTTTACGCAGGCTGCGCGACCAGCTCGACGATCCGATACTGGTGAAGTCCGCATCGGGTTTGGTCCCTACGGAGCGCGCCCTTGCGCTGCTGGAGCCAACGGCCGCCGTGCTTCGGGAGATCGAAAGGATCGTCGAACCACCGCCAGAATTTGATCCCGCGACCAGCCGCCGGCGCTTCGTGATCTCTACGAGCGACTATGTCGGGTTCGCCCTGTTGCCGACGCTTGCCGAGTCGATGATCCGCATCGCCCCGCATATCGAGGTGCATATTCGGCAGCCGATAACCGGGCCGCCCCACATCGTGCTCGAGAAAGACAATATCGATCTGGCGATCGGCTTCGACGCAATCTTCGGCGGCGCGCCGCATGTCTGCTCGCAGGCGTTGATGGGCGAGAGCATCGTTTGCCTCACAAGAAAATCCAACGCGGCAGTCCCGGGCGATGACATCAGTCTGGCGCAATTTCTGGAATGCAAGCATGTGCTGATCAGCTGGCGGGAAGCAGGGACGGGCCTGATCGACGACAGTCTCGCAAAGCTGGGGCTACGTCGAAATGTCTTTCTTATTTTGCCGAACTTCTTGACGACGCCTTGGATTCTCGAGAAGACCGACCTCATGCTCTGTCTGCCGCAGAGGATGGCCGAGCAGTTCGTACAGCTGGCGCCGCTCAAAATCCTGCCGATCCCGATCGACCTGCCCCGCTACGCGTTGATGATGCTCTGGCATCCGCGCCACGAAAAAGATCACGCGCATATGTGGCTGCGGGAACGCGTGCGGATGGCCTGCCGCCGCGACAGCGGCAACGATGAGAACGCCGGCAGCGGCGCAAAGGCGCATGTTCACTAAAGCCGAATTTTTGCCAGTCAGCGCAGTCTAAGGCGCCTCAAGCGGCGCTGAATCGACGCGCCGTAGAACACGGCCCGACGAAGATCAGCGTTGGGCCGCGGCCTCCCCTTTGTCGACGGCTCCCTCGCCCGCTAGATCGGGCGCGAGGCGAAGGCCTTTCGCATCGCCGTTGGCTAAGGCGACGCCTGCGCTTTTCCCAATCGACTGAGCAGTCTCTTGTTCGCACTGGCGCGTTCGTCCGCAGTGCGCGCTTGAGTAAATCGCCGTGGCTTATCGAGCCCCTAGCATCGCTGCGGGACAGCGACCCGAAAAGTGAGCCGCAGGGCAGTTCCCATGGGACTCGGCGTGATCTCCAAGGCTCCGTCGAGGTGCGACGCAATATCATGCATGAGCGTAAGGCCCTTTCCTGAAATTTTGGTCGACTGAGACAATGTTTTTAAAGGAAAGGGCGCTCCGTTGTTTTCAACGACAAGCTCGACCTCGCCCCGGAAACACCGGACGCGCGTTTCGATCCTGCCCTTCTCGAAACCGACGAGGGCGTATTTGAGAGCATTTACCGTCGCTTCGACGACCACAAGCCCGACGCTTTTTGCGCGCGCGCAGTCAATTTCGAAATCCCCGTCTATGGTCACGATGCTCTCATAACGACTGTCAAAGGCCGAATGCAGAGTTTCGGCGAGAAGCCTAACGAAAGAGCCGAGGCTGCAAATCTCGTGCTCATTCGTATCGAGCGCGCCGTGGAGCGCCGCGGTCGCGCAGATGCGCGAAACGCAGATGTCGCATTGTACCGGATGGCCACACTGTCTCCGCTGCGCGGCAAAGAGAGCCGATAAGACCTGCAATTCATTTCTGATCCGATGGCAAATCTCTTTGTAGCGCTGCTGCGACGCGGCCAGCTGCGCTCTCAGCGAGGCTATTTCCCGCCTCAATTCCGGCGGTCCGTCTGATGCAACATTCAAAAGGATTATGCCTCAATCCCGTAAGTTGTTTTGGTATCAAGCATATTTATCTTGGCTGTTTTATGTTCAGATATTTTTCGAAGCAAACTCAGACGTGTAGGTCGCGTTGTGGAGAGGGTCAGAAGCGACGTGCACGCGCTGGCGACGATTCCCTGTTCAGCGAAAAGAACACGGCCATCGCGAGTTGGTCCTTGTTCTTTCCTTCTTCCCGGATCTCACCGGTCAGCGACTCAACCAAAGCCGCATTAATGCCTGAAGCGGACAGTGACTCAGTCAGCACCACGTCCGCTCAGGGTCGCGACCACCTTCGTCCATGGCTTCTTCGCGCCTAGATCGGGCGCGAAGCGAACGTCTTCGCGCCATTGCGATACGCAACTGCGGCGCCGGCGGCCTTCAACATCAACAGCGCGACAAAGGCGCCGAGATTGATCAAAAAGATCCGCGTCACGACCGGCGCGGTGAAATGATCGACGCCAGGGCCTGTCGCCGCGGTGACCGCCAGAATCAGGCTCTCATAGACGACGAACGCCGCAAGGAAAGCGGCGAGCGCGCCGGCGAAACCAGGAAAGCGGCGCGCGAGAAGGCCGGCGCTTTCACAAGACAGCAAGGCAATGACGCCAAGCGCGCCGCCCCAAAACAGCGTCATGGCGTCCGTCGGATAATGCAGGAAAAGAAAACCCACGGCCTGATTGGCGAGCCAGACTGCGCCCGTCAGCAGCAGCGCCTCGCGACGCGCGCTGGTGAGCGCCGCGACGGCGGCGAAGCCCGCGAGCGGCAAGGCGCACGCCCAACCGAAGCTGAGAATGATGCTCGCGGCGATGAAGGTCGTGGCCCAGAGCGCGCGGCGATTTGTCGTTTGAAGAGTGGCAAGCGTCAGCGACATGAGGTTTCTCCTTTCAAGTGAACACTGGGGAAGTTGAATTCAAAAGCGCGGCGCGTCAGTCGCCTCGCAACCGGCCTGCTGAACGATCGATGGGATCGAGTTTGTGCAGGCCAAACCAGCGCGCGCGCAATTTGTCCCACAGCGCGAGGCGCGACCAATCCGGTTCTTTGAGGACTTTGTCCGTCTCCGCGTCGAGGAACGGATTGGGCAGCAGCACAGTGATCTGCTGCTCGCCGGCGCCGTTGAACAGTTGCAATCCCCACGACATCGGCACGCAACTCGTGTTTCGTCGGCGATAGAGTTCGGCGCGCGACGTGCGCCTGAGTTTTGCAAGTTCGGGAGACGTCGGCCGAGCGCGCGATCCCTTATTCTCGCCGATGCAGACGTGAAAATGCGTGACGCCGAAGGCGACGGTGAGATAGCCGTCGAGCAGCCTGATGCGCGTCGGCGCGCGGTCGGCGTGGATCTCCCACGCCGCGCCTTGAATGATCGGCCCGAAGACGATTTCGCGCCAGTGATGTTCGAAAAGGTCGCGAAACAGTTCTTCGAGACTCGCCGTATCTAGCGGCAGCGAGAAGACGTCGAGCGCCGCGCCGTCGGGTTCGATGATGCGTCGTGACGCGGCGCCTGGCGCGGCGCCTGGCGTTATGCTTGGCGCTGTGCTTGGCGTTAGGTCTGCGTTGATTTCCATATCGATCTCCCTGCTGTTCATTTATCACCAGGCGTATTTCACCCCGCCATAGAAGGCGCGCGCCGTCGTAGAGTAGTTGTAGACTTCCTCGTAAAGCGCATTGCCCACATTCTCGATGCGCCCATGCAGCGTCAGCGAGTCTGTCAGCTTGTAATTCGCAAAGAGATCGAGCCGCACATAGGGCGCGAGCATCACGCGTTTGTTGAAGATGAAATCCACGTCATGCGCGGCGCCGACGATGTTCGCCCGCGCTTCGAGTTCAAGACCCGGCAGTCCCGTATAAATCACCGACCACATGCCCTTGTGCCGCGGCCGGCGCAGCAGCGTGCGTCCAGCGTAGATGCTGTTCTCGTCGTCATCGAGATTCCGCGCGGCGAGGAACGTGTAGCTTCCCCGCGCGTGCAAGACGCCAGGAACGAGACTCGCTTCGCCGGAAAATTCGACGCCGCGCGTATCCGCGCGCCCGACGCTGAAATAGCAGCCGAAGATCTGCGTCGCCGTGCAACTCTCGGCCTTCCCGAACTGCACGAGATTCGTGTAGCGATTGGCGAAGACGGAGACGGAAGCGGTGGCAAGACCGCCAAAAAAGCTCTGATCGATGCCGGCGTCGAAGCCGAGCACGCGTTCGGGCGCGAGCGCCGGATCGCCATATTCGGAAAACCTCTGGAAGAGCGATGCGGTCTTGGCGCCGGTTGCAGCGGAGCCGCGCAGCCGCATGCCGATCTCGTCGATGCGGAAATTCGCCATCGTCCGCCAGGTGAGGAAAGTTTGGTTCTTGCTCACCGCGTCGATGCGTCCGCCATAAGAAATGTCGAGCCGGTCGAACAAGGTGAATTGGTGCTGCGCATAGCCGGACCATGTCGTCTGGACGGCATGCGTCGGCGCGTAATTATCGACGATCCAGGCCTCGCGCGAATTCTGCGCCGTCTCCGTTTCAACGCGCGATCCGATGGTCGCGAGACCCAGCGGCCCAAGTGCGATATCGCTCTGATATTCGACGCCCCTGCGCCCGCCGAGATAGCCGAAGCGGCAGTTCTGCGACAGGAAGGTCTGCATGTCGAAACAGGCTTCCGTCGACCAGGCGTCGCGATTGCCGCGATTGGCGTAAAGCGTCAGCCTGTTGCGCAGCGCCTTGTCGAACATATCGGCGCCGAGCCGCACATAGCCCTGCATGAATGTCGCGTGCTGATGATTGAAAGGATCGAAGACGCTCCAGGGATTGAAGGCGTAAGGATTGTCGTAGCGAATGGCGCTGTCGTAACCGGCGATGCCCGCCTCGATTCGCGCATCTTCGGTGAAGTCATAGCCGATGCGCCCGGTGACGCCGACGTTGTTCGTCGGATCATTGGCGGGAAGCGGCGGCAGCGGCGTCGTCTGATCGCCGATGAAGATGGGACGCTGCGGGCGATAGCCGTAGCGCGGGAAGCCATCGGCATGCAGGCCGGAGATCGACAGCGCGTAGGAACCCTGTCCGTCGGCGCCGGAGATCGACGCGCGCGACGACGACGTTCCATAGGAGCCGCCTTCCGACATCAGCCAGCCTTGCGGCGCGCCCTTGCCGCGGCGCGTGATGATATTGATCACGCCGCCCATCGCGTCCGAGCCATAAAGCGCCGATTGCGGACCGCGCAGCACTTCGATGCGATCGATGTCGGTCGGGATGAGCTGGCCAAAATCGACCGAACCGTCCGTGCTCGTCGGATCGCCAATGCGAACGCCATCGATCAGCACCAACGTTTGGCCGGGCGTCGAGCCGCGCAAAGCGACCGAGGTCTGCGCGCCAGGCCCGCCGTTCGAATAGACGTCAAGTCCCGGCACGCCGCGCAGAACGTCGTTGAAGCCGAGCGATCCGCGCTTCTGGATATCACGCGCGTGAATGACGCTGACCGAGGCGCCGGTGCTCGATGCCGGCTGCTCGACGCGCGTCGGCGTGACGACGGTTTGGTCTTCAACGTCGGCGGCGGGCGAGCCTGGCTGCGCCGGACTTAACGGGCCGACCTCGATGACAGGCAAGGATTGCTGGGCGAAAGCGACGGAAGCGGAGAGAGATAAAGACAGCACAAACGCGCCGCGCAAGGCGGTCGTAAAAATGTGGGAAGGCATAGCTGGACTCGCAGCGAACGTGGGCCGTCACTGCGAAGGTCTTTGCCCTACGCCGACAAGGCGAGAGGCATCGGCCGCATCGGTGCACCCCGCCCGACGCTTTCGCGCGTGACCACGAAGCGACGGCAGGTCTCCTGGCTCGCGGGTTGTCGCCTCGGACCGCCTTCCCAGAGCCTTGTGGCTCCAGTGGCTTAGTGGTCGTCGGCTCGCCGCTTACAGTTGCGGGGGCAGCCGCGGAATTGCGCACGAAGCAGCGCGCTCACCGCATTCCCATTTTGATCCCGTTAGGAACCGTCTTCGCGAAATAGAAGGCCGATTGCATCGCAAGTCAAGAGCGCTACGCCGCCGCCAGCGCCGCAAGCACGCGCGCCCAGGAGCGCATTCCCTTGTGAAACGACGTGTCGGAATATTTCTCGTTGGGCGAATGGATGCGGTCGTCGTCATGCGCGAAGCCGATCATCAGCGAATCCATATTGAGGTCGCGCTTGAAGGCGCCGACGATCGGGATCGAGCCGCCGCAGCCGGCGAGCACCGCTTCCTTTTCCCATTCTTCCGCCAGCGCGCGGCGCGCGCGATTGAGCGCCTCCGAGCCGAAGGGCAGTTGCAGAGCGTTCGAAGCGCCATGTGAAATGAATTCGGCCTTGGCGTCGGTCGGCAGACGCTCGCGCACGAAACTGCGGAAGCTTTCGAGGATCGTTTTCGCGTCCTGCTTGCCGACGAGGCGGAAGGAAAATTTCGCCGACGCCTGCGCCGGCAGCACCGTCTTCGATCCTGCGCCTGTGTAGCCGCCGATGATTCCATTCACGTCGCAGGTCGGACGCGCCCAGATCTGCTCGATGATTCCGCGGCCGGTTTCGCCGCCAACGCGCGTGAGGCCGATTTCCGAGAGCCATTTGGCCTCATTGAAGTCGATGGCGCGCCATTGTTCGGCGATGTCGTCGGGGATCTCCGGCACGCTGGCGTAAAAGCCGGGCAGCGTCACCTTGCCCTCGATGTCATGCAGATCGGCGATGATTTTCGCCAACACATGAATCGGGTTCAGCACCGGCCCGCCGAACATGCCGGAATGCAGATCATGGCTCGGCCCTTTGATGATCACCTCTTCGAGCGCCAGCCCGCGCAGCATCACCGTGATCGCCGGCGTCGACGCGTTCCACATGCTGGTGTCGCAGACGAGCGCGAGATCTGGCGCCGAGAGTTCGTCCTTATGCGCGGCGAGAAAGCCTGGAAGCGAGGGCGACCCCGTCTCCTCTTCGCCCTCGAAAAGAAACGTGACGTTGCAGGGCAGGCCGCCATTCGCTTCGAACGCGCGGCACGCTTCGAGAAAGGTCATCAGCTGGCCTTTGTCGTCCGAGGCGCCGCGGGCGACGATGTCCTTGCCGTCCTTGCCTTCGGCAAGGTGAGGCGCGAAAGGCTCCGTGTCCCACAGTTCCAGCGGATCGGCGGGCTGCACGTCATAATGGCCGTAGAACAGCACATGCGGCGCATCCTTGCGCTTCGCCTTGGCGTGGCCGACGACGATCGGATGGCCGGGCGTCTCGCGCACTTGCGCTTCGTAACCAAGGCCGTTGAGCTGGTCCTTGAGCCAGTTCGCCGCGCGCAGACATTGCGCGCTATAGGCCGGATCGGTTGAAACGGAGGGAATGCGCAAGAGATCGAACAGGCGTTCTCTCGACGCGTCGAGATTGGCGTCTATCGTATTGAGAACGGCTTCGATCGCGGCCATGAATTGAGCTCCTCGGTGAGAAGCCGAAACTAATGCGGATGCATGGCGAGGGGAAGACGCGGCGCGTGAGGCAGTGCATACCTCCCCCTTGCGGGGAGGTCGCGCTACGCAGCAGCGCGGGTGGGGGTGACATTAAGAGACGAGAGATAGCAAAGACGATCACCCCACCCCGGCGCTTCGCGCCGACCCTCCCCATCAAGGGGAGGGTGTTTACGCAAGCTGCTTTGGTTGCTCACGCGCTCGGCGCGAGCATATTCTCCGGCCGCACGATTTCGTCGAATTCGACTTCCGTCACCTTGCCGGAAGCCAGCGCCTCTTCCTTCAGGCTCGTGCCGTTTTTGTGCGCGGCGCGGGCGATCTTCGAGGCCGCGTCATAGCCGATCTTCGGCGCCAGCGCGGTGACGAGCATCAGCGAGCGATCCAGGAAGCGCTTGATGTTGGCTTCATCAGCTTCGATGCCGTCGACGCAGCGCGCGACGAAACTATTGATGCTGTCGGAGAGCAGAATGGTTGATTCCAGCAGCGCGAAGCCGACGACGGGCTTCAGCACATTGAGTTCGAGATGGCCCTGCGAGGCGGCGAAGGTGATCGTCGAATTATTGCCGAAAACCCGCGTGCACACCATGGTCAGCGATTCGACCTGGGTCGGATTGACCTTGCCCGGCATGATCGACGAACCCGGCTCGTTCTCGGGAAGCCTCAGTTCCCCGAGGCCGGCGCGCGGCCCCGAGCCGAGCAGGCGAATGTCGCTCGCGATCTTGTAGAGGCCCGACGCCAGCGCGTTAAGCGCGCCATGCGCGAAGACGATCGCATCGTGAGTCGCGAGCGCCTCGAATTTGTTAGGCGCCGAAACGAAAGGCAGTCCGGTCTGCTGCGCGATATCGGCGGCGACTTCTTCGCCAAAGCCTTTGAAAGTATTGACGCCGGTGCCCACGGCGGTGCCGCCCTGGGCGAGCTGCAGAAGATCGGCGAGGGTCGTTCTGATCCGCCTTTCCGCGTATTCGGCCTGCGTCGCATAGCCGGAAAACTCCTGGCCGAGCGTCACCGGCGTCGCATCCTGCAGATGGGTGCGGCCGATCTTGATGATATCGGCGAATTTCACCGCCTTGGCGTTGAGCGAAATATGCAGCCGCTCGACGGCGGGAATCAGCCGACCGGAGATCGTCGCGGCGCCGGCGATGTGAATGGCGGTCGGGAAACTGTCGTTCGACGACTGCCCGAGATTGACGTGATCGTTCGGATGCACCGGGGATTTCGAGCCGCGCGGCGCGCCGAGCGTTTCATTGGCGCGATTGGCGATGACCTCATTGACGTTCATGTTGGTCTGGGTGCCGGACCCGGTCTGCCAGACGACGAGCGGAAAATGCGCGTCGAGCTTGCCGTCGATCACTTCGCGGGCGGCGACGACGATGGCGTCGGCGATTTTAGGCTCGAGCAGGCCCTTCCTGGCGTTGACCTTGGCGGCCGCGAGCTTGATGCGCGCCAGCGCATGCACGATCTCGATCGGCATGAGATCGCCGCCGATCGGAAAATTCTCCCGCGAGCGTTCCGTCTGCGCGCCCCAATAGGCCCAGGACGGCACGGCGATGTCGCCGAAGGAGTCGCGTTCAATTCTATGATCGTCGGTCATCGGCTGGCTCGCATGGGAAGGGGCGTTTCGCGCGCCTCCCTATGCGGCATTTCCGAGCAGCGTTCAATCGCGCGTGGCTGCGGAGAGCTGCTCGGCCGAGGACCATTCGCGCGGCTCGGCGCTCGGCGGCGCCGACATCAGGTCGGAGAGCCGATTGCGGGCGCGGTTCACCCGGCTCTTCATCGTGCCCGGCGCGCAGCCGCAGATTTGAGCAGCTTCCTCATATGACATGCCGGACGCGCCGACCAGGATCAGCGCTTCGCGCTGATCGAGCGGCAATTTTTGCATCGCGTCGCGGAAGTCGAGAAAATCCATATGCGCATGTTGCGAGTCCGGCGCGACCAGTCGTCCGGCGATCAGACCGTCGGGATCGGGGGCCTCGCGTCGGCGCTTGCGAAATTCGCTGTAGTAGATGTTGCGCAGAATCGTGAACAGCCAGGCGGTGAGATTGGTGCCTTCCGAAAACGTCGCGAGGCTGCCCCAGGCCTTGACCAAGGTTTCCTGAACAAGGTCGTCGGCGCGATCGGAGTTTCCGCAAATTGACACCGCGAAGGCGCGCAAGCTCGGGATGGCTGAGATCAGATCAGCCCTCAATCCCTGTCCTGCCGAATGCGCTTCTTCGCCTGCCTTCACTCACTCTTCCTCGGCGCGCTTGACGTCGCCGGGGAGGATAGCACATTCGTTTCGAGTTGGTTCAAAAGTTTCAGAAACCGATCGGGAACCGGTTGAGCCGCAACATCGTCGTAGAGATTGCGAAGCTCCTTTCCGATCGAGTCCTGGAATTCCACTGGCCGCTGTCGCAGGACCGGCTGTGCGCCGCAGCGGGCCTCCCCTGCTCCTCGGCGACGATCGCCGAATTCGTCACGTGTCATCACCCACCCTGCAAACGTCCCCACCCTTCGAGGGCCTGGTTTGGAAGAATACCGCCCGTCGCCTGCGAAAGCGTCGTCGTCTGCTTTCGGGCGCGCAACTATATTCTCCGGATTCTTATTCCCCATGGAGCCCTCTATTTTAATATGCATGATTTCTGGAGCCGCCGCGTTATACTGCGCCGCAAGGACGATAGGCAAAACGCACCGCTGAAGGATTGGTTCCCTAAAATGCCGAGCAGTTTTGACGTATTGTCCAAGTTTTGAATCTGCTTAGCTCGCACTCCTCTCCTCCGCGAGGCTAGATGCTGCTGGAGTTGTAAGACATGTCGGCGTCAAAGGAAATTTCAGCGCATATTCCCTATTTGAGACGTTTTGCGCGCGCCTTGGTCGGCGATCGCGAGGGTGGCGACGCCTATGTGCTGGCCACTCTCGAAACCGTTGTCGCGGAACCAAGCCGCATCACAGATTCCGATGACCTGCGCATCGCTGTATATCGTCTGTTCCTTGACGTCTGGGCGGCGTCGCCGATTAACGCCCACACCGACCGCTCCGGCGCGCTGGCGGAAAGCGGTCGACGCAATCTCGACGCGATTTCGCTGAAGCCGCGAATCGCCTTCTTGCTGCAGGCGCTCGAAGGCTTCGATCTCGACCAGATTGGTCAGACTCTAAAGGTTTCGGAGGTCGAGGCTGGCGCCCTGATCGAGGCGGCAAACGGCGAGATCGCCGACCAGATCGCGACCGACGTGCTGATTATCGAGGACGAGCCCCTGATCGCCCATGACCTGAGGAGCATCGTTGAGGAGCTGGGACATCGGGTGGTCGGCATGCCGCGCACGCACGCCGAGGCGCTGGCCGCCATCGAAGAAGGCAACCCGGGACTGATTCTCGCCGATATCCAGCTCGCGGACGGCAGTTCCGGGCTCGACGCCGTAAACGAGATCCTCGTCTCTCTGTCCATCCCGGTGATCTTCGTCACCGCCTACCCTGAGCGGTTTTTGACCGGCGAGCCGCCCGAACCGGCCTTTCTGATCGCCAAACCCTTCAATGTCGAAAGCCTGAAGGCCGTCATCAGTCAGGCGCTGTTTTTCGAACGCCGCGCCGGACGCCGCGAACAAAGTGCGCCGCGGGTCGGCATGTGAGTTTCTGATCCTGTTGCAAACATTAGTTTTTTGCGCCCGCGCCACCCCCCGACGGAAGGATCCTTCGGGACTGCGAAGATAAATCGCCGCCTCCCAGAAACATTGGCCGACCCGGCGAGTTATAGCCGAAGGTGCTGGGAAACCCCGAGAGGCGGCCCATGGAGGAGAATAAAAAATCCAGTCGCGGTTTTGCGTCAATGGATCCCGAGAAACAGCGGGCCATCGCACGCAAGGGCGGCCAGAGCGTTCCTGACGAGAAACGAAGTTTCTCGCAGAACCCCGATCTTGCGGCCCGGGCAGGGCGCAAGGGCGGTCAAAGCGTGAATCCGGCCAAGCGGAGCTTCTCGCGCGATCATGCGCTCGCTTCGGAAGCCGGCCGCAAGGGCGGACACGCCTCGCATGGAGGCGGCGCCCAAAAACGCAGCGCGCCGCTCTAAGGAGCGGCGCAACTATGCCGCAAATGGCTTCGAGCGCTGCGCGATCAGCGAATACAGCGCGTCGTCGTCCCGCGTCCCGCGTATCGTCGCCACGAGGCCTTGCTCCCTTAACATGCGGGCCGCGCAGGCAAGCGCCTTGAGATGGTCAGCGCCCGAACTCTCGGGCGTGAGTATCATGAAAACGAGATCGACCGGCGCGCCGTCGAGAGAGCCGAAGTCGACCGGACGGTCAAGCCGGCCGAAGACCCCGTAAATCCCCTTCAATTTCGCAAGCTTGCCGTGTGGAATGGCGATGCCTTCGCCAATTCCCGTCGAGCCCAGCCGCTCGCGGTGAAGAAGCGCATCGAAGATCTCACGCGCGGGAAGCCCGCAAATTTTCGCAGCCTTCTCGCTGAGTTCCTGGAGAAGGTGCTTCTTCGTCGTCGCCTTCAGCGAGGCGCAAACCGAATCGGGCGAAACCAAGTCCGTTGGCCGCATGCGACGTTCATCCTGCTTCTCATGGGAGGTCTAGGGCCGAGGAAGGCTCCGACCATCCTTGAAATTTCAACGTCTCGCTATTTTCGCCAAAACCCGAAGGACGTGGGAAAATGGCAAGATACGTGCCGAGAAGGCCGTTATTATGGCCGTCCCACGACGTTTTGCCGTCAGCGCGCATCGCCTTCCGACTCGGGGGTGTCGATCCAGCCGATATTCTCGTCGCCACGTCGATAGACGACATTCACACGGCCGGTGTTGGCGTGCCGGAACACCACGACCGGCGCGCCAGTGAGGTCGAGGTCGAGCACCGCCGCCGAAACCGACAGCCGGCGCAACTGCGTGGTGGATTCGGCGATGATCGCGGGGCTGAACTCAGCCGACGCCTCATTTTCCTGATCGGGCGCCTCAAGCACGTGATAGGCGACGACCTCGGCCTGCGCGCCGTCTCCCGCGCCGTGGCCGTGCTCGTGATGGCTCTTGAGCCTGCTCTTGTAGCGGCGCAGGCGCTTTTCGATGCGTTCCGCCGCCTGATCGAACGAGGCGTAGGGCTCCTGCGCCCGGCCGTCAGCCTGCAGCACGATCCCTGAGGCGAGATGCAGGCTGCAGTCGGCCCGAAAGCCCGAGCCCTCCGGCGAGATGGTGACGTGGCCGCTGACTCGGCCGTCAAAATATTTCGCCGCGGCCGTCTCCAGCCTCTGCGTCACATGAGTCCGAAGCGCTTCGCCAATGTTGATGTTCTTGCCGGAAACCCTAAGAGACATTTTGCAATCCGAACTTTCGTTGTGAGCGAAGTTTCGGCCGCGGAAAGGGCCAGCCGCGCGCCTGCCGCGCCGCCGTCAGACCAACCGCCCAATGCGCCCCATCCGCCCTGGAACTCCGCCTGAGGGGTCGGCGAATCGCCCGCCATCTAGCCAGACAGCGGAAATTCCGCGCAGCGTTAGAAGCCTCGGCGTGCGAAGTCAATGGAGTCTTCACTCCGGGCGAAGCTTCAAGCCGAGGACGACATAGGACAATTAATGGGCTGTCATGCGCGCCTGCGCAAGCTTGGCGCGGCGGCGATCGACCGAGGATGGAATGCGCAAACTGTCGCGGTATTTCGCGACCGTGCGCCGGGCGATTTCGATGTCGTTCGCCTTCAGCCGTTCGACGATTGCGTCGTCCGACAGGATGCCGTCGGGCGTTTCCCGATCAATCATCTGCTTGATGCGAAAGCGCACCGCCTCGGCCGAATGCGCGGCGGCGCCGCTCGTCGTGGCGATCGACGCGGAGAAGAAATATTTGAGCTCGAAGACGCCGCGCGGCGTCATCATGTATTTGTTCGACGTCACTCGCGAGACCGTCGACTCATGCATGCCGATCGCATCGGCGACCGTGCGCAGATTCAGCGGACGCAGATGTTCGACGCCATGCGTGAGAAAGGCGTCCTGCAATCGCACGATTTCAGAAGCGACGCGGAGAATAGTGCGGGCCCTCTGCTCGAGACTCTTGGTCAACCAATTGGCGTTCTGCAGGCAGCTCGAAATGAAGCTTTTGTCGGCGGGGCCGGTGGCGACGGCGCTGACTTGCGCCGCATAACTATGATTGACCAAGACGCGGGGCAGCGCGTCGGCGTTGAGCTCCACATGCCAGGCGCCGTCCGCGGCGGCGCGAACAATGACGTCGGCGACGAGCGGCTGAATTGGGGCGCCGCCGAACGCTCGGCCGGGCTTGGGCTCCAGCCGGCGCAGCTCCGCCGCCATGTCAGCGATATCTTCGTCGTCGACGCCGCACAGCTTGGCGAGTTGCGCAAAATCGCGGCGCGCGACGAGCGGGAGATTGGCCACGAACGCTTGCATCGCCGGATCGTAGCGGTCGCGCTCCTTGAGCTGGATCGCGAGGCACTCCGCGAGATCGCGCGCGCCGACGCCCGAAGGGTCGAAGGTCTGGATCGTCGCCAGAATGTGCTCGGCCTCCGCCCTGTCCGCCTCGAGACGCGCGGCGATCTCGCCAAGCTCCTCTCGCAGATAACCGCTCTCATCGATCGCATCGATGATCGATTGGCCGATGATCCTGTGACGCGGATCGGGGCAGGCGAGCGCCAGCTGTTCGGCGAGATGCTCGTGGAGGCTCTGCCGATCGGCGACATAAGCTTCGAGATTGGGCGCTTCCCCGTCAGCCGGCCCGCCGCCGGCGGCCCCGGTCCAGGAGGTCGCCGAAAGACCGGCGCCGTCAGGGGCCTCATCCCGCGCCCGCTCCCCGATCGAAGGACCCTCGGGCTCAAAAGCGTTGCTCATGTCGGCGCCGAGATCGGCGGAGAGCGTCGCCGAGTCGACGGCGAGATCCTGCTGCGCCCAGTCGCCCTCCTGCGGCCCTTCAAAGGGCTCCGCCGCGCTCGGCTCCGCGCCCTGGGAAGGATCGGCCGCGTCGACGCCGCCATCGCCGTCCTGCGCTTCGAGCAGCGGATTGCGCTCGAGCTCGTCGTGCAAAAAGGCGGCAAGCTCCAAATTGGAAAACTGCAGCAGCTTGATCGCCTGGAGTAGCTGCGGCGTCATCACCAGGGCTTGGCCCTGACGCATCATCAATTTGGTGGAAATCGCCATAGTCGCTCGGCCCACTCGATACGCGATCGGCCGCCGCTCTGCGGCCCGGTTCTTGCTTATATCACTTCGGTTAAGCGCGCCTAGGGCCAAAAAAGCAGCGCGCGTCGGGGCAAACCGCCTAAGCCTTAATCAACCTTCGTGATCGTGAACCTGCCCCGATTTCTCTGGGCGAAGACGACCCTGTCGCATCAATGTTGGCTGGGGCGCCGCCCAGCGGCGCCTGCGGCGCTACATGCGGAAATCTTCGCCAAGATAGATGCGTCGAACGTCGGGATTGGCGACGATTTCGTCAGGCGTTCCTTCGGTCAGCACATGGCCGTTGTAGATAATGTAGGCGCGGTCGGTGAGCCCCAGCGTCTCGCGAACGCTGTGGTCGGTGATGAGCACGCCGATGCCGCGCGCTTTCAAATGCCGCACGAGATCCTGAATGCCGCCGACCGCGATCGGGTCAATGCCGGCGAAAGGCTCGTCGAGCAGCATGAAGGAGGGATGCCCGGCGAGCGCGCGGGCGATCTCGCAGCGACGCCGTTCGCCGCCGGAGAGCGCGACGGCGGGCGTGTGGCGCATGCGGGTGAGGCGGAACTCTTCGAGAAGCGCCTCCAGCTCCTCCTCGCGCTTTTTGACGTCGGGCTGGGTGATCTCCAGCACGGCGCGGATATTGTCCTCCACCGAGAGGCCCCGGAACACCGACGCCTCCTGCGGCAGATAGCCGATTCCGAGCCGCGCGCGGCGATACATCGGCAGCGGCGTCACATCATAGCCGTCGAGCGAAATCATGCCCTTGTCGGGCTTCACCAGCCCCGTGATCATATAGAAGACAGTGGTTTTGCCGGCGCCGTTGGGGCCCAGCAGCCCGACCGCCTCGCCCCGCGCCACATGCAGGCTGACGTCTTCCACGACACGGCGCGCTTTGTAGGATTTCGCCAGATTATGGATGGAAAGCAGGCCTTGTCCGTCGAATCCGGTAGGTTCCCGATAGGCGGAGCCGGGCTCGAAGGCCGGCGGCTCAGCTTGTTCGTTCGTCGGCGCGGGTCCCCAGAAGTTTGCGTCGCGCGCCGCCTCGTCGGAATCGGCGCCTAAGTTTTGGGCGTCACGCCATTGGCCTTCCGCGATGTCGTCGGGCTTTCGCGAGCGCCTGACGCCGGAAGCGAGCCGCGCCAGCGACTGGCCGGCGGAGCGAAATCGCATGGAAAGGGCGGAAAGATAGCTCAAGCGCGCCTTATCCGTCGCTCTGGGCGTCCAGCGGTTGGAAGCGACGCTCGCCGCCCCGTCAGGGGCGCCACACGCCGCTTCGAAAACATTAGCCCGGCGCCGGGTTGCGGCGCCAATGTTGCTGTCAGGCCCAAGGGCGCTTCGCCGCAGCCTGCTTTTCGTAGTCGTCGATCTTTTCGGCTTTTTGGAGGGTCAGACCGATGTCGTCGAGCCCGTTCAGCAGGCAGTGCTTGCGAAAGGGGTCGATGTCGAATGTGATCACGCCGCCGTCCGGCCCGCGGATCTCCTGCGCCGCGAGGTCGACGGTCAGGGTGGCGTTGGCGCCGCGTTTGGCGTCGTCCATCAGCCTGTCGAGTTCGGCCTCGCTGACCGCGATCGGCAAAATCCCATTCTTGAAGCAATTGTTATAGAAAATATCGGCGAAGCTCGTCGAAATGATGCAGCGGAGCCCGAAGTCGAGCAGCGCCCAGGGCGCATGTTCGCGCGACGAGCCGCAGCCGAAATTGTCGCCGGCGACGAGGATGCGCGCATTGCGGTAGGCCGGCTGATTCAAGACGAAATCGGGATTCTCGGAACCATCGTCGCGATAGCGCATCTCCGAAAAGAGGCCCTTGCCGAGGCCGGTGCGCTGAATGGTTTTGAGATACTGCTTCGGGATGATCATGTCCGTATCGACGTTCATGATCGGCAGCGGCGCGGCGACGCCCGTCAGCGTGGTGAACTTGTCCATGTTTCTTTCGGTGTGGCGCGAGGAAGTCTAGCGCCCTTTACCAAATCGCCGCAGCGAGGGCAAAGCGCGAAGGGACGCGTGGTCGCTAAACCTCGCTCCCCGCCTCCGCCTGGCCGCCGCGCAGAAGCAGAAAGCCGGCCAGCAACATCGCGGCGCCCCAGATGATGAAGCCCGCGTCATAGATCGGCCACTGGGCGCGATCGACTCGTTCGTTCACATGATGGATGCCGAGGACAAGATGGTTGATGACGCCATCGTAGAGGTTGAAACCGCCCCAGCCGATCAGCAGCGCGCCCGCCAGGCGCCGGCCGGACCACATGTAACCGGCGCGGCGCGAGGCACGCCACAGAAGGAACAGTCCCAGGCCGACGCAGACATAAGCGAAACTGTGCAACATCCCGTCCCAATAGGTGTTGAATTCCATGCCCTCGATAGTGCCGGCGGGGCTCCAGCTGCTGACCAGATGATGCCATTGCAAGAGTTGATGCAGAACGATGCCGTCAAAAAAGATGCCAAGGCCCACGCCAAGAATGATCGCGGCGGCGGTCGGAAAGGCGCCCCGGGCGCGGGCCGGACGAATGCTGGCTGACTGCGTCATGGCGATTCCGCTCCACGCCTGTAGACCTTTGCAACGCCCGGGGCGTCAACGTGTTCCGCCCTCGCATTTTTACGAAGTCTTCTGCTAAAGGTGTTGGGCGAAGCTGAAGTCCGAGCGATCTCGCCATGACGCTGCCCACCACGCTGAACGGTCTGCTTATCGAAGTCCTCGGCTATCTCGCCGCGGCGGCGAGCGTGTTCGTCTATGTCTCGAACACCATGATCCCGCTGCGGATCGCGGCGATCCTCGCCAATGCGCTGTTCGCCGCCTACTTTTTCCTCAAGGGTCTCTACCCCCTCTTCGCGCTCAACGCCTTTCTGGTCCCGGTCAACATCGTGCGGCTCCGACAGATCCGGCGGCTCGTCCAGGACATTCGCGCCGCCGCCTCCGAGGATTTCGATTTCGAATGGCTGCGTCCCTATATGCGGCCCATAAAGCTGTCCGAAGGCTTCGTCCTGCATCGCATCGGCGATCTGTCCGAGGAAGCCTATCTCTTGGTGCACGGCGAGATCCATCTGCGCGAGCCCGACGTCACGCTGAAGCCCGGAACGCTCTTTGGCGAGATGGGCATGTTCACCAATGAAAATCGCCGCACCGCCACCGCGGTCGCCGCGACCGATGTCGAGCTTCTCTGCGTGCGCTATGACGATCTCTTGCAGCTCGCGGCGCAGACGCCGCAATTTGGCTTTTACCTGATGCGGCTCATGGTTCAGCGCATGCAGCACAATGTGGAGCTCGCCCGCGCCCGCAAGGAATGAGCTGCGCACTTCAATCCCATGGGCGTCATGCCCGCGCTTGTCGCGGGCATCCACGCCGAGACACTGCGCCAAGTTCTCCCAATCTGCGTCGCCATAAAGACGTGGATGGCCGGACAAGCCCGGCCATGACGGGCGGAGCGGTTACGGAATGCGTCGATGGAGAAACGAATGTCGCAAAAAATCTACCCCGTCCCCGACGACTGGAAAACGCACGCGCGCATCGACCAAGAGAGCTATCGCCGGCTCTATGAACGCTCCATCAAAGACCCCGACGGGTTCTGGGCCGAGCAGGCGCAGCGCATCGACTGGATCACGCCCTTTTCAAAAGTGAAGCGCACCAGCTTCGACACCCATAATGTCTCGATACGCTGGTTCGAGGACGGCACGACCAATGTCGCGATGAATTGCATCGACCGGCATCTGCCGGAGCGCGCCAACAAGACCGCGATCATTTGGGAAGGCGACGATCCCTCCGTCTCGCGCCATATCACTTACGCCGAGCTGCATGAGGAAGTCTGCCGCTTCGCCAATGTGCTCAAGAGGCACGGCGTCAAGAAGGGCGACCGCGTCACCATCTATCTGCCGATGATTCCCGAGGCCGCCTTCGCCATGCTCGCCTGCGCGCGCATCGGGGCGATTCATTCGGTGGTCTTTGGCGGCTTTTCGCCCGATTCGCTCGCCGGACGCATCGCCGACGCGGAATCGGAGGTCATCGTCACGGCGGACGAAGGCCTGCGCGGCGGCAAGAAGATTCCGCTGAAAGCCAATGTCGACGCCGCGCTCGACAAGGTTTCCGCGAAGACGGTCATCGTCGTGACGCGCACCGGCGCCGATGTCGACATGCAGCCCGGCCGCGACTTCCGCTATGAGGAAGAAGCCGCGCGCGTGCACGCCGATTGTCCCTATGCGGAGATGGACGCCGAAGATCCGCTGTTCATCCTTTACACGTCGGGCTCAACCGGCAAGCCGAAGGGCGCGCTGCATACGACCGGCGGCTATCTCGTCTACACATCGCTCACGCATGAACTCGTCTTCGACTATCGCGAGGGCGACGTCTATTGGTGCACCGCCGACGTCGGCTGGGTGACCGGCCACAGCTATATTGTCTATGGCCCGCTCGCCAATGGCGCGACGACGCTGATGTTCGAAGGCGTGCCGAATTATCCGAGCGTGTCGCGCTTCTGGGAGATCGTCGACAAGCATAAGGTCGATATTTTCTATACGGCGCCGACCGCCATTCGCGCGCTGATGGCGGCGGGCGAGGCGCCCGTCAAAAAAACCAGCCGCAAGTCGCTGCGCCTGCTCGGCTCCGTTGGCGAACCGATCAACCCGGAAGCCTGGGAATGGTATCACCGCGTTGTCGGCGAAGGCCGCTGTCCCATCGTCGACACCTGGTGGCAGACGGAAACCGGCGGCGTGCTGATCTCGCCGCTGCCCGGCGCGATTGATCTGAAGCCCGGTTCGGCGACGCGGCCCTTCTTCGGCGTCGCGCCCGAGATCGTCGATCCGGCCGGCAATGTTCTCGAAGGCGCGTGCGAAGGCTTGCTGGTCATCGCCGATTCATGGCCGGGACAGATGCGCACCGTCTATGGCGATCACGAGCGTTTCGCGCAGACTTATTTTTCCGCTTTTCCCGGTAAATATTTCACCGGCGACGGCGCCAAGCGCGATTCTGATGGCGATTACTGGATCACCGGCCGCGTCGACGACGTCATCAATGTCTCGGGCCATCGCCTCGGCACCGCGGAAGTCGAGAGCGCGCTCGTCGCGCATGAGAAAGTGTCGGAGGCGGCCGTCGTCGGCTATCCGCACGACATCAAGGGACAGGGCATCTACGCCTTCGTCACGCTCAATCAGGGCGTGACGCCGAGCGAGCATCTGCGCAAGGAGCTGGTGCATTGGGTGCGCCATGAGATCGGCCCGATCGCGACGCCCGATATCGTGCAATTCGCGCCGGGACTGCCGAAGACGCGCTCGGGCAAGATCATGCGGCGCATTTTGCGCAAGATCGCGGAGGGCGAGTTCGGCGCATTGGGGGATACGTCGACGCTGGCGGACCCGGGGGTGGTGGAGGAGCTGGTAAAGGAGAGGCCGGGGGCGTAGATCTCCACGCTTCTAAATTGCGTCAGCGCCCCACACGCTGCGCCGCCAAATCAATCCATGCCCCTAGGTTTTTGTTTCCGATTTGTAGAACGAAGTCATATTCACTCGCACCGGCGGAAAGAGGCCTCACGTATCCGACGTCGGGAGCGGAGAGGTATTTTGGAAGGGTGACAGGGAGCTGGTAGTCTCCATAAGGCCACCATTCCCACGCCATTTCGCCTGTCAGGTAATTTTTCAAAACGTGTCTTTTTTCGTAAAGATAAAAGTTGCCCTCCGGCGCACGAAACACACCAAGCAAATGCAGAGGGTTGAAACCCAGGGGGTGCGCTTTTAGTTCCCGATGGTGATTGAGATTATTCAGGTGGACGGCCAAAAGGCCACGTTCGTCAACCACCGACCGTGCTATTTCGTACTTAACCCACCGGCGGGACCAAGTCTCAGTACCTACAAGCACACAAACAGCGGAAGTGTTTTGCACTCCTTCTCTGATAAGCCGTTTGACGGCCTCGTCCCCTTCCGCCTTCTTACTTTCCCATAAGCTGCTGTCATAGAAACTTCGAATAAGCGCGCTGTCTGGATGATCAATTTTCCAAACGTTGCGCACATTGTTAACGCGCATGATGTCGTCGTAATGGAACGAAAAGAAAACTCTGCGCTTCGTGCTTTGTGTCGGTATACCCAGCAGGGCTGCTGCTAAGCCGTTCGGCTTAGGGGAAGCGAGACCTGAAAGGGGGAAGAAAAACGGATTTTTGCTAAATGAATCGCCCATTGATGACTCCGAGTGCCACGAACACGAGGATACCTGCGACCAGAAGAGAGAAATAGAATTCTATGACCGACCAGCTTAGAAGGACGTTGCAAAAATCAGCGGCAGGTATATGCACTTGTTCCAACTCAAATGAAGGCATTGTGTCCCAACCTTCTTCACGAACGCGATTAAAGAGAGCCCGGAACCGTCGCTCAGTGGCAAGATACCTGGCATCCAGAACTGCAAAAGTTATGATCGGAAGAATTGATAGAAGCGCGATAATGGGGTGCTGAAGCGAGACCGCAAAGCCGCACACCGCAGTAACCACAGTAATGCAGTAATTTTTTAGTACTGCATTTTGGTTCGCAAGCCTGGCTATGACAGCTTGAATTAATTCGAGATGCTTAACCCTGAGCTCTGCTTTTTTTTCTGAGGAAAGATTCATAAGAATCGCTTTAGGTCGACTGCAAAGTCGATTTGGGAATTGGGCTGCGTCCTGTCAAGGCTCCGGCTCGCTGCCGCCCAAGGGATTTTTATTATCAAACAGCGCCAGCACGCCGCCAGTGATCTCGACCGTCAAAAACGGCGCGGCGTTGGTCACATCGCGACTCGTGATGATCCGGACTAGTCGTTTCGACAATTGCTCGATCGACGCGGCGTAGACGACGCGTCCCATGCCGCACCAAATGATCGCGCCCATGCACATCGGGCGGGGCTCGCTGACGTATAAAGCGTCGCACGTTTAAGGTCCCTCGCCGGATTGTCGGCGATAAAGCGGCGACTCACCTATTCGCGCTTTCCCGCCTCAACCAGCCGAGCTTCGTCGTAAGCAACGCAGCCATAGGCGTTAGCGCGTGCGACAGGTGACGAAAAACCGCCCCTCATTGGCGCCGTTCCGACTGGTCCGCCGCCCTGCCGCGCCTCATCTTACCTCTTCACAACAGAGGATCCAGGAGATGCGGCGCTTTCTTGCCATCCTCGTCGGGCTCATCGCGGCTGCCCCCGCACGCGCGGATTCCGATGTGGAGCATGCGCGATATTCGGTGGTCGCCTCGACAGGGGCCATCGAAATTCGCGACTACGCGCCGCAGATCGTCGCGGAGACGACGGTCGCCGGCGAGCGCGGCGCGGCCATTAGCGAAGGCTTCCGCCGCCTCGCCGGTTATATTTTCGGCGACAATTCCCCGCAGCGGAAAATCGCCATGACCGCCCCCGTCGGACAGGAGTGGAAGGGCGGCGATTGGAAGGTGCGCTTCACCATGCCCGCCGAATACTCCATGGCGAGCCTGCCCAAGCCCAACAGCGCAGAGGTCAAACTCGCCGCCGCGCCGGGCAAGCGCGTGGCGGCGATTCGCTTCTCCGGACTCGCCGGCGACGACGCCCTCGCCGAAAACCAGGCGAAGCTGCTCGATTATCTGAAACGCCAGGGGATCTCGTCCAAGGGCGATCCGCAATACGCCTTCTACGACCCGCCCTGGACGCTGCCCTGGAACCGGCGCAACGAAGTCCTGGTCGAGATCGCCCGCGAGTGAGCGCGCGACTCTGACGAGTCTGCACGCTCCCTGTCAGCGATTGGCGAGTCGATCAGGCGGATTTCCCGCCACTTGCAGATCTCATCGCCGCCGTGCGCCGCCGCACGTTCGTCCGCCCCTTTTAATCGTAAGGTCGTCTCGTCTTGCACTTGCAAGACAAGCGTATGCGGAGAGCCTTCGCGTTCGCCGCAAGTGTTACTGGCGCTTATTATTGGAGAAATTTTATGAAAACAGCATTGTTTCTCGCCGTCGTCATCGCGGCCGGCTGTCTGAGCGTCGACGCGAACGCCGCGCCGATAGGCGTTTCGTTGAAGGCGCCGGGCGACTCTGTCGAGAACGCCACCCTCTCGTGGCGCTGCGGCAAGAGGAATCCGGCGTCCTGGGGCACGTTCGGCAACGGCTGCCTCAAGCAGAAGCGCCGATGGGGCAGGGGCTCATAATCGCCCATGCCGCGTCCCGCCCGTCACCTGACGGACAGCGAAACGGCTAGCGCTGTTTCGAAGCCTTGGGCCCCTCTTTCAACAAGAGGGGCCTTAGCGGATCGACGGAACGATCAAGCTCGGCGCTAGCGGCCGCTTTTTTTGTCGAAGAGCGCCAGGGCCTCCGTCGCCAGCACGCCGCCGGTGATCTCGACGGTTTCAAATGGGGCGGCCTGCGCCACGGCTTTGCTCGTGATCATGATCTGGCCGATTCGCGTCTCAAGCTGCGCGATCGACGCGGCGTAGACGACACGCCCGAGTCCGCACCAGACGATCGCGCCCATGCACATCGGGCAGGGCTCGCCCGACGTGTAAAGCGTCGCGCCCTTGAGATCCTTGGCTGGATTGTCGGCGACGAAGCGGCGAATCGCCACCATCTCGCCATGCGCGGTTGGATCGTTGTTCGTCACGCCGAGATTGCGTCCCGTCGCGACGACCTTGCCGTCGCGCACGATGACGGCGCCAAAGGGAAAGTCGCCCTTGGCGGCTTCCGCGATCGCCAAGCGCATAAAGCCCTCATCCTCCGGCAGGACGGGCGCGCGCTTGGCGTGGCCCTGCGCCGGCGCGGCGCCAAAGGCGAGCCCGAAACCTGCGCCCATCGTCGCCAGCGCGGCGCGCCGATTGAAGCGGTTACGGTCGCCGCCGCATGTCGTTTGGCTCATCTCCAGCTCCAGCGCGCGTTTCGACCTCACGCGCCCCAACTTGACACGGCGAACCCCCCGGCGCCACACGCGGCGACCCAAACAATAATAAAGCAGGGACGGTTACGCATGCAGAAGGCTTTCATTTTTCCCGGTCAGGGATCTCAGGCGGTCGGCATGGGCAAGGCGCTGTTCGACGCCTTTGCGCCCGCGCGCGCAGTTTTCGCCGAGGTCGACGATGCGCTGTCGCAGCCGCTCTCCAAACTCATGTTCGAAGGCCCTGAACCGGAGCTGACGCTCACCGCCAACGCCCAGCCGGCGCTGATGGCGGTTTCGCTCGCGACGATTCGCGCCCTGGAAGCCGAATGCGGCCTTGACCTCACGCGCGACGCGGCCTTCGTCGCCGGCCACTCGCTCGGCGAATATTCCGCTCTCGCGGCTGCGGGCGCGCTGACGATTTTTGACACCGCGCGGTTGCTGCGCATTCGCGGCGACGCCATGCAGAAGGCGGTCCCTGTCGGAGAAGGCGCCATGGCGGCATTGCTCGGCGCCGATCTCAATCAGGCGCGCGCCGTCGCAGAGGAGGCGGCGACGGCCGCGAACGGCGTCTGTCAGGTCGCCAATGACAACGGCGGCGGCCAGGTGGTGATTTCCGGCGCCAGGGCGGCCGTCGAAAAGGCGATCGACGTCGCCAGGGAGAAGGGAATCAAGCGCGCGGTGCTGCTGCCGGTCTCCGCGCCCTTCCATTGCGCGCTGATGCAGCCCGCCGCCGACGCCATGCGCGACGCACTCGCCGGAGCGGCGATCAGCGCCCCGGGGGTTCCGGTCGTCGCCAATGTGACGGCGGAGCCGACGCGGGACCCGGAGACGATTCGCCGACTGCTCGTCGAGCAGGTCACCGGCGCAGTGCGCTGGCGCGAATGCGTGGCCTATGTGGCGAGTCACGGCGCGACGAAGTTCGTCGAATGCGGCTCGGGCAAGGTTCTCGCGGGGCTTTTGAAGCGGATCGCGCCGCAGGCGGCGGGCATTTCGGTGGGCGCGCCCGCGGATTTCGACGCCTATCGCGCCTTCGCCTAGAGCCCATCCCGATCACATCGAATCATGTGATCGATCAGCAATCGCTCAAAATCAAAATGGTGGAGCAGGTTCTCCATCGAAAAAGTCTGTCAACTTTTTCGGAACCTGCTCTAGAGACGCGGGACAAGAGACGGAAGACGCAAAAGAAAAGGCCCGGTCACGAGGACCGGGCCCATTCTCTCGACCGTAAGGTCGATCAGTCGGATTAGTACTTGGCCAACACCGGCGCCGGGGAGCCGAAGTTGAAGTGGTAGTTGATGCCCGCGCGGATCGTGTGGAAGCGCGTGCGGTTGTTCACATTGTTCAGGCCCCAACCCGGGTTGAACGCAAACAGCCAGTTGTTGTTGCTGTTGCTGCCGCTGATCTGGGTGTACAGATACTCGACCTTCGCGGACCAGTTCGGGAAGAACATCCACTCGGCGCCGCCGCCAGCGGTCCAGCCCGTCTGCACGGCGCTGTTCTGGTTGAACCAGCTGTTGCGCTGCACTTCGCCATAGGCGAAGCCGCCCGTGCCGTAGACCAACAGTTGCGGGCTCAGCAGGGTGATGCCGACGCGGCCGCGAACGGTGCCGAACCAGTTCAGGCGCGCCGAACCAGCGCCGCCGCCGCCGAAGCCGCCGCCAAACAACCACCAGTTGTTGTTGTTGCCGCCGCCCGAACCAAGGCTGGTGCCCTGGAAGTCGGTCTCGACGCCGACGACGAACATCGGCGTAACCTGGAAGTTATAGCCGAGCTGACCGCCGCCGATGACACCGCCGGTGTTGTTGTTGCCGTTGTTCCAGCCGCCGTTCCAACCCTGATTGGAGGAATTGCTGGCGAAGAAGCCACCGCCGAGGTTAAGACCGGCGTAGAACCCGGTCCAGGTCATGATCGGCGGCGGGGGGATGTACGGCGGAGGAGCCTTGTGGGAGGGTAGATCGGCGGCGTTCGCGGCGCCGGCGAAAAGCGCCGTCGCCAGAGCCAGGGCCGAGATCGCTGTCTTCATCTCTCTATCCTTCATTTGAGCCAACTTAAATTAATAGGTGCGCGTCAGTCCCGTGACTCTTACGGACGTTCGAGGACGCTGACCCCCAAGCACGGCGGACTGTGCGCAAATTTCTCGCGGGAAACAACAAACAGAAGGTAAAATCAGGCCCAAAAGACCCAAAAGATTTCGACTGTTGCAGTTACGCCACAATGAAATTTGACGCGGATTCCGATGCGTTGTTGAGCAAATCAGTCTCGAATCCGTCGCTTGCGAAACGAAGCCGAACTGACGTCCACTTTCTCCCAATATCCGATCGGGCGTCGATGGCGTCCGCCGTATTGGAGGCGGTCGTTTGAAGTTGAACCGCGGCTGAAAAAAGGCCACTCCCCGAACTGAGCTATAAGACTCACGTCATGGCGCGAGGGAGGAGAGGGGAAGACATGTTTGATCTCAACGGCAAGACTGCGCTCGTCACGGGCGCGAGCGGCGGAATCGGCGCGGCGATCGCGCGCGCGCTTCACGCCGCCGGCGCGATCGTGGCGCTTTCCGGCACGAGGAAAGAGGCGCTCGAGGCGCTTGCCGGCGAATTGAACGGCCGCACGCACATATTGCCCTGCAATCTTTCGCAAAAGGACGAGACCGAGAAGCTCGTGCCGGCGGCGGAGGCGGCGATGGGCGGCCTGGACATTCTCGTCAACAACGCCGGCATCACCCGCGACATGTTGTTCATGCGCCTCAAGGATGAGGACTGGGACGCCGTCATCAACGTCAATCTGACGTCGGCCTTTCGCCTGTCGCGCGCGGCGCTGCGCGGGATGATGAAAAAGCGCTTCGGCCGAATCATCCAGATTACGTCGGTCGTCGGCGTGACCGGCAATCCGGGGCAAGGCAATTACGCCGCCGCCAAGGCGGGCATGATCGGCATGTCGAAGTCGCTGGCCGCCGAGGTCGCCTCGCGCGGCGTGACCGTCAATTGCGTCGCGCCCGGATTCATCGAAAGCCCGATGACCGAGGCGCTGACCGGCGCGCAGAAGGAGGCGATCCTTCGCATGGTGCCCGCCGGAAGGCTCGGGACCGGCGCCGACGTCGCCGCCGCCTGCGTCTATCTGGCCAGCGCCGAGGCGGCCTATGTCACCGGGCAGACCCTGCACGTCAACGGCGGCATGGCCATGATCTAGGAGAGGCGAATCGCCTGGAAAACGCGTCTGCGGCGACCTTTCGCCGCGTCCGCGGGAACGCGGGGACGCCTCTCGCCATGCCCAGGGAAGTATGCTACCAGACCTCGCCGCTGAGGGGCGGCGTCGCCGCGATTTAAACCCGGTGGAGCAAGTCGCAACGCGTCTCGCACACATCAGGGCGATCGGCGCGCGATTGCACGTTACAAGGGATGAAGGGCGATCATGGAGCGCGCCAGCAGGCCTGCTCTAAATCGCCACACGGCGCGTAAGGCGCCAAACGCAGACAGGGATCAAAGAAGATGAGCGATGTCGCCGAGCGCGTGAAAAAGATTGTTGTCGAGCATCTCGGCGTCGAAGCCGACAAGGTCGTCGACAAAGCCAATTTCATCGACGATCTGGGAGCCGATTCGCTCGATACCGTCGAACTCGTCATGGCTTTCGAGGAAGAATTCGGAGTCGAGATTCCCGACGACGCCGCCGAGACGATTCTCACTGTGGGCGATGCAGTGAAGTTCCTCGAAAAGGCGAAAGCCGCCTGACGAACTGAAGATCGAAGCGCTCGGCGGATCCTCTCGCGAGGCTTCGCCGACGCCGCCATTTCCGACAACATAACAGTTCGAGAGTAGAGCCATGCGCAGGGTGGTCGTCACCGGTCTTGGCGTCGTATCTCCTTTGGGCTGCGGCGTGGACACCAATTGGCGCCGTCTCGTCGCCGGAGAATGCGGCTTCAAACGTATCGACACATTCGAGGCGTCCGACCTCGCATGTCAGATCGCGGCGGTCGTGCCGCGCGGCGACGGCAAAGACGGCACATTCAATCCTGACGACTGGTTCGATCCCAAAGAGCAGCGCAAGGTCGATGATTTCATCATCTATGGCGCGAGCGCCGCGACGCAGGCGCTAAAAGACTCCGGTTGGGTGGCCGACACTCCAGACAAGCAGGAATCGACTGGCGTCCTGATCGGCTCCGGCATCGGCGGCCTCGGCGGCATCTACGAAACCTCCGTCACCTTGAGGGAGAAGGGACCGCGCCGCGTGTCGCCTTTCTTCGTCTCGGGCCGAATCATCAATCTCGTGGCCGGCTATGTCTCCATCATGCACGGCCTGAAGGGCCCGAACCATGCGGTGGTGACGGCCTGCGCCACCGGCACGCACGCCATCGGCGACGCGGGGCGCATCATCGCGGTGGGCGACGCCGACGTGATGGTCGCCGGCGGCGCCGAATCGCCCGTCAATCGCATCGGAGTCGCTGGCTTCGCCGCGTGCCGCGCGCTGTCGACCGGCTTCAACGATCGTCCCGAAGCCGCCTCCCGGCCCTATGACAAGGACCGCGACGGCTTCGTGCTTGGCGAAGGCGCCGGCTGCGTCGTGCTCGAGGAATATGAGCACGCCAAGGCGCGTGGCGCGAAAATCTACGCCGAACTTATCGGCTACGGCATGTCGGGCGACGCCTATCACATCACCGCCCCGGCGCCCGATGGCGATGGCGCCTATCGCTGCATGAAGGCGGCGCTGAAGCGCGCCGGCATTACCGTGGCCGACATCGATTACGTGAACGCGCACGGCACGTCGACGCCGCTCGGCGACGAGATCGAACTCAAGGCCGTCGAACGTCTTCTGGGCAACGTCGAACCCAAACTCGCCATGTCATCGACGAAATCCGCGATCGGCCATCTGCTCGGCGCCGCCGGCGCCGTCGAAGCGATCTATTCGATCCTGGCGATGCAGGCGAATGTCGCGCCGCCGACGCGCAACCTCGACAATCCCTCGGTCGAAACAACGATCGACCTCGTGCCGCACAAAGCCCGCGAGAAGGAAATCAATATCGCTTTGTCGAATTCCTTCGGCTTTGGCGGCACGAACGCCTCGCTGCTGTTTCGCCGCGCCTCCTGAGCAGGGGCGCTCAGCCGGCGCATTCGAACGCCTATCGCGCGATGCGCCGGAGCCTGCGAACCGAAGCGGCACATTCCTGAATTCGCCACAATGAGGCATAGTGTAAGTCCTCGGCGATACTCGGCGTGAGATCTTCGACGTTTGATGGGCGTAGTGCGATGAGCGAAGCGGACAATAAAGGCGCGCCCGAAAAGCCAACAGACGCCGCATCGGCGGCGCCGAGCGAGCCGACCTCGGCCGAAGCCGCCGCGCTGCAGCGCGAAGACCTCACAATTCAAGAAACTCTGAACGCGCCCGCAGAGGACTCTGGCGCGCCGCCGACGGAAGTTCCGCCCGACGCCGCGCAGGCGAAAGAGTTGGCCACGGCCGCGTCTTCGCCACAGTCGCCGCTC
>Ga0351889_10020_pt2 | contig 60661 bp, 57 predicted proteins | sample TotcelFGM3001M14_FD_206767 | JGI IMG/M metagenome (GOLD analysis project Ga0351889, IMG submission 206767) | Enriched cells from coal bed in the Powder River Basin, Montana, United States - Total cells FGM rep3 HSBNCT.FGM.300.1.M14 ...
TTCCTGATTTCATCGCCGCCGATCACCAATCCGGACTACTACGGCATCGATACGCCGCAGAAGGAAAATCTGCTCGCCGCGACGCATACGCTCGATGAGATGCGCGAATATATCGGCTGCGACTCGCTGGGCTTTCTGTCCGTCAACGGCATCTATCGCGCCATGGGCTACGAGCGCCGCGATCCCATCCGGCCGCAGTTCACCGACCACTGCTTCACCGGGGATTATCCCACGTCGCTGACCGACCTTGTCGGCGAAAACCGCGCGCAGCTGTCGCTGCTGGCGGAAGCGAGCTGATACATGACAATCGCGCGAACGAGATCCCCATGCCATGGCGAGTGAAGTAACAGCATCGGCGGTCATGCCCTCCGCCACGCCCACTGAAGCGGAGGTGGAAGAATGGGGCCGGCTGCCGCGAGACGAACAACTGCGCCGGCTGCGCGAAGTTCTCGCAGATGCTGATGGCGCCGCTGCGTCAGAGACAAGGATGGACGAAATTTTAGCAGAAGCTCGTCGCCGCGCTGACCAACGGCGTGGCTGAATTCCGTCTTTCTCGTCGCGCACGCCGATCTGCTCGACATTTGCGCCTTTACCGAAGCGACGTTCGGATCCTATCAGGCCGAAGCCTTCTATTCGGGATTAGAAACACTCATATTCAGGATACAGTTCAGGATACAGAATTTATGTTAGTTTGGCATGCTCAAGCCGGTTGCACTCGCTCAAGCGAGCGAACCTTTGGAGCGTAACTTTGAAGCAAATCGATCGTAGTTTTAGCGAAGAAGCACTGACAAGTCCAGCTGTCGATCTAGACACCACTTATGGAAAAGCCTTACCTCCAAAAAAAATTGAGCCTTTTGAAAAAACTCACCGGCCCTTAAGCTTGCTGCCGCTAAATGCTGAGACAGCAAAGCTTATAAAAGCACTTTTTAAAACGGCTCTGGATGGATTGAGCATATCCTGTACAGTTTTCGGTGTACTTCCTCTTCTTTGGGTTATTGATTCAGATGGCACCCTCTGGATAGCCTTAGAGGAAGTTTATGATGGGGAGAAGGAGAGATACCTATGGCCGCGTGCCCGAGGTTTCAAAATTCAGGACGGATGGGTTCGGCTCGGGCACCCCGCATTAATCGACGGCGCTCCTGGCAGGATTGGCGGCGAAATAATATACGACGGGGATGCAGAAGTGCCCGGGTGGTACATATCAAACAGTTCCGGGAGATACGGGATGCGTCATAGCAGCGAGCCGGATCACCTCGAAAACGCAGCGAAGAAGTTTCGCGAACTTGAAATCGAAATCAGTGTAAGTTGGCAGGGCGTAAGGGGACGCGATGACTGACACCGGGGTCGAGCAGCTTTCGCTGAGCCGTTTGATGATGCTTCGTCCGAGCGATATCGGCCGTATACGCGCATCCATGCCGAAGCACGCGATGGAGGTTGCCGCCGCGTTTGTGGAGCAGCTATTGGAAATAAAGAAACCCTCAGCAGCTGACATTGACGATGTAATCCGCGTGTCGCTTCAACTAAAGTTGGCAGGTGTCTGGGAAGTGCCTGGGACGGTGAGCCATGTGATGGCCAACAAGAGCCTTCTTCATGAAGATATACTTCATACCTTCACTGATACGCTTGATCTTGAACTAAATGACGAGATTGAAGCTTCATCAAATATTGGCTCTGACTCGCTAAATATAGATCTGGTTTATGATATCATAAATCATTCTAGCACATTCAATGAACTGTTTAGCAAAATATACGGGTCAGACAGAGGTCATTTCGGCAAAGGCAAAGTGGTGTGGCGAGAAGTATCCAGCTCGCGTAAACTTATGCGTGACTTCCAAAAAGTTAAGCTAAACTACCAACAATTGACTGATGACGAGATATCCGCGATACATTTCGGATATATTGTGGGCGTTGGGCCAGCACGAGTTAAGATTTGGAGCGATCACGTTCTTAAATCAATTTCGATCGAAAGGTTTAAAACTAAGCGTCCTGATGAATCCGAGATGGTTGTGTTTCAACCCAGATCGGCGCGGATGAACCTCCAAAAAAAGTTAAATTGAGATTAGACGTGCGCGACGTCGAGCGTGGGTCATAGAGCAAACATTCGGCCTCCTTATTCGAATAGATCATCATGACGCTTCTCCCTTCTGTCCGCATCGCACTTGTCACCGGCGCGTCGCGCGGCATCGGACGCGCGCTCGCCCTGGAACTCGCCCGCGACGGCGCGCATGTCGTGGCCTTGGCGCGCACGCAGGGCGCGCTCGAAGAACTCGACGATGAAATCCGTGCGCAGGGCGGACAGGCGACGCTCGTTCCCTGCGATCTGGCCGACTTCGACGCGCTTGACCGTCTCGGCGCGGCGTTGTTCGAACGCTGGGGCAAGCTCGACGCCTTCGTTGGCAACGCGGGAATTCTCGGACCTCTGTCGCCGCTCGCCCACGTCGACCCGAAGGACTGGAATCGCGTCATGGCGATCAACGTCACCGCAAACTGGCGCCTGATCCGTTCCCTTGATCCGCTCTTGCGCGCGTCAGGCGCCGGACGCGTCCTCTTCATCACCTCAGGGGCGGCGCATCGCGAGACGATGAAGCCGTTCTGGGGCCCTTATGCCGTCTCGAAGGCGGCGCTCGAGGCGATGGCCCGCACCTATGCGTCTGAAAGCGCCGGCGATGGCGTGACCGTCATGCTCGCCAATCCGGGTCCGCTGCGCACGCGCATGCGCGCTCAGGCGATGCCGGGCGAAGATCCGATGACGCTCAAAACGCCTGAAGAATTCGCAAAAAAATGCCTCGCGCCGCTGGCGCCGGAATGGCGCGAGAGCGCGAGGCTTTACGATTTCCCCACCGACCGGCTGCTGAGCTTCTCCGCTCCTGGCTAAGGCGAGGTTTACGCCGAAGGCTTAGCCGTGATGGTGGTGATAGTGGTGATGATGGTGGACGTGATGGCGGCGCAGCATGGGCGGGGGCGGCGGGGGGACGTAAGCGAGCGTCAAGCGCTCGACGCCAGCCGTCCAACCGACGCCGGAACCGGCTTCGATGCTAAATGGCTGCAGCGAGAAAGTATCGTTGGAGCCGCCGACGAGCGCCGCGCCGCCGCCGCCGACCACAACTTTGGCTGAGAAGCCCGGGCCATAATAGGCGCCCGCGAGCGCGCCCGGTCCGATATGGCTCGTGGCGGAGACGACGCCCCAGGCAAGTTCGCCAGGACCGTTGATCGTCACATTGGCGCCGACCTTGGTGAGCGCGCCGACGTAATGAGCAGGAACAGCGCCTTCGGCGTCATCGCGATACATGCAGTCGATCTGCTGATTTTCGACCAAAACGCTAATGCCGTTGCCGAGCAGCCGGCACTGCAAGGAGCCGAAGCGGTCGCCCGCGAAGGCGCTCGCCGGCGCCAGCAGGGCCAGAGCGAAAACGCCGCTCAGCGCGCGACCCAATCCAAATTTCCGCATTTAGTTCTCCTAGTTCTGATCTGCGCGCCCCGATTTAAGTGGAGCCGTAGAAGCACGCCTTGCAGTACATTACGACCGGCGAAATGCAACAGCGCCGCTCCAGCCACGAAGATATAGCGTCTGGAGGGCGGATCATGTGCGCGAACGCACGAGCGTTGCGCCGCCTGCTGCTTCGCCACACCTTGCCGCGCTTGCAAAGGACCCGGAAGAGTCCGATTTCTATAGATGATCTAAAAACCGAGGATTCCGTGGCGAACTCCTATCCGCTTCCCGTTCTCGTGGAACAGGGCCTGTCCCAGTCCGACGTCGAAGCGCTGCGCGCCGCCGTCGCGGCGCTGGAAAGACAGAGTTTTGCGACGCGGCTGGCCGGATTGGCGAGCCGGCAGCTCAGTTTTGGCGCGCTGACGCTGCCGCCGCGACTGCAGGCGACGGTCGCCTCGGCGACGCAAAAGGCGCTCGCCGCGGCGATGAAGATAGCCTTGGCGAGCCTCGACGCGCAGCCGGCGAAGGACTCCATACGCATTCACCGTCGTCTCGCGGCCCTGTCGGGAGGCGTCGGCGGCGCCGTGGGCCTTGCGAGCCTGCCGATCGAATTACCGGTGTCGACGACGATCATCCTGCGCTCGATCGCGGAAATTGCGCAGGCCGAGGGAGAGGATCTGCGCCAGCCGGGCGCCGCCCTCGCCTGCCTCGAAGTTTTTGCGCTGGGCGGCCCTTCCGCCGGGGACAATATTCTGGAAGGCGGCTATCTCGCGCTCCGCGCGCTTCTCGCGAAATCCGTGTCCGACGCCGCACGTTTTATGACTGTCCGTCAGATCTCCAGCGACGCGGCGCCCGCTTTGGCGCGTCTGATCGGCGCGGTTGCGGCGCGCTTCGGCATGGTCGTGTCGCAAAAGACCGCGGCGCAGGCTGTCCCGATCATCGGCGCGATCAGCGGCGCGGCGATCAATGTCGCGTTCACCGAACACTTCCAGAGTCTCGCGCGCGGCCATTTCGTGGTGCGCCGACTGGAGCGGCTCTACACCCCTGCCCTGGTGCATGCCGAATACGCGAGGATCGCCCGTTCCGAGGGCTATTGGGACGATCCCTCGCAGGCGGCGTGAGCGGCGCGATCAGGGTCCGCGTCGCAGCGCCTCGGCGAGATGCCCGACCTGCTTCGTCGTGGCGATGCTCGATTCATTTTCTTCGAGCAGGATGACATCGGCGCCGGCGAGGTCCTCATCGAGCTCCTCTGACGTGGCCGCCAGCCGCTCGCCGTTCGAGGCGTCGCCCGGCGCGCGTCGATAATGGCCGAGTTCGACACTGTTATCCTCGGTCCGCATGTAGAACCAATAATCGATCTGAGGCGGACAGGGCGCGAGCGTCGCCGCCGCCAGAACTTCATGCAGGAAGCTCCCGCCCAGCGCCAGCAGACGCGGGGGGCGCGCGCAATCGCCCTTCTCCCCTGCCCGGCCGATCGCCGCCGTGGGGTAACGCGCGTCCGGCGATAAGAGATTGAGGAGATCCAACAGATCGCGGTCCGTGCCCAGGGCCTCTGGCGCCGGCGCAGACGCAAATGCCAGCACGCCGACAGGAGAAGCGGGAAGCGCGCGTGTCGCTTCACGCATGGCGAGCGCGCCGCCGACGCTGTTCCAATGCGTGCCGCCACGTGGGAAGAGCGGTATCGGTTGTTTGGGCTTTTCCGCTGCAATCAGCGCCGGGCCGTCGACATAGCGCACGCCGGTCCGCTCGAGCGCCGCGCGGTAAGGCGTCAGCTTTTCGGGCATCGCCGTCGCACGCAGCGCGCAAGGCGCGGACTTCGGCAGATCTTCCGGGTAGCGCGCCGCCTTCGAGGGCGAGATGAGATAGACGAAGCTCTTGCCGCGGCCTTGCGCTCTCTCCTGAATGTCGCGCAGCGTCGAAGTCCACGCGCCGAGCCGCGCGGAATCGAAGGCGCCGTCGCGGGCGCAAAATTCGTCGATGTAGAACTGCTCATAGAGTTGGCCATTGCGGCCGATCACGACTCCGGGCGCGGCCGAGCCGCCGAACAGCGAAAAGACCAGCTGATTTTTCGCGCGCACCGAGATCGGAAAAACCGGCGACATTCGGCCAAGATTTATTGAAACGGCCTTTTGCGTTTCTCCTGAAAGAAAGGCGTCGAACGTCCAGGACGCGGGCTTTGGCTTCGCGACGCCGTAAAGCGGCCAGGCGCTGCGGATGCGCAGCTTCGGCCAATCGCCTTCGACGGCGAAATTCCACAGATTGGCGAGGAACAAGAACGCGATGAAGCCCGCGCAACCGAAGATCGGCAGACGCGCAAGCGTCAGCGACTTCATAAAGGCGCGTCGTGCGCCAACGCTCTCAGCGCGCGCGGGCGCGCGCAACGCCGCGCCGCTTTCTCCTTCGACGGACTTATTCTTTTCGGCGAAATCGCTCATCCGATTCAAAACCGGAAGTAGATGAACGGCTTGAAGGGATCGGCAAGTCCCTTCGCTAAAGCCGCAAGGAAGAGCATGGAAAGCGCGCTGTTCGACGCCAATGCGTAGCGCTGCGCCGCGCTTCCCCAATTGAAGTCCTTGACGTAAAGCGACAGGCGCTGCGCGACGCAAATCGCTCCTGCGACCAGAGCCACGACAACATATTCTTCCGGAATGGCGATCGGCGCGCTGGCGTGCGCCCAGGGAGTCGCCATCAACGCCAGCAGCGCGCCGGCTTGCGACAAAGAGGTTGCGCGAAAGAATGTCCAGCCGACGATCACGATGATCATCGCGATGACGTTGGCGAGCCAGTCCGGCAAGCGCTGCAGACGATTGACCAGAAAGAGCCGGTCGAGCACGAGGAACACGCCGTTGTAGGCGCCCCAGGCGATATAGGTCCAAGCCGCGCCGTGCCAGAGTCCCGAAGCGAAGAAGCAGATCCACAGATTGACGTAGGTGCGCGCTTCGCCGCGCCGATTGCCGCCGAGCGGGAAATATAAATATTCGCGAATCCAGCTGGTGAGAGAAATGTGCCAGCGCCGCCAGAAATCGGTGATGCTCGTCGCGACATAAGGCATGTTGAAATTTTCCAGAAGCCGGAAGCCGAACATGCGCGCGAGCCCAATCGCCATGTCGGAATAGCCCGAGAAATCGAAATAGATCTGGAAGGTGAAGAACAGCACGCCCGCCCAGGCCTGCGCGAAGCCAAGGGCGCTAACGTCATGCGCGAAGATCAGATCCGCGCCGCTCGCAAGCGTATCGGCGAAGAGCAGCTTCTTCACGACGCCGAGCATGAAGCGCGAAAAACCCACGACAAAGTCGTCGACGTCGGCGTGCGGCATCGCCTCGAATTGGCGCGCGATGTCATGATATTTGATGATCGGGCCGGCGAGGAGCTTGGGAAAGAAAAAGACGTAAAGCCCGTAAAGCAGCGAACTACGCGCCGGCGCCGTGACGCCGCGATAGACGTCGACGAGATAGGTGATCTTTTCAAAGACAATGAAGCTGACGCCGATCGGCAGCGCGATCTGCGGGATGTTGATCCCCGGCAGCGTCAACGCCTTCAAGAGCGCGTCGACATTGAGCGCCAGAAACCCCGTATATTTGTAATAGACGAGGATCGCGAGATTGGCGACGATGCCGAGCGCGAGCCAGAGCTTGCGCATGTCAGTCCCGGCGGGCCGCAGGCCTGACCGGGAATCCAGAGCGGTCACAGCCTCGCTTGCAAGCCTGGATTCCCGATCGCTTCGCTTATGCGAAGCGTCGAGAATGACGCCGCCGACAGATAGAGCGGCGATCTTCTGCCCCACGTAAAGATCAAGCCCGACCGACGCGAAGACAAGGAGGATAAAGACCGGCTCGCTCCAGGCGTAAAAGACGACGCTTGCCGCAAAGAGGATGACGGCCCGCCGGGCGCGGACTTCTCCAAAAAAGAGATACAGGAGGTAGACCGCCGGACCGAACAGAAACAGGAACAGCGGCTCGTAGAAAAGCATAAGTGTCCTGCGTTTCTCGGCGCGCTGGCGCGAGCGCGAAAGCCTGCGGCTTCTACCAAAAGCCCCGCAGTGGGGCAAGAAAGCGGCCCGCCACGGGGACGGTCTCTATGAATTCTTTAATTCCTTTCGGTAGGCGCGGCGGCGCCGCTCTCGCTTCTCCCGCTTTAGCGGGGGAAGGTGGCGCGAAGCGCCGGAAGGGGGCAGAGATCGCTCCGGCATAAGAATGAACCGCCGGAACCCCCTCCCCGACCCTCCCCCGCTTCGCGGGAGAGGGGGCAGGTTGCGCCCGTCATCAGAGCTGCGGACCGCTCACCTGCCAAGCAGTTCGACGCCGGCCAGTCGGGCGAACTTGCGGTCGAACGTCACCGTCCTCTGACACTGTCGCGTCCTGCCCACCTCGTGAATGATTGCGTCGACAAGATCGACGCTGGAATGATTCAGCGCCGCACGCACGGCGTTTGCCTCGCCGATGACAATCTGCCGCGTATCGAGCAGCGCTTTGACGATCGAAACAAGGTCCGTCCTTTTCAGATCATAGCAGCTATCGAGCACCCAAATGATCTCGCAAAGAACGATCGTCGAAATGAAACCCGGATCGCCGGCCGTCAGCGCCTCTTCGATAAATCGCGTCGCGGCTTTGGCTTGCTCGCGGTCGTCCTGGGCGAGATAGCGCACGAGCACATTTGTATCGAGCGCTATCACTTTTGGTTGGCGCGGCTTCGGATCGCCGTTTCCATCGCCTCAAGCGTGACTGGCGTCGAAGGCGCCGGAACAACGCCTTTAAGGCGTCGTATATCTCCGGAGGCGGCGCGAACGAGAAAGGCGTCGCCGCTTGTCTGTTCGAAAACCAGACTGTCGCCAGTATCCACCCGCAAGGCTCGGCGTACCTCGGCGGGCAGAGTGATCTGCCCCTTACTGGTCAGGGTCGCCTTCGACATTAAGGGTCAAGTTCCTTCTCGTTAGAACTCCTTACATATCGTAAGGAGCTATCAATTTCAACCGGAATTCTTGAGCCGGGCTCGCTTGCGCCGCCGGCGCGCAGCGCCTATCACCCCGCCATGGCGACTGATTTCTTTCCCACGTCCGATTTCCTGCGCGCGCTGATTGAGCGCGGCTTCGTTCATCAATGCTCCGATTTCGAGGGCCTGGACGAAAAGGCGCGCTCCGGCACGCTCTCCGCCTATATCGGCTTCGACTGCACGGCGGCCTCGCTCCATGTCGGTTCGCTGCTGCCGATCATAATGCTCGCCTGGCTGCAGCGCAGCGGCGGCAAGCCCTTGCCGCTGATGGGCGGTGGCACGACGCGGGTCGGCGATCCTTCCGGCAAGGACGAGAGCCGCAAGCTTCTGACCGTCGAGCAGATCGACGCGAACAAGGCGTCGATCCGGACCGTCTTCGAACGCTTCCTCACGTTCGGCGACGGCGCCACAGACGCGCTGATGCTCGACAACGCCGATTGGCTGGCGGGTTTGAACTACATCGACTTCCTGCGCGACGTCGGCCGCCACTTCTCCGTCAACCGCATGCTGACGATGGATTCGGTGAAGCTGCGTCTGGAGCGCGAGCATGAACTCTCCTTCATCGAGTTCAACTATATGTGCCTGCAGGCGTATGACTTCGTCGAGATCAACAGGCGCTACGGCGCGCTGCTGCAGATGGGCGGCTCGGACCAGTGGGGCAATATCGTCACCGGCCTCGATCTCGGACGCCGCATGGGCTGCCCGCAACTCTACGCGCTCACCTCGCCGCTGCTGACGACGTCGTCGGGCGCGAAGATGGGCAAGACCGCCGCCGGCGCCATCTGGCTCAACGCCGACATGCTGTCGCCCTACGACTACTGGCAGTATTGGCGCAATACGGAAGACGCCGACGTCACGCGCTTTCTAAAACTCTTCACCTTCCTGCCGATGGAAGAGATCGCGCGACTCGCCGCGCTGCAAGGCGCCGACATCAACGAAGCCAAGAAGACTCTCGCGACGGAGGCGACGGCGCTCATTCACGGCCGCGCGGCGGCGGATGAGGCGGCGGCGACCGCGCGCACAACATTCGAAGAGGGCGCGCTCGCGCTGTCGCTCCCCAAGGTCGCCGTTTCGGCTGAGGAAGTCGCCGCCGGCCTCGGCGTGCTGACGGCCTTCGTCAAAGCCGGTCTCGTCGCGTCGACCGGCGAAGCGCGACGCCAGATCAAGGGCGGCGGGCTGCGCGTCAATGATGCGCCGGTGACGGACGAACGCACCGTCATCGACGAAGCGGCGTTTGCGAGCGACGGCGTCGTCAAACTCTCGCTCGGCAAGAAGAAGCACGTGCTGCTTGAGCGCGCGTAAGCTCGAAGACTACCGCTGCTGCGGCATGCGCGCGGTGCCGTCGATGACGCCCATGATCTTGCGCATCAGGCCGGGAGCGATCGCGGAGAGCGGATTGACGCTGATCGAAGGCGATGGGAGCGCGCCATAGAGACGATAGCTCAGCGCAAATATGCCTTCATGCTGACCGCCGGCGAGCACGACGCCGACCACCGGAATGTTCGACAACAGATTGTTCAACGCATAGGCGGGAACGTAGGAGCCGACGAGGTCCAGCCGCTCGCGCGGGAAGTCGATGTAGCCGTCGAAGGTGAGGCCGATCTCGGGACCCGACAGCACGCCCTCGCGCACGGTAAGCTGTCCGCCCGACCAGCTGAAGTCGCTCTCCAATCTGCCGACGCGAACGAGGTCGGGGTCGAAGCGGTAATTGCCGCGATCATCCGCGCGCGCCGTTCCGCTTTGCGCCATCAGCTGGCGGACGGTCGGTTCGCCGCGCACGAAGAAGTCGCGAATGCGCAAAGCGCCCTCGGCGCGGTTTTGATTAATCTGCACGGTCGCGGTCAGCGCGCCGCTGTCCATCTTCCGATAGATGTCAAAGAAGGAGAGCAGCGAGCCGCCGTCGTTTGTCGCAATTTCAATTTGCGACAGGGTGTTATCCGGCGCGCGCGCCATGCCGACCGTGAGCTGCTCGCGGCCGAAAAAGCCCTTAAGCGCCACCGCGCGGGGCTTGCCGCCGCGACGCTCCAATTTCAGTTCGACGTTTGTGAGAATTTGTTTGCCGTAGCCGGTGACGATCGGCGATTTGAAGTCGAGATCGAGGTCGTCGACGCTGCCCTTGCCGCGATCGGCGCGCAGCAATCCCTGCATGATCGGACGGGCGTCGAAATTCGCGCCGCGCGCGACGATCTTCAACAGCTCGCCGCTACGCTGCACGTCGACGCGCATGTCGTCTCCGGGCGAAAGCCGCGCCTGCGAGAGACGGGCGGCGCGGAATGCGCCTTCGCGTCCGAACTCGATGACGCCTTGCGCCTGCGTCGGTCCGGCGTCGAACACGAACTGTTCGAGCGACATCGCCTCGCCGTGGCGCGTCAGCGTGAACGAAGACTTTGCCGACTTTCCCGCTGGCTTTACCAGGCCCGGGAGCGGATTGTCGAAATTCGTCCGGGTCAGATCGAGATCGATCTGCGTGTCGACGTTCTCCACCGGGAGGGGCGTGCGTATCGTCGCCAGAATCGGGCCGCTGACGCCGGCGATGGCGTAGCCGGCGCGCTGGCGCGCGGCATCGTCAAAAGTGAATGCGACCTGCGCCTGCGCGGGGCCTTTGTCGCCAAAGCCGCGGCGCACGTCGAGGGTCGCTGGCGCGCCAAAGATTTTGCCGGTTCCGCTCACGCGCAGTCCGGCTGGATCAGCGACGATATGCAACGCGCCGCTCTCGAGCTTCTCCCTGCCGATCAGCTTCTCGATCACAAGGTTCGACGTCGTCGCGTCGATAGCGAAAGTCGTGGCCGCGTCGCGCGCCGTCGCCCCTGTCTCGAAATCGACGCGCAGCCGGCCTTCGAGGGTTCCTTTCAGCGCGCCTGCTTCGACGGGGACAGACGCGTGGTCGGCGATCGCCGGCAATGAAAGCAGGTCGGAGACGGCCTCGATGTCGCCGCCCACAGCGACCTCGACCATCGCGGGCGTCGGGCGCAGCGCGCTGTCGGCGACGAGGAAGCGGCCGGACGAGAGTGCGAGGCGTCGACCCGGCCCGGTGTCCATGGCGCCTGACGTCGCGGCGAAAGACGCCGTCTGTCCGGTGATCCGCAGTCGCCCGTTAATGCCGGTGAGCGGCGCCATGCCCGGCAAGATGTCGGACACTGTCGCATCGACGATGTCGCCCTCGGCGAACAGCGAGCGATCCGGCGGAGCCTGCTCGTAACGCATCGCGTTCAACGCCGCGCCGTCGAAGTCGGCGGCATATTGGGCGCGCTTCAAAACGCCGACCGGCACATGATCGACGAACCAGGTGCGCACGGACGGCGCGACATGGGTCGGCCATAGACGCGCGAGCGCGCGTATCTGCGTCTCCTCGATTCCCATCTTGAGTATGACGCGGATGTCGTCGCGCCAATTCACTGCGCCGTTGAGGTCGACGCGCGCATCGGGACCGGTAAAGGCGAATTTGTCGAAGACCATCTGACGTTCGTCGCGAAACAGGCGCGCGTTGAGCAGTCCGCTATCAATGCGGACATTTTTCTCTCCCGCGCGCTCAGGCGCGACGACGGTTGGCGCTTTCAGCCGCAACCCGATCGTCCATGGCCCATCCAGGCTCGCCGCATCGGCGATGGTCCTCGCACCGTCAGGTGGGCGCGCCTCGCCGACGATGGTCATGTCGAAACCGCCAGCCTTGAACACGAGCGGTGCGATTGCGACCTTGCGCGCGGCCCTGTCCCACACCGCGACGCCGGCGATCTTCTCGATCTTCACCGGCTCGTGATCCGGCTCGTCGAAGCGGAAATAGCCACGGCCGATTTCCATTTGGCCCGACGCTTCCAGAACCTCGTCGCCCGGACCGAGCGCGAATCTCAGGTCGAAGGAGAGCGGCGCGTCGGTGTCGAAGCGGGTTGTGCGGACACCGCCGGCAAGCGAAATCTCGTCGATCGAGAAATTGCGAAACTGCGCGTGGAAATCGCGCCGTCCTCCCGGCGCGCCCTTTGCGACGGCGACGGCCGTCCAACGCCCCGAGGGGCCGTTGGCCGCCGCGGAGAAGCGCATACCGTTGTCGCCCTTATCGAGGCTGAGCGTCACGTCTTCATAGCGGATGGCGCGATCAATCGTGCGGTCGTCGATGGTGAGCCGGCCGTGCGACACGGCGAGACGATCGAGCGCGCCAATTGGACTGTTCGGGCTGGTGGCGAAGTCCATGAGCCCGCGCAGCGCCCCCGCCGCGTCGCGCAGCAGAGTCACGCGCTCCGACCCGGCGCCGTTCGAAGCTGACGCGGCCCCGTCGGGCGCAGTCGCAGGCGGGAGGCGCGCGCCCTTGGCCGGAACCGGATGCGCGCCCGCGGAAATGGCGACGGATCCATCCGGATCGACGGACAGGCGCAAATCCAGATCGAGAACCTCGAGGCGGCGCAGCTTTATGCGGCCGATCAACAGGGAGCGTAGGTCGAGCGACAGTTCCGCGCGCGGCGCCGCCACGATGGGACGACCCTCTTTCTTGACAATGAAATTGTCGACGGACAGCGTCGGACCATGATCGCCGTTGCCGATCGCGGCGGCGCCCAACGAAAATTCGTAGCGGCCGCCTGCGAGTTCGTCGAGCGATTCGACGATGCGCGGCGCGAGCCAGGCAAAGGTGATGGAGCCCTGCGAAAGCAGCAGAAAGAAGCCGCCGAACGTCAGCGCGCACAGCAGCGTTGCGGCAAGCCCGCTGAGCATGATCAGGCGGGGAAGTCCGCGGCGCGGCGCCCAAAAAAATGGCGATCGCCACGCCGCGCGACAGGCCCGCTGAATCGCGCGCCGCGCCCTGTCGACGACGATATCGCCGCCGCTAGGCTTGCGCCCCGTCCTGTCGGTCAATTGGCCTCGCTCTCGGCTCGATCGCAGCGCGGACGCGGGCGGTTAAGCCGGTCTTGCCGGCTGGCGCGCAGTCTGCATTCTACGCACTGATTTTAGCTGCAGATGCGACGAAAGGAAGGCGCCATGAGCACGACCGCCAGCAAGGCCGAAACGACACTCAAGGAGGGGGCTAAGAAGGAAGGCTTGAAGGAGGGAGATTTGGCGCCTGCCTTCGATCTCCCGGGGGCCGGCGGCGAACAGATATCGCTCGCCGCGCTGAAGGGCAAAAAAGTCGTGCTCTATTTCTACCCTAAGGACGACACGTCGGGCTGCACGAAGGAAGCGATCGAATTCAACGCCTTACGCGAGAGTTTCGCGAAGGCCAAAGCCGTGGTCGTCGGCATGTCGCCGGACCCGATCAAGAACCACGACAAATTCCGCGCGAAATATGAATTGTCGCTGCCCCTCGCGTCAGATGAGGGAAAGGACACGCTCAGCGCCTATGGCGTCTGGGTCGAGAAAAGCATGTATGGCCGCAAATATATGGGCGTCGAGCGCACGACGGTGCTCATTGGTCCCGACGGCCGCATCGCCAAGATTTGGCGGAAGGTGAAGGTTCCGGGCCACGCCGAGGAGGTTCTGGCGGCGGCGAAGGCGCTTTAACGCGCCTTTCCGCCGCCAGGCCTTCAGTTGTGGTCGTGTTCGGCTTCGGCAGGGGCGGAATCGGCCGGCGTCGCCGCGCTCGAACCCTTTTTGGCGATGAGCCTGGCCATGTCCTCTGATCCCTTCTTCGCCGCGGCGAGATCAGGCTTCGCCGCCAGCGCGGCGTCGTAATCGGCCTTGGCGCGGGGGAAGTCCTTCTTGGCCCGCCAGGCGTTGGCGCGGTTGACAAGCGCGCCGACGTAGCTGGCGTCGATTTTCAGCGCCGCGTCGAAGTCGGCGATCGCCTTATCGAATTCGCCTTTGGCGTAGTGGCAGGCGCCCCGTCCATTGCGCGCCGCGGCCAGTTTAGGATCGCGCTTCGCCGCCTCGGAAAATGCGGCGATGGCGCGCTCATGATCGCCTTTCCCGTGATAGAGAGCGCCCGCCGCGACGTCCGGCGCCGTCGCTTTTGGGTCAGCTTTCGCCGCATCCCTGAGATCGGCGAGAGCCTTGTCGACATCGCCTTTCGCGCGCCAAACATAGGCGCGCGCCAGAAGCGCGGCGGCGTTCTTTTTGTCGGCGGCGATGGCCTGATCATAGCCGGCGAGCGCGCTGTCGAGGTCGCCCTTGGCATGATGCGCGGCGCCGCGCGCGGCCAGAATCACAGATGATTTAGGTTCGAACTCCAGCGCTTTGCCGAAGTCCTCGAGCGCGTGCGCGTAGTCGCCCTTCGCCTGATAAGCGCCTGCGCGATTGACATAGGCCGCCACCTTGTTGTGCGGGGTCTCCTTGTCGATCTCCTGAATGACTTGCGTGCAGCCTGCGATGCGCGCGTCGGGGTCAGGCGCGCGGCACTGGCCCCACGCGGGGCTGACGCCGCCCTTATGCGCAGCCATGGCGGGCGCGCTGAAGGCGAGAAGTGAAGCGGCGATGATAGCCGCCGGACACCGCGCCCGCGCGGCCGCGCGCGCTGCGAGAGTGAGACGCTCATGCATGAATTGGGTGGCTCCCCGGATAGAGTGGCGGCGGCATGCTACCTTAGCAGGCGCCGGCCGCAACCTGGAAATCATGGAATTCCAGAGGCCGGGCCTGTCTTTTTGCGACAGTTGAGCGATCTATGCGCCCCCCCTGCACCGCATCGGCGCCACGTTGCAGCTTTTCGCCCGGTCCAGTGCGGACGTGGCGTCAGATGGTCTGCGATTTTCGGCAAAACCGTGTATTTTGGTCGGGCCGAAGCCGGGCGAGCGCCGCTGAAACGTCCGAAGTCGCTCCTTGGGACTTCAGACCGGGACCAAAAACGTTTAGAACCAATTCACATGAGTCTTCTTACCACCAATCTCGAACTGACGGCGGTCTGCGACCGTTTCGCTCGGCATCCCTTCGTCACGGTCGACACCGAATTTTTGCGCGAAACCACGTTCTGGCCGCAGGTCTGCGTGATTCAGCTGGCGTCGCCGGAAGAGGCTGTGGCGATCGACGCCCTTGCCGATGACCTTGATCTTTCGCCGTTTTTTGGCCTCATGGCCAATCCCGACGTCGTCAAGGTGTTTCATGCAGCCCGCCAGGATCTCGAGATCATCTGGCGCCTCGCCCGACTCATCCCTGCGCCGATCTTTGATACGCAGGTCGCGGCCATGGTCTGCGGATTCGGCGAACAAGCGTCCTATCTCGAGCTGGTGAAGGCGATCACGCGCGCCAGTCTCGACAAATCGTCGCGATTCACCGACTGGTCGCGCCGGCCGCTGTCAAACGCCCAGATCGAATACGCCATCGCCGACGTCACCCATCTTCGCGACATATACACCGCCTTGCGGGCGCGGCTCGAACGCTCCAATCGACTCGACTGGCTTGTGGACGAGATGCAGACGCTTACCTCGCCCTCGACCTATGAGCAGCATCCCGAAAACGCCTGGGAACGGCTGCGCCATCGCGCCCGCAAGCCGCGCGATCTCGCCGTTCTGATGGAGCTGGCCGCCTGGCGCGAGTTCGAAGCGCAATCGCGCGACGTGCCGCGTTCGCGCGTCCTGAAGGATGACGTGCTCCTCGAGATTGCTCAAGCCGCGCCGCGCTCTGTCGAAGCTCTCGGCAATTTGCGGTCGTTTCCGAAGGGCATGGAGCGCTCCCGCGCGGGAACCGACATCATCGCCGCTGTGGAGCGCGGCCTCGCGCGCGATCCCGCCACAGTGCCGCGCATCGAACGCGACCGGCGCAACTCAAACGGCGCGACGGTCGAGTTGCTCAAGGTGTTGCTGCGTCAGGTGTCGGAGGAGACGGGCGTCGCCGCCAAGATGATCGCGACGGTCGAAGACCTCGAATCCGTCGCGCATGACGATCATGCCGACGTTCAGGCGCTGAAGGGTTGGCGCCGGGCGATCTTCGGCGAGAAGGCGTTGGAGTTGAAGCGCGGTCGCCTGGCGCTCTCGGTGGAAAACGGCCGGGTCGTCACCTTTGACTGGCAGCCGGCGGAGGAACCCGCGAACGCAGAATAAGCCTCACGCTTGCGCCGCAGCGCAGCATGCCGCCGCGCCATTTTTGCGCGCATGCAAGCGGCTGACGAATATTTGTGCGCCATTAAATACCATTGAATATCAAATAGTTAATGCGACATTACGATAAGTTATTGCAGTGCAGTGTTGTCGTGCTGCAATGCGGCAACTACCTTCCATCCCGAGTGGGGCGCAGTTCGCTGCGACGGTTGTGCGTTACGCCGGCCCGGCTCCGAAACGGAAGGATAAGATATGACTACAGGAAATCGAATTGTCGCGGCGGCGTTCGGCGGAGCGCTGTGCCTTGCAGCAAGCTCGGGCCTGTCCGCAGCTGATGCTTCCTTGACGATCAAGCCGCTTATGGCGGCGAGCTTTGACGCTGGCCCCAAGCATGTCGTGAGCTATTTCGTGGGCGGCGAGAACGGCTGCCGTCTGACCATGATGGTCATCGATTCCGCGTTGGAGGAGGATCCGACGCCGGCGACCCAGGCGACGCGTCTCGTCGTCACCGTCACGGATGGAAAGGCGGCATTTTTCGACTCTGCCGTCGGCACATCCCTGCGCTTCAATTGCGCCGCTGGCGCACAGACCATGCGCGTGGACAAGATCAATCGAGTCGCGCGCGCTCCGGGTGAATAGCGTCAGATAGCGGCGCGTCCCAGGACGCGCCGCCAAAAGCCCAGAAATGTCCTGCGCGTCAGGGCGACAGGAATTTGAACGGCTCGGCGGGAACGAATTTGTCCGAAACTTCGCCCGCCAGAATCGGGCTGCCCGCAAGGTCGAGCTTCGCGGGCTTGGCGCCCGGTTCGAGCTTCAATTTCGTCAGATCGACCCAGAAAATCGAAGGGTTCAGCGTCGGCTCGAAATAATAGAGCCGATCCTTGATGTCGGTGACCGAACGCCATCGCGTCGAGGCGATGTTCGGCTCCTGCGGCGTTGATATCCCAAGCGGCACCGAGACGTTTCGAATGATCGAAAAGACGCTGGCGATCGCCACGCGCTTGTCGTCGACTTTCGGCGTCGCGTCTAAATTCCAACTGGCGCGGGCGAAGCGATCGGACGCGCGATGCGTGCCGGGAAGGAATTTCGACCCCCCGATCTCAACCCAATAGGTGTTGAGCGCAAGCTGCTGATCGAAGGGCGGGGAGTTGGTCATCACCGTGTATTTCGGGTTGTGATGAATGACGAGCTTGCCGCCGAGATATTCCAGTATGGCGCTGTCGCCTGATTGATCGGCCAGCGCCATATGGCTCGCCGCTTTGACGCCGCCGGGAAGATCGGGCGCGACGATCGCGAAGGGCTCCTTTTGCAGCGCCTTCACCGCATCAGCGACGTTCGCGTAGTTGTCGAGAACATATTGCGCCCAGCCGCCAACGGACAGAAGCGGCTTCTTGGAGGCCTTCGGGTCTCCGTAATCCGCCTCGGCCAGATAGAGAAGATTAACCGCGAGCCCTGCGTCGTTCATGCCTTCAGCCGTGGCCGCATTGTAAAAGTCGGCGATGAGCGAACCATATTTCGCGGTCCATTTGATCGACCCCGGACCAACGCCGCCGTCGCGCGCCATGCCGCGCGGGAAAGACCACAGGCTGGTTCGCGGATCGACGTCCCAATCCATCGTCCGGCCCACAAGATAGTCCTTGTCGCTGGTCCCATAGAGCACGCGCGTGCAGGCCTCGGCGCTCGCGCTCATCAATGCGACCGCACCGGCGGCCGCCAGAAGCCCTTTTGCGAATTGCCTGTCCATCTCGAATTCCTTTCAAATAAGTTCGTTGGAGAGTGAAACGCTTTGCGTTCAGGGCGCGACCTCGATCTGCGCGTCGGCGCCCATAAGCTTGCCGAGCGCCTTCAGACGATTGAGCACGCGCTCGCTCGCAAGATCGGCGTAAGCGGCAGGCAAAGTGAGCGTCGCCGCGCGATCGCAGACACGCAAGCGTGTGCGCGGCAACACGCCGGGCATCGACGCTGACAATAAATAGGCGACCCGCATGAGCGCCCCGAGAATGCGCGCGCGCGCGAACAGTCGCGTCGTCAGCAACGTGCGCAAATCCGAAAGCCCTTCCACGCCGTCGAGTCCTTCATGACGGAAGACGATTGCAAGCGACAGGAAGGCGCGGCCCGGATGATCAATGGCGACGAAAGGCCCCTGCGTCACGATGTTCATGGCGCGCTGCGCGCGATATTCCGGATGAGCGCGCCACGCGATGTCGGAGAGCAGGCAGGCGGCGTGGCGCAGCCGGCGCTCCTCGTCAGTTTCGTCTATGCCGCTCTTTTCCATATAGGCGTCCGTCCAGTCGATGAGATCGTCGCCATAGCCCGGCGCGCGCGCGAAAGTCGCTTCCAATTCGCGGGTCGCCGCCAGCAAGGGGTCGACGCGACGCTCGGCCGACGACAGGCGCTCATACAACAAGCCTTCGCGCACGCCCGCAGCTGAAATGACGATCTCACGAGGCTTGGCGCGGCGGATGATCTCGTCAAGCACGATCGCCCCATAGGCGAGCAGAGGCCGGCGCGCCGCCGAAACGAAGTCGATGTCCTCAAGCGCCTCGCTGTCGATATGTTCGACGAGTTCGGCGAAATCGGCGGCTTCGCTCGTCTGGATGCGGTAATGATGCATGACGCCGAGCGCATAGTTGCGCTGACGCATGTGGAGTTTGGCGAGCGATCGCCAGGTGCCGCCGACCGCGTAAAAGGTTCGGCCCTTGAGATGATCGAGCGGCTTCGCGTCGGCGATCGCCTTGCGGGCGATGCGCGTCGCCTCGCGCATCGAGCGCCGCGAGGCGTCCATCAGCGCGAGGCCGCCGAGCGGCAGGGTGATCCCTTTGCCGAGCGCTTCCTTGTGGACGTCGATCAGTTCGAGCGACCCGCCGCCGAGGTCGCCCACGACGCCGTCCGGCTCATGAATCGCCGAAATGACGCCAAGCGCGGAAAGTTCCGCTTCGCGGCGGCCCGACAGCAGCGAAATGTCGCGCTGAATGGCGTCGCGCGCCGCGTCGAGAAAAACATCGCCGTTCTTGGCGCCGCGCACCGCCGCGGTGGCGATCACCTCGATGTCGTCGACGCCCATCGTCTCGCAAAGCGTCCGATAGCGGCGCAGCGCCCTCATCGCCTTGTCGACGCCCTCATCGGGCAGTCGGCCTGTCGTGACGACGCCCTTGCCGAGACCGCACATCGCCTTTTCGTTGAAGATCGGGGTCAGCGCGCGCGCGAGCGCCTGATAGGCGACGAGACGCACCGAATTCGAGCCGATGTCGACGATCGCGACAGGCTTTGGCGCGGAGTCGGAGCGCTGCGTCGCGCCGCGCGCCGCCGCCTCAAGCATTTTGGCCGCGCTTTAAGAGCGAGCGCGGCCGCCAGTCCTTGAGCGACTTGCCGCGTCCGGAAAGCGAGGGATTGGTCATGAAATATTTATGCGCGTTGAATCGCTCCGCGCCTTCGGGCGGAACGATGCGCAGCGACGAGCCGTCCGGCAGGACGCGATAGCTCTGCTCATTGTCGATCAGATTGGCGAGCATGATCTGATCGAGCACCTGCTGATGCACCGTCGGATTGACGATCGGCATCATCACCTCAACCCGGCGATCGAGGTTGCGCTGCATCAGGTCGGCGGAAGAGATGTAGACGTGCGCGCGCGGATGCGGCAACGCATGGCCGCCGCCGAAGGCGTAGACACGCGCATGTTCCAAAAAGCGGCCGACGATCGACTTGACGCGTATGTTGTCGGAAAGTCCCGGGACGCCGGGGCGCAGACAGCAGATGCCGCGCACGATGAGTTCGACCAAGACTCCCGCCTGCGACGCTGCATAAAGGGCGTCGATGATTTCCGGATCGACAAGCGCGTTGCATTTGCCCCAGATGACGCCAGGCTTGCCGGCTTTCACAAAGGCGATTTCCTGCTCGATATGTTCGAGAAGCTTCTTCTTGAGCGAAATCGGCGACACCGACATGCGCTCAAGCCCGGCAGGCTCCGCATAGCCGGTGATGTAATTGAAGATGCGCGAGATATCCCGTCCGATCACCGGATCAGCGGTGAACACCGAAATGTCCGTATAGATGCGCGCCGTCACGGGATGATAATTGCCGGTGCCGACGTGGCAGTAGGTGACGAGGCCGCCGCCTTCCCGGCGCACGACGAGCGACAATTTGGCGTGCGTCTTGAGCTCGATGAAGCCGAAGACGACTTGCGCGCCGGCGCGTTCAAGATCGCGCGCCCAGCGAATATTCGCTTCCTCGTCGAAGCGGGCCTTCAATTCGACGAGCGCGGTGACCGATTTGCCCGCCTCGGCGGCTTCGACGAGCGCGCGCACGATCGGGCTGTTGTTCGACGTGCGATAGAGCGTCTGCTTGATGGCGATGACATTGGGATCACGCGCCGCCTGTTGCAGGAACTGCACGACGACGTCGAACGATTCGTAAGGATGATGGACCGCGAGATCCTTCTGCTTGATCGCGAGGAAACAGTCGCCGCCATTGTCGCGCACCCGTTCCGGAAAGCGCGGGTTATAGGGCTTGAATTTCAGTTCCGGCCGGTCGAGCGCGACGAGTTCGGAAAGATCGTTGAGCGCCAGCATGCCGTCGATCTCGAAAGTCTCCGGCTCGTTGACGTCGAGCTCCTCGGCGACGAGCGCGCGCAAGCTCGCCGGCATATCCGCCGCCACTTCGAGCCGGATCACCGAACCGCGCCGACGCCGCTTCAACGCGGTCTCAAAAAGCAGCACGAGATCTTCGGCTTCTTCCTCGACTTCGAGATCACTGTCGCGGATGACCCGGAACAGCCCCTGCGCCCGCAGCAAATAGCCGGGAAACAGCCGCTGCGCATTCATCGCGATCAGCGTTTCGAGCAGCATGAAGCGCTCGCGGCCGGCGACGCCCGCCGTCGCCGGCAAACGCACGAAGCGCTCGATCTTTGGCGGCAAGCGGACCAGCGCCTGCAGCGTCTTGCGATCGCCGGGGCGCACGAGTTCGAGCGCCAATGTGAAGCCGAGATTGGGGATGAATGGAAACGGATGCGCCGGATCGACCGCCAGCGGCGTCAGCACCGGAAACACGCGGCTGAGGAAATATTCCTCGAGCCACTCGCGGTCGGCCTTGGACACGTCCGCAGGCTCGACGATAATAATGCCGACGTCTTCAATCTCGGCGCGAAGCTCGCGCCAGCGCCGCAATTGCTCGCTCGTCAACAGCGTGACGCGTTCGGTGACCTTCGTCAGCTGCTCGGCGGGCGTCAGGCCGTCTTCCGAGCGCGCCGTCACGCCGGAGCGCACCTGCCCGCGAAGGCCGGCGACGCGCACCATGAAGAATTCGTCGAGGTTATTGGCCGAGATCGATAGGAAACGCAGCTGCTCGAGCAATGGGTGGCTGCGGTTGGAGGCCTCCTCCAGCACCCGGCGGTTAAATTCCAGCCAGGACAGTTCCCGATTGATGAAACGCTGTGGAGAGGTCGCAAGCTTGGCGGGATCCTCCACGAGAATCTCGTCGGCGCAATCCATAACGGCGATATCGGCGCCCGTGCGCTGGGCTGCGAGTTTATCCTGAATATACGGCTTCATTTCCACTTCCGGTTCCCAGCCATCATGCCACAGGCCTGTGCGGCGACGAAATCATCGATCAAACCCTCAAGTGAACTTCTCAATAACCTTGGCCGCGAGCGCCCGTGTGACAGGCCGCCCCTGCGCCAAAGCCTCGCGGTCGAGAGCGGCGACGAAGGCGCGTGCGGCGGCGAGCGAGCGCTCCAGCCTCAGCGCGGCGAAGGCTAGCGCCGGCGGTTCGACGAGGAGCTGCCGATCCGCGAAGAGCTTCACCAGAACCGCGCGCATCAACGCCTCGTCCGGCGCGCCGATTTCGACGATCGGGGCGCGGCGCAAACGCGACAGCAGGTCGGGAAGCCGGGTGTCCTCCGCTCGCGGCGGGCGGGCCGCGCTCATCAGCAGGAAGGCGCCGCTTTCGTTCACGAAATTCAGGAGATGGAACAGCGCGGTTTCGTCAGCCGCCCGGTCGACATCGTCGATGACGATGGCGCGCGGCGCCTGCGCGACCAGAACTTCCAGCGTCGGCAGGGCGTCGGGCGTAACGACAAGCGCGCCCGCGCGCGCCGCCCAAATGGCGCAGAGGTGGGATTTGCCCGCGCCGGCGGGCCCGATCAGCGCGAGAACCCGGTCCGGCCAATCCGGCCAGCGTTCGATCATGTCGAGCGCCGCGAGGTTCGACGCGGCAGGCAGAAACTCGTCGCGTCCGAAGCGCGGCGTCGTCGGCAGATCGAGCGGCAACTGACGTCCCGGCTCGCATGTCTCCGGCGCGCCGGCTTTTGTCATGCGCGATCGGGGATCGGGTGCTTATAAAGCGCGCTCCCGCGGTAGCGCTTTGCAAGAAAGCGCATGAAGGCGCCGAGCGCCGCCGCGACAGGCACGGCGACGATGAGGCCCGTAAAGCCGAACAACGCGCCGAAGGCCAGCAAGGCGAACATGATCCAGACCGGATGCAGCCCGACGGAGGCGCCGACGAGCCGCGGCGATAGCACATAGCCGTCCATGATCAGTCCGGTCGTCACGATCGCCACCGCCTCGATCGGCAGATTGATGTGCGGCCAGCCCTGAACGACCGCGACGATGATCGATAGAACGAAGGCGGTGACGGAGCCGACATAGGGGACGAAGCTCAGAAAACCCGCGATGACGCCGATGAGGAAGCCGAAATTCAGGCCGATCGCCGAAAGCCCGCCCGCATACCAGACGCCAAGGAACAGGCAGACAAGCGACTGTCCGCGCACGAAGCCGGCCAGCGCGCGATCGATGTCGCGGGCGAGCGAGCGCACATCCTCGCGATGGCGCGGCGGAATCAGATCGTCGATGATGGCGACCATGTGATCCCAATCGACCAGCATATAGAAGGCGACGACTGGCGTGATGACGATGAGCGAGACCACGTTGATCAGCGCATAGCCCCGCCACAACAGCGATTTTACGAAATCGCCGAGCAACGTCGCGCCCTGGCTCGTGAGATCATTTATATATTTTTGCGCATCGAAAGACGCGGCGGCGCCGCCCAGCCCGAATTCCTGCAACCAGCCATTGATGGAATCACTGGTGAAGCGCTCGCTCCATTGCGTCAGGAGGCCATGCAGCGTCTGCAAATAGCCCGGCAGCGAGGTGATGAAGCCCGCAAGCTGATGCGAAAGAATAGGAACCAGAACAACCGCCGCGGTCCCGACGACCAGAAGAAAGACGACGAGCAGGAGACCCGCAGCGCCCAATCGCGACAGGCCCAGCCGCTGCAGCCGGTCAGCCACGGGGTCGAGCAGATAGCCGAGCGCGGTTCCCGCGACAAAGGGCGCCAGCACCGGGCTCAAGAAATAGAGCGAAAGGCCAAGCGCCAGAAGCGTTAAGCCCCAGAGCGCAAGCTGCCTTTCGAGGCTCAGCCCCGCCCATTGCAGCTGCCGCATCTCGGCGTCGTCGCCTGTTTCGAGAGGCGGCGGCGGAATGACCGCCGGCTGCGCAGTATCGGAGCTGAGCGACGGTGTTCTCTGTGACATGTCACAGCCTCATATGCTGGACCCAAAGCCACAGATAGACGCAGGCGGAAGCAACGGTCAATGCGGCGACGAGGGCGATGAGCGTTACGTTTAACAGCGGAATATGAAGGCCGTATGCCTGAACGGCCAAAACGACGCCGGCGAACACCAGTTGCGCGGCGGTGGTCGCCTTGGAAGAAAAGTGGGGATGCACCTTCATCGGCCGGCCCATGAGCCAGGACAGCGACACGGCGCCGGTAATCATCAGGTCGCGAAACACCACCATGATTGTGAGCCACGCCGGCAGCGCGTCGACAATGGCGAGCGTGACGTACATTGAAACGATCAGCGCCTTGTCTGCGATGGGATCGAGAATCGCGCCGAGTTCAGATTGGAGATGGTAGGTCCGGGCCAACCAACCGTCGAGGGCGTCGGACAGGCCGGCGACGGCGAACAGCAGGAAGGCGGCAGTCCATTGCCGCTCGACGATCAAGATGATCGCCGCCGGCGTCAGCACGAGACGGCCGATGGTGATGAAATTCGGAAGAGAAGCGAACCAATTTTTTGTCATAATGCATTATCTGGCGCGCGCGCCAAGCTTGTCACCACTTGGCCATCGCGCCGCGCGCGCCTGAAAGAAACAAGCGCCGCGAGTCCGAGCGCTACGGCGACGAGCGCGAGAAGCAGCGTCGAAATGGCGTTGATCTGCGGCGAAACGCCCAAGCGCACTTGTGAGTAGATGCGCATCGGCAGCGTCGTCGCGCCAGGGCCCGTCGCAAAACTGGCGATGACAAGATCGTCGAGAGAAAGCGTGAAGGCCAAGAGATAAGCCGTGACGATCGCCGGCGCGATCTGCGGCAACGCCACGCGGACAAAGGCTCCCAAAGGCGTCGCCCCGAGATCCATCGCCGCTTCTTCGAGCGCCGGATCGCGATCACGCAACGCCGCGAGAATAGCGACCGTCGTGAAACACATTGTCAACGTCACATGACCGATGACCAGCGTGATGAAGCCTCGTCCGACCCCGAACGCGACGAAACACGTAAGCAGCGCGAGTCCGAGCACCACCTCCGGCAGAACGAGCGGCGCATGCACGGCGCCAAAAAACAGGAAACGCGTGCGAAAGCGGCCGAAACGCGTGAGCGATATGGCCGCCAGCAGGCCCAGCAGAGTCGAGATCGTGGCCGAGGTCAGCGCGGCGGCGAGGCTGATCTTCGCCGAATGGAGAAGCTGCTCATTCTCCAGCAGCGCCGCATACCATTTCGTCGAAAATCCGCCCCACACCGAAACGAGACGCGACGCGTTGAAGCTCATGACCGCGAGAATGACGATCGGCGCGTAAAGAAAGACGAAGCCGACAAAGAGAGTCGCGCGACGCGCCCAGGAAACGACCGCGCTCATCCGGCGTCGTCCTCATCGGCAAGCCGCGCCCGCTCCCACAACAGTAGCGGAATCATCAACACAGCGACGAGCACGATCGCCGCGGCCGAGGCCGCCGGCCAGTCGTGATTGGAGAAGAAGTCGTTCCACAAGGTTCGCCCGATCATCAGCGTCTCGGAGCCGCCGAGGAGATCGGGAATGACGAATTCGCCGACCGCCGGAATGAAGACGAGAAGCGCGCCCGCAACGACGCCTTCGCGCGAAAGCGGCAATGTCACGCGCAAGAACACTTGCGCCGGCGACGCGCCAAGATCCGCCGCGGCTTCGCGAAGGCTCGAGTCCTGGCGCTCCAGCGCCGCATAAAGCGGCAACAGCATGAAGGGCAGATAGGAGTAGACGATGCCGACGACGACAGCGCCCGTCGTCGCGAACATTTGCAGCGGCGCGCTAATGAGCCCCAGCGCCATCAGCGCATTGTTGATCAGCCCCTCATCCTTCAACAGCGCGATCCAGGCGTAGACGCGGATGAGAAAGCTCGTCCAAAACGGGGCTGCGGCAAGACCGATGAGAATAGGACGCAGGCGCTCGGGCGCGCGCGCCATGGCGAGCGCGAAAGGATAGGCGATGACCAGCGTGATCAGCGTCGAGACCGCGGCGATCGTAAGCGAGGATAGATAGGATTCGAGATAGAGCGTGTCGCTGACGAGGGCGCGATAGGAGTCGAGCGTAAAGGTCTGCGCCTTGGCCCAGATGTCGGCGAGACTGTCGGAAAATTCGAAAATCGGCCGATAGGGCGGGCGCGCGAGCACCGACTGCGAAACGGAAATCTTGGCGATGAGCGCCATCGGCGCAAGGAAGAAGGCGCCGATCCACAGATAAGGCGCCGCGATCACGAGCCGCTCGCCCAGCGAGAGTCTGCGGCGCACGCTCATCCGACGCCTTCGCTGCGCGCGGCGCATTGGGCGCCCTCATCCTGAGGAGCCTGCGCAGCAGGCGTCTCGAAGGACGAGGGCTCGGCTTCTCGCACGACTGGATTTCCTCGTCCTTCGAGACGGCCTCTCCGAGGCATCCTCAGGATGAGGAAATCCGCGTTGCGCCGCGAACTCATTGTTAACCTCACCCTATCTCTCCTCCGCGAGAAGCGCGCCGGCGCCAGGCGGAAAGCTGAGCCTCACGGAGTCGCCGATCGCGTGGCGCTCGCCATGACTTGCCGCCGCCCGCAGAACGATGTTGTTGGCGACGCGCACCCGCAGCAGCGTCGTTTCGCCGCGAAACACAAAATCCTCGACAAAGCCTGCGATCCCCTCGCCGTCGCGCGCAACGCCGATGCGCTCGGGGCGCACGCTGAGCGTCGCCTGCGCGCCGTCCGGAAGATTTCCGGGCTCGCAGGGGATTCGTCCAAACTCAGTGATCAGCGCCGCAGCGCCATTGCGGTCCAGGCGTCCCTCGATGAAATTCGTTTCGCCGACGAAGCCGGCGACGAAACGCGTCGCCGGCCGGTCGTAAATCTCCATCGGCCCGGCGATTTGCTCCACCCTGCCCGCCCGCATCACTGCGATGCGATCGGCGAGCGCCAGCGCTTCGTCCTGGTCATGCGTGACGATCAGAAAACTCGTCTGCGTCAGCCGCTGGATTTCCTTGAGCTGAAACTGCGTCTCTTCGCGCAGCTTGCGATCGAGCGCGCCGAGCGGCTCGTCGAGCAGCAGCATTTTCGGACGCGGCGCGAGCGCCCGCGCCAGCGCGACGCGCTGCTTCTGTCCGCCTGACAGCTCGGCGATTCGCCGAGGGCCAAAAGCCGAAAGCTGCGTCATCGCGAGCAATTCGTTGACGCGCGCGTCGACGGCGTCTCTCGTCCCACCCTGCCGGCGCAGTCCGAAGGCGATGTTCTCGAACACGTTGAGATGCGGAAACAGCGCATAGGACTGGAACATCATATTCACCGGTCGCCGATAGGGCGGCACGCCGGAAAGATCGTCGCCATTCAGTGCGATCGTTCCGGCGTCGGGCGACTCGAAACCCGCGATACAGCGCATCAGCGTGGTTTTGCCGCAGCCCGACGGTCCAAGCAGCGCGAAGAATTCGCCGGCCCCCACGTCGAGCGACACGTCCTCGAGCGCAACGACCGCGCCGAACTTTTTGCTGACGCTTTTAACCGACAGCAGCGGCGCGCTCACCCGCCAGCCTCGTCGCGACGAAACTCGGCGCGCCAGTGGCGCGCGAGGCCGCCGCTTGCCGGAAGATCTTCCAGTGAAACGCGCCGAAGACCGTCGACGGCGAACGCCTCGATGTCCCTCCGCGCGAGCGGCCATGGCGGGCCGCCCATCTCCTCATTGTCATCGCGCGCCCGCGAAATGACGAGCAGCGTTCCGCCCGGCGCGACAAAGGCGGCGAGCGCCCGCGCGGCGTCAGGCAGAAGCGCTTCCGGCAGCGCCTGCAGCTTATAGAGCTCGTGCACGAGATCGAAGGCGCCGCGCCATTCGGATGGCGCGTCGAAGAGATCGGCGGTTTGATAATCGACCTCGCTCTGAGGAAAGCGCTCGCGCGCCCATTGCACGGCGCGCTCGACGAGATCGAAGGCGACGACATGCGCGCCCGCGCGCGCCAGCGCTTCGGCGTTGTCGCCCAATCCGCAGCCGACGTCGAGCGCGCGAAGGCCGACGAGCGAGCGCGCGGCCAGCCAATCTTCAAGCAGTGGGCGCGGCTCAAGATGCGCCCAGGGCACTGCGGCCGGATCGTCCTCGGCGAGAGCGTAGACCGCCTCGAACCATTCCCGGCGCTTGGGATCGGCCTCGATCCCTCCCGCGCGTTTATGCGGATCAACGGCGTCGAGCCTTTCGCGCGCCTTGGCGCGGCGCTCGGCGAAATCTTCGCCCAGAGCGCGCTGCGAAAAAGTGGAAGTCGGGTTTTCGTCTGGAGCGCGCTCTTTGCCTTTGGAATCGATCACGTCATCCGCATCTTGGCGATCCCGCCCAGATGCGGCGTGATCTACGCTTTCGGTTCGCGCGCCTTCTCTTCCCATCCGCCGCTCTCGCTCTGCTGGTGATAGACGAGGCTATAGCCCAGATCGCGCAGTTCTTTCCATTGCGCGCGCGCGTCGGCAAGTTCGGCGTCGTCGCGCCCGTCGAAAACCAGCGCGGCGCGTTCGCGCGGCGCGCGAGAGCCGGCGAGCGCCGGGGCGATGCGCGCGCCCTCGATGAAAAACCGCACCTCGGCGTCATTGGGGTTGTCGGTCTCGCAGGTGAGATAGATCGGCTGCGCCTGTGGCGCGCCGTCCGCCTTCGTCCCGTGCGGGAGAAAGCTTTCCGGACGGTACGACCAGAGATCGGCGTCGAGCCGCTGGAGGCGCGTTTCGCTCATCGCCTGCACGATGGCGCGCCATCCGCGCGCGCGTGACCGCTCGAGGAGCGTCGGCAGCGTCTGCTCCACGGTGGCGCGGGTGAGATGATAGAAGGCGATCTCGGGCATGGCGGGCGCCTTTCGCCCCCGGCTATGTCGGAACTCTCGGGCTCGCGCAAGTTGATGGCTCTACAGCGCCTCGCTTGACACAGGCAATTTCATATTACACATGTAATATGACATGATAGTTGAAAAGCGACTTCCCGATCATGGCTGATCGTTCGTACCAAAGCCCCCTGCGCGAAGCGCAGGCGGCGATGACGCGAGAGCGGATCCTCATGGCCGCCAAGGATTATTTGGAGAAGGAAAACATCGAGAGCCTGACCTTGCGGAAGATCGCGTCGCTCTCTGCTGTTTCGCCGCCCACCGTCTATGCGCATTTCGCAACCATGGATGAGCTGGTCGCCGCTTTCTTCCTTTGGTTGAAGCCTCGGCTGGGTCTCGACAGGCCGCTCCCGCCGCTCGCCGAACTCCCGTCGATGCCAGAGCGATTGTTCCCCCTGTACGATCAATACGGGGCGCTGCTCAGGAATCTGATGAATCAGCCCTCCTGGGATCGTCAGCGTTACGCCGACCGGGATAATCGCCTGGGCGGCTGGATCGCCGGGATCGGCGGCGAATTTCCCGATCTCACGCCGACACAATTGCGCCGCGGCGCCTTGGCGATCGCCTCGTACTGGAGCCCGACCTATTGGCGCTGGCTGATGGATACGTGCCGCTTCACCCCGGAAGAGGCGCAAGCGGTCGCATCCTGGGGCATCGGCGCGCTGATTGGCGCGCTGAAAACCGATCCCTCGGGTCTCGACAGGCTGCCGGTCCCGCCAGTCGCCAGTGATGCGTCCGGGACACATCAGGGGAAGCCATGATTCACCACATCTCCATTCCCGCCCGAGACCCTGTCCGCGTCGCCGCCGTGCTCGCGGAGCTCATGAAGGGCCGCGACTTTCCCTTCAGCGGTCCGTTGCCCGGCGCCCGCATGGCGATGAGCGGCGATCCGCAAGGCACGATGATCGAGGTGTATCCAGACACGATCACCCTGACGCCGGGCGAGAACGAAGCTCAGGTCGCATTCTCTCCGGGCACGCCGGCGACGGGATACTTCCCGTTCCACGCGCTCATCTCAACGCCGCTCGACCGCGCCGCCATCGAGCGCATCGGCGCACGCGAGGGCTGGCGGACCAAGTTCTTCGGCCGCGGCGCGCCGGGAAAGCCGCCCGTCTTTCATCTTCTCGAATTCTGGGTCGAGAACCGCGTCATGCTCGAACTCGCGCCCAGCGACATGGTTCACGAATACGCCTCCTTCATGCAGATCAGCCGGATAGAGGCCCTCATGCGGGAACGGGCGGACGCGGCGGCGAAGTAAACCGTCCACTCCTTATTCGCGACGAGAGAGAGATCATGACCGCAGAGAAAATCGAGGATGTTCTGATCGTCGGCGCCGGGCCAACGGGTCTTTCGCTCGCGATCACGCTACGGCAACACGGGACGCCCGTGCGCATCATCGATCGGGCGACGCAGCCGAGTTCCGTCTCCAAGGCGTTGGCTCTGTGGAGCGCGAGCCTCGAGGCGATGCAGAGCATGAACGTCGTCGATGATTTTCTGCGCGACGGCGCGCGACTCAACGCGCTGTGCATCGGCGACGGGGGCCGCCAACTGGCCCGCATGGAAATCGGCGAGGGCATCGACAGTCCGTTTCCGTTTCCGCTGCTCCTCCCTCAGTCGGAAACCGAGCGTTTGCTGACCGTGCGGCTGGCGGCGTTAGGCGTCACGGTCGAGCGCGGCGTCGAACTCACGGGGCTCGCTCAGGACGACGACGGCGCGATTGCGACCCTCCACCACGCCAACGGGACAAGCGAAACGGCGCGCGCGCGCTATCTCGTCGGGTGCGACGGCGCCCGCAGCGAAGTGCGCAGAGCGCTCGACATTCCTTTCGAGGGCTCCACCGAGCCCCAGACCTTCTTGCTTGGCGACGTGCGCATCGACGGCGGCGGGTTGGACCACAAAAATATCTATCTCTGGTGGCGCCGGGGCGGAACCGTCGCTTTGTTTCCTTTCGAGGAGGATACGTGGCGGATCTTCGCCGTGCGTGAGAATGACTCGGCGGCTGATATCCTACCGACGCTCGATGAGCTGCAAAGCCATGCCGATCGCTATGGGCCGCCGGGCATGCGGTTGAGGGACCCGAGCTGGCTGTCAGCGTTCAAGATCAATGAGCGTGTCGCCGCGCGCTACCGCGTCGGGCGCTGCTTCCTTGCCGGCGACGCGGCGCATGTCCACAGCCCCGCCGGCGGACAGGGCATGAACACCGGAATCCAGGACGCCGTGAATCTCGGCTGGAAGCTCGCCTATGCGCTTGCCGGGATCGGCGATCCAAACCTCCTGCTCGACAGCTATGAACCGGAGCGGCGGGCGATCGCGCAGAACGTGGTCAAGGCCGCCGAACAGAAGCTGCATCTTGCTTTCAGCTCGGGCGCCGCGATGCGGATCGTCAAAGACATCGCAGTCTCGCTTCTCGGCAATCTGTCGATTGTTCAGAGACGGCTCCAGATTGAGCTCTCGGAGACCGAGATCGTCTACCGCGACGGCCCGCTCGTCGCGCTCGGCGCGCCGCCGCGCCGTCCAGGTCGGACTGACGTCGGCGCCCGAGCCCGCGACGCAATTCTGACCGTCGGGGGAAAGGATCAACCTCTCTGGCCGCTCCTCAGCGAATCGCGCCATACGCTGCTCCTGTTCGAAGACGCCGGATCGCCGATTGATGCAGCGGAAACGACCGACGTGGCCGACAAGCGACTAAGCGTTCTCCGTGTGACTCCAGAGAACGACCCCAAGAAGCATGTGCGTGCGCGTTACCGTCAGCGGGGACCGGGCTGGGTTTTGATCCGTCCCGATCAGGTGGTCGCAGCGCGAGCCGATGGAGCCGACCTGAGCGCGCTGAACGGCTATCTCGATCGCGTGCTGCGGCTGCAAAAGAGTTCCGAGATCGGGGCAAGCCGCGAGCGGCTGCCTGCTGGCGAGGCCTGAGCGCGCCTTACGTCTCGCCCGGCGTCCAGGAGGGTGGATCGCTTGCCGGAAAGGATTCGACCCCGGCCTGGTAGACGTCGTCTTTGGGCGCCTCCCAAACCCCGCTGATGGTCAGGGCGTTTTTGACTTTGAGGGGCGAAGCGGCCGTTGAAGCGGCGTATTCCGCCTCCATCCACTCTGCCGCCGAGGCGACGGAACCCTTGAGCACGACGTCTCCCTCGACGATCTCGACTGCGATCGACTTGGCGTCCGCCAGAGGGCTTTTGTCGAGGGCCTCGCGGACGGCGTCGCGAAGCTCCACTGTGTCCATATCGGTCATCGCAGCCTCGGCCCAGAAGCGCCGCAGCCCAGACGGCCGCGGCGCGCGCTTTTCAGCTTTTACATATGGGCCGTGGTGACCGATCGTTCCATGGGCTTCGTGAAGCCGATCGCGAGCAGGACGACAGCCAGGAATGCATGCAGCCAGTGGTCGGCGTGGTTCATCTCCACCAGCCCACCGAACTCGGCGACGTTTGGCGCAAGGAAGCCGAGGATGGCGATCGCCGTATAGACGATGGCCACGGTGCGAATCATGAGGACCGGGACGCCGAAATAGGGGCTGAGCAGCAAGAGCGCTCCGGAGATGAGATGCACGAAGTTGTGCGCTGCATTGACGTGGAAGTAGCCGCCGTCAGAGACGATCGGATTGGGGATGAACCCCAGCAGGCCGACCGCCACGAATACGACGCCGAGAATGGTCGCGATAAAATCCGCGTTCCATCGAGATTCGATCATGATGCGTTCCTTTCAGTCCAGGACCAACTGAACTGACCATCAGATTGGGCGGCGCAAAAGCATTTCCATTAAAAAGCGGACAGACTACCGTATTTACGCCTGTAGGCTGAAGCTTTAGCAGCACTCCTGGCGTTAACGTGGTAAATTAGATTGAGTCGATCGTCGACCTACTTCTTCGCATTACTTCAGAACGCGCTGTACGACAGCGCCCAATCTCCTCTACTGTGAAGACTCTAGAGCCTAGCAACAGAAGAACCCCGCGGTCAGGCAGAATCAGCTGACGGAGCCAGTCGCTCGCACAGACGGAGCACATCGTCAGCTATCCCTCGTAATAGTCGCGCACCAGCCGGTCGAGCAGACGTACGCCCCAGCCGGCGCCCCAGCTCTGGTTGGTGTCGCTCATCGGCGAGCCCATGCCCGTGCCGGCGATGTCGAGATGCGCCCAGGGCGTCTTGCCGACGAAACGCTGTATGAAATGCGCGGCCGTGATCGAACCGGCATGCCGGCCGCCGGTGTTCTTCATATCGGCGAATTTCGAGTCGATCAGCTTGTCGTAGGCGGGCCCCATCGGCAGGCGCCACAGCTTCTCGCCGATGTGGCTGCCGGCTTTGGTCAGGCGGTCGGCGAGTTCGTCATTGTTCGAGAACAGCCCGCCATATTCCTGACCCAGGGCGACGAGAATGGCGCCGGTGAGCGTCGCCAGATCGACGATCGCCGCGGGATTGTGCTTCTCGATAACGTAAGTCAGCGCATCGGCGAGGACGAGCCGCCCTTCAGCGTCGGTGTTGATGATCTCGATCGTCTGGCCCGACATGGATTTGACGATGTCGCCCGGCCGCTGCGCCTTGCCGTCCGGCATGTTTTCGACGAGGCCGAGCACGCCGACGACATTGGCCTTGGCCTTGCGGGCGGCGATCGCGTACATGGCCCCGGTCACGGCGGCGGCGCCGGCCATGTCGCCCTTCATGTCCTCCATCGAGGCGGCGGGCTTGATCGAAATGCCGCCCGAGTCGAAAACGACGCCCTTGCCGACGAAGGCGAGCGGCGCCGCGCCCTCTGCGCCGCCGCTCCAGCGCAGCACGACGAGCCGGGCGCCCGCCTCAGACCCCTGCGCGACGCCGAGCAGCGCCCGCATCCCGAGTTCGGACATCGCCTTCTCGTCGAGGACCTCGACCTCGACGCCGAGCTTCATCAGCTCCGACGCGCGGCGGGCGAATTCGGGCGGCGTCAGGATGTTCGCCGGCTCATTGACGAGAGTCCTTGCGAGCATGACGGCGTCCGCCAAATGGCCGCCATCCGACATCGCGGCGCTATGGCCGTCCGGATCGGCTAGGGCGACGACGACCTCCATCGGCCCGTCGCGATCCGCCTCGTCCTTCTTCTTTGTCTTGTAATGGTCGAATTTGTAGGCGCGCAGCCAGCCGCCGAGCGCAAATTGGCCGACCGAGTCGTGAGCGGCGGAAATTCCTTCCGGCAGGTCGAACAGCACGACCGCCCGCGCCCCCGCGCCTATTTTCGCCGCGGTCTGTCCGCCAAGCGCCAAGAAGTCCTCGAACGGCTTGGCGGCTTCGCGGCCCTCGGTCTCCTCCGCGGCGCCGAGGCCGATCAGAATCACCCGGCTCGCAGGCGCGCCGGGAGCCGCCAGAACCTCAAGCGACGTTCCCGATTTGCCCTTGAATTTCGCCGCCGCGGCGGCGCGCGACAGATGCGCGGCCGCATCCTTGAGCACGCTCGCGGCGCGCTCGCCCATGGCGAGATCGCGGCCCACGAAAACCACGAGCGTCCGCGGATGCCCGTCGTCCTCGGGCTGGCGCAGCAGCGCTTCAGCGGCGTCGAAGGGCTGGAGTTCATATTTGGCGTTGACGAGCATCAGGGCCTCTTGCCTCCTCCGCCGAAGCGGAAGTCGTTCCGGCGCGAATGCGTCGGTTTTTGAGAAAGTTAGCGCCGGCGGCGCGCCAAGCGCGCAATTTAACGGGAGCGGCCCGCAATATCTTCCCGCGGGCGACCGCGGTCAATCGCGGCTCTGGTCATTTTTTGAACTATTCCAGATTCGCATCCCGCCGCGGAATCGCCGCGATCTTTACGCAGAAATCCGGCGTGGCGCAAAAGCAACGCTCGCGAATTGAATATGTCGGGGCGGCTCAGAGTAGCCGCGCAACGCTTGCGCGCAAAGATGCGAGCGTCTAGCGATCGTTAACAGGGCTTTAACTGCTCCCGCCTGGGGCGGCGCGTCAGAACACTAGGGAGGACAGCCGCAGCCATGATCGGGGCGACGATCACGCGCTATTTTGCGCTGCGGTTTATGCGTACGATTCTGGCGATCTTTTTTACGATTTTCTGCCTGATGTTCGTCGTGGTGTTCGTCGAGATGCTGCGCCGCGCCAGCGACAATCCGCAGGCCGGCGCGGCGACCGTCGCGCTGATGACGGCGATGCGGGTGCCGGCGGCCGCCGAGATGATCCTGCCTTTCGCCGTTCTCTTCGGATCGATGGCGACCTTCGTCGACCTCACCAGGAAGCTTGAATTGATCGTCGCTCGCGCCGCCGGCATGTCGGTTTGGCAGTTCATTGCGCCGCCGGCGCTCACCGCCCTGCTCATCGGGGTTGTGTCTGTGGCGATTTACAACCCGCTCTCGGCGTCGATGAAACAGCGCTCCGAACAAATGGAATGGGATCTTTTCGGCGTGCCCGGCAGTTTGCGCATCGACCACGGCGTCTGGCTGCGCCAGCATGGCGTCGACGGGCTGGCGATCATGCACGCCATGAACTCCTCGAATGGCGGCTCGGAGCTGGCCGAGGTCAGCGTCAACATTTACGCGGCGCGCGGCGGTTTCCTGGAGCGGGTCGAAGCGCGTCACGCGCGACTCGAGCCCGGGGTCTGGGTGCTCGAAAACGCGCAGGTCAGCCTGCCCGGAGAGCCGGCGCGCAGCGTCGGTTCTTACATGCTCGCCACCGACCTGACGCCCGAGCAGGTGGCGGCGGCGACGACGCCGCCGCAAGGCACGCCGTTCTGGTCGCTGCCGGAAATGACGGCGCGCACCGCCGAAGCGGGTCTCGACGCGACCGGCTATCGGCTGCAGTTTCAGACGCTTCTTGCGCGGCCGCTGCTGCTCGTCGCGATGGTTCTCGTCGCCGCTTCCTTTTCATTAAGATTCTTTCGATTTGGCGGGGTCGCAAAAACCCTTTCGGGTGGCGTGGCCGCGGGCTTCGTGCTTTACATCGTTACTAAAGTCCTCTCGGATCTCGGCGGCGCAGGCATGGTCAGCCCTGTAGTGGCCGCATGGTCGCCTGCGCTTGTCGGGAGCATGTTGGGCACGGTCATTTTGCTCTATTCGGAGGACGGCTGATGGCGCTCACCAGCTCCTCCCGGCGCCTATCCATTCTTGCGGTCGCGCTCGCTCTCGCCGAGGCGGCCTTCGCCATGCACTCCGCCGCTGCCGCGCCGCCGGCCGTGGGCGCCGAAGCGCGCATGGTCGTGGAGGCCAGGGAGCTCGTCTACGACGAGAAAAAGAACACCGTCACGGCCCGCGGGGCCGTCCAGATCTATTACAAGGGCCGGCTGCTCGAAGCCGACCGCGTCACCTATGACCGCAACACCTCGCGCGTCTTCGCCGAGGGCCACGCCACGCTGACCGAGACCGACGGCTCCATCGCCAGGGCCGAGCGTTTCGACTTCACGGACGATTTCAAGAACGGGTTCATCGAGAGCCTGCAGGTCGACACCGTCAACAACACGCATTTCACCTCGCCGCGCGCTGAGCGGACCGGCGAGACGACAACCTTCGAAATGGGCACCTACACCGCCTGCGAGGCCTGTCGAAACGATCCCGCAAAGCCGCGCACGTGGTCGGTTCGCGCCAAACGGATCATCCACGACAACGTCGAGAAGATGGTCTATTACGAGGATGCGTCCTTCGAACTTCTTGGCGTGCCCGTCGCCTATGTGCCGTTCTGGTCGTCGGCGGATCCGTCGGTGAAGCGCAAGTCCGGCTTTCTGTCGCCGGTTTTCATCTATCGCCAGCAGCTCGGCGCCGGCGTGGGCGTGCCTTACTTCTGGGCGATTGCGCCGGATTACGACCTAACCGTAACGCCGATTTATTTTTCCCGGCAGGGCCCGTTCGTGACGGCCGAATTCCGTCAGCGCTTTGATAATGGCGGATATACGATCCGCGGTCAGGGCACGCATGTGGGAGACACAGGCGCCTTCGCGCAAGCCCCGCTTGGCGCCGGCAACAAGCAGTGGCGCGGCGCCCTCCAGTCTTTCGGCGAATTCTGGCTCAACGACCGTTGGCGCGCTGGCTGGGACATCACGGCGCTGTCCGATCGCTACTTCCTGCAGGACTATCAGCAGTACAACTATCTCCTGCAGAACTATTTCTTCCGCGAAGCGTCATCGACGATCTATCTGACCGGCCAAGGACCGCGCAGCTATTTCGACATGCGCGGCTATTATTTCCAGCTGCTGTCGCCCAATGACGTGCAGGCGCAGCAGCCCGTCGTCCATCCGGTGATCGACTATAACCGCGTCTTCGACATCGATCCTGCGGCGACGGTAGGCGTTGGCGGACAGGTTGAACTCGACGCCAATGTGACGAGCACTTCCGCCAACGTCGCGAACTTCGAGTCCATTCAGCCGCGAACGCTCGATCGCATCTATAGCCTGTACAATGTTTGCCAGATTTACGGGCGGGCGCCCGACCCGGCGCAGAGCGGCTGTCTGTTGCGCGGCGTCGGCGGTGATTACCAGCACGCAACGATCAGCGGCGCCTGGAAGCGTAAAATCATCGATCCGGTCGGCGGCGTGTGGACCCCGTTCGCGTTCGCGCGTTTCGTCGGAAGTTATCTCGATTACGACCGGCAAGGCTTGTTCCCGATCTATAACCAAAGTCTGTCGGCGATCCCCAATGCCGCGCAGGGCCAGTTCTTCAACGGCGCCGACAACCGCTTCCGCGGCCAGGCGCTCCCGGGCTTCGGCGCCGAATGGCGCTACCCGATCCTCGCCAGAAGCTTTATCGGCGACATCGTCTTCGAACCGATCGCGCAGGTCATCGCCCGTCCCAACGAGACTTCAATTCCATCGCTGGTGAACATCGACGCGCAAAGCCTCGTTTTCGACGATTCAACGCTGTTCGAGTGGAGCAAGTTCTCTGGCTACGACCGGTTCGAGACAGGCACGCGCCTCAACTATGGTGGCCAGGCCACCCTGTCGTTGTCCAATGGCGGCTTCATCAACGCGATGATCGGCCAGTCGCGGCAGATCGCCGGCGCCAACTCCTATGCGCAGGCTGACGCGGCGAATGTCGGCCTCGATTCCGGCCTCGACTCGCGCGCGTCGGACATCGTCGGGCGGTTCGCCTTTGCGCCTTCATCCGTTATCAGCCTCGTCGCCAAGGGCCGCTTCGATAAGGGCAGCTTGCGCGCGCGCCGGCTCGACGTGTTCGCGACAATGAATCTGGATCCGATCTCGCTCCAGCTCCAATACGCGAATTACGCGTCACAGCCGGCGATTGGCTTTGACGTGCGTCGTCAGGGACTGTCCGCGACCGGAAAATACGACATCACCAAAAACTATTTCCTGATGGGCACCGTCACCTTCGATATGAGCCGCTACCTCTATAACTCGCTCACCAATCCAACGACCACCTACTACGGAACGACGCTTACGGGCTCAAATCTCACCGGCACGGCGCCCCTATTCTCGGTCGCAACGCTCGGCGGCGGCATCGGTTATCAGGACGAATGCACGACGCTGTCGATCAACTATTCGCAGATCTATCAGCCGCAGTCCTACACGGGCCTGCCGGCGCGTAACCAGACCGTGATGGTCACGCTCCAGCTACGCACCCTGGGCGAAGCGAAGTTCAACTATGGCGTCGGGTCAATGCTGGTGAACGATGGCGTGGGGACCGCCGCCGCCCTGCCCCGCTAGATAATTGTTCTATCCTCGGTCGGGAGGACGCCCGCCGCCCCCTGTGCTAAAAGCGCGGCGACGAAGCGACCCGACACGAATGCGCTGTCGCGCAAAGGAGAATGCAATGAGCTTTTTTATCTCGCTCGCCGCCGGCGCATGTCTCGCTCTAGGCGCGGCGACGCCGCTCTTCGCCGAGGAGCTTTCAGGCAAGCAGAAGGTTGAGATCGAGAAGGTCGTGCACGACTATCTCATTGCGAACCCGGAAGTGGTCCGGGAAGCAATTGACGAACTTGGAAAGCGCGAGAAAGTCGCCGAGGCCGCCACGCGCGAAAAGGCGGTCGGCCAGCACGGTGATAAAATCGTGAACTCGCCCAACCAGGCCGTCGTGGGCAATCCGAGCGGCGACGTCACGCTCGTCGAGTTCTTCGACTACAACTGCGGCTACTGCAAGCAGTCGATGGCTTCGGTCGCCAAGTTGATCGAGGCGGACCCCAAGTTGCGGGTGGTGCTCAAGGACTTCCCCATTCTCGGCCCCGACTCCGTCGAGGCGGCGCAGGTCGCGACCGCTGCGCGCATGCAGCTCGACAGCCAGAAGTTCTGGGAGTTCCATCGCAAGCTGCTCACGACTCGCGGCCACATCGGCAAGCAGCAGGCGCTGGCGGCGGCGAAGGACGTCGGCGCCGATATGCCCCGTCTCGAGAAAGACATGTCGAGCGCGGAGACGAAGGCCGCACTGAAGGAAGTCGCGACGCTGGCCGATGAGCTGCGGTTCGATGGAACGCCCGCCTGGGTGATCGGCAAAGAGGCGATCGTCGGCGGCGTGCCCTACGCGCAACTGAAAGCCAAGATCGAAAACATGCGCAAATGCGGCAAGTCCGTCTGCTAGCGCGGCGACGGGCTTCCTTTGCGGCGACAACGAGGCTAAGACAGGCGGCCTGCCGCCCTTGAGATTTTTCTGGGAACGTTTTCGGAAGCGCTATGTCAGCCGTCCATGTGCTTAACGGTCCCAATCTCAATCTTCTCGGCAGGCGTGAGCCCGCGATCTACGGAACGACGTCGCTCGACGATATCCGCGCGACGCTGGAGAAGCGTTGCGCCGAACGCGGCGTGTCGCTGGTTTTCCGGCAATCCAACCACGAAGGCGATCTCGTCGACTGGATTCAAGAAGCCGGCAGCGCGGGGGCGCCTGTGATTTTGAACGCTGGCGCGCTGACGCACACATCGATCGCGCTCTATGATGCGATCAAGGGCGCGGAAGCCGTGGTCATCGAAGTGCATCTATCCAATGTGCACGCACGCGAAAGCTTTCGGAGCCATTCCTACATCTCGCCTGCGGCGCGCGGCGTGATCGCGGGATTCGGCCCGCTCTCATACATTCTTGCCCTCGACGCTGTCTTTGAAAACGAACTGAGAAAGAGCTGAGACACTTATGGCGCGCAAAGCTCAACCGCCTCGCACCGCTTCCTCCCGCAAACCGGCGTCGGTCGCCGCGCCCGCGCCCGTCATCGACGCGGATCTGCTGCGCACGATTGCGGAGCTGGTCGCAAACTGCAATTTGACCGAATTCGAGGTGGAGAAGGGCGATTTGCGTATTCGCGCGGCGCGCACGCCTGCCGCAGCCATCGCGAGCGTCGTCGCGCCGTCGGTCCAGCCCCTGCCGCCGCCAACGGCAAAGCCGGTCACGTCCCCCGCGCCCGTCGCGGAGCCCGCCGAACACCCGGGCGCGGTAAAGTCGCCGATGGTGGGCACCGCCTATCTTCGACCGAATCCCGACGCGAAGCCTTTCGTCGAGATCGGCGCGCGCGTTTCGCTCGGCGATAAGCTCCTGCTGATCGAAGCCATGAAGACTTTCAACGACATCGTCGCCACCAAATCCGGCGTTGTGACGGCCATACTGGTCGAGGACGGCCAGCCAGTGGAATACGGCGAACCTCTCCTCGTGATCGAGTAGGCGGCGGTAAGAGATGTTCGACAAGATCCTTATCGCCAACCGCGGCGAAATCGCGCTGCGCATCCTGCGCGCAGCCAAAGAACTGGGCGTCGCAACGGTCGCCGTGCATTCGACCGCCGACGCCGACGCCATGCACGTCAAGCTCGCCGACGAGTCCGTCTGCATCGGGCCGGCGGCCGCCCGCGATTCCTATCTCAATATTCCCGCCCTGCTCTCCGCCTGCGAGATCACCGGCGCCGACGCCGTGCATCCGGGCTACGGTTTCCTTTCCGAGAACGCGCGCTTCGCGGAGATTCTGGAAGAGCACAACATCACTTTCATCGGCCCGAAATCCGAGCACATCCGCCTGATGGGCGACAAGATCGAAGCCAAGGCGACGGCAAGGAAGCTCGGCATTCCCTGCGTGCCCGGGTCCGACGGTCCGATCCTGAGCGAAAAGGAAGCGCTCAAGATCGCCGAAAGGATCGGCTTTCCCGTTCTGGTGAAGGCGGCGTCCGGCGGCGGCGGCCGCGGCATGAAGGTCGCGCGCGACGCGCATGACCTTCCCATCGCGATCGCCACCGCGCGCACCGAGGCGAAGGCCGCGTTCGGCGACGATACGGTCTACCTCGAGAAATTTCTCGAAAAGCCGCGCCATATCGAGTTTCAGATTTTCGGCGACGGCAAAGGCCAGGCGGTTCACCTCGGCGAGCGCGACTGTTCGCTCCAGCGCCGCCACCAGAAGATCTGGGAAGAGAGCCCCTCGCCCGCGCTCAACGACGCCCAGCGTTCAGAAATCGGCGAGATCTGCTCGCGCGCCATGCGAGACATGCAGTACGCCGGCGCCGGCACGATCGAGTTTCTCTACGAAAACGGCGAATTCTATTTCATCGAGATGAATACGCGCATTCAGGTCGAGCATCCGGTGACGGAGGCGATCACCGGCGTCGATCTCGTCTGCGAACAGATCCGGGTCGCGGCAGGCTCGCCGCTCTCCCTGCGACAGCAAGACATGTGGTTCTACGGCCACGCCATCGAATGTCGCGTCAACGCCGAGCACCCCACGAGCTTCAGGCCCTCGCCGGGGCGCATCGCTTATTACCATCCGCCCGGCGGCGTCGGCGTCCGCGTCGATTCAGCGGTCTATCAGGGCTATACGATCCCCTCCAACTACGATTCGCTCATCGGAAAACTGATCGTTCACGGGCGCAACCGAACGGAAGCGCTGATGAGACTGCGTCGTGCGCTGGACGAATTTATCGTCGACGGCATCGACACGACGCTTCCGCTGTTTCGCACGCTGGTACGCAACGCCGACGTTCAAAACGGAATTTACGACATTCATTGGTTGGAGCATTTTTTGGCGACGGGCGGCATCGAACCCGGTTTTTAGAGCGAAGGGCGGAAGAAGATGAACCGATCCTTGGTCATCGTCGCAGCGGTTCTGGCGGCAGCTGCGCCGCTCTCATCCGCCCACGCAAAAACCACCGTCCGCGGTCCTTTCGTCTTCACCTGTTCGGGCGACGCCAACGCCGCTCTGAGCGTCACTTTCCTTGGCGCGAACGCCAATCGCGCCAAACTTGTCTTTAAAGGCGAGACCGTGATGGCGAAACAGGCCATGGCCGCGAGCGGCGCGCGCTACGTCGCCAAGAACATCGAGTTCTGGAACAAAGGCGATGACGCCATGGTCGAGTGGCGCGGCAAGACGCTCAACTGCTCGACGCGCAATTAATTCGACTTTCTTTAAAGAAACTCGCCGCCCGAGGGTGGCGCGGCGTTCTTGCGCCGCTATCCTTGAATAGATGTCCCGTCTCAACGCCCCCTATGCGATCACCCCGCATCTTCTGCTCCGAGCCTATTCCATCGGGCTTTTCCCGATGGCCGAGAGCGCTGACGACGACCAGCTTTATTGGGTCGATCCGGAGCGGCGCGCGATCTTTCCCCTCGATGACTTCATCGTGTCGCGCTCCCTGGCCAAAACCGTAAGGTCCGATCGCTTCGAAGTCGTCGTCGATCGCGATTTCGACGCGGTGATCGACGCCTGCGCGGCTCCCGCGTTTCGACGTGAGCGAACCTGGATCAACGCCGAAATTCACCGGCTTTATCGCGAGCTGTTCGATATTGGCTTCGCACATACGGTCGAATGCCGCCTCGATGGGCGTCTCGTCGGAGGGCTCTACGGCGTCGCTCTCGGAAGCGCCTTTTTTGGGGAGAGCATGTTCCATCTAGAGCGCGACGCCTCAAAGGTCGCGCTTGTCCACCTGATGGGACGGTTACGGGCGGGCGGCTTCCAGCTGCTCGACACGCAATTCATTACGCCGCATCTCGCCTCGCTCGGCGCGATCGAGGTTTCGCGCGAGGAATATCATCGCGCGCTTGAACAGGCGCTCCCCGAGAAGGCCAACTTCAACGTCTGGCCCAAGAACGCGCCCGTGAGCGGCGCTCAGGCGCTGGCCGCGCTTGAGGATTAGAAGGGAAACAGCGGGTTGCTCGCTGGAGGCGGCGCCGCAGCGGGGCTGGGCTGTTCGGCGCGCCGCTTCTTCCTCTTGCGTCCGCCCGCTGACGCGGCGGGATCTTCCGCTGGCGCAGGCGCCGCCTCAGGCTCGACGGGCGCCGGAGCGGCCTGATCGACGGGCCCGATCGGCTGATTTTCCATCGGCGGCGGCGCTGTCGGCTCAACTCTGCGCGAGCGGCGCTTCTTGGCGCTGGTCCCTTCTGACGGGGCCGTCGCCTCGGCCTCGGCAGGCGGAGCCGCCGGCGCGGCCGCCTCAGCGGGCGGCGCGACCGTCTCCTTGCCGCCTTTGCAGTCGACCAGCCAGACGTCATAGACGGGATGCTCGACTCCGTGGAGACCGGGACTTGCGGCGAACATCCAGCCCGAGAAGATGCGCTTCGCCTCTTGTTTAGCGTCGGTCTTGACCGATTCGGGCTTGGGGTCGCCCCGGCGTTCCGGCTTGAGGATGAGTTCGTCCACCTCGACGAAGCTCGTCGTCTGCGGCGTTTCGGTCTGCGGTCGCGTGTTGCACACGCGCGGCGTCACCTGAAGGGCGCCGAACTGCACCGTTTCGTCGATCGCGACGTCGAAATTGATGATGCGGCCAGTGGTTTTGTCGAGGCCGGCGAAGATCGCGGTCGGATGCCGGATCGGCTCGGCTGACGCGGCGACCGCAAAAAAAGCCCATGCGCCGACAGCCGCTGGCGTCAGGAATAAGGGCAACTTCATCCGATCACCGCAGGATTCTCCGCCAGCTCCAAAAACAAGCCGGGGACGAAAGCAGGCAAGAAAGGCCTTTCCAAGGAGAGCGCCGCTCAGCCTTCAGGCCGCCAGGGGGCGTAGTCGCCGCCGGCGGGCGGCCGCTCGCCCAGCGCGAGCTGAGAGCCCGGCGGCCGATAGGCCTGCGGCGTTCCGGTCAAATTCGCCTGATGCGGAAGCTCCCAGGCGCGCGGCCGATAGGTTTCGTCGGTTGGCGGCGTGTCCACCGTGTGGTGCAGCCAGCCGTACCATCCGGGCGGCGTGGCCGAACCCTCGCAATAGCCGTTGTAGATCACCCAGCGCCGTTCAAACCCGAGCGCGGAGTCGATCTTGCCGCTGCGCCGACGGTAATAGACGTTGCCGAATTCATCTTCGCCGACGCGCTCGCCGTACAGCAGCGTCCACAGGCCGGTGCTCAGCGTGGCGCGGTTCCACCAGGTGAAGAAGCGAACGATATAGGACATGTATTGGCGTCCTCGAATTTTGTGGCCCCTTATTGCGTCTGATGGCGCCAATGTCCAGCCTTGCCGCAGCCCCGGGACGATTCGGATTCGAAGCCGCTCGCGCTTCCGCTTGCGACGCCCCCAGACGGAGGACTGCATGTCCGCGACACTATCGACCCAATGCTGCGTCGTCGGCGGCGGCCCTGCCGGGCTCATGGCCGGATTTCTGCTCGCGCGCGCCGGCGTTGACGTCATCGTCCTCGAAAAACACGCCGATTTTCTGCGCGATTTTCGCGGCGACACGATTCACCCGTCGACGCTGCACGTCATGGAGGAGCTCGGCATGCTCGCCGAATTCCTGCGGCTTCCGCACCACAAGACCTATGAGCTTTCGGCTTGGATCGGCGAGCGTCAATACAAGGTCGCCGACTTTTCGAGCCTCCCCGGCGCGTGCAATTTCATCGCCTTCATGCCGCAGTGGGATTTTCTCGACTTTATCGCCGATCATGCGCGCGCCCTGCCCAACTTCCGCCTTCTGATGAAGACTGCCGGCGCGCGCCTCCTGTTCGACGGCGACCGCGTCTGCGGCGTTTCGGCGACAGGCCCGGAAGGAGAATTGAAGATCGAGGCCAGGCTGGTCATCGCCGCCGACGGGCGGAGCTCAGGGATGCGCGAGGACGCGAAGCTACCCGTCGAGGATTTCGGCGCGCCGATGGACGTTCTGTGGTTCAAACTGCCGCGCAAGGAGAGCGATCCCGACGAAAGCTTCGGCCGTATCGCGCCGGGGCGCATGCTGGCGATGATCGATCGCGGCTCGTACTGGCAGTGTGGCTGCGTCATCCCCAAAGGCGACGCCGAAAAATTGCGCGAAAAAGGCATCGAGTCGTTTCGTGACTCAATCGCCCTGTTGACGCCCTTCCTTGCCGATCGCGTCGATACGCTCAAGGATTGGACGGACGTCAGCCTGCTGACCGTTCAGGTCAACCGCCTCAAGATTTGGAGCCGCCCCGGATTGCTGTGCATCGGCGACGCCGCGCACGCCATGTCGCCCGTCGGCGGCGTCGGGGTGAACCTCGCGATCCAGGACGCCGTCGCGACCGCCAATCTTCTTGCCGCAAAGCTGCGCGCCAATGCGCTCAGCGATGAGGACCTCGCCACCGTGCAGCGCCGGAGGGAGTTTCCGACCCGCGTGACGCAGGCGCTTCAGCTCGCCATCCAAAATCGCGTGGTGCGTAGCGTGCTCTCGGCGCAAAAGCCCTTCGACGCGCCGCTGGCGCTGCGATTCCTCAACGCCGTGCCGCTGCTGCGTCGATTGCCGGCGCGGCTCATCGGGCTTGGCGTGCGGCCCGAGCATGTTGAAACGCCGTGATGCAATCCCTCTTGTCATTCCCGGCAGGCCGAAGGCCTGACCGGGAATCTAGAGCAACTCCCGCAAAGTTTAACTATTCTGGATTCCCGATCGCGCGCTTTGCGCGCGTCGGGAATGACATCGGAGCCGTTCGGAAGAATTTGCAGGACTGCGAGATCAGTCAGCATCGCGAATAAAGGCGCCGAAGGCGCGCGGGCCGTCGCCGGTCTCCGCCTTGCCCAGAACTTTCAGCGTCTGCGCGTCGACCGCCCAGAGTTCGTTCGAGAACCAATTGGCGACATAGACGCGCGCGCCGTCGCCGCTGACCGCCAGCCCTTCCGGATATTCGCCGACCTTTATGGTTTCAAGCGCCGCCAAGGTCTCGGCGTCGAAGACGCTGACGCTGTCGGCATGCTGATTGGCGACGAAGACACGGCCCTTGGCGAGCGCCACCGTGTAAGGCCGGCTGCCGCATTTAAGCGTCGCGACGACTTTGCGGGAAGCGAGGTCGACGACGCTGACATCGTCGGATTCCACATTGGCTGAATAGGCGCGCGCGCCGGCGGCGTCGATCGTCACGCCGAAGGGATGCTTGCCGACCGCTATGGTCGCGACGCGTGAAAACGTCGCCGCGTCGATGAGGGACAACGCATTGTCGTCGCGGTCGGCGACGATGATCGTCTTGCCGTCCGGCGCAACCGCGACGCCCGACGCCATTGCGCCGACGCCGACGCTGCGCTGTGCACCGCCTGCGAGATCGATCTCTACGAGGCGCCGGCCATAGAGATCGGCGACATAGACGCGCTTGCCGTCGGGGCTCACGGCGACGCCAAGCGGCCCGCCTTCGACCGGGATGCGCCTTTCGATGGTGCGGGTCGCCGCGTCGATGACGGTGAGAAACTTGCCTTCGGGACTGGTGATGAAGGCGCGCGCGCCGTCGCGCGACACCGCGACTCCCGCCGGCTTGCCGCCGATCGGCAGCGTCGCGACGGTCTGCATTTTGGAAAGATCGACGATCGAGAGGGTGTCAGCGCCTTGCGCGGTGACGAAGGCCTCGTCGGCGAGGGCGGGGGAAAAGAAAAGAATGAGGAGAGCAGCGAAAAAGGGGCGCGCTTCCTTCTCCCGCTTGCGGGAGAAGGTGGCCCCGCGAAGCGGGGTCGGATGAGGGCCCTCACCCGTCACGCGTTAGCGTGACACCCTCTCCCGCAAGCGGGAGAGGGAATTCGCGGCCACAGTTTCATCTTTCTTCCACCTTCGCCTTCAACGCCGCAAGATAGGCGCGCTGCATCGCCGTCACCGCGGCGATGGCGACGTCGTCGTTCAATTCCGGCGGCGGGTCGTTGTTGGGATAGCCGCGGTAGAAGCGCGCCTTCCATTCGACCTGCGTCTTGCCGTCTTCGGCCGGCCGCAGCGTAATCAGCGCGGTGTAATTCGTCGCCGGCAGCCGCTTCACATCATCGCCTTCGCGATGCAGGCCAAGCAGCATCCGCTCGGCGTCGCGCTTGGTCAGCAGTTCCTCGATGACGCCGCCGTCGGCCATGATCAGCCTGCGCCGCGCCTGATCCGGAACATCGTCTCCCGATGCTTCGATACGAGCGACGCCCGGCAGCCAGTCGGCGTGAGCAAAATCGCTAACGACCGCCCAGACTTTGCCCGGCGGCGCATCCACGATCGTCGTCTCGACGACCTTCAGCGGCGACGCGCCATGCGCCGCGAATGCGGCGATCGGCAGAAACACAGAGAGCCCCGCCGCGGCGCCAAGAATGAGCCGGCGCGTTGCGGCGATATCGACCCAGGGCGATCGGGTGAAGGGCTTCCTCATCCTGAGGAGCGTGCGCAGCACGCGTCTCGAACGACGAGGACGCCCGCTTTCGCGTGAGTTTTCCTCACTCTCATGAGCGGCGCTTACTTGCTCTCCGCCTTGGCCTTCAACGCGGCAAGACCCGACTTGTAAATATCGCCCACCGCCTTCAGCCCCGCCTCGTCGGAAAGTTCCGGCGGCGGATCATTGTTCATGAAGCCGCGATAAAACGCGCCCTTCCATTCGACGACGCTCTTGCCGCCCTCTTCCTTCACGCTGATCGTCGACGCGTAGTTATTGACCGGCAGCACTTTCACGTCGACGGCGTCGATCTTGTAGCTCAGCGACTTGCCGTCGGCGTCATATTTGGTCAGCGTCTCGTCGATTGTGCCGCCGTTCTTGAGGGTCAGCTTGCGCTTGGCGTCGGCGGCGTTGCCGCCCGTCCCTTCGGTCTTGGCAATCGCGGGATGCCAGTTCCAATCCTGAAAATTGCCGATGATCTCCCAGACCTTCGCGGCCGGGGCGTCGATTTCAATCTTTTCGACGACCTTCTGGCGCGACGGGCCGTGGGCCAGCGCCGACCCAGCGAAAAGAAGCGACAGGGCCGCAACGACACATGCGCGGCGCGCAAGCACAAACGTCATTAGGATCTCCCAGAAAGCCTGATCTTGGCCGCCAATGCGCGGCGGGCCGGCGCACATAAGGGCGCCTAAAGCGGCGGCGTCAAGAGTAGCGAAGAATTCAACCGCACGGAGGAAGTCGTCATTGGCCATGGCCACAAAGGTCGTGCGCCCCACTTGCGCCCAAAGTCACCACCATCCATATACCATCCAGACAGATGGTTGAGGGATGGCTATGGTGGACCTACACAAATTACGAGAAAGGCCGCCGGAGGCCGAGAAAATCACGATCAATGTCGGATATGTCGATCTCGGTCATATCGATCTTTTGGTGCGCGAGGGCTTCTACTCCAACCGCACGGACTTCATCCGCACGGCGATTCGCAACCAGCTCGGCGCGCATGCGGACGCGGTCAAGCAGTCCATCGTGCGGAACACGCTTGATCTCGGCCTGCGCCACTACAGCCGCGAAGACCTCGAGGCCGTGAAGGCGGCCGGCCGAAGATTGCGCATCCATGTCCTGGGACTGGCGTCCATCGCCGAAGACGTGACGCCCGAACTCGCGCGCGAGACCGTCGAATCCATCACCGTGCTCGGCGCGCTGCAAGCGAGCAAATCCGTCAAGGCGGCGCTCCAGGACCGCATCAGTTGACCTTCCCATTCTCCCGCGAGGCGTAGACAAAATGAAAAACCTTCTGGCGAGCGCCTTCAACCGGGCGACGCAATTGACGCGCGAGCGAAATCTCGCGGAAGCGACGCGCGTGCTGATGGGCGCGCTGACGGCCGGCGGCGCTGCGACGCCAACGCCGCAGCCGGCCGCGCATGCCGAGCCGCATCCCCCGACGTTTCGTCTGCGCCGTCCGCTCGGCGAGACGGTGGAGTTGTTGCGCCATGCCGGTCTTCCAGGCCTCAATCAAAGCGGCGCGCCGCTCGTCGGCCTGCGAAAAGCCCCCAACATCGACGTTCCGCCGGGCGCCGCCTATCTCTCGCGCAGCTATGTCGGCCCGGCCGGCGCCCGCGACTACAAGGTCTATGCGCCCAATGGCGTTGGAGACGGCGAACGGCCGTTGATCGTGATGCTTCACGGCTGCGCGCAGAACCCCGACGACTTCGCCGTCGGCTCGCGCATGAATGAGCTGGCTGAAGAACATGGTTTCATCGTCGCCTATCCGGCGCAGTCGACCACGGCCAATCAGATGGGCTGCTGGAACTGGTTCAACCCGGCGGATCAGACCCGCGAGAAGGGCGAACCCAGCCTCATCGCCGGCATGACGCGCGCCGTCATGGCGGAGTGGCGCGTCGATGAGTCGCGCGTCTATGTGGCGGGTTTGTCGGCCGGCGGCGCCATGGCCGCGACCATGGCCGCGACCTATCCGGAACTCTACGCCGCGGTTGGCATACATTCCGGCCTCGCGCATGGCTCGGCCAGCGACGTCGCCTCCGCCTTCGCGGCGATGGGCGGCAAATTCGAACTCGGCGCGGCGCGCAGGTCGCTGTCTGACGACTACGTGCGGACAATCGTTTTCCACGGCGAAGCCGACCAGAAGGTGCATCCGACCAACGGCGAAACGATCATTGCAGGGGCTCGGCTCGATCTTGCCGATGCGCTGGCGCGCGAAACGCGCGAGACCGGATCGGCGGGCGGGCGCAATTACAGCCGAACCGTCATCGCGGATGCGCGCGGCGTGCCGCAGCTGGAACATTGGGCCGTCGAGGGGCTCGGCCACGCCTGGTCAGGCGGCAATCCCGACGGCTCCTTCGCCGATCGCCACGGTCCCGAGGCCTCGCGCGAGATGGTGCGGTTTTTCCTGGCCGGTGCATCGTCGGCGCGGTAACGCAGGCGCTGTCATGCGCCTGTCTTAGAGGCGCTGCATCTGCGCGCCATGGCCTATCTGCGCGCGCTCGCCTTCGTCCTCACGCTGGCGGGCGCTTTCATCTTTCTCGTTCCGCTCCAGGCGCTGGCGCGCCGGCGCGGCTGGCAAATTCAGCATACGATTCAGACGCGCTTCTGCCGCATGGTCTGCGCCGTCATCGGCATAAGGGTCGAGGCGCGCGGCGCCCTCCCCTCGACGGCGCCGCGCTTCGTCGTCGCCAACCATGTGTCATGGACCGACATCATCGCGCTCGCGAGCGTCTATCCGTTGGTCTTCCTAGCGAAGAGCGAAGTCGCAAGCTGGCCTGTGCTCGGACTGCTGGCGCGGCTGCAAGGCACGATCTTCGTCGAGCGTGGCGCGAAGCAGGATATTGCGCGCGTCAATGATGCGCTCGCCGACGTGCTGCGCGCGGGCGCCGATCTCGTCGTCTTTGCCGAAGGCACGTCGAGCGACGGCGCGGTAGTTCTGCCGTTTCGCTCGGCGCATTTCGCGCCGCTCGAGGCGATGGCGGCGCGCGGCGAAGCGCCGACGCTCGCGCCCGTGGCGATCGCTTATTCAGACGGGGTGGAGAGGATAGACGTCGGCTGGTATGGCGCCATGACCTTCCTGCCGCATCTGTGGAGTCTCATGAAGCGCGGCCGCACGCAGTGTCGCATTGTTTTTGGCGACGCGATCGAGACGACCGGCAAGGACCGCAAGACGCTGGCGGCGGAGACGCACGCGAGTGTGCAGAAGCTGCTCGCGTCGGTTGGTGGGGCTGAGGCTCGGATCGGCCCCTCCTCCTTCGAGACGCGAGCGTCGCTCGCTCGTCGGGATGAGGGGCCTTAGGTTGCGCTGTTTCGTACGTGTATATTGCTAATATTCATGCGGCGACAACAAGCAGTCCTCATCGTGAGGAGCGTCCGTAGGGCGCGTCGCGAAGGACGAGGACTGCGCCAGATGAAACTAAAATCAGGCTGCGGGGACATATGCTGATGCGAGCGTCGCTCGCCGATCTGACAATGATCGGTCATACAAGATAAACGCGACATTTTGTTCGTTGGAGACTTCCCTGACAAGATCATCCAGCTCGATTGAGAGGCTCTTCATTCCCTCGTACTTTTCGGTTGTATCAAAAATCCGTCTCGATCCATCGGGAACAACTAGTGACTGAGCCTTCACCGGATTATGGTAGAGTTCGTCAAGGAATCGTTGTGTCTCCGCCAAGATTGCAAGCTCGTGGATGTATCCACTTCGGAAGGCATCAATATTCGCATGATACATGGTTGCGGCGATATCAAAACTCGGGAAAATGATCCTCTTTCCCTCTTCGGTCGCATCATTTTTGACATTCTTGCAAAGCCGGATGGCTTTTTTCATTCCTCCTAGGCATAGATCATCGCGCTCGTCGACACGATTGATATGCAAGAACGGTAGATTATCGATCGTTTCAGGAACCTTTTTGTTAAGAATGACGACCCCACGATCACGCTCTTCGTTGGAGGATTGGTAGTCGATTGTGTCATGCCAGTGGGACGGGACAACGTCCACTGGACGCGCAAGTGATCCACCCGAAATCGCAATCGCTTTTCCGCCAGACGTGTCAACTTCCGCAGCTGGGTACCGTGCTTTTAGAATCTTCTCAGCTTCGCTTCGGAGAGACGATAGAACACCTATTGACGTTCTTGAGGTAGGCGACGTGTATAAACCTATTTGGCTCTTGCGGCCGTGCGTATGGTAGGTAAAGAAGCTCGTGTCGAGGTTTAGAAGATCAACATCGCTCACACCGCGAATGTGAACATTCAACGGGACAGACCCCTGAAGCCGGAAATCAACAGCAAACCCCGCAGCTGTAAGACCGCTATCGAGTTGCTTACCGACACGCTCAGCCGTCTCGATGCTGATGCGCGTATAGTCTTTGCCGACTTCCTGCATCGCGCCTAGAGCATAGCGCGTGTATGGTTGGGATTTGGCCCTCTTTTGCCATTCTTCTTCAAGGTAACTCTTGGCGATGGCTTCGGTGCGCGCGGCTTCGTTCAGTCGTCCTAGACGATCTAACCCGCGCCGCCTATTTCGCAGTTGGTCCAGACGTTTGTTGATATCCCGTGCCATAAGTCACAGCCTTCGTAGTTTCATGGTTCCAAAGGTGTAGCGACCGTGTCCGTTAAAGTACTCACCTTCGCCGCTCTGTAGGTCTTTAGCGAAGAGTATCTCGGCGAAACCGAGATGGCTGTTTAATTCAGTCTCTCCAATGCGAGGATCGTTCTTATAACTATAGAGAAGGTGGTACCCCTCAGCTTCGTCACAAATCAGCGCCGCGCTGTTGCTATTTGACCCCGATTGAGTAGTTTTCAATCGGACGCGAAGCCTGTCCCAAGACTGGACGATCGTGACTTTGGCCTCCCAGGCATAGCTAGGTGTACGATCGGGGTTGATCGTCTGGCCTTTGCAGTCCCACTCACCGCTAATATTGGGTACTTTAAGTAAATTTCCGATATAACTCCATCTCCAGGCGTAGCGGTCCAAAAACCAGTAGAGCGCAGAAAAAACCGCTCCAGCTCCGACTAAAGATAATACGGAAGGAGGAAGATTTGCTGGTAAGCCAAACTGCTGTGCGATATCGACCGCCTTTAGAAGAACAAAGACGACTCCTGCTGAGACTACCGCCGCCATCGAACTCAAATAGCGTCCGACCTTGGCTCGGCTAACGCCGCCCATTGTCACATATTCGTGCTCTAGCATTGTTGTGAGACCCAACGGAGTAATAGCGTATTGATCATTTCCTCAGCGGGGAGCCCCGCGCATCCACGATGTTAGCTACACCCCGTCGTCGCGCCGCACGTCTCGCACTTCAGACACGTGCCGTTGCGCACCAGCGTGAAGTTCGCGCACTCGGGACAGGCTTCGCCGACATAGCCCTTCATGCGCGCTTCGGCGCGCTTCTCGGCGACGCCGGTGACGCTCTTCGTCGGCTCGGTCCAGCCGAGCGTCGAGGTCGGGTCGTCAGCCTCATGCGCCACTTCCGGCGTCTCGCGTAAAGCGACCGCCCCGCCGCCCTGCACCACCATCAGCCTGTCGGTCTTGGAGCGTAAGAGACCGCGCGAGACGACGGAATTCGTCTCGGGCGCCTTGCCCTCATGCTGGCCCTTGCCGAGCACGTCATGGCCAACGTCTTCGGGCGAGACATGCGCGAGATCGTTGCGGCCGAGATAGGAGACGGCGAGTTCGCGGAACACATAGTCGAGGATCGAGGTCGCGTATTTGATCGCGTCATTGCCCTGCACCGGACCCGCGGGCTCGAAGCGGGTGAAGGTGAAGGCGTCGACATATTCCTCGAGCGGCACGCCATATTGCAGGCCGAGCGAAATCGCGATGGCGAAATTATTCATCAGGCTTCGGAAGGCCGCGCCTTCCTTGTGCATGTCGATGAAGATTTCGCCTAAGCGCCCGTCTTCATATTCGCCCGTGTGCAGATAGACCTTGTGGCCGCCGACCGTCGCTTTCTGAATGTAGCTCTTGCGCCGGTTCGGCAGCTTCTCGCGTTCGCGGATCACCTGATGCACGACGCGCTCGACGATGCGTTCGGCGATGGCCGCGGCGCGCGCTGGCATGTTGGCGGTCACGAGCTCCTCGACGACGTCCATCGCGTCGATGTCGTCATCGCCGGCGATGAGCTGCGCCGAGAGCGGCTGCGAGAGCTTGGAGCCGTCGCGATAGAGCGCATTGGCCTTGAGCCCGAGGCGCCACGACAGCAGATAGGCCTGTTCGCAATCCTCGATCGAGGCGTCATTCGGCATATTGATGGTCTTGCTGATCGCGCCCGAGATGAAGGGCTGCGCCGCCGCCATCATGCGGATATGCGAGTCGACCAGGAGATAGCGCTTGCCGGTGCGCCCGCAGGGATTGGCGCAGTCGAACACCGGATAATGCTCGCGCTTCAAATGCGGCGCGCCTTCCAGAGTCATCGCGCCGCAGATATGCACATTCGCGGCGTCGATGTCGGCGCGCGAGAACCCCAGATGCGTCAGCAGATCGAAGTTCTTGTCGTCGAGCGCGGCCGCCGGAACTTTCAACACGCCGGTGAGAAAGTCCTGCCCGAGCGTCCATTTGTTGAAGACGAATTTGATGTCGAAGGCGCTGCGCAGCGCTCCTTCCACCGCCGCGATCTTCTCGTCGGTGAAACCCTTCGCCCGCAGGCTGGTGGTGTTGATCGCGGGCGCGTTGGAGAGCGAGGCGTGGCCGACGGCGTAGGCCTCGATCTCGGCGATGTCGCTCTCGCGATAGCCGAGCGAGCGCAGCCCTTCCGGCACGGCGCGGTTGACGATCTTGAGATAGCCGCCGCCGGCGAGCTTCTTGAATTTGACGAGCGCGAAATCGGGCTCGATGCCGGTCGTGTCGCAATCCATCACCAGGCCGATGGTGCCGGTCGGCGCCACGACAGTGACTTGCGCATTGCGATAGCCGTAGAGCTCGCCTTGCGCGAGCGCCTTGTCCCAGGCGGCGCCGGCGCGCTCGACCAAGAGCTGATCGGAGCAGGACGCGACGTCAAGCGGCACCGGCGCGATCGCGAGCTGCTCATAGCCGACGCGTTCGCCATGCGCGGCGCGGCGATGATTGCGGATGACCCGCAGCATCGCTTCGCGATTCTCCATGAAGCGCGCGAAGGGGCCGCGCTCCTTGGCCATTTCGGCGGAGGTCGCGTAGCACACGCCCGTCATGATCGCCGACAGCGCGCCGGCGATGGCGCGGCCGGCGTCGCTGTCATAAGCGACGCCAGACGACATCAACAGGCCGCCGACATTGGCGAAGCCGAGGCCCAGCGTGCGGTAGTCGTAGGACAGCTGCGCGATTTCCTTTGAGGGAAACTGCGCCATCAGCACCGAGATTTCGAGCACCACCGTCCACAGCCGCACGGCGTGTTCGTAGGACTCGACGTCGATGCGCTTGGTCTCGAGGTCCCGGAACTGCAGCAGATTGAGCGAGGCGAGATTACAGGCCGTGTCGTCGAGGAACATATATTCCGAGCACGGATTGGACGCGCGAATGGGGCCGCCGGCCGGGCAGGTGTGCCAGTCGTTGATCGTCGTATGGAACTGGATTCCGGGATCGGCGGAGGCCCAGGCGGCGTAGCCGATCTTCTCCCACAGATCGCGGGCTTTCAGCGTCTTCGCTATCTTGCCGTCGAGGCGCTTGATGAGGCTCCAGTCGTCGTCCTTCTCGACCGCCTGCAGGAACTCATCGGTGACGCGCACGGAGTTGTTGGAGTTCTGACCCGAGACGGTGAGATAGGCTTCGCTGTCCCAGTCCGTGTCATAGGTGTCGAAGTGAATGTCCTTGTAGCCCTGCTTGGCGAACTGAATGACGCGCTTGATGTAATTGTCCGGCACGTCGTTCTTGCGCGCGAGCTTGATCTCGCGTTTCAGCGCCGGATTGATCTCGGGGTTGAAGCAGTCGTCGCCCGGCCCTTCGCAATTCATGCAGGCGCGCATGATCGCCTTCAGATGCTTCTTGACGATCTTTGAGCCGGTGACGAGTGAAGCGACCTTCTCCTCCTCCTTCACCTTCCAGTCGATGAAGGCTTCGACGTCGGGATGGTCGATGTCGACGACGACCATTTTCGCCGCGCGCCGCGTCGTGCCGCCGGATTTGATCGCGCCCGCCGCGCGGTCGCCGATCTTCAGGAAGGACATCAGGCCGGAGGACGAGCCGCCGCCCGAAAGCTTCTCCTTCTCGCCCCGCAGCTTGGAGAAATTGGTGCCGGTGCCGGAGCCATATTTGAACAGCCGCGCCTCGCGCACCCAGAGATCCATGATGCCGCCGTCGTTGACGAGATCGTCGGCGATCGACTGGATGAAGCAGGCGTGCGGCTGCGGATGCTCATAGGCCGATTTCGACTTCACCATCTTGCCGTTGGCGTAGTCGACATAGAAATGCCCCTGGCTCGGCCCGTCGACGCCGTACGCCCAGTGCAGGCCGGTGTTGAACCATTGCGGGGAATTGGGCGCCGCCATCTGCATGGCGAGCATGTAGCGAAGCTCGTCGCTGAACGCCTGGGCGTCTTCCTCAGTGTCGAAATAGCCGCCCTTCCATCCCCAATAGGTCCAGGCGCCGGCGAGACGGTCGAAGACCTGCTTGGCCGAGATTTCGGAGCCGTGGCGCTGGTCCTTGGGGAATTCGCTGAGCGCTTCCGTATCGGCGACGGAGCGCCACAGGAAGGACGGGACGGCATTCTCCTCGACGCGCTTCAAGCGCGCCGGCACGCCGGCCTTGCGGAAATATTTCTGCGCCAGAACGTCGGCCGCGACCTGGCTCCACTGGTTCGGGACGTCGATATTGTCGAGGGAAAAGACAATCGAGCCGTCGGGGTTGCGGATCTCGCTCTTCGTCGTGCGGAACGGGATGTTCGCATAAGGGGATTCGCCCGCCTTGGTGTAGCGCCGCTCAATTTTCATCGTCTCATCCCCTCAAAGCGCAGGCGTCCGCCCGCACGCAGCCGTTCGCTGGCCCGCGACGCAATTTGTGCCCAATTCTGAACTCGAAAGACGCGCGCCCCGCGCTCGCAGATGGATACGCTGCGATTGAAAGCACGCCGAAAACGAGGATCACGCCCACGCAAGGCGGCGCTCTCGTCCGGCTGTCGCCGAAACTCGCCGAACGTCCTTGAGATCGTTCGCCGCGTCGCCATTCCGTGTTGCCTCCAGACTGCGTGAGTCTTGCGACGACGTCAAGATATAGTGATGAAAATTAAAAAAGCGACAACATGTGGATAAGTTAGTGGATAAAGGGGAAAACTCCAGTCAGGCGGGAACGAGCGTCCGGCATCTGCGCAGATTCGGCAAGCGCGACGTTTGCGGGCGCTATTCGCAGGCTTTCGCGTCCGCGGGCTGGAGCAGAAAGGCGTGGTTCTCCGCATTGTCCGGGCTGAGATAGAGATAGCTGGAGCGCCCGCCCGCCTCGGGCCCCGGCATTTCCAGTCGCTCGACGACCGTCACGAGCACGCCCTCGGGCTGCGCCGCGATCCGGAAGGAGCCGGACTCGCTGTAGCCGATCCGGCAATGATGCACGCCGTCGTTCTTGGCCTTGCAGCGGTCGGCTTCCTCGGCGGAGAGCGATGCGTTGCATAAGAGGGCGCCGCGGTCCTCCTTGCAGGCGCCGAAGGTGGAGAAGGTCGCCTTGCCGCGCCCCTTGGTCGAAAATTGCAGCGTCGCCAAAAACGGATAGGGCGGCGTGTCTTTTCGCGTCTCGATCGACAGCCACGCTTTGTCGACGATCTGCTTTTTATGGGCGGAAAGATGCGCCGTGTCATAGGCGCGCGCGTAACAGCCGAGCGAAGGAAGCGGCTCCGCCTGCGCCGCGACCGTTGCGAAAACAAAAGCGCAGATCGCCGCGCTGACAGTCAGATGAGATGTGAACATTCGGACTCCTGGAGCGAGACGTTCAAGTGTAAACCGCAACTGGTGCGTCACAGCAGCAATTCTCGCGTCACAAAAGCTTCGCCTCCTCGTGATCTTCAAGCGGGGAGATCGCAGCGGAGCGAGTCGCACATGTGGACGGTCAACGCGGATTTCGGTCAGACGATCTTCGCCCTCGTCAATTTTCCGCAAGCGGATTCAAAAAAGCCGAAAGCGGCCAAGAAAACGCTCAGTGAAACGCTCGGCCGTCTCGGTACGCTGGAAGTGCGGCTCGCGCGCGGCAAGAGGGAAGTGCGCAAGGCGCAGCGCCTGCGTTACGACGTCTTCTACAAGGAAGGCGGCGCCATTCCCGACGCGCGCACGGCCTTCACCCGCCGCGACGCCGACCGTTTCGACAAATATTGCGATCATCTCATCGTCATCGATCACGCGGCGCAGACACGGCGCGGCAAGATCAGGCCGAAGATCGTCGGCGCCTATCGATTGATGCGCGACGATATGGCGAGGAAGGCCGGCGGCTTTTATTCCGAAAGCGAATATGACGTCGGGCCGCTTCTCGTGCGCCACGCCGGCAAGCGCGCGCTGGAACTCGGCCGCTCCTGCGTGCTCGCGCCCTATCGCAGCAAGCGGACGATCGAACTCCTGTGGCGCGGGCTTCTCGCCTATGTGCGGGCGCATGACATCGACGTGATGTTCGGCTGCGCCAGCCTGCACGGCGCCAATCCGCTCGCCCATGCGCAGGCGTTGAGCTATCTGGCGCATTACGCGCCGGCGGAAGAGGCGTGGCGCGTCAGCGCGCGAGACGAGCTGCATACATCAATGCGAATACTGGCGCGCGACGCGTTCGATGCGCGCAAGGCGCGCGACGCGCTCTCGCCGCTGATCAAAGGCTATCTGCGGCTGGGCGCGCGTTTTGGCGACGGCGCCGTGGTCGACCGCAAATTCAACACGACGGATGTTTTCGTGGTGATGCCGGTCGCAGAGATCGACGCGCGCTATCTGGAATTTTTCGGCGGCGCGCCGCACCGCCGCGCCGCTTAGCCGCTCCGTCATTCCCGCGCGCGCGCCGCCACAGCGCGCTGCGTAGCCAAGGCCCCCAACCATGCGTGGTCGGCAGCGCCGCCCCGCTCTCGCCGCCCCGCTCTGGCCGCCCCGGCTCTTCGGAGCCTCCCCCATGAATTTTTCCCTGCCCGCCGCCTCTTGAAGACAGGCCGCGCCGCTCTGTTTAATCAAGAGCGCGGCCGCGCGCCAAATCGCCGCGCAGGAGCAAGAAACATGGACCCGAAGAGAGCCACCACCCCTGAAGAACGCCATGAGCTGCGCGAGGTCGTCGGCCTGTTCGACACCGTCGACACGCTGCAGTCGGCCATCGACGATCTTCTCACCGGCGGTTTCGACCGCTCGGAGATCAGCCTTCTCGCCGAAGAGGACAAAGTGCGCGAAAAGCTCGGCGACACGGACGTGAGCGCCGACTCGCTTGAAGACAGCCCCAGAGCGCCGCGCACGCCCTACATAGACAACGAGTCGCTCAATATCGGCAAGGCCTCGATCGTCGGCGTGCTGTTTTACGTCGGCGTCATTGTCGGCGCCGGAGTCTCCTTTGCCTGGGGCCTGTCGCTGACGAGCGCGATCGCGGTTGGACTGTTGACCGGCGGCGGCGCCGGCGTTTTGGGCCTGGTGATTTCCAAGCTCGTCGGCGACCGTCAGACCAAATGGGCGCAGTCGCAATTGAAGCATGGCGGACTGCTGCTTTGGGCCCGCGTCTGGAACGACGAGCGCGAACGCGCGGCGATGGAGATCATGCAGCGCCACGGCGGCCGCGACGTTCATGCGCATGTGGGAGCATAAGCGCGACTGTCGGTTGTCAACAGCTCGGATCGCTTCTAGCATCGCATTGTAAGGCCTGCGGCGGATCGGCGGCGGGCGGGTTCCTGTGCGTGTCGCCGTGCGTGTCGCTGTGCGTGTCTTGGCGGTTTTTATCGTTTTTTGCTTTGGGGTCGTTGCGACGCAGTCGGCCTTCGCTGGCGCGTGGCTCATGCCGCCCGGAGAGGGACAGGCGATCGTCACCACGACCTTCGCCGACGCGCGCAAAGCCTATGACGCCAACGGCCGACTGATCCAAACGCCCTCCTATCGCAAGTTCGAGACGCGCCTATACGTCGAGCATGGCCTTTTCGACTGGCTGACGATCGTCGCCGAAGGCGGCTATATGAATTTCTCCGGCGCTGCCGGGCCATACGACCACCTCAACCTGCTCGTCGAGGAAGCCAAGGCCGGCCTGCCGCTGTCGCTCCAAGGCCCGCCGGGCGCGCGCTATGAAGGCCTCGGGCTAGGCGCGCTCGGCGCGCGGACGCTGCTCTTCACCTGGGGCGATTACATCGTCTCGCTGCAGGCGGGCGTGCGGGCGGCCTCCCCGGCCGCGCGGCGGTTCCTCGACATGCGCGATCCCGTGCAGGCCGACCTGCGGCTGCTCGTCGGCCGGCCCTTCGAGCTTTTGGGCTTTCCCGCCTTTGTCGACGCGCAGCTGGGTTATCGGTCGCGCGGACAGAATGGCGACGAGATCCGCGCCGACCTCACCGCCGGCCTGCGTCCCCTGCCCGCGATCCTGGTTCTCGCCCAAAGCTTCTCCGGCTTTGCGCCGAGAGGCGGCCCGGCGGGCGTCGTCGCCGCGCAGAAATTTCAGCTGAGCGCGGTCTACGACGTGACCGCATCGCTTTCGTTGCAGATCGGCGCGATCGCCGCGCTTGGCGGCGTCAACTCGCCCGCCGAGCGCGGTCTGATCAGCGCAGTCTGGTGGCGATATTAGTTGGCGACCTGCTCTACCCTGACATGCGCCACGCCCGCCGATCTGAAGCCGAGGCTGTCGGCGGCCGCGACGGAAACGTCGATCACCCGCCCGCGCGTGAAAGGTCCGCGATCGTTCACCGTGACGACGACCGAACGATTGTTGTGCAAATTGGTCACCCGCACCTTAGATCCGAAGGGCAACGTCCGATGGGCGGCCGTAAGCGCGCCGACATGCGCGCCGCTCGCCGTGCGCCCCCTGTGCGCGTAATAGGACGCTTGGCCGATCCACTCGCCCGCTTGCGCCGCAGTCGACGCGAATAGGCTCGCGAGCCCGAGGGCCAGAACTCCCGAAATATGTTTTTTCACAACATGCTCCTACGCTGGGCGACTCCACAGATCTCTCGGCAATAGAAATTGCTCGTGACCAAACAATGGCGAGATCAGAAGCGTCATCACGCCGTCTGCTGAACACTTCAGAGGTTTATGAAACCGCGCTCGAACCAATATTTTTCCATTACTGCTTATTCTTGTCTTTGATCTACGCGACCACTTTGCGTAGACGCGTCTTTTAAGACTGCGACATAAGCGCAACACTCCAGAACTATTTTCAGCGAGACGCTCCTTTGCCCTGCTCGAACGTAGAGCGCAGCACTTCTTGAAGTGCGTGCGCCGCGCGCGATTTAGTGACGTTGGCGGGGTTGGCGGCGAATATTCAGCGCGCCAGGACCGCGCATGAATTTTTCGCCCGCCAGCAAAAGTGTTGAGACCACGATCAGGAGCTGGAAAATGTCTCAATCGATCAAAACGGCGGTCGCGACGGCCGCGTTGGTTATCGGGTTGCTGGCGCATACGGACATCGCT
>Ga0351889_10030_pt1 | contig 58453 bp, 43 predicted proteins | sample TotcelFGM3001M14_FD_206767 | JGI IMG/M metagenome (GOLD analysis project Ga0351889, IMG submission 206767) | Enriched cells from coal bed in the Powder River Basin, Montana, United States - Total cells FGM rep3 HSBNCT.FGM.300.1.M14 ...
TCGGTCGGCCTTCAGCAGGGGTTGCCTCTGCCAATCACTGGGCAGCACGTAACGGTTCGCGTGCAACCGGCGTCCTGTCATGCGATAGGTAATCTCCGCTTCGTCAAACTCCGCCGCCGGGCCTTCCGCAACGACCTCGCCATTGCGCAACACGGTCAGGCGGTCGCTGATCGCCAGCACCTCGCGCAGCTTGTGGCTGACAAACAGAATCGCCACGCCCTCCTGTTTCAATCGCCGGACGATCTTCAGCAGGGCCTCGACTTCGATCCCGGTCAACGCGGTCGTCGGTTCGTCCATGATGATCAGCCGGGCGTCGTGCAGCAGCGCCCGGGCGATCGCCACGAGTTGCTTTTGGGCGACGGACAGTTCCCCGAGCGGTTGGTCCAGGTCCATGTCCACGCCAAGGGCCGCCACGGCGTCGCGGGCCGTCTTCCTGACCGACCGCCAACGGACGAGCCACCGCGCATGTTCCAGCAGATCATTGATCGCTAGGTTCTCCCCCACGGTCAAGTTGGGAAAGAGAGAGAAATCCTGATAGATCACCTGAATCCCAAGCCGGATCGCATCCACGGGGCGCAGCGAGTCCAATCGCTGATCGCCGATAACGATCGCGCCGCCATCGGGACGGCAGACGCCCGAGAGGATCTTAATCAGTGTCGATTTGCCGGAGCCGTTCTCACCGGCCAGCGAATGAACCTCGCCGGGCTCAATACGCAGCGAGACGTTCCGCAGTGCCTGAACGCCACCGAACCGCTTGTTGATTCCTTCCAGCGCGATGAATGGGCTCGTCGATTCCATCACTTCGCCTCGAATTGGGCGAGGTTGTCCTTGGTGACATCCATCCACGCGGAACCGTAGAATAGATTCGGTCTGTCGGGCGAGCGGGCTAGTTCGCGATAGCCGTCAATGCCCAGGTCGGCACCCTCCTGCACCGTCTTGCCCTCCAACTGCATCACGGCCAGTTTGTTCATCGCGTAACCGGCATCGGCCGGGTCCCAGAACGAGATCAGCTTGGCGGCACCGCTCTTCAGATACGGCCCTGAAACCGATACGAGGCTCGTGCCCACGACCTGAATCTTCGCCTGCAGCCCCCGCTCCTCGACCGCGAGCGCCGCACCCGGGACGGTTGACATGGCGCTGCCCAGAATCCCCGTCAGGTTCGGATAGGTCGTGATCAGCTCCTTCGTTTTCTGATAGGCCAGGTTCTGGTCATCGTAGTCCTCGATCTTGACCGCGACATTGACCATGCCGGGATACGCTTCTTTTTGATGAGCGACTGCGGCGTCCACCCATTCGTTGTGAGATTTCGACGTGAGGCTGCCGACAAAGGTGGCGTATTCACCTTTCTCGCCCATGCAGCCGGCCAGTTGGTCCATCAGGTGGCGGCCATATTCCGCATTCTCAAACGGCTCGATAATCAGATCCGCGTTCTGTTGGGAAGAGGCCTCATGGCTGATCACCACGATGCCCCGCTCCCGCGCCTTCTTCAAGACCGGCTCGACGGCCTCGACGGAAAACGCCACCACACAGATCGCATCGACTTGCTGCGCAATGAGTCCTTCGATGATCTGCACTTGCTCGGCCGCGTCCGCCTTGGCCGGGCCCAACACGAAGACCCGATGCCCCGTATCCTTGCCGAACGCTTCGACCCCCTCACGCATCGTCTCGAACCAGGCGATACCGTCCACCTTGACGACCGTCGCGATCACATATCGCTTGTTGCCGTCCGTGGCCTTGCCGGGGGAGCAACCCACCGGCACAAGAGCCAGACACATCAAGCCGGCAAGCCCCAACCATCGAATAACGCGCATGGAATTCTCTTTCTCTTTCATTGTTACTGCTTCTTTGGCGGCAGAGCGGTCGGCTTGCCGTTCAAGGTATCCCAGAAATTTTTCTTCATCGCCGGAACGTCGATTTCATGGACGACATCAAGATTGGTGGGTCCTGTGGTGCGTTCGGGCTTGAACGGCGACTGAGGGTGCAAGATCGAGGGTTCCACTCTCGTGAGCCAGGGTCTTCCAAGATGCTCGCCTATGACATAGGAGAGTACTCCTAGATCGTACATTCCCTTCGGAGTGGCCCTGGGTTCGCCCCTCCACCGGTTTATATAGTTTGTCGTCATCCTTTTAAGGTAATCACCCAAAGGATTGCTGGGATAGAGATCGTAATCCGTTGCTTCGTCAAAAGCGATGCTCACCCCCGTAGGTCTTTCCAGAAACATCACGAATTCAGTGCCAATCTCAACGGTCGCTTTATAGGTTACCCAAGGGGCCCAAGGGTCCCTGCCGCCGTTGGCATGGGTGGAAGCTCCATCAGGCCCGCCGCCAAGCCAGCAGACGCGGATTCGACGGCTGAATTCCGTTGCCCATCCCTGCTGCCGGGCCTGAAGTAGCGCGCTGGCAACATTGCCAAGTGGGCCAACCGGCAGCACCCAGACCGGATTGTCCGGTGACGCACCCCGGGCAGCCGCGAGGATGGCATTGCTGGCATCCGTGATGACCGGTTGTGTGTTAAACCATGTGTCGCTGGTAAGGCCCAAATATCTGAAAGGTTGTTTGGCTCCGCGAAATACCATTGGTACCCGTGAAGCCGGCAACCCGCTCTGTTTCGCCAAATCCAGGACCTTCATAAGCTCGCTATAACTTGCCGCTTCGCCACACCAATCAACAAACGGCTCTGTTTGTTTCTTCTGATCCTTCCAGCCAATCCAAGTAATGGTGGTGATAGCCAAAACGTCCAACTCACTGAACAGCGCGTAGGCGATGGCGTGCTGGTCATCGATTTCGTTAGCGGCGTCAGTGTCGAGAATGACCTGCGGCAAGTGTACGGTTTCCGGCGTGTGGACCCGCACGATGGCGGAAGACAGCTCGTTGAATGTGTCGCCCACCTTGGATCCCATGACGACGCGGTAAATCCCCGGTTTCTCGAAAGTGTAGCTGACCGACGAACCTTCAGCCGTCGCCCCGTCCCCCAGCTTCCAGTGAGGGTTGCTAGGATTGCCACTGAGTTTGAACGTCACGGGCTTGCCGGCCAGCACCGGCCCATCAAGCGGAATGATCGCCACAGCACTCGTGGACTGGTTCTGCGCGATGGCAAAACCCGGCAACAGGCTGGTGATGAGACCGCATACCAGCAAGGCTGAGGCCGTCTGGCGAATAAGCTGACTTTGTTTTGACATAATCATCCTCCCTGTTTTGACCCGGTGCACTACCTGGGAACCGATTTGGCGGAATAATCCGGGTCCCACACTCTCGGGTCCTTGAGAACATCGACCATGGTTGCAATCATGCCCTCATAGTTGTTGGAACCATCGGGCAAGTGCAGGTGCCCGTAAGGGGTGACGTCGACGTTCGTATAGGAGCGATTCAGGACGCCATTGTCGCGAAAGCTTGCGGGCACGTTCATGTTCCGCCGCTGCGCCCCGGTTACCAGGTGCTGGTTGAACAGCCATACCACAGTACCGCCGTCCACAATTCCCGCGTCCTGCTCATTGACAACTTTCGTTTTGTAGAAAGCGTTGATCAGAGGGTTTTTTGGCAGTGGGTCGTACTGCTTCTTTGATTTGTCGTAACCGCCATCGACCTTGGCAAAGCCTTCCCGCATGTTGACCACGGGGGCCCTCATCGCGGTCACGTAGGCAGACCACCCGTCATGCGAGTTGTAGGTGGCCATCAACTGGCCGGCGCCGAAAACAATCAGCTTGTTGGCGATGTCAGGCTTCTCAAGAAGCGCGGTGGCCACGGTGGTGAGCTGGCCGCCGCAGAAGACGATCAGCGGATTCTCGGGCGTGGAGGCATCGGCCTGCACGATGATCAACCGGGCGCCGTCCGAAAGCTCGTATTTTGTGTCGTCGATCTTGCCGCTCTCCGGCATGACCAGCGCCTCTTTGGCACCGCCGATGTGCTCAGGAACCCACAGCCCGGATTGGATCGCCAGGTCGCGGTAGTGGTTGTATTGCCTGACCATACCCGCGTATCCATCCGCCTGATGAGAGTTCCTGGTGACGATAAAGCCTTTGAAATCAACCCTCCCGAGCTTGTCCTGAGCCGCCAGATAGGCAAAGTCCAGCGCGTCGAAATAGAAGTCGTTATCATAGATCACCCGGTTGGTCGGATTGTCCGCGCGAATACCGTCGATCCGCAGACCATTGTGTGTTATGCGATAGCCCGGGCCCCACTGATTGTCCGCCGTGTCCGCCGTGTCCGCCGCGGCGCAGGCCGGCAGCAGGCTGGCAATGAGACCGCAAGCCATTAAGACTGCAGCCGTCTGGCGAATAGACTGACATTGATTTGACATAATAATTGTCCCTGTTTTCAGTACGTTATCAATTCTGTCGCTTTGGCGGCAAAGCGGTCGGCTTGCCGTTCAATGTATTGAAGAAATCGGCTTTCATCGCTTCCGCATCGATATCCCGAATGATGCGAACGTTTGTTGGCGAGTCGACCTGCTTCCACCGGTACTGCTGATCCGGACCGAGCACCACCGAAGGCTCGACCAAGATCAGCCAGGGTTTCCCAAGGTGGTTGCCAATGACCATGGAGATCGTCGCCACATCGAAGAGCGCTTTCTCGTGAGCGGGCGTGATCGCTTCCAGGTATTCGCCCAGCCGGTTGTCGGGATAGAGTCCGGACTCAACACGCTTGTCCATGGTGATGCTGGCACCGGTGGGATTCTCCAGGATGAGCCAGAAATCGACATCGCTCTGACCGGTCACAAAGACCGACCAGGGGTCACTGCCTCCGTTGTGGCTCATATGGCTGACACGTTCCGGTCCACCACCCAGCCAGACGATTTTCATCCGGCTCTTCAGGTCCAATCCTTCTTCACGGGCAAGAAGAATCGCGCTGGCAATGTTGGTACACGGTCCGACAGGAAGTACCCACACTGGATTGTCGGGCGAGGCGCCACGCGCCGCCGCAAGAATCGCTTCGCTGGCTTCGCATTTGATCGGCTGTGTGTCCAACCAGTTCCCACTGGCGGGAACCTGCAACGGCACTTTTGCACCGCGGAACGCCCGGGGAATTTGGTTTTCGGTACGATGCTTCAACAGGCCGCTGATGCGGCTGAGCTCGATGATGTAGAGAATCTCGCCATAGTTGATCGGCTCCTGTGCAGCGCCAAAGTGATTGATGCGGTGGGGACCGTGATGGGCGCTGTTGATGCCCAGCACGTCCACGTTGCTGAACAGGCCGTAAGCGATGTAATGCTGGTCATCGACTTCGTTGCGGGCGTCGGTGTCGAGAAGAACCTGAGGCAAGTGCACGGTTTCCGGCGTGTGGACTCGCACGATGGCGGAAGATAGCTCGTTGAATGTGTCGCCCACCTTGGATCCTATGACGACGCGATAAATCCCCGGCTCCTGGTACGTGTGGCTGACCGACAGGCCGTCAGCCGTCGCTCCGTCCCCCAGCTCCCAGTGAGCGTCGCTCGGGTTGCCATTGAGCTTGAACGTCACGGGCTTCCCTGCCAGCACGGGACCATCGAGCGGAACAATCGCGCATGCACGCGCGGTGAGCGCCTCCCGGGTGGACGGGTCTTGTGCGGAGGCGAACCCCGGAAAGGCCAGCGAACCAAGCAGCAGGGTGGTGAGGAATGTGAGGGTGGGTTTCATGGTCGTCCCTTTTGCTGAGTGATTGACAGGGGATTTGACTGACGGTGTTCGGAGCGGCCGGGACGGTTGCCGATCGCAAGCTCGCTGATCGTCGCGAGAGGATCTTGCCATTACTCCTCGCGGCGGCCTGATCGCAAGCGAAGCGTTGCCGCAAACTCCTCGACCGCTTGCATCGCTCCCGTAAGACTCAGCCGCGAGAGTGCGGTGTGGCTGGTTCCATGATTGCTCCATTTGTCGGTGTTTTTTCTCATCCCACGATCGGGCCCCTCCTGATGATTTACTGAAAGATTTCAGTTGCGGTCCAGCCATGACGGTCGTTTATTCTAGCAACAGCGGTTCATTTTCCAAAGGAACTCTCACAAAGAGTGAGTTTTTTCGGCGGAATTTCAATCGAAGGCGGTTGTGTTTTAACTAAAATAGGGTATGGTTTCAGTAAAACAACGCGAGTGGAGGCGAAATGGCAACAAACATCAAGGACGTCGCTCGTGAAGCAGGGGTATCCATCGCGACGGTTTCGCTGGTATTCAACCGCAAGCCTGGCGTGGGGAGGGAAACCCGAGAGCGGGTGCTCAGGGTAGCCAGGGATCTGGATTATCGACGGGCCCTTCCGTGTGGGGACGATGTCCCCAAGGGTAGGACTGTCCGGTTCCTCAAGATCTCGCGCCACGGCCACACGGTGAACAGAGACCACGACAGCTTCATCGCGGACTATATCGCCGGCCTCGACCAGCAGGCGCGGCTCTCGAAGTGGACGGTCGAGGTCAACATGTTCGCCAATGTCAGGGCCGAGGAGACGGTGCAGTTTCTGTCAACGGTCTCGGCGGATGGTGCGATTGTACTTGGCACCGAATTGGCAGTCGACGAGGTATGCGCATTCGGGAAAGCCGCGATCCCGGTCGTGATTCTCGACACCTACTACGGCCATCTGCCGCTGGACTTCGTCGACATGAGTAATGAGGCCGCTGCGTTCACGGCCATCTCGCATTTCGTCGCGCACGGACACCGCGAGATCGGATTCGTCAAGGGGGATGTGGAAGTGGCCAATTTCCGTCTGCGTGAACAAGGCTTTGTCGATGCGATGAGGCACTTCGGGCTCCAGGTGAACGCCGAGAGCATCGTACCTGTCGATGCGACGTTCGATGGCGCGTACCGGGACATGGCGAAGTACCTGGCAAGCGGCGGCAAACTCCCCCCGGCGCTGTTCATCTCGAACGACATCATGGCCTACGGCGCCATGAAGGCCATGAAGGAGGCCGGTATCCGCGTGCCCGACGATGTCTCGGTGATCGGGTTCGACGATCTCCCGCTGAGCGCGAGGATGGAAACGCCTCTCACGACCATCTCCGTGTCGAAACGCGACATGGGAAGGAGAGCCTTCGACCTGCTGGCCGCGCGCATCGCCGAAGGACGCGACCGTCCGGCAGAGAAGGTCCTCATCGACGGCGCACTCATCGTACGCGACAGCGTGCGAGCGAAATGAGGTACACGAATCGCGCAGCCACTACGGCACATGCATTTTCAAACCGGCCAAATCAACGCACTTTCGCGGCGGCCGCAGATGGTTCACTTTGGATACTTTGGCTTCCCTCACCTTCATGGGATCTGAGGATGCCAGGTCGACGTCCAAATGGCGCAGGTCTCCGTCTGTCCAACGGAGGCTTACTATCCCGCCGTTCCTACTGACCACGGGCGGCGCGCTATTTCCGGGCAGGGGCAGGACGATCCACAAGGCAGCAAACTCTTCGCCAGCGAGGCTGTAACTGTAGTCCCAGTCGTATCCGTTGTATGTGTTTTTCGCCAGGGTTTGCTCACCCTGGCCAACGAGAGGGAGAAACTGAAGCTGGAGTTTACCGTCGGAATCGTAATCCACATCCATGATATTCCAGTCCCCGTTTTTCCGGGTTGCCGGCACAGTCGAACTTCTGATCAACCGGAAGCGGTCTTTGAAAGAGGTCCACTGATTGGAACGGCTGCAGCGTCTGAGGATGACGAACCCATCATCCCTGCGGACCGAGTAGGTCATTCCGATCATCCCGGGTTCGCGGTCTGCAAGTGATTTGGGGTAGTCGCCGTAGGACTGCGGATGGCTCCGTGTGGAACCGCCTTTATCCACCGATTCCCATTGCAGGAAGCTCCAGTCACCCTTGTTCCTCCAATACGCCACGGGCATGGATTGCCAGGCGAGCCCCCAACCGGGATGATCGATCCCATCCATGATCTGGTAACGGCTCATGGCCCCCAGACGCCATGTATCGGAGCGGGTGACGAGTGCGCGGGCACCGCCATAACAGGCTATTTCCGCGTGACGGGGCGGTTTAGGCTGTTCCGGCAGCAGAGCCGGGATGCCGTCTTGGTAAGCCATGGCCCGCAGGGGTTGCCACACACTGTCCTCGGGGCCTGTCCACGGTGTCAGACGTTCCCTGTAGGGAGTGTTGGACGGAGAACGGGTCGCGCTGTAACTGCGGATGGCGGGCACTCTGGGCCCTTTGTCAAAGACATCGTCGACGGCCACAAGCTCAAGGAAAAGATCCCATATCGCCTGTTTCTGCCCGGCAGTGGCCGAGGCCCCCCACATATATAGCGCGAGTAGTTCGTCCTGAATAACTTTGGCGTATATGTCGCTCATATGCTCGCCCCAGCCCCAGTCGCTGTCGCGGTAATAGGCCAGCGTCCTGTTCAGAATTTTGTGCTGCTCCGGGGTGGGAGCATCGAATCGCTCTGCTATCAGCCACATGCAGACCACGTCTCCGAGGCATTTGTTGGGATATCTCAGATTTCCCTCCAGGTCCGCGGTTTCGCGGTCGAACCAGTATCGGGCCTCACTCAGGAGCTTATCCAACAGTTCCCGTTGTTGCTGGTTCAACTGCCCTTCACCTGTATGAGCCAGCGTGAGCAGCCCCATGGTGACGAAGAACCCCGCGTTTGTGTCGGTGATTTTGCCGTCCTTCCAATTCCACCAGAAGCAGCCCCTCCTGTTCCCACTTTTCTCCTGGGCGGTCCGAAGGTTCTGCAGCACTTTTGTCGTGTTGATTCGTCCGAGTACCGAATCCAGCCCTGCCCCCGCCAGCATCCAGGACTGGTTTCTCATTTCGGGCTCGCTGCCCCATAATCCGGGGTCTTCACGCCAGTCGTTGGTATATTTGGAAGGTATCTCCTGTGAGGGTGACATTTGATAAATGGGCAGCCCCCGGCTCGATTCCGGTCCCGTCGGCTCGGCGGCAAACCCCGGCAGCACGCTGGCGATGAGGCCGAAAGCCAGCAAGACTGCGGCCGAGTGGCGAACGAACTGTTCTTGGTTTTGCATGATAATTCTCCTTCTTTGAAATGTTAATTGGAAATTGCCAGTTAACGCCCCACGTTTGTCGACGCTCACCTCACAGAGGCCGAGACGGACTCAATGAGAACCCCGGACCCGTCTTCACGTGCGGCCGTGGACATCAGGTGAACACAGCTGATCCCATTGACGCTGACCCTCGGACACGCTACGATTCGTCGTCGGCACGGCCGGTTCGCAGGGTCTCGACTTGTTCCAGCAGATACGGAGCCTCGCGCTGCGGAACCCAGCGCACGCGGTCGAGCCAAACGGCGTCTCCCTCGCGCGCCACCAGCCCCGGCGTCTGGCCGCTGTTCTCGAGCACGGCCTGGCGAAGAACAAGAGAACCGAAACGCGTCAGGTCCAAGTGAGGCTGGTCCTGGCGACCGTCGCGGAAAGAGAAAGTCGCGTCCTCAATCGTCAACTCGAATTGCCTGCGGGTGTCCCCCAGAACGCGAATCGAATGCGCAAGCCCGCTCGCCTTCACGTTGACAAAACGCAATTTCAGGGCCGGCTGGCCCGTCCCCCACACGCCGCGCTCGATGTCATACGAATAAACCCGGTCGACGTCTTCCATGGTGCAATCCCGGATGAGCCAGTTGTCGCTCGGCAGGCGGGGGTTGCGGTCCTTGGGAGCAAAATGGATGAACGCTGAAAGCATGCTCGTACGATCCTTGAACCGTCGAACGCCTTTATTACCCACAAGAGGATATTCCCCGGGACCGCGAAAACGGCAGTTTTTCACCAGAAGGTTCACGCAACCGAACCGGAACCCGTTGCAAGACGAGTTTAGCCTGCAATCGACGACCTCGAAGTCGGTGTTATCGCAGCCGGCCAAACAATCGTCTGGTGTACGGAAGTCGCAGTCGCTCACCTTGAACTTGTTACAGGCCTGCGCGTGCAGGCCGTCATGTCCGCCTCTTACGGACACACCCCGAACTTCCGCCCCTGAACAGTCGCGGCAAAGCATGGCGTAGTTGCCCGTCCGCGATATGGCAAGGTCCGCGATAGTGATGTTCCGGCAACCGGTCATGTATATGGCATGCGGCCCGCGGAACTGTTCCTCACCCTTTGGGTTGAAGCAGTCCGAGCCGTCAATCAGGCCCGGACCTTCGATACGGATGTCTCGGGCGTCGCTGGCTGTTATGAGGGCATCCGTCCAGCCTCCCTTGCCGTAATCGCGCCAGTCTGTGCTTCCCTGAAGGACTGCTCCGCCGTCGAGCACCAGGCGGATATTGTCCCGGAGCCGAATGGCCCCCGAGAGAAAGCGTCCCTTGGGAAAGCGAATCGTGCCCCCGCCTCGATTGGCCGCCGCGTCGATGGCAGCCTGAATCGCGGCAGTCTGAAGGCCGTCGTCGTCGGGCTTCGCGCCGAAATCGGTCACGAGGCGTTCGTTGTCGGGCTTGTCGTCGGCGCCGGCCCGGCGGGTGGCGACCGCGAGTCCCGCTCCCGTCGCCGCCACCGCCGGACCGAGGAGTGTTCCGAGTCCGATGTTGACTGCCTCGCGGCGAGTAAGGCGGATGGCCCCTTGCTTGTCACTTTTCATATCGCTGTGCCTTCGTGGTTGAGTGGTTCATGAATAGGAAAGCTGTTAAACCGCCAGTTCCGTTGACGTCACGGCTGTCAGTCCGCAAACGCCTCGAGCTCGCCGCACGAGCTGAAAGCCTGGTTCGGATTGTCGCCGCTCGCCGGTCGTCCAAGGACGCGCACGGCCATGGCTTGCACGGGTTCTGCCAGCCGTTGCGTGAAGGTCTGGCCCGGCTTCAGCCCGGCCTTGTCCACGGCCGTGGTCGCAGGGTAAGTAGCCAGTTCCCCCACGGTTTCCCAGGGGCCGTCGGGCGTGCGTTGCACCTGAATGCGCGGCCTGCCGAGACTGGCGTCGAACCAGCCGCCGTCGTGGAAGTCCTTGCCGTGAGTGAACGCCACGCGAGCGATGGTCGCCGGTTCAGTCAGCGTCACGGCGAACCAATCCTGCTCCGCGGGCCGTCCGTCGAAGGTCACCACCAGCGTGGTCTTGTCGCCGTCGTTGATCGAGCCCGACAGGTTGCCCAGGCGAGAACGGCTTTCGTGGCCGTCGAGTAACAGCCCGATCTCGGGCAACTCGACCCCGGGCGCGGGCAGCCAGACGCGATACGCGCCGCCGTCGCTGCCGGCATCCGCAAACGTCACAAATCTGGCCCGTCCCGGTTGCGGCTGCCGTGCCGAGCGCACGTCCGCGCCGAAGACCAGTTCACTGCCGGGCTCAAGCGTGAAGGGCGGTTTGCCGAGATCGGCAAAGCCCAGTGCGGCCGGCGAAGGCAGGCTGGGGTTCTTGCTCGTGTCGTAGGCCAGTACAAACGGTCCCCAGGTCAAGGCCGCGTGACCCGCGTTGCCGTGGGCTCCCATGACGACGCCGGCACCCAGACTGAAGCGCAATTCCACGCGGTCGCCGTCCTTCCATTCGCGCGCGGCAAGCGTGATCCATCCGTGGCGCTCCGTGGTTTCGGTGTCTTGGCCGTTCACGGACAAGCGCACCGGCCTGGCCCACGCCGGCAGACTGACTTGCAGGGCGAACCGCACCGGCTGCGCCAGCTTGAACGTCAGCACGGACTCCCCGCGCCACGGAAACTCGCTGTCTTGTTGCACGATGAACGTCTCGCCGCCCAAGTCGACCGCTGCGCGCGAAGTCTCGAACGTGTTGACAGCAAGAGCGTCCGCATCATCCACGCGCGTTTTCAAGTAGGCCGCCAGCGGGGCCAGGGCCATGCCCCTCGGGCCGCTGGAGACGCAGCAGCTGATGCCGGGGCCGTAAGGCTTCGTGCCATCCAGGGAGGTGAAGTAACACCATTGCGCCCCGTCGGGCCGCTGGGCTGCCGCGAGATGGTTGTAAAGCGTGCGCTCCAGTTCGTGGGCAAACTTCGCTTCACCGGTGAGCCGGAGCAGTTGCAGGTTGAACTGAATCCAGGTGGTGGTGACGCAGGTCTCGGCCACGTTGGCACTCTGTTGGTTGGGCAAATAGTGGTCGCCGTCGCGGAAGTATTCGCCTTGGCTGGTACTACCGGTCAGGTACAGACGATTTGTCACCACGTCTTGCCAGGCGTTTTGCACCGCCTGAAGCGCGTCGCGGTCGCCGGTGACGCGGATCAATTCGCACAAGCCGACCAGGTTGGATAGCATCTCGTACGCCTTGCCGTTGGCGGTCCTGTTGACTTGCTTCTCCTTCAGCAGCGTTGCGATGATCGTTGGCCCTTTGGGCTCGTCCCATGAGCGGACGATGTATCGGGCGAAGTCCAAGTATCGCTCGTCGCCGGTGAAGCGATACAGCAACACGATCGGTTCCAGCACGCTGGTCGCGGCCATGCCCATGTGTGTGCCGGCGGCCAGGATGCTGCGCTTCTCCGGGAAAGTGGCGAGGAGAAGATCGGCCATTTTCCGGCATGCCTCGAGGGCCGCGGGGTCGCCGGTGTATTGATGATAGGTCAGTAGGCCGATCAAGTTGTACTTGTGCGACCAAACGTCCCAATCGGCGTTGGGCCTGTCATCGAGGCCCAGACGCTTGTCGGGAAGGTAGGTGCCGAGATAGCCGTCAGGTTCCTGGGTTTTGAGCAGTTCAATCACGGCGTGGTCGAGTTTCTCGCGCAACTTCGTATCGCCGGTATTTGCCCAGGCGAGGGTCGCGGCGTGGAGCCACTTGCCGATGTGCTCCCCGATCCACGGATGGCTGCCAGGCTTCTTGCGGAACCCGGCCAGCAACGGCTCCAAGTCCACCATAAGCAGACGGTTCCTAGCGTTGGCCGTGATGCGTTCGCCGAGCCAGCCGTCAATGTGAACGGCGGCTGGCGAGAGCACCTCGGCCGCGTCAGGCATCTTCGCCGGCACACGCAACGACGCAGGGTCCAGTTCGGCAGCGGCCCCGTGCAGGGCAAAAGACAGCGCCAGCCCAACGCAGGTCCAGCAGATGGTAGTTAGGCAATTGATAGCGGATTGGACGGATAGGGAATGTGACGGGTGTTTCATGATTTTCGTCCTGTGGTGGTAGGTATCTGGTTGTTCAACCGGCTATTCCGTTTACGTTATGGTTTCTCGCCCAGGAACACGGCGTTCGCCCGCTGCAGCCGCTCGGGGTACTCGTGCCAGACCGGGTCTTCCGGTCCGCTATTCGTGCGTGGCACGGCGCCCACCAGTCCGTGCTCGCGGTAGGCGCGGGCTGCGTGTTCGATCACTTCCCAGTAAGCATCAGAACGCTCCTCCCAGCGAAGGCGGTGATCCGCGCAGTAGCTGGCGCCCTCGCCCAGCATCAGCGGGATACCGGGCAAAACCTCGTCGCGGATTTTTACAAGTTGCTTCACCCTTTTTACTGCACTCTGCTTGAACTCGTCGATGCGTTTCTCCATATCCTCCTGCAGCAGACGCTCCAATTCCGGCATCGCGTTCGGATCGAGGTTGCGATACAGCCAGATGCGACGATACCAGTCCCGAGCGATGGGAGGACGCCCTGCGCGGCTGTCGAGGATTGTCTGAAACGGCACGAGATCGCGGCGCAAGAAACGGCGGACCGGTGCGTAAGCCGCGGGATCGTTCAGGTCCTTGTCGCCACTTATCAGGTCTTGCTCGAAAAGCCCGTAGATCGACCACAAGTAGTAGCTGTGGTACGTCCACACCTGCGCGTTGCGCGGTATCTTCGAGGTATCGAAACTGTCGGTGTCCAGCGAAAACAGAATATCCGGGTGGCGCGTTTGCAGGAAATCCAGCGCTTCCTCGTGGTCGACGGCTTTGCCGTGTTTCGTGGGAGAAACCTCGTTAAAGATCTCCGCGGTGGCGATGGTGTCGGCCAGCCCCCGTTGTTTCAACTCCTCGAGGATGCGGTCCAGTCCCCGGGCGAAAACCATGAAGCGTTTCTCCAGGGGCAGTCCCAGCAACTCGGCCGTCACGTTTTTGTCGGTGAACCAGAACGTGTGCAGGTAGTACCAGCTCGAGAGGATCAGCTTGACGTTATAGCGCCGGGCGACTGTGCATAGCTCGATCAGGCGTTTGAGCAGATCGACGCGACCGCCGGTCATGTGCTGCTGCCCACGGGTAAGCAGATCATGGCCCGGCAGGACGGGGTAGAACTCCAGTTCGCCGCGCGGCCGGCCTGTGGCGTCATGCGTGATTCCCGCACCGCCCTCGATCCGCAGGCAGTTGTAGCCGCGCTCCACCGCCTCCGCCACGCGCACTTCGAAGTCGTTGACGATGCGGTTGGGTCCCGTGTCCCATAACGCCCAGATCCAGAACGAAATGGTCAGGCGTTCTTGTTCCGTCGTGTCCGCCGCCTGAGTGCCGGCCGCCGCCCGCGTACCGGTGGCCGCAACCGCCGTGCCGAGGAGTGTTCCGAGTCCGATGTTGATTGCCTCGCGGCGCGTGAGACTGTTGGCCCCATGCTTGTTATCTTTCATGTCAATGTTCCTTCGTGGCTAAGTTTCGTGGCTAAGTGATGAATGGATAGATGGATCGTTGGTCATGTGGAGCCTGTGGAATGCTTGGCGGTTGGTGTTCATGCTTTGGATTTCCAGCAGATTCAGGGACTCCAGCAGATGAGGAGTTTGGATTTCTGTACTTTTGGAAAAAGGAACTCGTGGTTGGCTGGCATGGTCGCCGGATTCTCCAAAAGACTGCGATTGCGATTTCGCTCTTAATAAGTTCAATCTGTTGGCCTCCCTGAATCTGCTGGAAGCTTATCCACTGTTGCTGCGTTGTGCGCCAGCACCCGGTAGCTGAATTTCGGCACCTCGCCCCGCCAGTCGACCTCAAGATCGCCCGCCGGTGTCTGCAGCCGCAGCACCCTGTCGACAAGGCTGACAGACGGCGATTTCATGACAGCCTTGCCTTCAAGATAATCGTCATCGATCGGAACGACGGCGCCGTTGACGGTGATGTCTGGCCGAACCTGGACCGTCTCCCTTTCGGGTTCGTTCTCTTTTGCTTCAGGCACGTCGTACTTGGGCGGGTTCCACGTTGTGGTGAGGGTGTCGCCCTTCAAGCTCGTGTATGTCACGGAGAGCTGATCCCAGTCCACAACGGGTGGGTTCTTGGCCACTGCTGTCTGGAACGACTCGAACGTGGCGAAATCCTTCTTCGTCGCCATGTCGAAGATAACCGCGTTCTTCGCTCCGGGGCTGACGACCACATCGAACTCTCCAGCCGGCTTGTAGTTGGCGTCGATCGTGTAGCCCTTCAGCGGACGGATGGCGATGTAGACGTCGCCTTCCCGCAGGAAGATCCAACCGCCGGCCTCGGTCTTCTCGTCGATTGACCTTGGATAGCGCACTAGCGCTTCCTGGATCAAGTTGTCGGAGTGGGCATCGCGCAATACCTGCCAACTCGATCTGCCGCGGCCGACCCACGGATCGGCGGTGGGGATATTGAAGAGCGCGACCGCCGAGCCCTTGTGCGGCGCCCACTGCTCGAACGGCGAGCTTATCCCCCTCCAGGTGCGGTCATTACTGCGCCAGTAGGGATGATAACACTCGACGAAATTGAATTTGTCGGGGCTCTTGTAGATAAGGCGAAACGTGGTGTAGGTATCGTAGAACCCGACGGGATCGTAACGGATGACGTGCCCGCTCCCCATGGCGTAGAGCTTGTCGCGGTAGACGTAGCGCAGGACATCCGCCGGCGTGCCTGTTCCCCAGAAGCCGAATCCGGCTGCCGATGCCGTAAGCTCGTAGGGGACCGTTTCCCCGCGCGCAAGGCTCCCGATGGCGGCGGGGGGCCGCCAACTGGAGAGAGCCGCGTAGACCACATAGTTGCCATCCCCCCTGTCGATCTCGGCCGGGGTCCAGTTCTGCGCGTCGGCCCAGTACAACCAGTGTATCAGGTGGCCAGCGTGGCGGGACCCAGGCTCAAACGTGTAGGTGTTCCATGTGGTTTCCGGATAATCACGTTGCGTGGGAGGGATCGTCACGCCCTCGAAGTGGTTGGCTGCCATGTTGGCGATGTGGAAGTGAAGCGCCGCGTCCGCTGCAGCCTTCATCTCGGGGTCCGTGGCGCAGTCGTAGAGCACATAGTAGGGGTACAGGTGGACGGGCAAATAGTTATGAGAAAGGTTTTCGGCGTAACCTTTATCGTAGAGGCTGCGCATCGTGGCCATCATTTGCTTTCGGGCCGTCTCCCCGAGTTCGGCGCTGGTCATCGTTCCCCGCAGCCACCCGGTCTCGTCGGGCCAGTATTGGGCGAAAAGATAGGCGGCGGCGCCCTTCATGATGGCATGGTTCTCGGTGCCGTGTCCCAGGAGATCGCTGAAGCCTTTGAGTCTGGCCTTCAGGTGGTCGCGTTCGGCCGGGGTGAACTTGTCCCAGTACTTTCCCAGCACCCAGGCCACGCCTGGGTAGGAGAACTGCTGGCCGTTGCTCCCTGCCGGCACACGGTCATAGTAGTGGGTGATCCTGTCGATCACTTCGGCATCGTCGGGGTTCAGCGCGAGGCGCGCCAGGGCCGCCGCAGCCCCAAACTTGGCGTTATAACCTATGCTTTCGCCGCGGCGCTGCTCGATTACCCAGGCGGTGCGCGCCTCCACGGTGGACAGGTCTTGCGCGGCGGCCAGCCCCGGCAGCTGGCTGGCGATGAGGCCGAAAGCCAGCAAGACTGCGGTTGCCTGGCGAACAAACTGACGTCGGTTTGACATGGTTACTCTCTTTCTTTGAAATGCGAGGTTGATCCAGGCCGTGATCGTGAAAAAGGCGATCAACGGACAACAGAGACCACTCCCCTTCGCAGACACCGGCTCACTTGCCTTCGGCTGCCCACTGCTTGTTCAGTTCTGCATTTTTCCGGAACGTCTCGTAGCGAGGCAACGCTGGATCAATCAAGTTCAATTCGTCGGCCATCTCCCGCGCGTAGATCTCGGGGGACTCGGGACCGAGGTCGCCAGTTTCCTCGATCCACCGTTCGAGCCGCTGGCGAAGCTGCCGCAATGTATCGGCGTGTTCGGGTAGCTCCGTCAGGTTGTGGATCTGCCAGGGATCGTCCTGGTAGGCATACAATTCCTCGACAGGACGCTCGGCAGCGAAAAGCAGTTTTTTCGAGAGATCGTCCAGCGAACCATCGGCGTCCAGTTGTCGCAGGCGTTGCACAATGGCTTTGCTGTCTTTGTACTGATTGGGCTGAAGATGCGGACGTCGGGCGTGAAAATTGCGGATGTACAAGAAGCGATCGGTTCGAACACTTCGGATCCGGTCCATCGCCTCGCCACAACGGTCGCGAGCCGCGAAGACTGCCTCGCGAGCCGCATACTTTTCAGCCAGCAAGTCGCGCCCTTGCATGGTTTCTGGGATCGGTATTCCGGCGGCGGCCAGCGACACCGCAGCGATGTCGATGTGTTCGACCAGGTCCTTTCGAACGGTGCCCGGAACGATCCCGGGCCCGCAAAGGATCAGTGGAATATGTACACCCTCGTCGTACAAAAACTGCTTGTCCCGAGCATGGCTGATCCCGTGGTCGGTGAAGAAGATGACCAACGTGTTGTTGAGTAGTCCTTCGGCTTCCAACCGCTCGATGACCCGGCCAACGTGCCAGTCGGTGATCCACACGCTGTCCAGATAGGCGGCCCAATCGGCAAGTAACAGGGGATCCGGCGGGTAGTAGGGGGGCAAGGCCACACCCGCCGGATCGGTGGCGCGCCCCAACTGCTGGACGACGCGCTGCACGAAGTCCGCGTTGGTTGTTACGGAATCACCACGAAGTTTGCCGCCGTGCAACTGGACTTGCATGAAAAACGGTTGTCCCGCCTGACGCGCGGCCCAGTCGTGGCTGTGATACATCGCCCGGTCCCAATCGAAGTTGTAGTCGGTCTTGCCGAGACGGTCGCGAGACGCGGGGCGGCTGCGGAAATCGGAACCTGGTAGACCACTGCCGATGCACGTCCAGTACCCAGCCTGCTGAAACAGTTCGGCAACCGGGCGCACGCCTTCGGGCAACTGGATCCGACGCTCGCCCCGTCCGCTGCGGTGATGATGCGCGCCGATGGTGGTCTGGTACATCCCGGTGATCAGCGCCGAACGGTAGGGCGAGCAGACCGGCGCGGTGGCGTAGGCGCGCGTGAAACGTGTCCCCTCGCGCGCCAACCGGTCCACATGGGGCGTACGGACGGCGGTCTCGCCATAACACGAGAAGTTCGCCGACATGTCGTCCACCACGAACCAGAGGATGTTGGGCCGCGCCTGCGGTGAGGCTTCGGCAGCGAACAGCGGCGCCAGCGGTGCCAGCAGTAGGACGGTGAGGAATATGAGTGTGTGTTTCATAGGATTGGCCTCTGTTTCTTTCCGGCTCGTTTCCTTCATCGGGGTTTGGCGGGATACGGTTTCACTTCGGTGCGCTCGGCCCAAGCTTCCCACTTCGCGGCGAGGGCTTTTACTTTGTCGGGAAATTGTGCCGCGAGGTCGTGCAACTCGGTGCGGTCAGCCTCGATGTCGTAGAGTTCCCATTGCCCTCCCGCCTTGAACACCAGCTTCCATTTGCCCGAGCGCAGCGCGTAATTCCCTGCGTGCGCCCAGAAGATCGCGTCGTGGCCCTCACGCTTGCCCGCGCGGAAGATCGGCGCCAGGCTCAATCTTTCCAGCGGAGGAATTTCCTTGCCCTTCAAGGTTTTGGGATACTCGGCCCCGCCGACGTCCGCGCAGGTGGCCATGAGGTCGATGACGTGCCCGACCTCGCCGGTCAGCTTGCCGCCGTCTTGAATCACGGCCGGCCAGTGCGCGATCAGCGGCGTGGCGATGCCGCCCTCATGCACCCACTTCTTGTAGAGGCGGAACGGCGTGTTGGAGGCGTTAGCCCAGGAGGAGCCGTAGAAGACTTGCGACTCGTGCGTGCCCGGCACGCCGGGCTTGGCGTTGCTGCCATGCACTCCGCCCTCGTTGCAGCCGCCGTTGTCCGACAGGAAGAGGATCAGCGTGTTTTCGTACGCGCCCTGCTGCTTCAGATAATCCACCACGTGGCCGACGGCGCGGTCCATACGGTTGACCACCGCCGCGTAGATCGCCATACGCTCGTCCTGCTCGTTCTTTTCCGCCTCGCTCAGCGCGTCCCAGGCCTTGACCTGCGCGTCGCGCGGGGTGAGCGGCCACTTCTTGTCCACGATCCCCATTTCGATCTGGCGGGCGTGACGCTCCTCGCGCAGTCTGTCCCAACCCTTCCTGTATTGGCCGCGGAACTTAGCGATGTCCTCGGGCGGAGCCTGCAACGGCCAGTGCGGCGCGTTGAAGGCCAGGTAGAGGAAGAACGGCTTTTTCTCCGTCAGCGCCTCACCGATGTACTTGATCCCGTAATCGGCGAACGCGTCGGTGCTGTACCATCCCGGGGGCGGCTCGGCGCCGCCCTCCCGGTAGAGAATCGTGTCGCCCTCGACGATGAAGCGGTCGGGGATGGGCTTGAAGTAGAAACCGCCGCCCTGGGGCACCGTGTAGCTGCGGTCGAATCCGCGCTGCGCCGGCCACTGCGGCAGCTTGTCGCCGACGTGCCACTTGCCGGTTTGGATGGTGAAGTAGCCGGCGGTTTGGAGTACCTCGGCGATGGTCACGCAGTGGTCGTTGAGGTAGCCGCGGTGGTTGTAGAGGCCGGTGAGCAAAGCGGCGCGCGTCGGACTGCAGCGTGCGGCGTTGTAAAAGTGGGTGAAGCGCAGCCCGCCAGCGGCCAGCGCGTCGATGTGGGGCGTGGGAATCTCACCCCCGTAGCAGCCGATGTCGGAAAAACCCATGTCGTCCACCATGATAAGGACGATGTTGGGCTTGGCCGCCTCCGCCAGCGTGCCCCCGCCCAGGCTCAGTATCGCCGCCCCGGTGGCTATCCATTTCAGAAAATCCCGTCGGGTGCAGTTCACTCTTACACCTCCTTATTGGTCTGTGTTCGACTTCCGATCGCTGAAGTTCGGCACCTTCCCTCGCCAGTCAACCTCAAGCCGGCCCGCAGGTGTGCGCAGCCGCAGCACTGGTTTCCTTGGTCATCACTGGCCCTCGTGTTCAGGTTCCCACACCGGTAAGGACACCGGCCCTCTACCAGGCTTTTCAAACGCTCCTGCTCCAAGGCCCATCTGTCGCTCAACCGCTCCTCTATCGCAACTCGTCCGCAAATACGTCCTGACCAGCCAGCCCGCCAACCAGCTCTGACAGCGGAAAGGGCTAACTGTTACACTGATTGGACTGTGTTATCATGTACGCCAGGACCTTCTTGAGAAACTCGAAGAACCATTACTCCGGCTTTTCGCCATCCATGTCCTGCTTGCCTTTCTTGCGCTCCTTCCTCGAAGCGCCACCTACGCCTTCAATCTCCCCCATGTACTTCTCGCGATAGACCGCGTCATCACGCTTGCGGAAGACATCCACCAAGGGGTCCTTCGTCCTGACCATCCACTCGCCCAGCAGGTGGGCGAGCGCGGCGATCCGTTCGCGGTGCTCGGGCTCCGCTATGAGATTCACCAGCGCATCGGCATCGCGTCCAATAAAATACGCTTCTTCAGGTTTGCGATGGTCGAAGAGAGCGACCCGCGCCGCAACCGCCGGATCCGCCGCGGCCAACTGACGCATCCTGTTGCAGGTCGCCGTGTGGGCCGTGGCGCCGCCCATGATGCGCGTACCATTCGACCACGGGTTGAAAATGTACAGCCAGTCCCTGGTCTGGATGGCGCGCATCGGCGTGCGCTGGCGACCGGAGTTCTGATCGTACTCCTTGAAAACCATCTGACGGGCTTCCTGTTTCTCGCCGCGAAGCAACGGGGCGAACGAACGGCCGTCGAAGCCGGGCGGCTGCTTGATCTCGAGGACATCGAGCAGCGTCGGCAGGAAGTCGACGGCCGAAATCATGTGCTCGCGATCCGCCGCACCCGCCTTCGTGACGCCGGGCCACAGGACAATGAGCGGCGTGCTGGTGCTGTGGTGGTACATCTGCGTCTTGGCGAACGGCAACGGCATGCCGTGATCGGAGACGAAGAAAATCACGGTCCTCGTCTCTTCACCGGACGTCTTCAGCGCATCGAGAATCGCGCCGACGGCATCGTCGGCGCGACGTACCGTCGAGTAGTAGCGCGCGAGTTCCTTGCGCACGACCGGGTCGTCCGGAAGAAAACCGGGAACAACGATCCCGTCCGGTGTGAAGACCTTCGACGGCACGTGCGGGTCCCCGTCCTTGTAGAACGGCGTGTGCGGATCGGAGATGTTCATCATCAGGCAAAATGGCTTGCCCGCCTCCTTCGCCGCCTTGATGCCCTGTTTGGTCGACGCACCGTAGGAAGACGCGTCCTTAATATGCGGCGTGGTACCGTCGGGAAGCTTTTTAAGAATAATACCCCAGGGAAACGGCATATAGGGGGTCGAGTGCCCCACCTTCTCGCGGATACCCGTGAACCAGCCCGCCTCGCTCAGGAGGTCGCCCAACACTGGGTAGTCCTTGTCCTCCTTCTTGATTTGATCGAACCCCAGAACACCGTTATTGTGCGGATAGCGCCCAGACCACATGACGTTGCGCGAAGGCATGCAGTTGGCCACGACGGTGTGCGCGTAGTGGAAACGCATGCCCCGCGCAGCCAGCCGGTCGATATTGGGCGTGGTATCCTTCACCGGACAGCCGAAAACGCCGACCGAATCGGCGCTCATGTCGTCGACGGTGATGATCAGCAGGTTCGGCTCGCGCGCCTCGGCGGCGAAGCCCGGAAAGGCCAGCGATACAAGCAACAGGGTGGTGAGGATCGTGAGGGTGGGTTTCATGGTCGTTCCTTGTTCCTTTCGTGTGTCGTGTTCAGAATCTGCGCTCTATTTCACGCTGAGCGACACCCCGTCGAGGTAGCTCGTGGTCGTGGCGTTGGCGGTGCTCATCACGCCGAACCAGGTGAGCTGCCGGAAACCTTGGTGCTGGTAGGGCAGATCGGCAAAGGTCTTCGTCTCCTGGCCCGGCAGGGTGACGGCCAGCGACCACTTCCCGTCCTCGACACCGAGCGTGCCGGTGATGACGTACCGCACCCACTGGTCCATCGGCAGATCGAGGGTCTTGGCGCCATCCAGACGCAGGCGGCCGTCCTGGATGCGCAGATGGACGCCGGTGCCGCCCGGGACGCTCTTGCGGTCGCGCCACTCCAGGTTGAGCACGGACGCCTTCTCGACCCGCAGCCAGAAGGCGCAGGTGGCGGTGCCGGACGCATAGTCCGCCGTCCAACCCATTTGCGGTTCCCAGGTCTTCTTCAGGCCCGCCGCATCCACCAACTTCACACTTTGCTTCCCTTCGCCGGCGGTCTTGTCCGTCACCACGATGGCGGCGCCGTCCTTTTTCTCGACGCTCATCTCGACACCCCGCGGCGGCTTGCCCGGCTCGTCGCGTTCGAAGGTGTCGTCCACCGCCACCGGACGGGGTATGGGCGGGGTGCCGACCGGGGCGTAGGTCCACGCCTTCGCCAAGGCGATCCAGTCCGCATCGCCGCAGACACCCGCCTTGGCGTAGTCGAAGGGCTTGAAGCCCAAGGCCAAGGCCGGCGAGCCGGGCTTCAACCGGAAGTCGCCGTTGGCGGGATCCGTGAGCAGCGGATCGGCGATGATGGAACCGGTCTCATGTCCTTCCTTCTGCCATTCGGCCAGGGTTTTTTTCATAAATTCGATGGGGGCGTTGGCGCTGTTGAACCAGCAGTTGCCGCCACTCACCGTCTTGGACTTGCCCCAGGAACCGGACAGGGCCGGACCCGTTTTCCACAGGATGATGTTGCGCTCGAAACTGATGGTCAAGTGCGGCTCGGCGCGGGTGATGGCGATCTGGCGCTCCCTGCTGTTCACCAGGATGTTGTTGCGAACGATGTTCTCTTTGCCAAAATGCTGGTGGAAACTGCCGTCCTTGGTGTTGTAGACCAGGTTGTCCTCGAAGGTGATGCCGGTCGAGCCCTCGTCGGTGTACAGGCCCCAGCCGCCGTAGGAATACGAGTTGATGTCGTGGAAGACGTTGTTCGCGACCACGGTGCCTTCCGAAGGCCCAAGGGTGTAGATGCCGCCCATGTCGGAGAGCAGACCCTTGCCCAGGTGGTGGACGCGGTTGAAGCGGATGGTGTTCCGCTTACAGGTGCTGGCGTCGTAACCCCAGCGCCAGCCGGCCGAGATGCCGGAGTAGAACAGGTCGCTGATGTCGTTGTGGGTGACGCTGTTGTCGGGGCTGGAGCCGATCCACACGCCGACGGCGCAGGGGAAGATCGAGCCGCCGTTGCGGATGATGTTGTTGTCGATGGTGTTGTTGTCGATGGTGTTGCGCTGCGTCGGCTCCTTGGCATCCATCACCGACTTGACTTCGCCGATGCGCACGCCACCGGCGCCGAAATCATGGATGTGGCATTGCCGCACCGTGTTGTCGGAACACCCCTTGCGGAACCAGACGGCGTAGATGCCCAGGTGGCCGATCTCGCAGCGCTCGAAGGTGACGTGCCGCGCCCCGTCCGCCTGCACCGCCGCCTCGATGGGCGCCGCCGCTTGGTGCGGCTCGAAGCCGCGCTCCGGCGTCAACCACTGGCCGTGGCGAAAGGCGAGGCCGCTGAACGTGACATGGGCGACGGGCTTTGCCGCCGTACCCTGGATGAGAATGAAGCGCTCGCTCACCGGCGCGACCACCTCCGCTTTGGCCACGTCCTGACCCGGCAGCGGGCGGTAGATCAGCACGCCGTCGCGGCCCAGGAACCACTCGCCCGGCGCGTCGCAGGCGGCCTTGCAGTTCTCGATGATGTAGTGGCTGTTGCGCTTCCATTGGTTCCATGGTTTCATGCCCGCGCCGGTGGTGACGAGGGTGCTGGTGGCGGCATCGAAGCGGTCGATGAAACGCCGGGTGTTGTCCCAGTTGTGATAGACCACCAGGTTGACGTCCTTCAGCTCCTCCGGATTCAGACCGCGCAGGATGGCGGTGTCGTCGGTACGCAACTTCACCGTCTGCCGCGCACCCCTGGCCCGCCTGCCATCGACTCCCCGTTCGGCGTTCAAAACCTCCTCCTCCACTTTTTCCATGTAGTACCAGAAGCGGTTCGGCTCGCGGGCGCGCACCGCCCGTTTCCCGTCGACGAAGAGCTGCTCGAAGTACCACTTCCCGGCGGCGACCTCGGGCACCTGTGCGGCCCAGACGCCCTCACCCACCGGCTTGAAACCGGTGATGGTCCGTCCCCCGCTGAAAACCGGCTTCGCCCCCGGTGCGGCCTCGTAACGGACCGGTGCCTCGGCCCTGCCGCCGTCCTCGGGCGTCAGTACCAGCGGCTCGGCGACGCGGTAAGTGCCGTCCGCCACCACCACCCGCACCGGACCGGTCTTGCCGGCCGCGCGCAGGCGGCGCACCGCATCGCGGGCGCCGATCAGGCTGGCCACCGGCTTCCCCCGGCTGCCGTCGCCGGCGTCATCGCCCGTGGGGGCGACATGGACCACCACCTCGGCCGCGAAAGCCGAGCCGACGGCCAGCAACGCCAGCACCGCCGAAACCAGCGCGCCGTCAACACCAACGCTCCGAAGGCTCTTGCCGAAAGTGGATTTCAAAAGTCCCATGCGACGTCCTAACGGATTCATCGGAGATTTGACGGATGGGGAATGTGACGGGTGTTTCATGGTCTTCGCCCTGTGGTGGTAGGTGCTCTCTCTGTTCTCTATTCAGTTGACGTCACGGCTTGCTGTTCATGCGTTGGATTTCCAGCAGATTCAGAAATCCCACCAGATTCGGGTCTTCCATTCACACTTTCGACGCTGTAAACTCGTGGTTGCCGCGTTCTCCCGGAGACTGAAATTGCAATTCCTTTCGCCTTGAACTCAATCTGTTGGCCTCCCTGAATCTGCTGGATGCCCATCACGTCTTGCTAATGCAAAGGGCTAATCAAAGAAGTACGTCATCAGCCATAGCCAGTCGCTTGATGAATGCACCCAAATCTCTTTCGGGTTGTGCCAGTTATCCGACGGCCAGTACGGTGCATCCCCATTAAGCTTGGTGTGAATCCCGCACGGAACCGCGCCAACAATATTGCCGATTAGCGGGTTGTATAGGGCCTGGTATCGATACCCTTCTCCCCACATAATGCTCTGGTTGAAAGAGTTCAAACCCAAGAGCCAATCCAACTGGCGGTATGCGATACTCAGTAGCTCCTGGTCATCGAGGTATCTGGCGATCGCCGCCAAGTCGATCGCCTTGGACAGGATAATGCTCGTATTCCCTCGGCCGGTCGTCCAAACCGGAAAACACTTGATATAAAAGCGATCATCCAATCGGATCCCATTCTTGATTTTCGCTTTCTCAATCTCGTCCTGAGTGGAATTCAAGTCACATAAACCTGCCGGGAGCATGAAATATGGGTCCGTATAGGCTGCCATGGTCTTGTGGTAGTCAGCATACAAACGAATTGCCGCTTCCCACGCTTGGGCATGCTCACTATCCGGGAACGTTTTCACCAGTCCGACCAAGCCGGTTACAGCGTACTTTTCGGAACTCGTAATACTCCGTGGAAGTGAAATCCGCTCACGGCGTTCGTTTCCGAAGAAGAATCCCTTCAAAGGCACTTGATCGCTCAAGTCATCCCGCTGTTGACACCGGACGATGTAGTTTCCATAGGAGATGGCTGCATCTCTGTATTTGTCATCTTCGGTTGCTTCGAAAAGCGCGAGGGACGCATTCAATGCGATACCGGCGGTGTCCATGTCTAAGTCCTGGATACCCTTGACGGCATAGTTCCAGTCCTCTTTCGCGCACCGGAGCGCGTAGTCCGCCATAACGGGGTCTTTTTTCGATAACAAAATAGCTGCCTTAGCTTCTGCGCGTGCTGCATGCAGATTGATCGTCACATAGTTGTGCGTTGCCGCGTGGCTATCGCTGGGCTTGGCAATGACATCATCAACGGTCCCGAGGATACCATCCGTCCAGAAATCCATTGTTCCCCAGTTGACGCGGTTACCATCTCCAAAACGTGTCTTCAGGATCCAATCCAGGCCCCACCTTGCCTCTTCCAATAGCCGCTCGGATAGTTCCCGATCGGTGTCCTGAAACTGCTCAGCCAAAGACAAGAATGCATGCACAGCGCCGGAGGTGTGTTTCGTGCTTTGGGACAAATCTCCCGCATCATGCCAGCCGCCATTGATGACAATGCGCTTGTCACCGTGAGCACAGATGAAGTCGCTGTGACAGGCAGAGTGACGGCCAGGGATCTCCGTGCCGCAGCGCTGGCAGTAGAAGAAATTAATCAGCTTGATCAGGTTGTCTCGATATAGGCCGTTGAACCCACCTATTTGAAATGGTCTGGTCTGAACATCCCCTGCTCTCAGCGCGTAAGTTCCCGGCCTGTTGATCTCGCTGAAATCCAGGAGCTGAAATGTTTCCTGCTGTGTCGTTCTTGATGTGATCTGCTTCTCTAAAGCGACTTGGTTTGCGTCTACATCGATCACCTGAAAGGTCTTCGGTGAAGGATCCGCGGAAAGAGCCGTCTTGGGGAAGCCCGTTAGGTATCCCAGGTGATTATGTGCAATCTGACCGGGCGCCACATTCCAGCCTTGCCAATGTTCCGGCTGCTCCACTTTCTCGAGGTACAACTCGTCAAAGTAATACTTGACCGTGTCGGTCATCTCTCGTTGATTGCCTTGGAGCCTGTACCGCAGTTCGAGTGCGATCACTCTGTCCCTTCTGACATGCGGAATTTCCCAGGCGACCTTGTTCCATTTGTGATTTTCAAGCAGTTGGTAGTTCAGGCCGCTATACAAGTTGTAGTAATGGTATCCATTCGCAGAATCGTAGGGTACAAAAGCACCATCGTATTGCTTACTGTCAACGGTCGGGTCGATTGGGTTGTCGTTATGCAGCACGAGATTAAACGAGACCGTCCGGAAGCCTGGCAAATCCGGGTACACCCACAACGAGATCCGATTCCACTCGGTCCAGTCTTTTTTGTCGATGTTGTAGATGGCGCTGGAACAGCCCCAAGGTCTGCCACGAGTCGAGGTGAAGCTCGGCTCTTCGCCTTTCGTGGGAGAAGTCAACAGAACGGAGGCCTGGCCCTTGTAGAACCGATTCTTCGACAGGGAAATCGTCCCGAATGCTCTGGGATCGACCCACGGCTCCCAGTTGTCAAGGCTTTCCATCTCGGAAAGCAATTTCGATTCGACCGCCGGTTTCTGAGCTACCTCGTAGGCAAGGGAATGTTCCACCGGCGCCGTCATGGGCATGTCGGGGAGACCCTTTCCAGCCACAGGCGGTTTGCCGGCCCCTTCCTGCGCGGCGGCGAAGGCTAGCAGCAGGCTGGCGATGAGACCGCAAGCCAACAAGACCGCGGCCGTTTGGCGAACAAACTGATTGTGGTTTGGCATGGTAATTCTCCTAGTTCTTGATCTCATACACGTACAGAGTGTCGTCCCAGCGTAGATAGAGCTTTCCGTCGCTTATCACCGGGTGCGTCCAGCACGGGCCTTCTCCCATGGGCAACTGAAACATGCTCACCATCTTGAATGCCGCCGGATTTGCTTCGAGGAGTCCCATCCTCCCATTTTTCCCCAAGCAGTACAGCATGCCATCGGCATAGACCATCGAACCCTTGCCCGGTCCTCGACCTGACCAACGTTCCTCGCCGGTCTTCAACTCGATGCAGCTCCAACCAGCGCCTTGACTCATGTAGATGGACCCATTGAGAACGACATAGCCACCATGCTCACAGTTCAACCTACTGCTGTCCCACACCGGCTCAACTTCAATCCGATTTCCTGTCGGCTTGAGCCTTACTGCGCCACCCCCCCGAGTATGGTAACTCGTTGCCTCAAACACATACCCATCGGCATAGACCGGCGAATTGCAGTGCGCAGTGGTAGTCTCCGGGGTTCCCATCTTGGCGACGCGGTTATGTTGCCATAGGAACTCGCCATTCTCAGGCGACACAGCGACAAGCCCGCCGCGACTCATGGTCACGATCTGCCGGACCTGGTTGAACTCAATGAGAAAGGGGGAACCATACTCGGCGCGCTCCGTCACCGCCTTGCTCTGCCACAAGACGCGGCCGCTATTCTTGTCCAGCGCGGCAAAGGTGCCGGTCTTCTCGCCACCGGGCGTGCAGATCAGTCGGTCGCCGTCAATCAGGACCGACTCGGAATAGCCCCACGGCGGCACACGCCCACCAAGATCGCCGACGACATCCACCGTCCAGACCGGCTTACCATCGCTCGTTCGGTAGGCTGTCAGTCGTCCAAGGCCGCCGAGCAAGTAAACCATGTCCCCGTCAGTGGTCGGGGTTCCACGGGCGCCTGGGTACGGTGAATGAGGGGCATTACGCTCGCTGAATGCTGGAGCGTGCGTCCTCTCCCAGATCTTCCTGCCCGAACCGTCGAAGGAGAAGATCTTGAGATCATCGCCGACCTTGCCGGTGATGTAGATTCGTCCCCCGGCGATCACCGGGGAGGAAAAGCCGCCGCCCACGCCGCTGATCGTGCGAACAAGGCTTGGCCCGGCTTCAGGCCACATCTTCAGCAGTCCCGTCTCCGGCGACTTGCCATCGCGATTCGGCCCGCGGAACTGCGGCCAGTCCGCCGCATGGATACATGCCGCCTGGACACAGATGGCTAGGATCAAAGCAGCCTCGTATCTATCCATAAATGTGCTCCCGTCAACTGTTGCCCGCTTCCGTATGCTGCATGACACCACCAGGAATCCAGCACAGATCCTGCGTAACGCCTCGTTTCTCATCTTGGCCCCTCGGTTAGAAGCGTTCCTATTCATTACTGATAGAACTCGCTTTTCAACCCAGTCGTACCGTCACCGCGCATCGCCGGGGATGATCGCGCCGTGCTTGCGGAGCAGGTCGTGGATATTCTTGAGCGGCACTTCCAGTGGGGTGGTTCCCGCCTCCGCGGCGAGGGTGGCCGCAGCTCCGGCCGCCTGTCCCATGCCCATGCACGATGCCTGCACGCGCAGTCCGGAATTCGCCAGCCGGTCGCTGCTCACACAGCGTCCGGCCACCAGCAGGTTGCGGCTGCCCTTGGGGATCAGGGCCCGCAGCGGGATGGTCGGAACCGTGCCGAGCTTCAGGGGCTGCGGCTTCACCCCGGTTTTGGTGTGCAGATCGACCGGGTAGAAGGCGTAGCAGACGGCGTCGTCAAAGACGCGGCCGGAGGTGTAGTCGTTGACCGTGATCAATGTTTCGCCCTGGATGCGGTAGCTTTCACGGAAACCGGTCTCCGGCTGTAAGTGCATCAGTCGCTTGTTCTCCTCACGCACCTTGGCGAGGATGGATTTTCGCCCGGTCAGGTTCGCCACGGTCGCGGTCCGCGAGTTGGTCGAATCCGCGCCGTGGACGTACAGCCGGTGGATCTGATTCCGCCCCGGCTCGTGGGCTTGCCCCAACATGAAGAGAAACGAGCCGGGCTGATGCTCTTCCTCGCGCAGACGCGGCAGCCCGAGCAAGCCCACCACCTCGGCTCCGCCGGTGCAGTCGATGATCTGCTTGCAACCCACCCGGCGTTTCGTGCCGAACCCGACGCAATCGACCTCCCAGCCGTCGCCGGTCTTGGTCACCGCCTGAGGAAATTCGTAGTAAGCGATCTCCACACCTGCCTCCGCGCACTTCTCCTCGGCCAGGATCGCATAGAGAAACTGGTTGATGTAAACCTGATTCTGCCAATGACGCTGTGGCACCTTGGCGAAATCGGGAAGTTTTCCTTTGTCCAGTTCCACGCTTTCTTTGACCAGTTCCCAGCCGATGCCGGCAATGACCTGTTTGCCCCAGGCATCGAACAGTCCGGGAAATGCCACGCCGCCCGTCGTCATCGTGCCGCCGAGCTGGCTGTTCCGCTCCACCAGTAGGACTTTCGCGCCGGCGCGCCCGGCCTGAATGGCTGCGATGGTTCCCGCGGTGCCGCCGCCGACGACGAGCACATCAACCTCCCGAGTGACCTCGGGCTCGGCGGCATTGGGCACGCTGGCGGCGTTCACCTCGGTGGTGGAGGCGATGCCCGGCAGCAGGCCAGCGGTGAGGCCGAAAGCGGCCGTCTGGCGAATAAACTGACGTCGGTTTGGCATGGTAGCTCTTTTCCTTTTGATTTGATTCTTGACTATCGACCTGGGGGTAGCCGGGAGAGGCTGGCCAAATAACGGTGCGAGTGGGTCCTCATTTTGATACCTCCTCTCACTTGCCGGCGTCCAGTTTTGCCCCCTCGGTCAGACAGTACAGCTTGGATGCCGTCCGAATGAGTAGCTTGTCGCCGATGATGGCGGGACTGGAGAGGCAGAGTTCGTCGAGGGGATTGCGCTGGAGGATTTCGAACTTCGGACCCGGCGTGACGACGTACGTCAGTCCGTCTTCGCTCAGGAAGAACAGCCGCCCGTTGAAAGCGAAGGGCGACGCGGTGAACGAACCGCTGGGCGAGAATCGTTCCCTGCCATAGACCTGTTCGCCGGACTTGGCATCGTGACAGGTCAGAAATCCCTGGTCGTAGAGCGTGTAGAGATAGTCGCCGTACACGATCTGAGACGGGTTGTAGGGTCCCGAGCGGCCCTGGTGCCAGGCGATGAATTCGCTGTTTTCGAAGTCACCGTCGGCAGCGATGTTGCCGCTGGCGCCCGGTCGCAAGGCGAAGGTCGGGCGGGCGTCGCCGAAACCCGATGCGATGTAGCACAACCCGTGCGCGGCAAATGGGGAAGGGATCACCAGCTTGGACATCCGGCCGTCGAACTCCCAGAGCAGTTTGCCGTCGAGCGAGTAACCGCGGTTGCGATTCTCGCCGGGCACCACGATTTCGGTGCGGAGGGGATTCGCCCAGACAAGCGGCGTCGCCCACGAACGCAGCTCATCGCGCGGCGTTCGCCACCGCTCGTTTCCGGTCTGCGCATCAAAGGCCGCAATCCAGGATGCTTCCAGGTTGTCGTAGACGACGATGACCTGGCCGTCATGGACCACGGGCGAAGATGCGGCGCCGTAGTCGAATTCGGTCTTTTTCGGTTCGATTTTCCGCTGCCACAACGGTTTTCCCTGGAGATCGTAGCACCACAGACCCAGGTCGCCGAACAGGACGTAGAGCCGCCTGCCGTCGGTCGTCGGCGTTTCGGATGCGTACGTGCTCTTGGGATGTCGAGGCACCTGAGGTTGGCCAGCGTGAGCTTCGTGCTTCCATAGCACCTGGCCGGTGTTCAGATCGAAACAGTAGACCATCCAACGATGAATGCCTGGCGCCGGCTCGCGAACACCTTCCCCAAGGTATAACCCCTTGCTGGGGACTCGCGTCGGCTGATCGGCAACCACGGCAGTCAGGAAGACGCGATCGTTCCAAACGACGGGGCATGACCAACCCCAGCCTGGCACGTCGGCCACCCACTTGACGTTCTCGGTGGTCGTCCAGATGAGCGGCAACCGGTGATGATCCGGCGCGACGCCGTCCGCACTGGGCCCGCGGAAGCGTGGCCAATGGTTCTCCTCTCCAGTTGCCCATGAGCAGCAAACGGAGGTGATAAGCCAAGAGAAAAAGAGCTTTCGTATCATGGGAATTCTCTCCGATGGTGAAATTGTCAAAGTTGGCCGTTGTTCATGATTCTGATTTCCAGCAGATTCAGGGAGGCCAGCAGACGGGGATTCTGGATCTATGTCCTTTGGGAAAAAGGAACTCGTGGTTGACCGGCGTGGTTGCCGCGCTCTATTTCGTTCTCAATAAATTCAATCTGTTGGCCTCCCTGAATCTGCTGGAGAAAATGTGTTTGCATGAAACGGTCGGCGAACGAAGGAGAGGTCGGCGGTGGTTTTGCCGAAATGGAAGACGATGCCCCAGTCGAGCTTGAGCCAGCGGAGGTGGGTTTGCAGGATGGCGCGGTCAGTGGCATTGATGCCGTCGTTGAGCGATGGACCAGCACGGCGCGGGTGTCTTTGATGACGAAACTTGACATCGCGACGCCTGGATGACAGAGGACCGTGGCGGTTGGATTGATCTGGATTTTGTGACCCGCGGATTGAATCGCGGCACTGACCAGACCGTTCCAAGTGGTCTGCCGATAGCCGAGGCCGATTTCGTTCGGGCAGTGGCCAACGGCTCTGCGGAATACCAGCCGCCGTGAGAGCCGCGACAAGCTCTTGGTGATAAATCTCCTCATTCAGCCCCGGCCCGACCAGCGAATGCACTTTCATTGCATGGCCGATGAATCTGTGGGTAATCGGATCTCTCACAGATTCAGGGAGGCCAGCAGATGGGGTTGAATCGGCGGTGGTGGAGAGGCAGCGGCGGCGGTTGGGGTTCATAATTTGGATTTCGAGCAGATTCAGGGAGGCCAGCAGATGGGGTTGAATCGACGGTGGTGGAGAGGCAGCGGCGGCGGTTGGGGTTCATAAGTTGGATTTCCAGCAGATTCAGGGAGGCCAGCAGATGGGGATTCTGGGTTTGTACAGTTCTGGAAAAAGGAGCTCGTGGTTGACCGGCGTGATTGTCGGGCCTCATTTCTTTCTCCGTGAATTCAATCTGTTGGCCTCCCTGAATCTGCTGGAGACAATGTGTTTGTAGCATGAAGATCATTCCTCCGGCTGCGGAGCAAACGCTTTGGACTGACGGAATTCCGACAGCCAGTGCGTGGTATGTTGTCGAGCCAAAGCTTCGGCTTCATCGGGCGATCCCGAGCGTATGGCCTGGGACAACTCGGTGTGCGCCCGGATCGTCATGTCGCGAACGGTAGACGTCTGCACCCGTTGTTCCAGAGACTCGTGAAACCGCCGCATCACCAGCGAAAACTGCGACAACAGGTTCTCCCAAGCGCGCCTGAGTCGCTTGTTGCCTGCTGCGGCAAATATCAGACGGTGGAAATCCAGGTCGAGTCGGGTGACGTCGTCGAGACGGCTGACCGCCTTCAAGGCATGAAGGTTTTCCTCGATCGCGTCGAGACCGGCCTCCGGCCGACGTTGGGCGGCAAGACGAGTCGCGGCAGGTTCCAGAACCATGCGCATCAGTCCCAATTCCCGAACGTCTTCCAGGTCAAACTCGCAAACCCGTGCCGTCCCCCGCCGGTCAAACTCGACCAACCCCTCCCGTTCCAGCAAGGTGAGTGCTTCGCGGACCGGGGCTCGACTCACGCCCAGCATCTCGCCCACTTGAGATTCAGGGAGCGTCTCTCCGGGCTGCAGGCTCCCGCAAACAATCTGCTCGCGAAGATGCTCGGTCGCTGCAGCGGTCACCGTGGTCCGAGCAAGGGCAATCGACTTTGGAACAGGCATGTTGGGATCCTCGGGTTTGACAATCTCGTCATCGTATACGGTAGATGGTATACCGTCAACTGGTGCGAGGAGGTTCTTCCCCTGGCGGGCGAGAACTAATGCCCCATCTTCATCGCCACGAAGTCACAAGGCTAGTTGACAGAATGACTTACGCGCAAGTGATTCCGGCTCGGCACCATTCGCAGCGTAAGTGCTTGGGCTGGGCATGGGCTTCGAACGGGGGGCATGTCACCGGACTGGGCCGGCTGAGCGGGGCGGTGACGAGGCCTCCACCCGCGCAGCGGTCGACCATCTCCTCCAGCGCGGGTTCCGCCAGTTCGGCTACTGCGGCGAGCCGCAGTTCAACTGGTCGAAATGGCGTCGCGAATACTTTGAACAAATGGTCGAGCAGGCCGGTGGGCAGTGCCACATGTACGAGTCGACAGCCACGGCTGGCAAACCCACGTCGTACCAGCGCGAGCATCGGCGATTGGAAGCCTGGGTGCGGAAACTCCCCAAACCGATCGGCGTCATGGCCTGTTACGACATCAAGGGCCAGCAGGTGTTGGACGCCTGCCGCGAGGCGGGCATCGCCGTGCCCGAGGAAGTTGCCGTCATCGGTGTGGACAACGACGCACTGCTGTGCAACCTTGCCTCACCGCCCCTGTCGAGCGTCATTCCCAACTCGCACCGCACCGGCTACCAAGCGGCCGCGCTGCTGGCCCGCATGATGGCCGGCGAGCAACTGGGCGAACAGGCCCATCGCATTCCGCCCCTGGGTGTCGCCACTCGCCATTCGACCGATATCGTGGCTGTCGACGATCCCGACGTGGCCGCCGCAGTGCGGTTGATTTACGAACGGGCGTGCGAGGGAATCAACGTAGCCGACGTGTTGCGCGAAGTGCCGCTGACGCGCCGCGATCTGGAAAATCGGTTCCGCAAGATCCTCGGCTTCACGCCCCACGAAGAAATCGTGCGTGTGCACATCGACCGCGTGAAGCAGCTTCTCGGTGAGACCGACCTGCCCATGACACAAGTTGCCCAACTGACCGGATTCCGCCACGTCGAATACATGAGCGCGGCGTTCAAGAGGCGGGTCGGCCTGTCGCCGCGCGAGTACCGAAGAACGGCGCAGGCGTAAGAGGAATCGCTGCCATCGCGCGCAGGGGACATCCGATCCCTTCGTCAAATAACTTCATTGTTCTGGAGAAGATGGGACGTATTTGGGAAGGGGCGATGCCCAAAGGAGCAAAGGATCTGACAAGCGGCCGACACACGCACGGTAAAATACCTTATTTTTTTCGGGGCAAAATCTCATGGACTGAGCGGAAGCTGCGGGTCAAACTGAAGACGTTGAAGGTGTGGGCGTGGAAGACATCTGCCCGTTGTGGGGGCATCAAACACACTCGCGAAAGAGGGTTCATCAATGAGAAATGTGCGCACGACCATGTCGATCTTCGTCTCGCTGGCGTACGGTATTGTGGGGTTCTCTTGCCCCGGAATCGCCTGGGCGGAAACGGCGCCGGAGACCATTTTGTTCGAGGACCGTTTTGACGGCAAGCTGGCCGATGGCTGGACCTGGCTGCGCGAGAACCCGGACACATGGCGACTACGTGACGGCGCCTTGGAAATCCGTCTCGAGCCGGGCAACGCCAACACCGTGAAGAATGCGCTCGTGCGAACCGCCCCCGACCGTCGCCAAGGCAAGTACGCCGTCGAGGTGACCGTCACCATGATCCACCTGACACAGCAGTACGAGCAGGCGGGCATTACCTGGTACACGGACGGCAAGCCTGTGTTCAAGCTCGTCAAGGAACTGGTCGACGGCCAGTTGATCATCATTCCCGGTCGGTCGCCCATGGACGCTCACACCGTTCAGTTGCGTTTGACTGTCGATGGGCGACAGTGGACCGCACAGTACCGCCCCAACGCGGAAGGCGAATTCCTCACAGCAGCCGAAGGTCAACTGCCTCCAGCGGGAGAGGATCAGGTGAGCATCCAAGGCTATCACGGCCCACCCGACACGGATCGCTGGATCCGTTTTCAGAACTTCCGCATCCTGCGGCTCGACCGTTAAGCGACCGGTACAGACCACAAGCCCTGAACAAATCCACGATAACTTTTGGAGAAATGACCATGTCACAACCCATGACACGGCGACAATGGCTTGGCGGCGCCGCGGCCGCCGGAGCCACTTTCACCATCGTTCCGCGTCACGTGCTGGGCGGCGCCAATCACACAGCCCCCAATGACAAACTGGCCCTAGCGGGGATCGGGTTGGGCGGCATCGGAAAGGCCGTCTACCACCCGTGGAACTTCCGCGGCTGGTGGGATTTCGGAACGGGATCGCTGGGCGACATGGGCTGCCATCATGCCAACACCCCGTTTCGCGCGCTGCGGCTGACGCATCCGGTCAGCGTTTCGGCCATGTCAACCAAGGCGATGGCCGAGACCGCTCCGTTGGCGTCGATCGTGACTTATGAATTCCCGGCTCGCGAAGACATGCCGCCGCTGCGCGTAGTGTGGTACGACGGGGGCCTGAAGCCGCTTAGCCCGCGTCCCGGCTTCCCGCTGGGCGGCAGCGGGGAAATGTATATCGGCGACGAGGGATTCATGATCGGCCCGCGCGTCTATCCGGAAGAGCGCGCCAAAAAGTTCGCCGACGTGCCACGGACGCTGCCCCGCCGTCCAGGAAATTATCGCGAATGGTTCGAAGCCTGCCGCGGCGGCGAACCGGCCGGGTCGCATTTCCCGGTAGCAGGCTTGCTGACAGAATTCGTGCTGCTGGGCAACATCGCCATCCGTACAGGCAAGCGACTGGAGTGGGACGGCACCGCGGGGCAATTTGCCAACGATGCTGCAGCGAACCAGCTGCTGCACGACGAGTATCGCGAGGGCTGGTCGCTGGAAGGATAACATTGCCAAGGTATCGCAACTTTTTTCGGGAGGAGATCTTTCATGAGCGGTAAACAAGTCAACGTAGCCATCATCGGCGTCGGGTTTGGAGCCGAGTTCATCCCCATCTATCAGGCCCATCCGAATGCGAACATGTACGCCCTGTGTCGGCGCAACGAGGCCGAACTCAACAAGATCGGTGACGCCTTCGGAGTCGAACGGCGTTACACCGACTACCACGACCTGCTGGCCGACCCCAAGGTCGATTACGTGCATATCAACTCGCCCATTGGCGATCATGCCTGGATGTCGATTGCCGCGCTGAAGGCGGGCAAGCACGTCATGTGTACCGTCCCGATGGCCACGACAATCGAGGAGTGCGAGCAGATCATCGATCTGGTCAGGTCGACCGGTCTGAAATACATGATGGCCGAAACGGTCGTTTACAGCCGTGAGTTCCTGTTCATCAAGGAGATGTACCGCAAGGGGGAACTGGGCAAGGTGCAGTACATGAAGGCCTCGCATCCACAGGATATGGAGGGCTGGCCCGAATACTGGGAGCGAATGATCCCCATGCACTATGCCACCCACGTGGTGTCGCCCGTGCTCGGGCTGGTGAACGGGTTTGCCGAATACGTTTCCTGCTTCGGCTCCGGCACGATCAATGAGCGTCTGGCCGAGAAATCGGGCAATCCATATGCCGTGGAGTCATGCCACATCAAGATCAAGGATTCCGATATCGCCGCCCTGATCTGGCGGTTCCTGTTCGACACGGCACGCCAGTACCTGGAATCGTTCGACGTCTACGGCACCAAGAAGAGCTTCGAGTGGGCTTTGGTGGAGGGCGAGGAGCATGTCATCCACACGGCGAAGAAGCCCGAGCCGGAGATTCCCGAGCGGATCCGCATTCCCGACTTCGCGCACTTGCTGCCCGAGGAAATCCGACCTTTCACCACGACGGTCCAGGATGCGGCGCATTTGTCGTTCATTCAGGGGGCGGGGCACGGCGGCTCGCATCCGCATCTGGTGAACGAGTTCCTGCGCGCGCTGCTGGAAGATCGCGATCCGTGGCCCAATGCGACGCAGTCGGCCAACTGGACCTGGACGGGCATCTGCGCGCACCAGTCGGCGATGCGCGGCGGCGAAATAGTCCGGCTGCCGGCATTCACGGCGGGATAGCGGTTGAACAGGGAATCAAAGGGGCAGCCCTGCGCCGGGGTCATGCGGGCCTGCGCCAGGGGCAGGCCTTGAGGCAGGCATGCGCCACGGTCACATCTTGTGTTCGGGCCGCGTGATGCTTCAACTTCCCGTGCGGTATTTCGCCACGCAGCCGATTGGTGGTGCCGGCGATTCGCTCGGCGAAGAAGGCTGGAGACACGATGGGTGCCGGTCAACCCAAAAGTTGGACGAAGTTGGCTGAGCGTTGCGCCGTCCAGCGTCGGCATAACGATGCCGCCATCTTCCGACCGGGCGGCGAACTGCGAAACACGGCGTATCGAGATGCCCTCAGCGCGCTGCTCCGGCGGGAGAATCAGCATCCATCATGCGCACTCCGTCGCAGGCGGTCAGCTTGCCGGTCTTCCGATCCCAAACTCGCGTCCTTACGCTCAGCCGGTGCTGCTCGCCATGGCAATCGGTGCAGACTTGATCGGGCTGCGGCCGGGCGAGGAATTCTTCGTGCTCGTGCTCTCGTTCGAGTTCCTCATAAGGATGGCACTCTATGCAGGTGACGTTGATCCACGCCTTGGGCCACATGATTTCCGGAGGAGTCAGACCGTCTTCATCGGCGCTGTGCTCGTCGGACATCCCGTGGCACAATTCACATCCCACGCCCACCGGCTGATGGTGCTTTGTCAGATCCTCGTCCGCTTCCAATGTCCGCCCAGACATACCGCCGAGACCCATAGGCCGGTTTTGCCAAGGCGGCGGTATTCCATCTGGGGATTGTAGCTGCGGGTTTTCTTGATCTCCGCAGGCACCTCGGCGGCACCGGCCGGCACGATGTTGCACGCGCCGGCGACGACCGATGATGCGACGGACAATCCGACCGCCTTGGTCGCCGTGTCGCGGACAAACTCACGACGCGAGATTTCTTTATGGTTAGGGTTCACGAGCGATTCTCCTTATCGAGGAATGTGCTGGCTCGTTGTCGAGCCGGTCTGGGTAACTATTTCACCTAATCTTTCACCTCGTCTTTCACATGCACTGTTAAACAGACATGCGGAACAGACGGAAGATTAAGTGAAAGATTAAGTGAAAGATTAAGGTTTTGATGAAGTCCCTTAAACGACATCGGTCCAGCGGTCGCTGGCGACGGATTTCATGACCGCTTCCAGGACCTTCTGGTTTTCGAGTCCGGTGTCGAACCCCGGCTCCGCCGGGCGGTCCTCGGCGATGGCCTTCCTGTCACGAGGTCGAGGTTGAGGGATGATCACTCGTACGTCCTTAACGCCGCTGCGTCGCCCGTCTGCTCCAGCAGCTTCTTCAGACCATCCAGGTTCTGCCGCAAGGCTACCTCGGCATCCATGTCGTCGCGGTGGTCCAGGAGTCCGATCGGGCCCACATAGCCGGCGGACTTGATCGCTTCGATCATCGGGCGGTCATGCTGGCCGGACCCGACAGCCAGGATCTTCGGCTTGGCTCCGTCGTTCATGCCGTTGAGGTTCAGGCACAGCAGGTACGGCTTCATCAGCGCCAGGACCTCGGCGAAATCGTGAATATGATCGTGCCCGTGGTGGAGGTTGTAGACGATGCCCACGTGATCGTTCTCTCCCTCGGCGCGGAGTCGTTCGACCACGGCCACCATGTTCGGCGGCTCGCCGCCCCAACCGCCGTGGTTGTAGAGCGCTAGCTGGCAGCCGACTTGACGAGTCCTCTCGGCCATCGCGCTCAAATGTTTAGCCGCAGCCGCGACTCTTTCTTCTTGGCTCCCAGCGGCGGGACTGGGCACCGTGCTCCAGAACTGGGGCTTAACCTGATATTTCGCCAACAGCGGAAAGATCTCCGGGTGGGAGCCCCAGAAGGCAAAGTATTCGATCCCGTGCTTCTGGCATTGAACAATCTCGTCCTCGAACGTCGGCACGTGCTCGCCGCGCCAGTCGTAGGCCAGTTTTCGAATACCGAGACGCTGGAGCATCTCGGCCCGTTGCTGCGGGCTGCGCTTCATGGTGTCGAACGGCACAATGCACCATGCCACGAGATTGGACCTGGCAAATACGCCCCCCTCGGGGGCGGGCTCTGCCGCGTGCGACGGCGCGCCGCTCCACACGGCGGCACAAAGTCCTAACAACAACATTCTCCCGGTGATTCTCATGTCAACGTTTCCCCTTTCCTTCTAAATCTCTGTAACCAGTAACTTCAAGTACACGATGCTTTTGGCGACGAGTTGACCCTCGTATGCCGCTGACAAGATACCACCGCGCTACTGGGCGGTCACATAGACCGGCCAAGGCCGCGCCTGGAATTTGACCTTGTCTCCTGCCTCCTGCACGGCAAAAGGCCGCCCGAAGACCTGGACCGCCGTCACTTTGCCCCCCGCCGACACATCGAGCTCGACCGGTTGAGGGCTGCGATCGGTCCACACCACCCAGACAGACCGCCGCTGCTTTTCTCCGGCGGGAGAGGTGAACTGAAGGATCGTGGCCAGCCCCTGGCGCGAGGCCGTGCCGGGCTGCAAGCCGTAGAGCTGCTGAATCGCCACCGGTAACGTTACCGTCAGCGGCGTGAGCTGCCCGTTGACGTCGTGGAAGTTCATCAGCACCGCCGGCTCGGTGAGCCGGTAGTGCCAGCCGTGGTAGTAAAACGTCTTCTCGACGCCCTTGAATTGCTCGCAGGCAAAGGCGACGGCCAGGGTGCGGGCCATGTCCAGCGGCGCGAACCCCTCGTGGTATGGCAGCCAGTACTTGCGGGTATTCGACCGCGGTCCGTAACCGTTCTCGGTGTCCCAGATCGGCAGGATACGGCCGATGCGTTGCTGCATTTCCTCGTGGAGCCAATCGACATAGCCGAAGTAGTCGTCCGTCTTGCTCAAGAGGATCGTGCCCGTGCGGCCATAACCGTGGTAGCTGAATACGTCGCAATAGGAGAACAGGCCGGCGCCGATTGTGGCCGCGGTCCATTTGTCGTTCTTCTCGACTTGCCCGCCGCCGGCCGCCCCGACGATGATGACCTTTGTGTCAACCTCTTTGGCCGCCTGATAGGCCTGCTTGAGGATCTCCGTGTACCAAAGCGGATTCTCCTGGCCGTCGAACGACTTGCCGGCGAATACGGGCTCGTTGGTCACTTCCCAGGCATCGACGACGCCCCGGTAACGAGCCACAATGGTACGGACGTAGTTCTTCCAATCGGTGAAGTCGCGATCGGGATATTCGAGGACCGAGTGGCCGAATTTGCCCGAGCGGGTGCGCCAAGCGGGCACGCCTTCCAAGAGTCCCAACACGCGGAAACCGGCCTTGCGATAGGCCGCGATTTCTGCGTCGGAGGCGTCCCATGTCCATTTCCCCTTCGCCGGCTCGACGCGCCACCAGCGCGTGGCAATGCTGCAATCATGCAGGCGAACCCAGCGCGTGCCGTAGGAAGAGTCGATTTCGTCGGGCCCCGTGTGGTTGCCGGCGGGCCAGTCGAAAGGCGTCTGAGCCGGCAGTCGCGGGGTCACGGCCACCAGGGCCTCGCCTTCGTAGCGAGCTTCGAGACCGTTCTTGGTGACGAACCGCCAGTAGCCGGGCGGCAATCCCTTGGGCAGCGCCACCTCGCCGGCCAGGTTGATGCAACGCGGCGAGTCTTCCTGCACGCCCTGCCACTCGATCCGCAGCACGGTATCCCACTGCTGAACCACCTTGTCCATTTCATCCATGAGCGTCAGTTGCATGGGCAGGCCGCCGGCTGGCACGTTGTTGGCGGTGCCCCAAACCGTGGCACGGATCTTCACCGCAAACGGATCGTGCTCGTCCACACGGTTGTGTGGCTTGTCGGTCGTCAGCGCAATCTCGCGATCGGCGCAGGGTTGGTACGGAGCAGGACCGCCGTAACGCAAGTCGAGGTCGTCGATCCACACGTACTTGCCGGCCGGGATATTCTCGCCGATACGTACGCTTGCCGCGGGCACTTCGAGCACTTGGCCCTCGGGGTTCTTCACGTCGATCGGAATGACGATTCGCTCCCAGCGGTCTCTGGGAACGCGCACTCCACGGCCGATGATCTTCGGGCCGATGAACTCGGCGTAGACGCCTGCCCCGTCATAGTCGGCCCGGGCGGAAAAGGACAACGTGTAGTGCTGCTGGTAGGCTACGGGGTAATACGAACTCGAGTAGATGCCGTTGCCTTCCAGGCGGAGCGAGCGGCGGCCGCTGGCGGCGAGCGTGTCATCGATTACTGCGCGGCCCGAGTTGCGCGGCCCCTCGTGCGACAGTTTCGAGTTGTCGCGATACCATGCACCGTCCATGCCCAGTTCGAACGAGGAGTTCTGCAGCATGTTGCCCAGTCGGGGCGGCGGCTGAACCGGCATGCCGCCCTCGTATTCCTCCAGACGCAGGTTGCCCAGCCAGACCTTACCTACGCCGAAGATGCAGAGGTGGATGTAGGCGTCGGGGCAACTCTCACGCGTGGTCACGATGAAGTTGAATCGCTTCCACTGCTCCATGGCCGAGCCGTCCACGCGCAAGCACTCGGTGCCGCGGCGGAGGTGGATCGTGTACTGCACCGGCGGCCGGGCCGAGATTGAGCCGCTCAGACGCATCGTCGTGCCCGCCTCAACCTTGTACGGGCCGCCCAGCGAGATCTGCGCGAAGTTACTGACATCCACCTCAAGGGCCTTGCCGAACTCCGCATCCGTCGGCACGATGGAAATCGTCGAAAGGTCGCCGGTCCAGGTGTTGTTAATCAGCCCGGTTTCCCACTTGGGGAGCCCTTCGGGCAGGTTCTTGAAATCCACTTCGCGGACCACCCGCAGCGACTTGCCCGCAGTCGGCGTCTGTCCCAGGGCGGCGCCTGCCAGGACGCAGGTGATCGCCAAGGTCCATGCCGGGAGTCGCCGCCATACAGCGGTTGTCGGAACATTCATTGCTTGCTCGCTAATTTGTTGGAGAGGGGATCACTCTTCCACATTTGGCCGCGGATCATGAGCTGGCTGGCGCGGATCTACTTGCCGCGATATTTGGGTTTGGCGATTTCGGTTCCTATTGAAGTTCGGCGATGAGCGTCTTCAGATACGCAATGCTTTGGGCGACCAGTTGATCCTCGTCCTGATGGTCCTTGTGGTGATCCGACTCGACGGCCAGCACGCCCTGATAGCCGCTGTCCGCCAAGGCCCGGACAACGCCCGGAATGTCGATCAGCCCCGTGCCGACGGGCACCGACGAGAAGAAGTACCACTCCTCGGGCCGAACGTGGCGGCAGGCATCGACATCCTTGGTGTGCGTGGCCACCGTGTAGGGTCCCAGCCGCCGAGCAGCCGCCACGGGATCTTCCATCATCCGCAGGGTGTTGCCCGTGTCGAAGTTGACCTTCAGGGCGTCCGAATCCACGCGTTGGAGGATTTCGAGGATTTCCGCCGAGTTGTAGTCGATGTGGTTTTCCAACGCCAGGATCACGCCGTGGTCCCGGGCAATCTTGACGCTTTCCTTGAGCATGCGGACGATCGCCTCGATCTGCGGCCCGTGCGGTTCGAAACGGAACATCAACGACGAGGCCACGATCCGCATGATCTGGGCGCCGACGCATGCGGCCTTGGAGATCAAGGCGTTCATCTCGCGCCAGGCTTTTTCGCTGCGGCCGGCCTCCAACCCGTCGGGATGCCCCCAGGCCAAGACGCGCGAGAGATGGTACTCGTCCAGGACGGCGCCAAGCTCGGACAGGTAGCCCGGCTCCAGACTCTGGAAGAAACAGGACTCCAGCGACACGTCGTCCACACCCAACTCGCCCGCGCGGCGGACGAAGTCGTGAAACGACCAGCGCACGCCAGGATCCGTCTGGTCCGGGTAGATCTCGCCAAAATAACGATGGTAGCAGTAGCTGTCGATGCCGACTTTCATGATTCCTCCCTTTGGAGTGCGGCGGCTTGACGCCGCTTTGGCTGTGCCTTTCTTTCAACGTATTTTCCGGATATGCCCCGCAAAATAAAGCCGCGCAGCGGCAAAAGAAAGCTCCGTCAAGCCGGAGCACTCCAAAACGCCTCAACACATCTCCTCGACGGCCATTCCAAAGACTTGGCCCAGGAACCCCAAATCCACTGCATGGTGTCCGACCAAGATCAAATAATGGTGCGAGCCGAGCCGCTGCATGAACTTCCGCCCGTCGCGGACCCGGAGCACGCCGCCGTTCAGACAATCGGAGCCCGGGAAATGCGCGTAGCCGACGAGCTGACCTTCCGTCATGCTCAGCCGATCCATCGTGGGCAGCAGCTTGGCCAGCGTGATGTCGCCGACCGGCAGCCGCGCGTCGATCGCCACCGCGTTCTGGTCGACGATCGCCAGCACTTTCTTGCGCAGCGTCCACTCGGTGGCAAACGGCTGGGGGATCACGCCCATGTACCCGCAATGGGCGACCAGGATGTGGTTCTCCGGCTCTTCGGCGACCTGGGGAAAGCTCTCAATCCGTTCGTGTTTCAGGGCCGCATTGCCCAGCAAGAAGGGATACATGTTGGTCATCATGATCGGTGCGCCCAGCGACTTGTGCAGCACGTACTTGGTGACCATCGCCAGCGTGTCGGCTTCGCAGCCCCAGATCAAGCCTCGCTCGCGGTAGAGCATGTTCCAAGCCAGACAGGGCGTGCTGTCCGAAAAGTGCGATTCGTTCAGACAGTTGATCCCCATGGCGCCGATTGCGGGATCCGCATCCAGATCGTCGCGCACGGCCAGGTAGAGTTTCGCCGCGCTGCGGCGGGCCCGGTCGGAAAGCCCACCGCATGGAACGTCCCAGTTGCGCCACGTCCGGTCGGCCAGGTCGTCCGGCAGCGATTGGGCCCGCGCGCCAAGCTCGCAAAAACTGCGTTTGATGATCGACAGGCCGAACTTCTGCTGCATGCGCTGCGTACATTCGTCCTCCCACCAGTAGAACCGTTTGAAGATCGGCGCCTGAAAGCCTTGGCCCGGGTCGTCCTGGTAGACGAGGAACTTCGTCTGCTGCAACTGGCGTTTGACGCCCAAGGCAGCCACGATTTTGCGGGTTTGGTCCAGGTTGTACGGGCCGATCGTCGCCACTCCTTCGGACCGCAGATATTCGGCGATCTCCCAGTCCCACATCGACAGGGTGCCGAATTCGGAGGTGACCAGCAGGATGGGCAGCCGAATCGCCTGGAACGCTTCCCGCTGCCGATAGGCGACGCCCAGCAGTTGCGGGAACAGGACCGCCTCGGCTTCCGGAAGCGCGGCGCCCAGCGGCCTCGGTTCGAGCAATTCGGCCTGGTCGGCCAGCAGTTCGCGGAGCGCCGCGAGCTGCCGGTCGAAGTCGGCGTCGCGCCCCGGATCGAAGTACAGCGGAACCAATCGGGCTTTCATGAAAATGTCTCCCGGCCGACGGTGTTGAAATCAAAAATGCCGAAGTGGCACACCAGCAGCGAATCGATCCCGGCCTGACGGCATAGCTCGACCGCTTCGTCGAAAGTGAAGTTGCCGGGAATGCCGGCGGCCGTCCGCTGGGCGTCGCGCCCGTTGACCGGCAAGATCGCCACGTGGATTCGACGTGTGAGCATGTTGCTGCCTATTCGATAACGATCTGTCCATCGCGCCGGAAGACGCGCCGAGGGAATCCTTCCGTCCGGATATCTCCGTAGTTGTGGCCGGCATCACCGGGGTACAGGCACAGCGAAATGAGCGGCTCGTCGCCCGTGTTGATCGAGCGATGCGCCCAATACGGCGGCGCGTAGACCAGCCGGCCCGGGGCGAATTCTTCCCACCGGCATTGGCCGTCCGAGGTCTTCATCATCATCAGGCCGCGTCCGCGCAAACACAGATAGACCTCGCCCGTCGCCGTCACTTGGTGATAGTGCCCCTTGGTCATGAAGCACTCGTCGCCCACGGTGCCGGGGTACAGCTTGCTGATGCAGTATTTCACCTGTCCAGGTTCTTCCGGGACGGGGCACTCGAACGTCTCGTAGTGCGGCGGGTCGCCCAGAGCGCCGATCAGGGCTTCCAGGGCCGCGCCGTCGGCATAATAGCCGCGCATGTCGGACGCCCGCCGCACGAGGTGCTGGTGCGGGTCGAGCATCAGGCCCTCGGCCAGGTCGAACTGCTGGGCAAAGGGCTGCATCAGGGACGGGGTAGCGTGGGTTTGCATCGTGAAGTGTCCTTATCGTGTGCCGGCCGCGATCCGCGACAGTTCGTCAAATTGCGGCCCGCTGGTCGGGATGTCGATGTGAAATACCTCGGCAATGACTCGCGTCCAGCCGTGGATGAAGTAGATCCAGCCGTCTTCGATCTGCAAGTTCTTGGCCTGTTGCCGGGAGCGGGCCTGACGCAGGAAGACCAGATCGCCGCGGTAGTTGAAATCCCAAGCCAGGCCGTCTTGCGGCCACGGCGCGGCGTCGGTCAGCGGCGACCCGGGCGCGTCCTTGCCCAGTCCCGTGGCATTGACCACCAGCGACCCGGCTTTCAATCCGGCCATGAGCCGGTCGGTCAAGTCCGGCGTCGGTGTATGGTGGTACTCGATGGGAAGATCCGCGCCGATCCGCTCGTGGAAGTGACGGATCTCTTCCAGCCGGGGCGTGCTGCGATTGGTGACGATCAGCCGCCCGGGCCGATTGGCTCCGTGCGATCGCTGCAGCATGTACCAAGTGACCGCAACAGCCGATCCGCCGGCGCCCAGCACGAGCGCCTCGGCCCCCGTGCGCTCCCAGTGCTGCGGCGGCAAGAAAGCTTCCAGCGCCAAGCCGCTGGTGATCGGGTCCTTGGCATGCCCGACCAGGCAGCCGTCGTGCTTGGAGATGCTGCTGATCTCGCCCATCAACTCGGCGAACTCGTCAAGCCGGTCGAACTGATCGCGACAGGCTCGCAGCAGATCGAGCTTGTGCGTCGTGACCAGCGCGCCCAGCGACAGCGGATCTTGCCGGAGAAAATCGACGGCCTTGCGGTAACTCTCCGGATCGTCGTGCCAGCGGAAATTCATCCCCTGGATCGCGACCTCCCCCAACCCCAGGAATTCGGCCCAGCGGGGAAAGACCTTCATGATCGACGACTGATGGGTCGTCACGCCGATGAAGTACATCGTGGGCTTCTCGGCCGGAGGAAAGGGCCGCTCGGGCGTCAAGGGCGGTCGGACGATCGCGTCGGTCATGGTTGGTTCTCCGTGGCTAGCTCGGACCACTGCTGCATGGCATCTAAGAGCCGTTGATATCGGGTTAGCCGTGATCGGTAGTGGGCGGCCAGTGCCGGCGCCGGCCGTTCGGTATTGGCCGTCTCGATCCAGCGTCGGGTCGTCGCATCCAAGTCGTCTAGCAGGCCCACGCCGTAACCGGCCACCAAGGCCGCGCCCAGCGGCGCTCCTTCGCGCCGCGTCACCTGCACGACCGGGGTCTGCAGGGCGTCGGCCTTGATCTGGTTCCAGAGGGCGCTGTGCTGCCCACCCCCGGTGACGCGGATTTCGCGGATCGCCAGTTCGGGATTGAGGGCCACGAGCGCGTCGCGATACAGACAGTACTCAAGGGCCACGCCTTCCAGAACGGCGCGGTACAGGTGTGCGGCCGAATGCGACCAGTTCAAGCCCGCCCAACATCCCCGCAAGTCCGGCTGGGCGGGCGATACGCGGCCTCCCAAATGCGGCAGGAATATCGGATCGCCGGCGCTGGGCGCCAGTTTGGCAGCCAAGCGGTTGAGCCGGTCGAGGGCATGGCCGGACGCTGGTTTGGCTCCTGCGACCGAGGCCGCAAACCATGCGACGTTCATCCCTCCACCGTTGATATAGGCGTACGGATGCCAGAGCCCGGGCGTGGCGGACCGACCCCAGCCGAGCAGGCCGTGCTCGACATCGGCGCGGAACGATCTGGTCGTGGCCGCGAACACGGACGCCGTGCCGGCCACGTCGACGCAGACGCCTTCCTGCGTCGCGCCGCAGGCCAGGAATGAGGCGGCCGTGTCGCCACAGCCGGCCACCACCGGCGTACCGGCCACCAGCTTGCAACGCGCCGCCACGCGGGTGGTCACGTGGCCAACCACCGTCTGCGGATCGACGATCCGCGGCAGCTTTGCCGCCGCCACGCCGAAGCTCCGGCACAGGTCGGCGTCCCATTGGCCTCGGGCGTTGTCGGCAAAGCCGCTGAAGTGCAAATAGGTCGTGTCGATGAACGCTTCGGCCGCCGGCAATCCGCACAACCGCATCGCCGCATAAGCGCCGGGCTGGACAAAGGCCGCAATCCGCCGGTAGACATCGGGATGCTGCCGCTTCCACCACAGGATCTTGGGGCCGTGATTGAAGCTTGGCGGGCCGCCCGTCTTGCGGATGATCTCGTCGCCTGCCTCGCGCTTCATCCGGGCAATCTCGGCGGAACAACGTGTGTCCAGCCAGGAATCGTACGGCGTCACATGCCGTCCGTCCGCGCCGATCCCGAGGATGCCGGCCATCTGACCGTCGATCCCGACCGCGGCGACTTGGGCCGGGTCGATCCGGGCCAGCGCCAGACAGTCGCGGATACAGCGGCACACAGCCCGAAACTGGTACTCGGGATCCTCTTCGACGGCGCCGGGGGCGGGCCGCTTGAGCCGCGATTTCTGCAGCGTGGTCCCCCGCACGCGGCCGTGCGCGTCCACGAGCACCGCCTTGGTGCCTTGCGTGCCGATGTCGATGCCAAGCAGGTAAGCCGGTTTCATCGTCAGTCTGCCAAAAGAACGACCTTGCCCGCCGCCCCCGCCAGCGCGGTTTGGTAGGCGGCGTCCAGTTCGCTCAGGGAATAAACGTTCGAAATAATCGCCGTCAGATCCACGCGTTTGCCCGCGATCAGACGCAGGGCCGTCCGATAGTCGCGGGCCGATCCTCCCGTCGATCCCGTAACGTGGAAATTGCCGTAGTGGATCGCGTTGCTGTCCATCGGCACGCTGCCGCTGCCTCGCGGCAAGGCGCCGAACAAGCACAAACGGCCATAGGGCGCCAGCAAGCCTACCGCTTGGGACTGGACCTCGGCCACGGGACAGGCCGTGATGACCACATCCACGCCTTGCCCGTCGGTCTCGCGGCGGATCCGCTCCGGAACATCGTCCTGCGTGGGATTGATCGCCGCGTCGCAGCCCAGTTCCTGTGCGCGGCGGAGGCGGTCGTCCAGGGGATCGATCACGATCAACCGGGCAGCTCCTGCAATCCGCGTCAGCATCAGGTGCATCAGCCCGATCGGCCCCGCGCCGAAAATGGCCACGGTGTCGCCCAGTTCAATCCGCGCGGCCCGGACCCCGTTCACGACGCACGAGAACGGTTCGAGCAGGGCGGCTTCGCGGTCGGAAACGGCATCGGGCAACAGCACGACATTGCCCTGGGCCACGAAACGCCCGGGGATCTCGACCAGGGCCGCATGGCCGCCGTCGCGGTCGATGCCAAAGGCCGTGTAGTCGAGGCAATAGTTGGCCTGGCCGCGGATACAGGCGTCGCAGTGCCCGCAGCCCGCGTTCGGGACGATGCCGACCCGCTGCCCCTCGCGATAACCCGCCACGTCAGCCCCCATGCGCTCGATCGTACCGATGAATTCGTGGCCCAAGACAATGCGCTGCCCATCGGCCAGCTTGCGGTGGCCATGCCGGATGATCTTCACATCGGTCCCGCAAATCGCCGCCGCACGCACTCGCAGCAGCAGACCGTCGCGGCGAGTTCCCGGGGTCGGGATCTCGCGCACGGCAAACACACCGCCTTGCTGATAGGTGGCGGCCAGCATCAAGCCGTTGGTGCTGGCGCTCGTTGCGATGCTCATGTCGCGGTAACTCCTTCCTCGTCCAGTCGCACAGGGCGGCGCTGGCGGATCGACCGGTTCCCCGCGCTGACCACCTGGACCGCAGCCTTCCCGTCGATCCCGCCAGCTCGCGGCGGGTGATTCTCGCGGATGCAGCGTACGAAATCCTCGTCCTCCGCCCGATAAGCGTCCAGAAACAGATCCGTCCAACTGGGCACGATCGGCGTCGTACTGCCGGCAGCGGTGTGGGTTGTCACGGCCGCGGCGGCCAAACTGCCGACCGTGATCAGGCCCTTTTCCCCCAGGATCTCGCACCGCGCATCGTAACCGTAGCGGACGCCTTGCGCCCCGCAGATCGAACCCTGCATGCCGTTTTTCATCCGCGCCGAGAGCACGACGTTGTCGTAGAAGTCGGGATGGCTCTGCCGGGCGTCGGGCGAGCGGTAATTTCCGGCGATCGCATACACCTCTTCGACCTCGCTGCCGGTGAACCAGCGCAGCGTGTCTATGTCGTGGCTGTTCACTTCCGACAAAGGCCCGTTGCTCTGGCGGATGTCGTACATCCACGGCTTGGGAATCGACGGGCCATACGTCAGCGACTTGACGAGCACAACCTGCCCGATCTCGCCCGACACGATCCGCTGCCGGGCGGCGACGAAGCCCGTATCAAAGCGGCGCATGAAGCCGATCTGCAGCTTCACTCCCGCCTGCTCGACCGCGGCGAGCATCCGATCACACTCGAGCGCGTTCATCGCCATCGGTTTTTCGCACAGAATATGCTTGCCGGCCCGTGCCGCAGCCACGACGATCCCGCAATGATACTCGCTTGGCGTGGCCACTACGACAGCCTCGACGTCCGGATCCAGCAGCGCCTCGCGATAGTCCGCGTAGACCCGCTCGAGCTGCAGTTCCTGGCGCGCCGTGCAACGGGCCTGTTCGACGGGATCGACGATGGCAGTCAACCGCGCGCCGGCCATGCGTCCCAAGGCGAAGTTCCGGGCATGGATCATGCCCGCGCGCCCGGTGCCGATCAGACATACTCCCAGCAGCGTGGACTTGCTCATGGTCATTCCAGGTGAATATCGTGAGAATTGCGGCCTGCCTGCATAGGCAACTCGACCAACGCGACACCGGGCCGATCAGAACCCAGCCCGACAAACCAAAAAATTTAACCTTTTTCTGTCGTTTGTCAATTGGATTGTATTGTATTTTGTTGTTTTCTGTCGAACCGCGGAAGGACCAAAAACCCATTCTGTCACGAGGCGTGCGTCTGTTGTACAGACAGGAAACGACCTACAATGCGACACTTGCAAGGGAATCTGGAGCAGGGAGACGATGCATGTCCAGCGGTGTTCTGTTCAGCGAGGAGCGTCGCGTCCGGATCCTGGAGTTGATCCGAGAACGCAAGAAGGTCACTGTCCACGAGTTATGTCAATCGCTTCAAGCGTCGCCCGCGACGGTTCGGGGCGACCTCCGCGATTTGGACCGCGAGGGGTTGCTGGTGCGCACTCATGGGGGCGCTCTCGAGAAATCACGGACAAGTTTCGAGCAGGTTTCCAGCAATCGCAGCACCGTGAACATGGAAGCAAAACGCGCGATCGCCGTCCGGGCAAGGCCGCTGGTGGAAGATGGCGACACGATTCTCCTGGACACGGGCACCACGACGCTGGAAGTGGCGTATCTGCTGAAATCGTGTGACCGCCTGACGGTAGTTACCAATGATCTGGAAATCGCCCGTGCTTTGGAGGACGCAATCGGCGTCCAAGTCGTGCTCCTCGGGGGAGTACTCCGCCCGGGCTACCGTTGCACGGTCGGACCGGCGAGCATCCGCATGGCTCAGGATCTGCGAGTGGACAAAGCGCTGATGGCTACCAACGGCTTGAGTTTGGAGTCGGGCGCGACGACGCCCGATCTTCAGCAAGCGGAGATCAAACGGGCCATGATCGCGATCGCGCGCAAGGTCATCTTCGTGTGTGACAGCAGCAAGATCGGTCGCGAGTCGTTCGCTCGCTTTGCCGGACTTGAACAACTGGACGTGCTGATCACCGAACGGCTTGCCGACGACGACCGTCAGCGTTTCGAGGCGTATGACATCGAGGTCATCGTCGCCGGACCATCGAACGAACGGCCTGTTGCCGCGTCAATTCAAACTCACGGCAAGCCGTCGCCTGGAGAATCTCTTCCACGCTGACGCGATGCAGGCGTCGGCGGTTTAGCAGTTTTTTTGGCGGGGCACGATTCGGATTTCCAGCAGATTCAGGGAGGCCAGCAGATGGGGATTTCACATCTTTTGGGCGAAGGAAGCTGGTTGGCGATCGGTGTGATTGTTGGGTTCTCCGGAAGATGGGATTGCAATACCATTCTTAATGAATTCAATCTGTTGGCCTCCCTGAATCTGCTGGAGAAAATGTGTTTGCATGAAGCGGACGGCGAACGAAGCAGAGGTCGGCGGTGGTTTTGCCGAAATGGAAGACGATGCCCCAGTCGAGCTTGAGCCAGCGGAGGTGGGTTTGCAGGATGGCGCGGTCGGCGGCGTTGATGCCGTCGCTGAGGGCTGTGACCAGTACGGCGCAGGTGTCCTCAATGACTAAACTGGCGAATGTTACCCCTGTATGACTGAGCACAGTGGCGGATGGATTGATATGGACCTTGTGACCCGCGGATTGAATCGCAGCGCTGACCAAGCCTCTCCAAGTGGTCTGCCGATAGCCGAGGCCGATTTCCTTCAGGCAATCGCCAACGGCTCGGATGATGCTGGCGGCCAGGGAGGGGTTGCCGACGGAGTCCTGCGGCCTGTTTTCGGGAAGACTTGCGGAGTGAGAACGATAAAGCAAACGTTCCCAGATCAGGCTTTGTTTGCCAAAATCCACCAGCAAACTTGTGCGAAGCCGCCAGAACTTGCAGTAGCAGAAGACCTGAACCAGATGCTTAGCGGAAAATTTCCCACGCAGACTCTTTAGCTCAGGGATGAAATGATCCTCGATAACAAAATCCGGCTCGAAGGTGTCCGCGACAATCCCTCGATACACGAGGTCACACCGTGGCTTGGAAAGATGCGGAATACCATCCGCCGTGAGCGCCGCGACAAGCTCTTGATGATAGATCTCCTCATTCAGCCCCGGACCCACCAGCGAATGCACCGTCATCGCATGGCCGATGAATCTGTGGGTGATCGGATCTCTCACAGATTCAGGAAGGCCAGCAGATGGGTTTGGAGAGGTTGTGTTCATGGTTTGGATTTCCAGCAGATCCAGGGATGCCAGCAGATGGGGATTTTTGGTTTACATGCCTTTGTCGAAAGAAGCTCGTGGTTGCCGGGCTCTCCGGAAGATTGAAATTGCGATTTCATTCTCAGTGAACTCAATCTGTTGGCCTCCCTGAATCTGCTGGAGAAACTGTGTTTGCAGCATGAAGATCATTCCTCCGGTTGCGGAGCAAACGCTTTGACTTTATTGGGCGGAGTTACCGCTTCTCCGCTCCCGCAGCCGGCCGCACGGGCACTTGGCCTTGCAAAGACACGCCGGGGCCGTCCAGGCGGGCACGCAGCCAACCCTGGGGCGTGGCCCCGTCGACAGCCGTCAAGGCGACCATTTGCACGATCCGTCCGCCCGCTTTGACGTCGACCGTAAACTCGGCAGGATCCAGTTGAATCCCGGCATCGGTCGCCAATTGCACGCGGCCGCTGATCGGCCGATCCGCCGGCGCCGACACGACCACGCGCAAAACGGGCTCCGCGCGATTCTCGATCAGGCACGTCAGATTCAGGTTGGGTGAACGCAACTCGGGATTGTAAGACAAGGTCGGATCCTGGGTGTATCCCATCGCGTTCATGCGCGTCGCTTGAGAGTACACAGGGTCCTGCATCAGGCACACACGCCGGTCCATCGCCGGAATGGACGTGGTGTAGATCCGCAGTTCCCCGTTGACGGAGGCGATGATCTCCTCCCGCCAGTCGCCCAGGACGTCCGCCTTGAGGATGACCCGGCCGGCGATGCCCGGCGTCAACGGGCCGCCTTGGTAATCGGAAATCGTGTTGCCGCGCAGCATTTCCTTTTGCAGATCGGCGTCCCAGAACAGCGTGCTGATGTCGAAGCTCCACGGACAATCGGTTCCGCTTCGCAGCAGCGTTCCGTCCGCGGCGAACAGCCAGCGGTTCTCGGTCAACGTGTGTCCGTCTGCATCGGCGCCGTAGACCTCGCAGCCCCGATAGGTTGGGTCGATGTCGGCGCACATGCCTTTGCCGTGAACGTGAAGCGTCGGTGTATCGAGTTTCCAGAGCGTGCGGCCCGTCCCGACATCGACGACATTCAAGCCGCCGCCGGCCGGTTGCCGGGTTTCCATCACATAAGCAATTTCCATTCCCAGATTGCCGGGCAAAACGTCTGTCAGGTAAAAGGCATCGGGGTGGCCTCGCCCGGTGGTCCACAGAGGCACGCCGGTGTCGTCCAGCACTGCGCTGCCCAACAGCACTTCGTCGCGGCCGTCCCCGTCGATGTCCGCGCACTGGGTGAAGTGGGCTCCTTGCCCCCAATACATCCCGCCGTAGGATTCGTTGTCATATTCCCACAGCAACTCCAGTCGGCCGTCCCGCAGCAGATAAGCCTGTACCAGCATTCGCGTATAGGTGCCTCGCAGCGCGAGCAGACAAGGCGTCTTGCCGTCCAGGTACGCCACGGCGATTTGATTGCGGCTGGCGTAGTTGTAAGAATCGAACAGATCGCGATTCGGCCAGGGGGCGCGAGCGATCTCGCGGCCCGTCATGCCGTCCCAAACCACGACGTACTCCGCACCGCTGGTGACTTTGCCCTCTTCGTCCCGCGGATCTCCTTCGCCGATCTTGGCGGCGACTTCGGCCCGGCCGTCTCCGGTCAAATCGCAGACGATGTACGGCGAGTACCAGATGCCTCGCTCGATGGCCCAGCCCAGGTCGTTCGACCACAAACGAGTTCCGTCGCTCAGATAGGCTTCGATCTTGTAGGTTTCCGGAGACTTGTACCAGTACTTGTGCCAAGGGTCAATATTCTCGTGAGGCTGCTTGATCACATAATCGTACACGCCGTCGCCGTTCAGATCGGCGATGCCGACTTTCTGAAACAGCACCTTCTCGTCCGCGAGCCGGATGCGGACGTAGGCCGCACCCTCGCCGGCTTCGGCCCAAACCGCATCGCCGACGGCCCCCGTGCCGCCCGCCGCGGGCCGCACCGTGTACGTCGGGCGCGGTTCCTGCAGCGCCGGGGCGGCATCGAAGAAATCGGTGGTCTGGACGATCGGCTGCGGATTGATCTTTACCGGTGTATCGTCTCCGACACTGCGGAACACGTCAAAGGCGATGCCCTCCGGATCCTCGGCCAACAGCCGCCAGCTGAGATACACGCCGCCGTCCCGCGGAATGGCCACCGCTGCCCGCCCCATGGGTTCCTGGACGCGGGTCTCGGCCCACCCGCGGACTTGAGGCCGCGGCGGATACACGATCTTCTCGGGCCGCAACGATACCTCGTCCACAATCACGTCGGTCCGGCCCCGGCCGGTCAAGCGGACTTGCACCTCGTCGATCGTATCGGGGACGCGCAGAAAACCCTGGGCCTGGACCCATTCCCCGCTCATCGTCGCCCGCCCGCGGCCCAGCTGCCAAGAGATCGGCTTGCCATCCTGATACCCGGCGACGTCGACCGAGACGGGCTCGCCCCCCACCGGGCCGCGCATCCAAGCACGGATGCACAACTCGTCCCCCGGCTGAACCTGAAGCCGAGCCGCGTTCGCCAAGCTCCAATCCGCTTGGCCGTCGTAACGGATCCGCACGGCCTGCGTGCCGCTGCGGATCGTATCGGTCACCGGCTCGACCCCGCCGCCGTCACGCGACGACCAATTCCATTGGGCAACAGTTCCTTCCTTCGTCAACTCTTCGAAGCCCGGATTGACGATGCTCTGTTCGATGCTGCGATGCGGATAGAGCAGCACGCAGTCGTAATAAGCCGCCCCGCGCCCCGCTTCGTTCTCGACCGCAAACCGGTCATCCACCCAGAAGCGAATCGAATCGCCCGCGGCGACCTGGTGCCGGCTGAGCAACGTCCCGCCGGAATACCTTTGCCACGTGGTGCCGTCGAGCGACACGCCCAGCACGCGGCCGGACTTCAGTTCGACCGTGTAGACCCCTGCGGGAAGGTCGCGAAGGACCGTCTGCAACGGCGGCGCGCCCTCCTCGGCACGTTCCCGATCCGCCATCACCGCCGGGCTGCGGAGCACAACTCCGCCGGACCACTTGAGGTTGGCGTCCTTGTCGGTGCTCCACAAGTTCCACCGGTCGGGAGACTCCTTGTCCCGGATCCAAGCGTCGTCCGGCTCGGACACCTCTTCGGCTTCGAATCGCAGTTGTGCATGCGCCGGCAGGGTCAACGCCGCCAGGACGCCAAGCAGTGCCGCCAAGCCGAGCTGTCGCCAACATCGCCCGGCGAGACGGGAGCGGACGGGCCAGCAGAAAAAAACCAAGTTCATCGTCGGTGGTGTGCGCATGGAAGGAAATCTCCAAAGGCGAAAGGTGTGATCCAAGCGTTCGGGGTGGACAGACGGGGTCACGGATGCCCGCGTAATCGGGAACGTGCATTTTACCGCCTGTAACTTGCCGTGCTACACCCCACACGTTTCTGCGTGGCGGGGTTTCCCAACCCGCCCTTGCGGCCTCCAGGCGGGCAGCCTGGGCTGCGAAGCCGCGGGCCATCCGGGTTAGGATCCCGAAAGAAATAACGGGCGGAATTTCAAGTGAGCGGCAAGCGATCGGCGCCAACGCGGCGGCAGCGACTTTCTGGGGCGCGCGGGCGACTACGCCGGAGATCATGCAGATGACGTTGTCCAGCTGGGCCAACGCGTCGATGTCGCGTTTCCAAACGGCCCTTAAACCGGTTATCTGGCCCTCGCTGCGCGCACCTCTTGCCCCGGTCACGGTCCTGTCACGGGCCCTGCCACAGTCACTGGGGCAACAACCTCGACGCCAGGCCCAAAGCCAGCCATACGCTGGAAATGCGTGACGTTGAACGTCAGCAGATGCGTCACCGCATGCACATGGCAGACGGCAATCAGACGGGCGTCGTGGACCTGCTTGCCGATCACTCCCAACGATCCGACCGTCGGTCAGTCGTAAAGACCGTCGCTGCTCAGGGCCGAGTCGGGAAGAGAAACGCCGCAGTTCTGCGCGGCTTCGAGCAGACCACGTTCCCACTCGTCGCGAGGCTCCAGCCGAGTCGAGTCAGCGAGAAACCGATCGCGCAAAGCAGCCAAGGCGAGCGATTCCGGTGGAACGCCCTGTATATCGGCCAAGTCGTTCAACGCGGTCTCCAGTTCGGGACCGAGGGTGATAACCATTTTCGTTCCTCCGCTTCGTCCGAGTCACCAAGCCATGCTACGCGGGCGGGAGCAAAGATGCAAGGCGCCAAGGCGAGCCACAGCGTCTGCGCCAAAGCGTCAACCGACGAACGCCTTTTGGATCCGACGAGTGGGCCGCCTCCACCGCCGCCGCGTTGGGCCTGGAGTTCCTCGCTTCGGCCCCGCGGTCGCCCTCGAAAAAAGCAGAATGTCCCCCCTTTTTTCCGGCTCACCCCTTCCGGTAATCCGGGCCTGAAATCGTTGAACGTCCCCCGAGACAAAACGCTCAAAGATCGCCATCGATTCCGTTCCTGCAGAACGGACACCGAATCCTTCCTGTCCCGCGGCATGTACCACAGGCGACGGGAATAATTCGCTGCTTCTTCACGACATGGCCGCCGGGCAGCGGGATCGTGTCGACGGTTGATTGGCGGACTCGGCCACGACTGCACGCGGATACAGGGCAGTCCGCGGTGCCCAACCCATTGCATTGCATACACGTACGGTCGCTGAGGCTGGGCCAACGCCAATCCTCGCGTACGGCGGACTCGCCAATAAAGTCCATGTACCACCAGCCATTGCCGCGCAACGTCCCGCGGTGTTCCCACGTTTCACCGCTGGTTGCCCTGGCCGCATTCTGGTATTGAGCGAGTGTTTCACGAATGCCCACCGGCACGTTGACTCGCTTTCGGTCCGCCAATCGGAACAGCACGCCCAGGTTATGGGATACTTCCGGGGCAGACCCCAGCTCGATCGCTTTCCTCCAATGGCCGACGGCCTGACTGACGTCTCGCATTCTGACCGCCGTGAGCGCCAGATTGTTCAGGCACGCGACGTTTTCCAGGCCGGACCGTTGAGCCCGAATAAAGTACTTGCGGGCGTCGCTGCCGTTACGTTCCTCGAGCGCCGCCAGCAGGCCGAGGTAGAAGCAGGCTTGGGGATTGCCGTCGTCTAGTTGATTGACCTGCAACAGTTTTCGGCGAGCCTCGATCTGGTCCTGGCGATCCAACGCTTCTTGCGCGTCAACAATCCACTGGGCCATCTGGTCGGCCTGCTCACCGGTCGGTTCACGCCGCGCGGAATCGGCGGTTTCCAAAGGCGTTGTGGTCGAACTGCCAAGCTGCGATCGCACCTCCAGTCGCTGGTTGATTTTCAGCTTGGCCAGACCTTCGGGAAGATGTGGAGCGGCCTTCCGGTACCAGAACTCGGCACGGCGCCGCAGGGCGTCCCGATCCGGGCTCTCGTGCGTTTCCGCCAGCGTCCACCACGCATCGCCCACCGCAACTTGTTCCTCCGGCGAGCGGGCTTGGCGCTGCTCCAGGACCGCAGCGCCTTGGAACTCCGGGATATCTCCCAATGCCAGCATCGCGCCGCCCCGTTCCCAATCATCCTCGACGAAGCACAAGTAGGATCCGGCCGCATGGTTCGCCGCCGGATCCTCAGAGTCGTTCTCCAGCACCGCAAGCGCTTGCTGGTATCTTTTGAATCGTTCCCGACTGTGATGGAGGTCTGCCTTCGTGCCCGCCAATTTCCGGATCAGTGCGGATTCCTTGGTTTTCGCGGCCGCCCCCTCGGCCGCTTCGCAGACGTCCAGGGCCAGTTCGTACTGACGCTCTTTCGAGAGATCTTCAATGACAGCGACGGCTGCTGCCACGACTGCCTTGGCTTGCACGGCGGAGGTAGCGTGGGCGGCGGCCGCCAGCAACGTTTCGGAACGTATGGCGACCGCATCGACGTCAAATTGCTCGGCGAGCCTGTCGATTGCCAGCAGGGCCGTTTCGGCGTCGCCTGCGCCGGCGACGACATCCCTCGCAATCGTGAGCAATATGTATTGGTCGGACGAGCCGTCCGGAACTTGCCGCGCGGCCTCGATCATTCTCTTGGCCAAAGCGACCTTGTCTGCGGCCGTTTCGGCTTCGCGGAAGCTGTCGGCATACATCTCTCGTGCCAGCGTTTGCGATGCGATCTGAGCCTGAGGATCCGGGGCGGAAGATTTCTGACGAGTACTAGGCTCGGCTGGGATCTCTCCTCGTTCGACCACCGTTGAACGCTCGCTCGCCGAGGTTGGTTCTGTAATTGGACTCTCGACCTTTGCCCGTGTCAATTCGGAAGCAGACAGCGCCGACGGTGGGGCCTTGGCCGTGCCCGCTAGTTCGGCGAAGGATTCCGCGAAGGAAGACGGGGCCGGTGGCGTTTGAGGATCGGAGGTTGGTTGAACAACAGCGGCAAGGGCGGCGTCTCGCTGGTCCTCGGCGATGCCTGCTCCGAAACCAAGCTGAAATGAAGCGGGTT